>OFTX01000605.1_pt1 | contig 17896 bp, 14 predicted proteins | sample 1775051 | NCBI WGS metagenome assembly OFTX01 (sample SAMN08195772, study PRJEB24354) | sludge metagenome | isolation source: sludge from phenol fed wastewater aerobic bioreactor A | place: India: Nagpur | collected 2016-09-15
ATCGTTACTTTCCCGCCATATCCAGCGACGCCACCAGCGCAATTCGCTCGGCGCGCAATTGCTCGTCGTCGCGAAACGCGGTTCCCTGGAGCGCCAGGAACCGAAGCGACTTCAGCCCGATGCAGGCGAATGCCGCGCGCAGGTAAGGCGTGAGGAAGTCGGGCTGCTTCGCATGCTCTCCGGTGAAGACCCCGCCGGATGCGATGCCGACATATACCGGCTTGTCCTGCAGCAGCCCGATCTTCTCGCCCGTGGGCGCGGTGCCGATCGTGCGTCTCACGCGCAACACCTGATCGATCCACGCCTTCAGATTGGACGGCACCGTGAAGTTGTTGACGGGCGTGCCGATGACGAGCGCGTCGGCGTCTTCGACCTCGCGGATCAGTTGCTCCGAGAGTTGCGTCGCGGTCAGTGCCTGCTCGGCGTCGAGCGACGCAGGTGACGACAGGGCATTGGCGTAACCGGCGTCCGCATGCGGGACGGGCTCGCGCCCCAGGTCGCGTCGGATGATGCTTGCCCCGGGGGCGAACGCGAGAAGACGCACCACGATGTCCGCCGACATCTTGCGGCTGTGCGATACGTCTCTCGGGCTGCAGTCGATGTGCAGGATCTTCATGAAGTTGGCGCTTGTCGCAAAAGGTTACTGGCGCATGCCGATCGCCAGGCGGTTGAACGCGCTCATCAAGGCAATCGCAAAAGTAAGATCGGAAATCTCCACGTCGCTGAAGCAGGTTTCGAGCGGCGTGTAATCCTCGTCCGGTGCGTGGGTCTGGTCGACGTGCGTGAGCGATTCCGTCCATGCCAGCGCGGCACGCTCGCGATCCGTGAAGTATTCGCTCACGCGCCATCCGGCGAGGCTGTCCAGCTTGCCCTCCGGCATGCCGGCAGAACGCAATGCCTTGGTGTGCATCTCCAGACAATACGCGCAGCCGTTGATTTGGGATATCCGCAACCACACCAGTTCGATCATCTCCTTGCCCAGCGGGCCCTTGAACAAGGCAGTCTTGGTGGCGCCCAGGCCGCGATAGGCGTCGGCGGAAAGCGTGTTGTATGGCAGGCGTTTCGGTGTACTCATGATTGGCTCGGATGTTGCGAGATCTCGGAATTCGAGAGACTCAAGGGAAAAAAGGAAGGTGACAGAGCGGTGCCGGGCTTACAGCGCCTGACGGAAGTGCATGCCCATGGCCAACAGCCCTTGCCGGAAATAGAAGCGTTGCGCGAGCGCATTGCCAAGACCCGTGTCGAGCACGAAGTGCGCACATTCGTGACGGCGCGCCTCGTCGCGCAGCGCGTCCAGTAGCCTGGCACCCAGCCCGTGACTGCGCACGTCGGCAGTGGTGACCAGATCGTCCACGTAAAGGAAGCGTCCGTAGATCGTGTTTTCCTGCAGACGGTAGCCGGCCAACGCCTTGACCTGATCGTCCTGCCAGGCGGCCAGAATCCGGTATCCCTGCCTGGCCTGCCGATGTACCTGGGCGGTGAACGTCACGGCGTCGGTCAAATGCGGGCGCAGCTCCCGCATCACGCCGAAGCCGGCCTCAATGTCCTGATCGCTGTCGAGATGACGCAATTGAAAGGTTGTCATGGGATGTTCCTTGTCGTCGAGCCATTAATGTAGACTTTCGATGGCCTACTCCATAGGTCCAAGAATTGAAGATATTAGTGGGGCATCGATGATGGACTTTCAGCAACTCAAACCGAGTCGGGATCACAGCGGTCCGGTCTATCTGCAGCTGTACCGGCGCTATCGGGAGGCCATCGCCAGCGGCATGCTGGGGCCGGGCGACCGCGTGCCGTCGGTGCGCAGTCTCGCCAGCGCCCTGAACCTTGCACGCGGTACCGTCGAGACGGCCTACCAGATGCTGGCGAGCGAGGGGTATTTCGTGACGCGCGGCGCGGCGGGGACGGTGGTGTCACCGCGGCTCGCGAACCTGCCCGATCCGGCGATTGCCGGTGCGAGGGTGCCGTCCGGGGCCGATGCCTGGCGGGCGCCGCAGGCGGCATCCGGCGACGTCGCACCGTTTCAACTCGGGTTGCCCGCGTTGGACGCGTTTCCGCGCAAGGTATGGGCGCGTCTGGCCGGGCGAAGCGTGCGTGCGCTGGAGACGGCGGCCATGACCGTTCCCGATTCCGCCGGGTACGCGCCGCTCCGGCATGCGATCGCCGGATACCTCGGCATCTCCCGGGGCATCGTTTGCGCCCCGGAGCAGGTTTTCGTGACGCCAGGGTATCGCGGCGCGCTCGATCTGGTATGCCGCGCACTACTCGAGCCCGGGGATGCCGGGTGGTACGAGGATCCGGGGTACCTGTTCGCGCGTGAGTGTCTGACGCGCGCAGGAATGGCGCTGACGCCGGTGCCTGTGGACGACGAGGGGCTGAACGTAGAGACAGGGCAGCAGCGTGCGCCGAAGGCGCGCTTCGCCGTGGTGACGCCAACGCACCAGAGTCCCACCGGGGTGGCGCTGTCGTTGCCGCGGCGACTGGAACTGCTGGCGTGGGCACAAGACTCGCGGGCGTGGATCATCGAGGACGACTACGATAGCGAGTTCCGCTACCACGGTCGCCCGCTACCGGCGCTCAAGAGTCTGGATCAGAACGATCGCGTGCTTTACACGGGCACCTTCAGCAAGGTGCTGTTCCCGGGCCTGCGCCTGGCTTATCTTGTGGTGCCTCGGTCGCAGATCGCCAGGTTTCGGGATATCGTCGTCCACATGCCGGGCCCCGGCGCGATTCTGCTGCAGGGCATGGTCGCCGATTTCATGGAACAGGGACACTTTGCCCGGCACTTGCGCAAGATGCGCAGCCTGTACGCGCAACGCCGGGGCTATCTCGTCGACGCATTGGCGCAAACCTTTGGCGAGCGCCTGCTCGTGCAACCGCAGGCCGGCGGGATTCATGTGCTGGCGCATCTGGCGCGAGGCGAGAACGACAGCGCACTGGCCGCGGCGGCACGCGCACGCGGGCTGGCGGTGCAGGCGTTGAGCGACTGGCGGGCGCGGCGGGGCGGCCAGGGCGGCCAGGGCGGGCTGCTGATGGGTTTCGCCAATTTTGCATCGGACGCCGCGGCGCTTGCCGCGGTCACGCGGCTCGCCGCCGCACTGCCCGGCGACTGAGTCCCGCGCCAAGCAAGCGTCCGCGTCTCGGGAGGCGACGCGACATGCCCGGCACCGACGCCCCTTCGCTATGCGCGGTCGCCGAGTACCGTGGCGCGCGTGAAGGCTTCGATGTTGTCCAGCAGGGCGTCCAGCCCTTCGCCCGCCCGTTTGACATCGCCGGCCGCAATCGCTTCGGCGACTTCCGCGTGCAAACGCGCCATGGTCGGCAGGTCTGCCGCTTCCTTGTAGTGGTAGTACCAGAAGCGGCGCGACAGACCATGCATCAGGCGCATGGCGCCTTCGGCGAATTCGTTGCGCGCGGCCACCAGGCAAAGTTCGTTGAACTCGCGATCGGCGCGCACGAACTCCACGTCCTTGCCGCTTCGCGCCGAGCTCCTGAAGGCCTTGGCGAGGCGCGTGAAATGTGCGCGCTGCTCGACGGTCGCCTTCTTCGCCGCGCTTCTCGCGATGAGGCGCTCCACCTCCCGACGCGTCTCGAGCAATCGCAGTTGCTTGGCCACGTCCATCGGCGGCACCAGCAGTCCGCGCTGCGGCAACACCACGATCAAATGCTCTCGCGCCAGCCGCTGGATCGCCTCGCGAATCGGCGTACGGCCGAACCCCGTCATTTCGCTCAACTGCAATTCCGAAAGCGTGGAGCCCGGTGCGAGCCGCAGCGTCACGATGGCCTCTTCGATCCACTCGTACGCCATGTCGACCATTCGGCCACGCGGAATGACATCCGTTCGGGCGCCCGAAGCCGCCATCACTTCCGATTTTTCTGTGCGTTGCGTCGTTTTTCTTGTGGCCATTTGGTCAAAGCCGAGAACAAATATTAATTGTATATCACCTGCTTCCGACGCCGTTTCCGCCTGCGATCGCGCGCGTTCGGCCTTCATTTCGGCCACGCAGGGGGCGGATATCGCGCCGCCTGCGTCTCGTCTTCCCCCTGGAATGCCTTGCATGCCCTCCGGGATTTCCCCGGGGGGAAGGCGACTTGTTCACGTCATCTGATGTGCTATTATTAATCAACTAATATATTACTAGCGTGGGGCACGCAGGCAATGGACATTCGACGTGTAGGGAATCCCGATGGTTTTCCGGTGGTGGCCTTGCACGGCATACAGGGAACGAGCGACGCTTGGACGCCTTTGGCGACCGCGCTCGGCGATACCTTCCTGTTCATCCTGCCCAACATGCCCGGTCGTGGTCGCGCGGGCTATCCCGCATCGCCCGACGAATGCCGCGCGGACGCCTTCGCACGGCGGGCGAGTGAAGTCATCGAGCGTGAAGTCGGAGATCGTCCCTTTGCCCTTGCGGGCTGGAGCATGGGGGTGTCGGTCATTTTCGAGTTGCTCACGCGTCTGGCGGGTGGTGCTGCCCGCCATGCGCCGCCGATGGCCACGGTGCTGATGTCCGGTACGGCGCAACTCGACGAGGTGGCGTGGTTCGGTGCGTCCGACGAGGCCGCCCTTCTCGACGAGATCCGGCAACGCGAGCGGCGATTGGGGCTCACGCAGGCGGCGCACCCCGAAGTCGTTGCGTGGACCTGGCGCGCGTTGCGACCGGTCTCGCATCTCGCGAATCTGGTTCACGTCACCATGCCCACGCTGATCGTGCATGGCAGCGACGATGATGATTGTCCCGTCGCCCACGCCCGGCGAATGCAGGCCGGCATGCGCCACGCCACGTTGCAGGTGATACCCGGCGCGCGTCATTCGCTGCTGACACAGAACACACAGCAGGTCGGCGCGGCGATGCGGGCATTTCTGAGCGCACACGGCGCTACCCCGCGACCGGCGATTCAACACGAGGAGAATTCATGAGAATCGAAGACTGCATCCATTTCTGCGCGCCATCGCGGCTCGTCATCGAACTGGGCTATCGCCACAAGCTTCCCCGCTTGCTCCAGACGCTGGGCTACCGGCGCGGCGTGCTCGTCACCGACGCGTTTTTCGCGCACAAGACGCCATGGGTATCCGATTACGTGGCTGCGTGTGCGCGTCTCGGGATTCACGTCGACGTCTACGCCGCGGGGGCGCCTGATCCCACGACCGACCTGTGCGATCGCGCGAGCGCCGAACTTCGCGGCATGCTCGGTACCCAACTGCCTGATCACGTCGTCTCGCTCGGTGGCGGCAGCAACATCGATCTGGCCAAGGCGCTGTGCCTGACACTGGCCTCGGGGCGACCGATACGCGACTACGGCGCCGGCGTGCCCACCGACGCGCCGGTCATCGACCATATCTCGATGCCGACCACCGCGGGGACCGGCTCCGAGCTAACGCCGGGCACGATTCTGTTCGATCCCGAAACCGGCATCAAAACGGCGGTCATGGACAACCGGCTGCGCCCGGTGATTGCCGTCATCGACCCCGAACTGACATTCACCTGTCCGCCGAGGGTCACGGCAGAGTCCGGCCTCGACGCGCTGACTCACGCGCTCGAATCGTTCGTCACGCTCGACTCGAGCCGTTTCGACCGTGCCGGCAGCGTCGACCCCGGTTACAGCGGGCGCAATGGCCTGACCATGATCTTCGCGCGCGAGTCCATCCGCCTGGCCGCGAAATATCTCGTGCGCTGCTATGAGAACGGCGGCGATGTCGAGGCGCGGGTGGGCATGTGTTACGCAAGCGTCTACGCCGCGATGTCGTACGGCAGCGCGGGGCTCAACGCCGTACACGGCATTGCCTACGGGGTGGCCGCACTCACACACAAGTCGCACGGTGCCACGAACGCCGTGGTCCTGCCCTATGTGATCGACGCACTCACGCACAGCCGGCGCGCCGAGTTGCTCGAAGTCGCGCGCCTGTTCGGCATCGATACCTCCGACGAGGACCAGGCGGTTCGCGCGCTGCCACGCGCGCTGCGCGATCTCGTCGGCAGGCTCGGCATTCCCACCGACCTCGATGCCTTTGGTGTTGCACAGGCATCTCTGGATCATCTGCTGGCCGACTCGCTTGGCGTGACTCGGCTGGCCAAGGCATTCCCTGTCGGGAATATCGAAGCGAGCTATGCGCAAATTATCGACAACGCATGGCGAGGAGCGCTTCGAGACGAGAAGGCGGAGAGGCTCTCGGCTGCCTGAGCACGCCGGGGCGAGGCCTTGCGCCTGGCGCCGGCGTGGCGGGTCAGCCGCGCAAAGACACCAATCGATACTCGGCCGGACCACCGGTCGCTTTGCGCCTCGAAGTCTAATATGTTAGCTGATCATTAGCAGCCTGCATTGGAGGAGACACAAGCATGGACATGTCAGCAGCCGCATCGCGGCTGGGCGTTGGTGTCGTCGCGCGTCTTGAGCGACTACCGATGACCCGTTATCAACGAACACTTTTCTCGATCATCGCCACGGCGTGGTTCTTCGATTCGATGGACCTTGGTCTGATGACGTTCGTTCTCGGCTCGATCAAGGCGGAGTTCGGGCTGTCCGCGTCACAGGCGGGGCTACTCGCCAGCTCGAGCTTTCTGGGGATGTTCGTGGGGGCGGCCACAGCCGGGCTGCTGGCGGACAAGTTCGGGCGCAAGCCGATCTTCCAGGTGAGCATGATTTTCTGGGGCGTGGGCAGTCTGATGTGCGGCTTCGCCCACAATGTCGAGTCACTGATGCTCTATCGCGTGGTGCTCGGCTTCGGCATGGGCATGGAGTTTCCCATCGGCCTGTCGATGGTCTCGGAAATCGTGCCCGCTCGCAGTCGCGGCAAGTACGTGGCGATTCTCGAGGGGTTCTGGCCGATCGGCTTCATTGCGGCAGGGGCCTTCGCGTACTTCATGCTGCCCGTGATCGGCTGGCGCGGCATATTCATCGCCCTGGCCGTGCCGGCGGCTTTCGTTTTCGTCGTCCGCAGAATGGTTCCGGAGTCGCCTCGTTGGCTCGAAGATACCGGGCGGATGAAAGAGGCGGCCGACGTGATGCGCCACATCGAGGCAAAGGTGGAGCACGCGTACGGCCGCAAGTTGCCCGAGCCGAGCATGGCCGCCACCGCGCCGCGTCTGTCGTCCGGACGCAAGGCGCTCCTCGCGGAGATCTGGAGCGGCGTCTACGCGAAGCGGACCTTCATGCTGTGGACCACGTGGTTCTTCGCGCTGCTCGGCTACTACGGACTCACGACATGGCTGGGCGCGCTGCTCCAGCAAGCGGGATACGAAATCACCAAGTCCGTGCTCTATACGGTCTACATCTCGCTTGCCGGCATTCCCGGATTCCTCTTCTCGGCATGGTTGCTCGAAAAGTGGGGACGAAAACCCACCTGCGCACTGATGCTGCTCGGCAGCGCCGTATCCGCCTATCTGTACGGGCAGGCCGCGGGCACACGCGCACCGATCGAGCAGTTGATCGCGGCGGGGCTGATGATGCAGTTCTTCCTCTTTGGCATGTGGTCCGTTCTCTACGCCTACACACCGGAACTGTACCCGACGCGGACGCGGGCAACCGGGTCGGGGTTCGCCTCGTCCATCGGACGCGTTGGCTCGCTGGCAGGTCCGTTCGCGATCGGCGTGCTGCTCCCGAGCTGGGGGCAAACCGGCGTGTTCACGATGGGGGCCGTGTCCTTCGTGATTGCCGCACTCGCGGTGATCGTGCTTGGCGTCGAAACCAAGGGCCGCGCGCTGGAGGATGTGTCGCACTGAAGTAGCGCAGACGCCCCGACGCGACGCGTACCGCCGACACCCATGTCGGCGCGTGCAGCGACATGGGCGTCGGCGGGGCGCAGGGCTTGCCGTCGCCTGCGGCGCCGTTACCCGCCCGCCATCGAAGCACCGCCGAAACATCGATCGCCCGGACGCGTCGCGCATTCCGAATGCCGCCAGACGCGTCCCCCCTTCCCGAAGACATCCGCGCACGAGTTTGTTGACATTTGTGCTTGGCTAACTAACATATTAGTTGTGTATTTGATGGGATCGCAGCATTCGGACACCGGAGACAAACCATGATTACCGAGCGTCAATTGAAGTTCAGGGAGCAGTACAAGTCGAACATCAGCCCGATGTACAACGGCCTGTTGCATATCGTCGTGATGTATATCGTCGCGATCGGTGCGGTGTGGTACGCCGTGAGCCAGTTGCGCCAGCCGACGTGGGAGTGGTTCCTGATCATCCCCGTGTTCCTCGCCGGCAACTTTGCCGAGTGGTTCATGCACCGTTTCGTGATGCATCGCCGCGTGGATGTCTGGGGCCTTCGCGAGATCTACAACCGGCACACGCGGCAGCACCATCAGTACTTCACCGACCAGTTGTCGACGATCGACACGACGCGCGAATTCCGGATCGTGTTCTTTCCGTGGCGCGTGCTGGCCACGCTTGGCGTGGGGGGCGGCGTGCTCGGGTATGCGACTTCACTCGTCCTGAACGCCAACGCCGGCTGGATGGTGTTCCTCACGATGGTGGGGCAGTACGTGATCTACGAAACCTTTCATTATTGCTGCCACTGCCATGAGAACTGGTTCGTGCGCAACATGCCGTTCATCAACACGATTCGTCGTCATCATACGGCGCATCACAACATGGGCATCATGATGAAGTACAACATGAACCTGACGTTCCCGATCGCCGACTGGTACATGGGAAGCAGCGATCTGCGCCGCGGCCTGCTGGGCCATCTTTTCAACGGCTACAGCGACAAGCACGTCAAGGAAGAGCTCAGGCCGATCATCGCGAAGTTCCGGGACGATCATTCGCGCGTCACGCTCGACGGCCCGATCCTCACGGACGACGAGAAGCGCGCCATGACCGCGATCTGACGGCGCCGAGGCGAGGAGCCCGCGGCGGCGCTACGCGGGCAGGGTGAGGATCTGGCATTCCACATGGTGGGGCACGAAAACGATCCGCACGGCAAGTTGGCGGCATTGCACAGTCCCAAGTGGCGTGGGCGTGCGCGGCAGTTGCACCGTCCGGACTGGACGCCACGGTGGTCGCATTGTCGATGGATCGAGCGAGAGGTGCGGTGCGCCGCACGCGTGCCCCTGGCTTATCATGTGCGTTTTCGATTGTGCCCACCGCCATGCATGTCCTCGTCGATGCCGACGCCTGTCCTGCCGTCATCAAGGAAATTCTCTTTCGCGCCGCCAGGCGCGAGGAAATTCCGGTCACGCTGGTCGCCAACCAGTTTCTGCGCACGCCGCCGTCGCCCTTCATCCGTGCGGTTCAGGTGCCGGCGGGATTCGACGTGGCCGATGCACGCATCGTCGAGATGGCGGTGACGGGCGATCTGGTCGTGACGGCCGATATACCGCTGGCCTCCGCGGTGATCGAGAAGGGCGCCAACGCGCTCGATCCGCGCGGCAACTGGTTCACGCCGGAGAACATCCGGGAGCGCCTGTCGGTGCGCGACATGATGGAGCAATTGCGCAACGCCGGCATCGAGACGGGGGGACCCGCGCCGTTCAGCGCGCGCGACGGCAAGGCGTTCGCCGCGCAACTCGACCGCTTCCTCGTGCGCCTGCGCACGTCAGCGGCCGGCGGACCCCGCGTACCCTGAGCGTCAAATTTCCTGCGAGCTGGCCCGCAACAATTCGGCGAATCGCGCCTCGCACCAGCGCATGACGTCGTTGGGCTCCCGCCCAAAACGCCAGAGCATGCGGACCGGCAATTGCGGCAGTCCCACATCGTCGCAGCGAAGTTCGTGAAGATCCTCGTATTCCGCAATGTCGATGGGCAGGATCGCCCAGCCGAGCTTGTCGACCACCATGCTGGCGATCACGTAGGAGCTGTCCGCCCGCCAGATGGACGGACTCAGCTGCAACGGCGTGAAGTCGTCCATCTGCATCAGAATCTGCCGATATTTGGCGAGATCGCCGCGCGTGACCTGATCGCGAAAGGCCAGCGGATGATCGCCCGCGACGAACACCCCCTGCACGGCCGAGCCCACGTACTTGTGGCCCAACGCCGAGGAAATCGCCCCGCGATCGACGTGAAAGCCGATATCCGCGCGTTGCTTCTCCACATACTCGGCCACTTCGGTCGAGGTGCCATTGAGCAAGGTGAGTTCCAGATACGCGAACTGATAGGCGAGATCGCGTACCAGCTCGCTCACGGCCTGATAGGGCAGCGCCTCGTCGAGCGCGAGCGAGAGCTGCGGCTGTTCGCCAAAGGCCAGGGCATTGGCGCGATGGTTCAGGCCCTCGGCCTGTCGCAACAACTCCTTCGCCTCGAGCAGCATCACTTCGCCCTGATCGGTGAGGCGCGCATTACGGCGGCTGCGGTCGAATAGCTCGAAGCCCAGATCGGCTTCGAGCAACGAAATCGCCGTGCTCACCGCTGACTGTGCCTTGCCCAGCCGTCGCGCGGCAGCCGATATCGATCCTTCCTCCGCCGCCGCCACAAAGTAGCGCAATTGTTCAATTGTCCAGTTCATTTATCCATTTTATAGATGGGTTCCAACTTTTTCTAACATCAATTTCGCGTCAGAATCGCGTTCTCCAGAATAAAACGCCAGATTGAAACGCCAGCATAGGCGAGGCGGCAGACGACCGGATCCCCCGGTCCGGAGGTTCCGGGCATGGACCTTCGTGCATCGCGCAGCTGCTACCCACGGCGCTCAAGGAGCGATGCGGGCCCCCGGTTTCCCTCATCGGTGGCATTCGCCATTCGTCGACGCTGCGCACCGAACGCGGACTCGACATGCCGACCGGATGTCGTCAATCCAACGCTATTACATGTCATCGAAAATCGACTACCGAAGCCGCTTCGGAATGCGAACTGGCGCGTGCGCCAGCCTGATCGTCAGTGGGCTCGTGCTCGCCGCCTGTTCGGACCGCGGTGGCAAGCACGATGCCGACGTCGCGCAGCAAGCCGTGGTGCGCACCGTGGAGCGGCGCGCCGAGCCGCTCACGACGCTGCAGCCGGGCCGTCTGGAAGCCTATCGCAGTGCCGATGTGCGCGCGCGCGCCAGCGGCGTCGTCATGGAGCGTCGTTACCAGGAAGGGCAGACGGTCGCCAAGGGCGACGTGCTCTTTCGCATCGATCCGCAACCGCTCTCGGCGGCGCTCGACGCCGCGCGTGGCGCGCTCGCCAAGGCGCAGGCCGAGCACGATTCGGCACGCGACAAGGTGGAGCGCTATCGCGGCCTGCTCGAAGCGCGTGCCATCAGCGCACGCGAGGACGCCGAGTCCCGTGCGGCCGAGGCGCGTACGCGCGCCGAAGTGCTCGCCGCGCGTGCCGAGGTGCGCAAGGCGGAGCTCAATCTTGGCTATACGAAGGTCGAGTCGCCCATTGCGGGGCGCGTGCGTCGGGCCGAAGTTACCGAAGGCGCGCTCGTCGGCGTCGATTCGCCCACGCTGCTCACACGTGTGGAGCAGATCGATCCCATCTATGTGAACTTCTCGCAGCCGGCCGCCGAGGTGTACGCCATGACGCGCGATCTGCGCGCCGGCAAGCTGCGGCATGGCAACGACGCCGCCGCGCCGGAGGTGCATGTCACGCTTCCGGACGGGCGCGAGTACGCATTGCCCGGCAAGCTGCGTTTCACGGACCTGGCCGTCGATCCCGGCACGGACACCATCGCCATGCGCGCGCTGTTGCCGAACCCGGACGGCGTGCTGCTGCCTGGCGCGTTCGTGCAGGTACGCATGCAGGGGGCGGTCAACCCGAACGTCGTGCGCGTGCCCCGCGAATCGCTGACTCGCACGGTCGACGGCGCCGTGGTGCGCGTGGTCGATGCACAGGGCAGGGTTCACGACACGAAGGTGCGCGCCGAAGCGATCGACGGGCGCGAGTGGCTGGTGACGGACGGCCTCAAGGGTGGCGAGCAGGTGATCGTGCAGAACGTTGCGCAGTTCTCCGACGGCATGCAGGTCAAGGTAAAGCCCGAGGTCGCCTCGGCCGAGGCCGATAAGTCCGATAAATCGGGTAGGGCTGGCAAAGTCGATACCCCCGGACCGCAGGACAACGCCAAAACGGCGACGCCCGCGCGCGCCGGACCGGCCTCCCATGCGGAGACGCAATAATCATGGCTCGCTTCTTTATCGATCGCCCGGTCTTCGCCTGGGTGATTTCCCTGCTGATCACGCTCGTCGGCATACTCGCGATCCGGGCGCTGCCTGTCGCGCAATATCCGGACATCGCGCCGCCAATGGTCAGCGTGTGGAGCAGCTACCCCGGTGCATCGGCGAAAGTCGTCGAGGATTCCGTCACGGCGATCATCGAGCGCCAGATGAACGGTGCGCCCGGCCTCATGTATACGTCGGCCACCAGCGGCAACGGCGAGTCGTCGGTGAACCTGACCTTCCGCCAGGGCACGAGCCTCGATCTGGCGGCCGTGGAGGTGCAGAACCGGCTCAAGACGGTCGAGTCGCGTCTGCCGGAGGTCGTGCGTCGCTACGGCGTGAAGGTCGAGCGCGCGGCTGACAACATCCACATGATCGTGACGCTGTCGTCGCGCAATCCCGCCATCGGCGAGTTCGACCTGGGCGAGATTGCCGCCTCGCAGGTCATGAACCAGCTCAAGCGCGTGCCGGGCGTGGGGCAGGTGCAGTTCTGGGGCACGGAAAAGGCCATTCGTATCTGGCCCGATCCGGCTCGGCTCGTGGCGCTCGACCTCACGGCCTCCGACATCGTCTCCAAGGTGCGCGCCTACAACGCCCGGGTGACGATCGGCGACATCGGCTCAGGCGCGACGCCGGCGTCGGCGCCGATCAACGCGAACGTCGTCTCCGACAGCACGCTCTCCACGCCGGAAGCGTTCGCGGACATTCCGCTGCGTGTGCGCGCCGACGGCTCGGCCATCCGGCTGGGCGACGTTGCCCGCGTGGAGCTGGGGGCGTCGGACTACAACTACTCGGCGCGCGTGGACGGCCTGCCGGCCACCGCGATGGGGATCAAGCTCGCCGCCGGCTCGAACGCCGTCGAAGTCATGAAGGCGGTTCGCAAGGTGATGGACGAGCAGGCGAGCCTGTTCCCGGCGGGCGTGGCGTACCAGATGCCTTACGAGACGGCCTCGTTCGTGAAGGTGTCGATCCAGAAGGTGCTCAAGACGCTGCTCGAAGCGGTGGTGCTGGTTTTCCTTGTGATGTACCTGTTCATGCAGAACCTGCGCGCCACGCTGATTCCGACACTGGTGGTACCCGTCGCCTTGCTGGGCACCTTCGGCGTCCTGCTCGGGCTCGGCTACTCGATCAATACGCTGACGATGTTCGGCATGGTGCTGGCCATCGGCATTCTGGTCGACGATGCCATCGTCGTGGTCGAGAACACCGAGCGAATCATGGTCGAGGAGGGGCTCTCGCCGTATGCGGCCACCGTCAAGGCGATGTCGCAGATCAGCGGGGCCATCGTCGGGATCACGGTGGTACTCGTCACGGTGTTCGTGCCGATGGCGTTCTTCTCGGGCGCGGTGGGCAACATCTACCGTCAGTTCGCGCTCACGCTCGCGGTGTCGATCGGCTTCTCCGCGTTCCTCGCGCTGTCGCTCACGCCGGCGTTGTGCGCCACGCTGCTGCGCCCGGTCGCGCACGACCACCACGACAAGCGCGGCTTCTTCGGCTGGTTCAACCGCACGTTCGCGTTGGGCACCGAGCGTTACACGCGCACGGTCGGCAACACACTGCGGCGCCCGTGGCGCGCGCTGGTCGTGTACGGGCTCGTGCTGATCGCCGTGCCGCTCGCGTTCCTGCGCCTGCCGTCGGCCTTCATTCCGGAAGAGGACACGGGCAGCTTCATGGTGATGGCCTCGGAGCCGCAGGGCGCCACGCTGCCCGAGGCGATGACCGCGCTCAAGCGCATCGAGCAATACCTGATGCGGCATGAACCGGTCAAGCACGTGTTCCTGCTGGGCGGCTGGAACGAGTTCGGCGCGGGTCCCGGCGGCGGCATGTTGTACGTCACGCTCAAGGACTGGCACGAGCGCACCTCGAAGCACGACGGCGTGAATGCCATCGTCGAGCGCGTCAACGAGAGATTCACCGGCCAGCCCGATCGCATGATGATCGCGATGAACAGTCCGGCGCTGCCGGAGCTGGGGTCGTCCAACGGCTTCAACCTGCGACTGCAGGACCGCGCCGGCGTGGGCAAGGACACGTTTATCGCCGCCCGCGACGATTTGCTGCAAAGGGCCGCGCGCGACCCTGTACTCAGGAACGTGATTTTCGCGGGGCAGGGCGACGTGCCGCAGATCGACGTGGCGATCGATCGCCGCAAGATGGAAGCGCTCAAGGTCGGCATGGACGATGTGAACACCACGCTCGCGACGATGTTCGGTTCGGACTACGTGGGTGACTTCATGCTTGGCGCGGAGAACCGTCGTGTGATCGTGCAGGCCGAAGGGCGCCAGCGTGTGTCTCCCGAGGACGTTGGCAACCTGCGTGTGCGCAACGCCGCTGGTGAAATGGTGCCGCTCTCGTCGTTCGTCTCGCTCAAGTGGAAGCTCGGCTCTCCGCAGCTCAAGCGCTACAACGGCTATCCGTCGTTCACGATTCAGGGTGAGGCGGCGCCCGGCAGGAGCAGCGGCGAGGCGATGGCCCGTATGGAACAACTGATGGCCGACCTGCCCAAGGGGATCGGCTACGAGTGGAGCGGCCAATCGCTCGAGGAGCGGGTCTCCGGCGCGCAGGCGCCGTTGCTGTTCGCCTTGTCGGTACTGGTCGTGTTCCTGGCGCTCGCTGCATTGTACGAGAGCTGGGCGATCCCGGCGGCCGTCATCATGGTGGTGCCGCTCGGGGTGATCGGCGCGCTCGGCGCGGTAAGTCTGCTCGGCATGCCCAACGACATCTACTTCAAGGTGGGGTTGATCGCGACGATCGGTCTGTCGGCGAAGAACGCGATCCTGATCGTGGAGGTCGCCAACGATCTGACCCGGCAGGGCATGACATGGCTCGACGCCGCGGTGGAAGCCGCACGGTTGCGTTTGCGCCCGATCGTGATGACGTCGCTCGCGTTCGGCTTTGGCGTGGTGCCGCTGGCCATCGCCACGGGGCCGGCGTCGGGCGCGCAACGCGCGATCGGTGTGGCGGTGCTCGGCGGGATCGTGACGGCCACGGTGCTCGCGATCTTCCTCGTGCCTTTGTTCTTCCTGTTGGTCGGTCGCTTCGTTCGCCCGCGGCGCCGGCCGCCAATGGACCGTGACGCGCGTCACGACCGTCAGGGGGCGTCGCCTGCCGATGCGCCCGTCGTCGAGAGGAAAGTATGACGAAGCTTCGTCCCCGCATGCGCGGTATCGCCTTCGCCGGCGTCGCCCTGTTCGCCTTGCTCGGCGGATGCACGCTGGCGCCGACCCATGAGCGTCCGTCCGCGCCCATGCCGAGCACTTACGGCGCGGCGCTGTCGGGGCAGGAGATGCCCGTGTCGCTGGCCGAGCCGCTGGCGGCCGATGCGGACTGGGCGCAGGTATTTACCGACCCGGGTCTGCGGGCGCTCATTCGCAAGGCGCTCGAACAGAACCGCGACCTGCGTCTCGCATCGCTGCGCGTGCAGGAGGCGCGCGCGCTGTACGGCATCGAGGCGGCCAACCTGCTGCCGAGCGTGCAGGCCGGCGGCGCGTTCTCCCGTCAGCGCTACTCCGGCTCGGCCGGTCTGCCCGAGGGCGGCAGCAGCACGCCGCGAGGGTATGTGGCCAATGACGTGCGCGCGAACGTCGGCGTGAGCGCGTTCGAACTCGATTTCTTCGGCCGCGTGCGCAGTCTGCGCGATGCCGCGTTGCAGGAATACCTGTCGAGCGAGGAGGCGCGGCGGTCGGCGCAGGTGAGTCTGGTCGCAGAAGTGGCCACGGCTTATATCGGACTGGTCGCGAGTAGCGAGCAGATCGCTTATGCGCGCGACGTGCTGGCCGCGCGCGAGGCGGGTATTCGCGTGATTCGCCTGCGTGCGCAGCGCGGTCTGGTCGACGATCTGGAACTGAATACCGAGGCGACTCAGGTTGAGGTCGCGCGTGCGGCAGTGGCCGAGCGCGAGCGTCAGCGCAGCGAGATCGTGCGCGCGTTGCAGGTACTCACGGGCGATGTCGGCACGAAACCGGTGGCCGCCGCGACACTCGACGACGCGTTTGTCGTGCCGGTCGCGGCGGGACTGCCGTCGTCGCTGCTGGCACGTCGTCCGGACATTCGCCGTGCGGAGGCGCAACTGCGTGCCGCCAATGCCAATATCGGCGCGGCGCGCGCGGCGTTCTTTCCGTCGATCCGGTTGACGACGGACATCGGCACGGCCAGCGCGAGTTTCTCCGATCTGTTCGGCGCGGGGACGGGCGTCTGGTCGTTCATGCCGCAGATCACCGTTCCGATCTTCCAGGGCGGGCGCAACGCCCAGGGCTTGGACCTGGCTAACGTACGCAAGGAAATGGCCGTGGTGTCGTACGAGCGTGCCATCCAGACCGCGTTCGCCGAGGTGGACGATGCGCTGGCCGCACGGCAGTGGCTTTCGCGACAGTTCCAGGCGCAAAAGCGTGTGTCGGATGGTGAGCGGGAGCGTCTGCGGCTGGCCGAGCGTCGCTATGCGAACGGAGTGGCCAGCTACCTCGAACTGCTCGACGCGCAGCGCAGCGAGTTTCATGCGGCACAGCAACTCATCGACGTGAAGCAGCGCGTGCTCGTCAACCATGTTGCGTTGTACCGGGCGCTGGGTGGCGGCTGGACGCCGGCGGACGGTGCCTCCTGAGATCGTTCGGGCTCCCTGGCGTCGCGGTTGAATCTCGATGCCGGGGTCAGGTTGTGGATCGCGTTCGCGGCGCAGGCGCTGTCGGCGCGAGACGCCGCAGCGCCAGCGCCGCAATCGCGATCAGCAGGCCGATGACGAGCGAGACCCACAGGATGGCGGCGTCGCCCCAATGCTCGCGCGCCACCGAATATCCCCATGGCGCCGCAGCCGATACGGCGAACGCCGGCGTGAGCAGGGTGCCCAGCGCCCGCGCGTAGGCGTCGTGCGAGAAGAGCTCCAGCGGCAGGCTCGCGCGCAGCAGCGTGGCCAGGCCGTTCAGTGCGCCATACAGGAAGATGAACGCGCCCACGGCCGCCACCCACGACAGCCCGGCCAGACCCAGCGCGAAGCACAGCGGCAGGCCGCAGCCGACGACGACGTTGAGTTTGACGGCGCTGGCCTGACGCGGCTGGAGCCACTCCAGCGTCCGGGCGCACACCTGCCCGATGCCCCATAACGCCGCGAGTCCGACCGGCAGGCCTCGCGCGCCCAGCAGCGCCGTCAGATGCGCGGCCAGTCCCGACGACAGAATGGCAACGAGCGCCATGATCGCGCCATAGAGCAGCGCCGGGACCCGGGGCAGCGTCGCGCGCGGACCTTCGGCAGAGTGGACTGCCAATGCGCGCGGCGGGGTGGGCGGCAGGCTGCGCAGCAGCGTCCAGGCGACGAGGCCGATCGCGCCATACACAAGCACGCCGGTGCGCCAACCCCATGTGTCGCCCAGCCAGTTGCCCAGCGGCCAGAACACGGTCGTGGCCAGTCCGCCCATCAGCGTGATCTGCGTCATCGGCCGTCGCGCGGACGCGCCATGGATCGACGCGAGCGTCGCAAACGCCGCGTCGTACAGCGACAGTCGCATGCCCGCGCCCAGCAGGCACCACGCAGCGTAGAACTGCACGAGCGTGTTGCTTGTGGAGAGGATGACGCAGCCCGCCGAGCAGATGAGCGTGCCCGCGCACATCACCCGGCGCCCGCCCAGACGATCGAGCCACCGGCCGGAGAGCGGCGAGACCGCCGCCATGACGAGCATGGCCAGCGACGGACCGGCGAAGACCCATGTCTGGGGCCAGCCGGAGGCGCGCGCGATGCGCCATGCGCGCTTGTAGTCGCGCGTCCAGATGCCGGCGGCAAGGCCGAACACGCTGTCGTTCGCCTGCGCGATCAGCGATGCTTCGTCGTCGAACGGC
>OFTX01000607.1_pt1 | contig 17845 bp, 15 predicted proteins | sample 1775051 | NCBI WGS metagenome assembly OFTX01 (sample SAMN08195772, study PRJEB24354) | sludge metagenome | isolation source: sludge from phenol fed wastewater aerobic bioreactor A | place: India: Nagpur | collected 2016-09-15
AAGACGTCGGTCTCCGGCTCGGGCATCGCCGCGCGTGGCGCGATGGGCCTGACAACCTTTCTGAAATCCCTGCACCGGCTTGTGCGGTGTTTGCGCGACGTGTGCATTTAGGAAGTGTAGTCAGACATTTGCGTCCCGCCACCCATATTTGCACCGAGTGTGATCGGGCGCAAATGCGCGCTCGCGCACAGGCCCGCCGGACCGGGCCCGGCGGACGTTCCATGGCGCGCGCTCTCGGGTTTATCCTGAGGGCGGCCGATGGCGCACCGAATCCGCGGCTCGCTCGGCCTTCGCCCATCCTGCCATGTCGCGATGCACCGTGACCGTGACCGTGGACGTCCGTTCCGGCGTGGCGCATTGCGACGTGGAGCAACCGCCGCAACCGCTCGCGCATCCGGAGGCGGGCGTGGAGACCTGCCGCCACCTGCGCGGCACGGGCACGCCTCGTCGCGCCAAGGCGTCGAAAAGTCGGCGGCCGACCGCCCGGGTCTGACGCGGCAACAGATGCCGCAGCACCGACAACGCACTGGCCACGACAATCACGGCGATCACGACATATTGAACGGCAGGGGACATGGTGGCGGCTCCTTGTCTCAGATCAGCCAAAGCGCCAGGCGATACGTGGCGAACGACACGATATAGGCCAGGCCGAACATGTAGCCGAACGAAATCATCACGTAGCGCCAGGACTGCGTTTCCCGGCGGATCATCGCGAGCGTCGACATGCACTGTGGCGCGAAGGCGAACCATGCGAGCAGCGACAGTGCCGTGGCCACCGAAACGTTGGACGACAGCGCGCTCGCCAGTCCGGCCGCGTCCTCGGCGCCGCCGGCGACCGCGTAGACCGTCGCGAGCGCGGTCACCGCCGTCTCGCGGGCCGCGAAGGCGGGAACGAGGGAGAGGCTGATCTGCCAGTTGAAGCCCAGCGGCGCGAAGATGACCTGAAGCGCCCGGCCGATGTATCCCGCGAACGAGTAGTCGATGGCAGGTCCGATGGCGCCCGCCGGCGGCGACGGGAACGTCGAGAGGAACCACATGAGGACCGTGAGCGCGAGGATCACCCCGGTCAGGCGCCGCACGAAGATCCAGCCGCGCTCCCAGAGACCCAGTGCCAGATTGCGGACCTTCGGCATGCGATACGACGGCAGTTCCATGAGCAGTGCCGGCTGCGAGCGTGCACCGCGCAAGCGTCGGGCAATCCATCCCACGGCCATCGCCCCGAGGATGCCCGCGGCGTACATCGCGAAGAGCACCAGCCCCGGCAGCTTGAAGACGCCCAGCACGGGCCGGTCGGGAATGAACGCGCCAATGAGCAGCGCGTATACCGGCAGACGCGCCGAACATGTCATCAGTGGCGCGACAAGGATCGTGGTGATTCGTTGACGAGGATCGGCGATGCTGCGCGTGCCCATGATGCCGGGAATCGCGCACGCGAAACTCGACAGCAGGGGAATGAAGGAGCGGCCGGTCAGGCCGACCTTGACCATCATCCGATCGAGCAGGAAGGCTGCGCGTGGCAGATAGCCCGATTCCTCCAGCACGAGGATGAAGAAGAACAGCACCAGAATCTCGGGCAGGAAGCCGAGTACCGTGCCCAGGCCACCGAAGAGGCCGTCGACGACCAGACTTCGCAGCGGACCGTCGGACAGCCCGGCGCCGACCTGCTCGCCCAGCCAGCCGAAGCCGTCGCCGATGGCATCCGTCATGGGTTTGCCGATGAAGTACACCGCCTGGAATATCAGGAACATCACGGCAGTGAGCACGATCATGCCGAACACCGGATGCAGCGCGATGCGGTCCAGGCGTTCGTCGACGCCGTCGGTCATCGCGGGCGCACTCACCGACGACGCCATGATCCGACGGACTTCGGCGTGAAGATCGCGGCCCGCGAGATCGGTCGTTGCAACGCGGCTTGCGCTTGCATCGCCCGTACCGCCATCTCGGGTGAAGTCGTCGAGCGCCTCGATCAGCGCGCCTACGCCGGTGCGGACAATCGCCACCGTTTCCACGACGGGAATGCCCAACTCGCCCGAGAGCGCGGCCACATCGATTTCGATGCCGCGTCGACGGGCAGCGTCCATCATGTTCAGGGCCAGTACGGTGGGGCGACCCAGCGCCAGCACTTCGAGCACGAAGCGCAAATGCAGGCGCAGGTTCGTGGCGTCGACCACGCACACGATCAGCTCGGGAACCGCTTCGCCCGGATAGGCGCCGTGCAGGACGTCGTGCGTGACCTTCTCGTCGAGACTGGTGGCCGAGAGGCTGTAGGTGCCGGGCAGGTCGAGCACGCGGACCGTTGTGCCCGCGGGCGAGACGAACGCGCCTTCCTTGCGCTCGACGGTGACGCCGGCATAGTTGGCGACCTTCTGGCGCGCGCCGGTCAGGCGATTGAAGAGTGCGGTCTTGCCGCAGTTGGGGTTGCCGACGAGGGCGATGCTGAGCGTGGTCGATGGCATGCGGTTCACCCCAGCCGAACCTGAACGCGCGCGGCTTCGTCGCGGCGCAGTGCAAAGCGCGTCGCGCCGACCTGCACGACCATCGGGTTGCCGCCCCAAGGCGCCAGGGCAACCACCCGCACCGGCTCTCCGGCCACGAAACCCAACTCTCGCAAGCGATGCGCGATGGCATCGGGTTGCATCTGATCGACGACCGAAACCACGGTCGCGGTACTGCCCTTCTTCAACGCCGACAACTGCATGGTACGGATATAACGCGAACGATAATTATTCGCAGTATAAGCAGGGTCGGTGGAATTCCGAAGGGCGGGATAGGAGGCGGGCGGCGAGCATATTCATGCGCGGCGCACCGGACCTCAATGCGGTCGGGGCGTTCGGGGCGGTAGGGGGCGTGACATCGCCTTCGCCTGCGGCCATATGCCGCACCCGGCCCCGCCCTGGCGCATCATTGCCCTGCCAGCGCCTTCGGTAATGCGTAGCGGGCGCCGTCGTATTCAAGGGCGACGTTCGCACCTCGCGAGGTGCGCTCCTTGCTCGCGCAGTCGTTGCGAGTCGGCTTGTTCGTGGTGGTGGTGGTCTTTTCGCTGACGACGAGGCTGGCGTAGCCATCCTTTCCCGGCGCGCCGACGGAAACGATGCGCGAGGTGTCGGTGAAGCTTCCCGCGCAGTTGCCGTCCCATTCGCCGCCGCTCGACTGCGTGGCCAGCCCGTCGACGACCTTGCGCAGCGTGGCGCCGTCGACGACATACAGGCTGAGCGTCGTTTGCGAGAAGGGATTCACGCGCGACGATCCTTCAAGCGTCGTGCGTGTGCCAAACGCAGTGACTTGAGGTGTCAGGCGCCACGCTGCCGTATCGAGCGCGAGTCCGCGCAGCACGATGGCATCCGACGTGATGGCGGCCTTCTCGAAACGATGCGCGACGATCTTGCCGCTCTGGCTATCGGCGACGAGCACTTCCACGTCATAGACCCGGTCCTCGTCGGTGCCGCCGGGTTGCGGCAAGGGGAGCACGGCGAGCGTCCAGGCGGGGTTCGCGGGCCAGACCTTGCAGGTGGCGAAGTCGGTGTCGAGCGTGCGGCCGGGCTGGAGCGTCTTCGCCCAACCGGTCAGGCGATCCTTGCAATCGGCATGGGCGAGCAACGGCAGGCACAACAGGGCGGCGGCGAGGGCGTGGCGCATAAGTGTCGGGAAAATGGCCGGAGTGAACGTGCATTCATTCTACCGATGGGCTTCGGTTCGAGGCGCGGCCCCATCGCTCCAATCAGCACTTCTGCGTGCCGAAACGGCACGGAGCCAGAATTTCTGCCGCCTACACTCCGCTTCCTGAGACTGGCAGGGGGTCCGGGGCGCGCATCGAGTGCGTGCCGCGCGACCGCCAGACATTTCCAACGCCAGCAGTAATCCAGAGGAGCAGGGCATGACAGGCAACACCCAACCCCACAACCCGTGGCGCGAGATCTGCGCCGCGAGCATCGGCAACGCACTCGAGTTCTACGATCTGCTGATCTACGGCTACTTCGCCATCGTGATCGGTCAGTTGTTCTTCCCGGCGCACGATGCCACGACGTCGCTGCTGCTGGCCGTCGGCACCTTCGGTATCTCGTTCGTCACCCGCCCGCTCGGCTCGATCATTCTCGGCAGCTACGCCGACCGCGCCGGCCGCAAGGCGTCGCTCACCGTGTCCATCGGCCTGATGATGCTCGGCACGGCCATGATCGCGTTCGCACCGACCTATGAGCAGATCGGCATTGCCTCGCCGCTCATGATCATCGTCGCGCGCATGCTGCAGGGCTTTTCCACGGGCGGTGAGTTCGGCGCCGCCACAGCTTTCATGGTCGAGCACGCCGACGCCAAGCGGCGCGGCTTTTTCGCGAGCTGGCAGATGTCCACCCAGGGTCTCGCCACGGTGCTCGCCGCCGGTGTCTCCGCGCTGCTGAGCCTGCTGTTGAGCGCCGACCAATTGAGCGCGTGGGGCTGGCGCGTCGCGTTTGCCGTCGGTCTGCTCATCGGTCCGGTCGGTCTCTACATCCGCCGCAACATCGACGAGACCGCCGACTTCAAGAAGCTGGGCGAGAAGCAACGCGAGACGTCGCCGCTGCGCGAGGTCTTCGGCCGCGACCGCGCGAACATGCTGCTTGGCGCCGGCGTCGTGGCCGCCGCCACGGCGTTCAACTACGTTCACAAGCTTTACATGCCAACGTACGCCGTCAAGCAACTGCACATTCCGGCCACGTCGTCGTTCATCGGCGCCGTGGTCACCGGCGTGATGCTGATGATCGCCGCGCCCGTGGTCGGACACCTCTCGGATCGCTTCGGCCGCATTCGCGTGATGCTCTGGGCGCTCATCCTCGTGGGCGCGACGACCTACCCGTTATTCGTGTTGCTCAACAAGTACCCCACGTTCCAGACGCTGCCCATGGTGCAGGCGCTGGTCGGTCTGCTCATCGCCGTGAGTCTCGCGCCGCTGCCGGCACTGCTCGCCGACATCTTCCCGACGAGTACACGCGGCACCGGCCTCGCCCTGTCGTACAACTTCTCGGTGACGCTCTTCGGTGGCTTCGCGCCGCTCATCGTGACCTGGCTGATCGACGCCACCCACAACAAGCTCGCGCCGAGCTTCTACGTGATGGCCACTGCCGTACTGAGCATCGCCGCCGTGATCTCGCTGGGCCGCCGCGTGCGGGCGGGCAAGATCGCGGGCGTCACGCACGGCGGTGCGCGCGCCTCGAAAGCCTGATCGCCCGCGGACGATCCTGCACGAGGCCAGTCCAGGCACCAGGATTTCACCGCGGTTCTGTTTCCCGCCGCAAAGACGACGTGCGCCGTTCTCACGGTAACGTCGTCGTCTTTTTCGGCACCCTTGCGGAGCACTACTCATGACCACGCTCGAAGCGATTCGCGCCGCCCTGCCGGCGTACCCCATCGAAGTCCCGTTCCCGGATATCGCCCGCTGGCGCGAAGGCAACACTGGCGTCGACTACCTGCACACGTTCGACAGCGGCAAGCCCGGCAAGCACGTGATGATTCTCGCCCTCACGCATGGCAACGAAGTGAGCGGCGCCATCGCTGTCGACACGCTGCTCGCCGCCGGACTGCGTCCCACCTCCGGCCGCCTGTCGCTGGGCTTCGGCAACGTCGGCGCCTATGAGCAGTTCAGTGCGGAGAATGCCGATGCCACGCGCTTTCTCGACGAGGACATGAATCGCGTGTGGACGCCCTCGACGCTCGACGGCGAGCGCCAGAGCCGCGAGCTGACGCGCGCGCGCGCGATGCGTCCGTTCATCGACACGGTCGATCTGCTGCTCGACATCCACTCGATGCACGAAGCGTCGGCGCCGCTGATGATGACCGGCCCGCTGGAAAAGGCCGTTGCACTCGCGGCCGAACTCGGCACGCCCGAACACGTCATCATCGACAAGGGCCACGCGAACGGCACGCGCATGCGCGACTACGGCGGCTTCGGCGACGCGGCCAGCCCGAAGAACGCCCTGCTCATCGAGACGGGACAGCATTTCGCCGCAAGCGCGCGCGACGTGGCGCTCGACAGCGCCGCGCGCTTCCTGCTGCATGCGGGCGTGGTCGCGCAGGCCGACGTCGCCCGGTTCCTGACGCAGACGCCGCCCGCCCGGCAGAAGTTCGTCGAGATTACGCAGCCGGTCGTGGCCCGTTCGATGGATTTCCGCTTCTCGCAACCGTTCACGGGACTGGAAGTCATCGAGAAGGCGGGCACCGAGATCGCCCGCGACGGCGACGAGGTCATCGTCACGCCTTACGACAACTGCGTTATCGTGCAGCCGTCGATGCGCCACCTAGGCGTGAATGTCACGATGATGCGCCTGGGTCGCCTGCTCGATCGTTGATCGACGCGGGGCGGTGCCGCCGACGCGGTCGGCGGCAACAGGCACGAGCGCACGGGCGCCGCGTGCTAGAAGGTGCCGACCAACGAGCCGACGACGATGACGGCCACGAGCGCAATCAGCGCGCTGACGATACTCGCCATGACGATGTCGAGATAGCTCTCCCGATGCGTGCTGCCGCACACGGCGAGCAGGGTCACGACGGCGCCGTTGTGCGGCAGGCTATCGAGCGTGCCCGATGCGATCACCGCCACACGGTGCATCAGTGCCGGATCGATGCCGTGCTGCGCGGCGAGGCTCACGTAGGCGGGGCCGAGTGCGTCGAGCGCGATGGTCAGGCCGCCCGAGGCCGAGCCGGTGATGGCCGCGAGCAGATTCGCGGACAGGGCCAGCGAGACGAGCGGTCCGCCGTCGATCGACAACACCCAGTCACGCACGACTTCGAAGCCCGGCAGGGCCGCGATCACACCGCCATAACCCACGAGACTGGCCGTACACATGATCGGCAGAACCGACGCGTTGGCGCCGGCGTCCATGGTCTTGCGCAGGGCGGGCAGGCGCCGCCATTGCAGCGCGATGAGCACGACGATCGCGCTGGCCAGCGCGATGCATACGCCCCACACGCCCGCCACGCTTTGCAGCGTCATGCCGCCCCATCTCGGTTCGGCAAGAAAACTCGCGTCGAGCCGGGGGAAGACGATCACGTTCATCACGAAGTTGCCACCGATCACGACGAGCAGCGGCAACGCGGCCGTGAGAATGCCCGGCAACTCACTGCTGCGATGACCTTGTTCGATTTCCGCCGGATCGAATTCCCGCGCGACGCTGGCGCGCTCGCGAACGACTGTCGGGTCGGCGGCCTTGTCCCAGACTTCGTGCTCCGCGTAACCATGTCCGGCGCGGCGCGCCTGCGCCTCGCGCCACGACAGCCACCACAGTCCCGCCCCGAGCATGATGGCGGAGGCCATCAGCCCGAGGCCCGGAGCGGCGAACGGCGTGGTGCCGAAAAAGGGCATGGGAATGGCGTTCTGGATGGACGGCGTGCCGGGCAGGGCGGACATCGTGAAGGTTGAAGTCCCCAGCGCGATCGCGGCCGGCATCAGGCGCACGGGGATGTCCGCTTCGCGAAACAGTGCGTGCGCCATCGGTGCGAGCACGAAAAACGCCACGAACAGGCTGACGCCGCCGTAGGTGACGAGCGCGCCGCCAAGCACCACCGCGAACATCGCCCGGCGTGCGCCGAGTTTGTCGGTGAGAAACGCGGCGATCGCACGCACCGATCCGCTGTCTTCCATCAGCTTGCCGAACAGCGCGCCGAGCAGGAACAGCGGGAAGAACTGCGCGACGAAACGCGCGGCGTTCTGCATGAAGGTGTGTGTCCAGTGCGCAAGCATCGGCTCGCCGGAAAGCGCGGCGGCGAGCATGGCGGCCGCGGGGGCGAGCAACAGGACGCTCCAGCCGCGGTATGCCAGCCAGACGAGCAGCCCAAGACCGATCAGGATGCCGGCAAGCTCCATTCAGATCGTCTCCTGAAGCGGGTCGAGATCGAACGACGCGCGCCGACCGAGATCGGCACCATGCGTTCGCAGGAAGTGCTCGGCGCAGCGTCGGCCCTCGTCGCGCAGCATCGCGAGGAAATCCCATTCGGCCGAGAGCTTCGATGAGTAGCCCAGCGTGGTCATCATGTCGCTGGCGATGCGGTGCATGCGCATCTGCGCCCAGCGCCGGCCTTCGCTGCTGCCCGCGTCCACGACCTGGCGCAGCACCGAGATCATGCGCAACTCCTTGAGGAGCGTGGCGTTGAACGAGACTTCGTTGACGCGGTTGAGGATCTCGCGCGCCGAACGGGGAACTTCCGTGCGTTCCACCGGATTGACCTGCACGAGAATCGTGTCGCACGACGACGTTTCCCGAACCAGCGGCGTGATCGTCGGATTGCCCGCGTAACCACCGTCCCAATAGGGTTCGCCGTCGATCTCGATGGCGCGGTACAGCATGGGCAGGCAAGCCGATGCCAGCAACACGTCCGCCGTCATCTCGGCATTTCGGAAGACACGACCGCGCCCGGTTCTCACATTGGTCGCGGTGATGAACAATTGGATCGGGCAGGCGGCGATGCCGTCGAAGTCGATGTGATCGGCGAGCAGGCGCCGCAGCGGGTTGAATTCGAGCGGGGCGAGGTCGTACGGCGAGACGACCCGTGCGGCCAGATCGAAGAACATGAAGAACGGGGAGTTATCGAGCGACCACCGCCCGAGCACGATGTCGAGCGGCGTGCGGCGCAAGGGACTGAATCGCCCCGCATGCGCGACGTCACGCCAGAATTGCTCGAGCGCGCTACGTGCGCCCTCCGGGCCGCCATGCGCGTAACCGGTAGCGAGCACCGCCGCGTTCATGGCACCCGCGGATGTGCCCGAGATGCCTTCGATGTGAAACGGGCCGCCGCTGGCCATGGCTTCGAGCAGCCGGTCCAGTACGCCCCATGTGAAAGCGCCATGGGCGCCGCCCCCTTGCAGCGCAAGATCGACGGGCAGGGTGCCGGGCGCGGCCCGACTGGCGGTGGCAGGGGCGTCGCCAGCCGTACGACTGGCAGCACTGGCACGTGGCCGGCGTGGATTGCGTTGAGTGCGTGGCATGATCCCTCGGCGATGCGACGCGGCACCGGCAGGGGCCGGCCGCGGGGGGCGTTACGAGAGTAAGGTTGCAGGCGGTACGCAGGTTGCGCTGCAACATAACCACTGTCTCAGATTAGGAAGAAATCGGCAACCGTGCCGAGCGATCGCCGCGATTCTCCTGATCGGCGGTCTGTGACGGCTTGCCTCGTCGCAGGCTCAGTTGAGCGAGCACGTCGGCGTGCTTGTTGCCCCAGCGGTAAAGCATTTCGATCGGTTCGATGAACAACTCTCCTAGCGGCGTGAGCGAATACTCGACCTTGGGGGGCACCACGGCGTAGACCTCGCGGTGAATCAGCCCGTCGCGCTCGAGTTCGCGCAGCGTCTGCGTGAGCATCTTCTTGGAAATGCCGGGCAACCGACGCTGCAATTCGCCGGTGCGGGTGGTGCCGCACTGCAACGCGTAGAGGACCATGCTCGTCCACTTCACGCTGAAGAGTTCCAGCACGCGGCGCGGCACGCAGGTTTCTTCGAAGACGAACGGCTCGGGTTTGTTCATGGTAACCAAATAGTGACTATCTAACGAAAAGGTGCCTACTGGGGGTTTCGATCCTTCGTCACTATACTTTGTGGCGACAGTGCGCGTCACCCGGGAGTGTCGTTCCGGCCGCCCGACGGACTGCCGGAGGATCGCCCCGGACATGACGCGCAGACCAATGGAGAACCCCATGAGCAGTTTGTCGAAGACGGCCATCTCGATGCTGGATCTGGTGCCGGTGCGCGCCGGTGGCACGGTGGCCGAGGCCCTGAAGCAATCCACGGAGCTCGCGCAGCACGTCGAGCGTCTCGGCTTCACGCGTTTCTGGCTGGCCGAGCACCACAACATGGACGGTATTGCGAGTTCCGCGACCGCGCTGCTGATCGGGCACATAGCGGACAAGACGTCGCGCATTCGTGTCGGGTCGGGGGGGGTGATGCTGCCGAATCACCCGCCGCTCGTCGTGGCAGAGAATTTCGGCACGCTGGCCGCGTTGTATCCCGGGCGTATCGATCTGGGACTGGGGCGCGCTCCTGGCGCGGATCAGGCGACGATGCGTGCATTGCGCCGAGACCGGCTGTCCAATGGCGACGACTTCCCTGAACAGGTTGCCGAGCTGCGCGCGTTGCTGGCGCCGGCCCAACCCGGTCAGCGGCTGGTGGCGACGCCGGGCGCGGGCAGCGATATTCCGGTCTGGCTGCTGGGCTCGTCGCTGTTTTCGGCCCAGCTTGCCGCCCATCTGGGCCTGCCCTACGCCTTTGCGTCGCATTTCGCGCCGCGGTTCCTGTTCGATGCGATACGTCTTTACCGCGAGCTTTTCCGGCCATCGGCCGTCCTCGACAAGCCGTACGTGATGGTCGGCGTGCCGGTCGTGGCCGCGCCGACCGACGAGGAAGCGAGGTTCCTCGCCACGTCGTCGCAGCAGAAGATCCTTGCGCTGATGCGCGGTCAGAGCCTGAAGCTCCAGCCGCCGGTGACCGACATGGACGAGCGCTGGGACCCGGCCGAGCAGCATTCGGTGGAAGCCTTCCTCGGGGTGGCGGTCGTTGGCGGGCCCGAGCGCGTGAAGGCGGGGTTGTCGGATCTCGTCGAGCGCACGCAGGCCGACGAGCTGATGCTCGTGACCGACATCTACGACCCCGCGCTGCGGCTGCGTTCGTGCGATATCGTGGCCGCCGTCTGCAAGGACTGACAGCGCGCGAGTCCGGGGACCAGGGGCCGGGGCTTCGGGCGCTGCCGACTATCGGAAGCGACCGATGGAGAACGGAGAAAGGTCGATGTCAGGACGTTCGCCCGACACCAGGGCGGCGATCGTGCGACCCGTCGATGCCGCCGCGGTCAGACCCACATGCCCATGGCCGAAGGCATAGAATGCGTTCGGCACTTTCGATGCGGCGCCGACGACCGGCAGCGAGTCGGGCGTGCTCGGCCGGAATCCCTGCCAACGCGCCCCGTCGACCGATTGCGAAGGCTTGGCGCCCGCCACGGCGCCGGGGAACATCTTGTGCAACTGATCGAGCAGCAGGTCGGCGCGTCGCCAGTTCGGCGGCGCCTGCAGTCCCGCCAATTCGACCGTTCCTGCGCCGCGAAGCCGCCCGTTCATCGGCGTGGCGAACAACTTTCCCTCGGCCCACATGACCGGGCGCGAGGGCATCGTCTGCGGCGACGCGATCTCCACGTGGTAGCCGCGCTCCGTGTCGAAGACGATGCTGTCCCCCAACTGCCGTGCGAACGGCGCGGACCATGCGCCCGCGGCCACGACGACCGCGCCTGCCGCCTCGCGCCCCGCGTCCGAATGCACGGCAACGGCGTGTGCGCCGTTAGTCTCGATCGCCGTCGCGCGGGCGTCGACGACGCGCCCCCCGCGCGCGATCACCTGCGCGGTCAACCGCGCCAGCAAGGCACCGGGGTCCAGCGTATGTCCGGTCTCGCCGATATATCGGGCACCGACGAATTCATGCGAAAGCGTTGGCTCGAACTCGCGCAGCGCCGCGGCGTCGAGGGTTTCAATGTGCACGCCGTTCTCGCGGCGCAGGGCCATGCCCCCCTCGTCGCCGCGCATGCCGCGCTCGCTCGAATAGGCGATCAGATAGCCGCGCCGCGTGACGAGATCGTTGGCCTGTGCATCGTCGAGCAGCGGCTGGTAGGCGTCGAGCGCCGGGCCAAGCAGTGCCCGAAGTGCGCGGGCCTGCGCCGCGACGCGGGCAGGCTGACTCGCCGCCACGAAGCGCATCAGCCAGGGGACCATGCGAGGCAGGTAGGACCAACGCAACACGAGCGGGCCGTCCGGTTGCATCAGCCACCCCGGCACCTGCCAAAGCACGCCTGGCATGGCAATCGGCACGACCGAGGACCCATTGATGCAGCCAGCGTTGCCCAACGAGGCCGCCTGGCGTGCGGACTGGCGATCGACGATCACCACGGCATGCCCGGCGCGTTGTAGATAGGCGGCGGTACATACGCCGACCAGACCGCCCCCGATGACGACGACGGGACGTGAATCGTTCATGAAGCCGTCCTGCGGAATTCGAAAGCGCCTAGTGTACTGTGTTGCGCGCGTGTGACCGAGCGCCTTCAAAATTCCCGGATGGCCTCAGATCATCTCCAGCGGACGCTTGCGTGAGGGCGCCTCGAAATGATGGTCGAGCAACGCCAGCTCCTGTTCTGTGAGCACGATATCGTGAGCGGCGCGATTGGCCCGCACGTGCGCCTCCGTGCCTGCCTTCGGAATGGCGATGACGCCTGGGCGGCTCAGCACCCAGGCCAACGCGATCTGCAGCGGTTCGACGTGACGGGCTCTGGCGATGTCGCCGAGCACGCCTTTGGTCGGCAATCGTCCCTGCTCGATGGGAGAGTAGGCCATCATCGGCAAACCGTGCTCCGCGAGCCACGGCGCAAGATCGTATTCGGGGCCGCGTCGAGACAGGTTGTAGAGCACCTGATCGGTGGCGCATGCATTGCCACCGGGCGTGGCGAACAGTTCGTCCATGTCGTCGGTGTCGAGATTGCTTACGCCCCAGTGGCGGATCTTGCCGGCCTCGCGCAGTGCCTCGAAGCCGGCGATGGTTTCCTCGAACGGTTCGCCGCCGCGCCAATGCAGCAGATAAAGGTCGAGCCGATCGGTGCGAAGGCGCTTCAGGCTGCGTTCGCACGCAGCGACCACGCCGCGTCGCGATGCATTGTGGGGATACACCTTGCTCACCAGGAAGACCTGATCGCGAAGGCCGTCGAGCGCCTCGCCGACAAGCGTTTCCGTCGCACCCTCGCCATACATTTCTGCGGTATCGACGAGCGTCATGCCGAGCGATACGCCAAGACGCAACGCCGCGATTTCCTCGCGACGCCGCTCCGCTTTCTCGCCCATCATCCACGTGCCCTGACCGAGCACCGGCACGGTGTCGCCTTGGGGAAAAGAGATGCTTCGCATGATGTGTCCTCCTGGATTTTTGCTTCCATTATCGGCCCCCGAGTCGAGCGATGACCAGCGAAGTGAGGGCTTCGCGCAACACTTCGCGGCATGCGCCTACCTTTCGGGACAGATTCGTCCTGGTCATGGATCGGACAGGCCCGCTATTGCGTTCGTACGGCGATTCTCTCGGATAGTTCACAGGCCTTTGCGAATGCCCTCGCGTTAAGCTGGATCGACCGATGCGCATGGCGAATGTTGCTCTGCAGCGAGACGGCTCAGTGACGGCGCATGCCGTGTGCATCGGCCCGGCGACGACGGCTGGTGTGCCATCGATTGCGTCGTGGACAAAAAAAGAAGCCCCGAGCGGGGCTTCAAGGCCGACCCGGCGTGCATCGGCCAAGGAGGTTTGGCGAAGGCGGCTTGAGGGACGGGGAGCGGGCGTGCACCGTATTGTCGATACGGGACAAAGGCGGTGGGGAAGGAGGAGTCCGAATATCGAATGGAAACTTGGAGTAACAAATGTGACAGTTTGCGACCTTTTCGCGTAACAGAACGCGAGGGATAATGAGGCGCCCCATCACAAAACAGGAAGCTGTCAATGGATAACGCGATCAAGTTCCGTTCCCCCGGACCTTCGATGTCGCCTTCGGGACGCTACGCGCCGCCGGCGATCTTCTTTCACTGGGCGGTGGCACTGCTGATCGTAGTGGCCTACGCAGCTGTCATCACAAAGGGGTATTTGCCCAAGGGCAGCGCACCGCGCGCGCTGTCGATGACGATCCACGAATGGGCCGGCCTGGCGGCGCTCACGCTGGCGGTGCCGCGCCTTCTGTGGCGGCTGATCAAAGGATCGCCGGGTGCGTTGCCGGGGCAGGCATGGGTGGTTCGCGCGTCGTCCTCGCTCGTGCATCTGCTGCTGTATCTGTTCATGTTCGCGCAGCCGGTGCTTGGCTATCTGGCGCTCAACGCGGGAGGCGACGTGCTCACGATTCCCGGACTGGATATTGCGTTGCCTCAATTTGTCGGGCAGGACGACGCGCTGCGCCGCTCGATCAAGGAGATTCACGAGACGATCGGCAGTGCGTTCTATTGGGTGATCGGGCTGCACGCGGCGGCTGCGCTGTGGCATCACTACTTCCGCCGGGACGATACGTTGCGCCGCATGCTCTGAGCGCTCGAATCGAGGGCCCGGGGGCGCGACGACCCGAGTGCGCCGTCGGCCGCCCGCACCTGGCGCCGCAGCGAAGGCGCCAGGTCCGGCATGAACCAGCGCGGCGCGTGACTGATGCGCCTCGCATCAAAACGGGCGAGATACCTGCCCGTCGATTGCGGTCAGAACGCGAACCGAACGCCCGCGAATACGCTGCGACCGTCTCCCGGATAGAAGACGGCGGTGTTGGCGGTGCGCGCGTCGGTCACCGTGCTGAAGTCGGTGACGTAGCGTTTGTCGGTCAGGTTGCGCGCGTCGACATAGAGGGTGACACCGCGCTGCACCAGATACGATGCCTGCAAGCCGATCAGCGTGTAACCAGGCACGCGCAGGGTGTTGGCGTAATCGACCCATGCACCGGTCGGCACCCAATCGAGCGATGCGGCGACCTGGAAGCGGTTCGACAGGGCATAGCCGAGTGTCGTGCGCAACACATGGGTGGGAACACCGGCAATGCGATTGTTGCTGTATTGCGGATCGTCCCGGAAGCGGAAGTCGCTGTAGTTCCAGAGTTGTGACAGCGTGATGCGGTCTCCGGTGGCGGCGAGGTTCCTGAACAGGTCGACCGACGCGCCGATCTCCAGACCCTGGAGCACGGTCTTGTTGGCGTTGAAGGTCGACGCGGGAATGTCGGCGGACGTGGTGTACTGAAGCAACTGATCGCGCACCAGGGATCGATAGGCGGTGACATCCCATGCCACGCGATCGAGCTTGCCGCGGGTGCCGGCCTCGATCGTCCAGGCATGCTGCGAGGCGAGCGGTACGAAGCGCGAAGTGGCGCCGAACGTCTGCGACAGGTCGGTGAAGTCGGGGACGTCGGCACTGCGGGTGACGTCGACGAATGCCTGTACGTCCTTGCTGGGCTCCCAAAGCAAGCCGATCTTCGGATTCACTCCCGAATAGGCGGCGCTCGTCGACCGGTAGTTGGGGTCGCCGGCCAGACCGCCGTAGTCGATGTATTGTCGTACGTCCCGAAAGGCCTTGGCGCCTACCATCAGGCCCAGCGTCGGCAGGAAGAACCACCGGTTCTCGAAGTAGGCCTCGTAGTTGTACGCGCTCTGACGGGCGTCGAGCGTCTGGGCGCCGCGATTGCCGTTCACGTTCGTGTATTGGTTGGCGCTGGTGTTGCCGCCGAAGAAGCGCGCGCCCACGATCAGGTCGTTACGCATGCCCGCGAGCGTGAGGTTGGCGGTGTAGCGAGGCGCCACGCCATACGTCCAGCCGTCCTGATCGATGACCTGGAAGATCGGGTGATAGAGGCTCTTGTGGATCACCCACGAAGCGACGTCGAGTTGGCCAGTCGCAAAGCGAACCGTCGTCAGGTTGCCCAGGCGTTCGGTGCGCGTGTTGCGTGCCTGATCGCCGGAGACGGCCGATGCGGCCGCCTTCGTCGGATGGTTCAGGGCATCGAACAGCGACAGCGTGCCCGGCAGCTTCTGGTCGACGAGGTAGGCGCCGAAGAAGAAGCGGGTCTCGACGCGCGGCGAGAACTTGTATCCGACGTTGGCGTTGATCTGGGCGTAGTTGCCCCTGTCATGATCGCGATAGCCGTCGGCGCGATTGACGGTCACGGTAGCGAGCGCATCGAGGGGGCCGAAGATGCGTGACATCTGCGCACTCGCACGTATGGTGCCGAAGCTGCCGCCATCGATGCGCAACTGGTTGGGCGCATCCGCCGTGTAGGCGGTGGGCGTGACGAAGTTGAGTGCGCCGCCCAGCGTGGTCGCACCGTAGGTCAGACCGTTGCCGCCCTTGTAGACCTCGGTCGAGCGCAGGCCCAGCGGATCGATCTGGTAGTAGTCGCCGCTGCCGTCCGCGGCGTTCGTCGGAATACCGTCCTGCAGGATCTCGAGTCCGCGAGCATGATAGCCGCGGGCGATCCCCGAGCCGCGAATCGAGACGCGCATCTCCTGTCCGTATCGATTCTGCACATAGACGCCCGGGCTGTCCTTGAGAATGTCGCGCAGGTTGAAGGCGTAGGTGTTCTGGTACGAGTCGGCGTCGACGAAACCGACGGCGCCGACAGTCTGGAACAGATCGGCTTTTTGCAAGTCCACGCTCGGCGAAGTGAGCGATTCGGGCGGGGCGGTCACCACCGTCACGGGTAATGTGGCCTCGGGGCCGGTCGTCAGTGCGTGTGCTGCACTGCCCAGCGAGCCAAGGGCGAGTGCGATGGCCGTTTGCAACGGCTTCTGCGTCAGGGAACGCGACATGGAATTCTCTCTCTCGCGACCGCACCGGGCGGTCGCCTGATGTACGTGTACGGCCGCACGCGCATTGTGCGAAGTCTTGTGCAGTGCCGGGTGCGGGGGACGCACGGCGTTCGTTGCATCGTGAGAGATGCACGGCGACGGGCGACGGCGTGCGCCGTCGCGCAGCGCGCGAGCAGACGCACGAACCGGCCAGGCATGGCGCGTTCGGCAAGTGTTACCGGTCGGGACCGGCACGGGAAGGATCAGGCGACGCCGGGCGGCGGTGCGCGCGCGAGGGCGGCGCGGAAGCGGGGGCGCGGGTGGTACGGTACCCGTACCCGGGGGGCGGGGTCGATGCTGGCCTGAGCGGCGCGCGGGAGGGTAAGAACGTCGGTCGTGACGAGCGGCTGGTGCGCCCAGAGCGTGCAGTAGCCGCACTTCTCCCAGTGGTCGGCCGACGCGAGCGAATGATCGGCGCCGTCGTGAAGGCTGTGTTGCTCAGCGGCTTGCGACGGCGTGGGCGGCGCTTGTGCGTCGTCGTGTCCGGAGTGGCCGTCGTGAGCGGGCTCTCGCTGCGCATTGGCGCGCGCTGTCGTGTTCGTGCCGAGCGAGGCCTGCGTGCCTGTCGCCGTGCAGTAGATCGCGAACGGGTCCTGCTGCATGGCCGCCCGCCACTGCGCGATCGCAGGCATGAGCGCCGCCAGCAGGATCGCCAGCAAGGCGATCCCGATTGCGACGCGATGCTGACGGAGCTTGCGCATGCCTGGGCCGGGGGAGTGACGACGTGAGATTCACGGAACCAGGCATTGTAGGCGGGGTCTTCGGCCAACGTAAATGCTTTGCGTTCTCATGTAGGGAGGGCGCGACAATTTGACGCATCGCCCGGCGTCGCCCACGGCGTCGCCGACGCGGACTCGCGGCAGCCCGGCCACACGCGAAAAAAAGGAGCGCCACCGTCCGCCAGGCACCTGTGGCGCTCCACACCGGAATCAGAACTTCATGCCGATGCCAACGCCCACGATGAGCGGGTCGATGTGAAGGGTGCCGAGATCGGCGCCGGCAAGCGAGGTGTCGGTCTTCATCCAGACCTTCTTGATGTCGACGTTGAAGAACAGGTTCTTCGTCATCTGGATGTCCACACCGGCTTGCAGTGCCGGACCGACGCTGTGATTCTTGATCGAGATCGGTGTGCCGCCCGCATTCAGGCTACTGTTCCAGAAGCGGGTGTAGTTGACGCCCGCGCCGACGTAGGGCCGAATCTTGCCTGCGTGGTTGAAGTGGTATTGCAGCAGCAGCGTGGGCGGCAGCACGTTCACGCCCCCGAGATGTCCGAGGCTCGACGTGAGCTGATGACGCGACATGCCGAGAATGAGCTCCACACCCACGTTGTCGAGAATCATGTACGTGAAGTCGAGTTCGGGCACGATGGCATTGTTGACGGTCACGCCCAGCGTCGGCAGCACGCTGCCGCTCGCGTGCGAGTCCGGCATGATGCCGATGGCGCGCACGCGCGCAAGGATGTCGCCGGCGTAGATGCCCTGTGAGCTGTCCTTGATGAAGCCGAAGGTCT
>OFTX01000608.1_pt1 | contig 17789 bp, 14 predicted proteins | sample 1775051 | NCBI WGS metagenome assembly OFTX01 (sample SAMN08195772, study PRJEB24354) | sludge metagenome | isolation source: sludge from phenol fed wastewater aerobic bioreactor A | place: India: Nagpur | collected 2016-09-15
CCTGCTGCACCGCCCTCCCCCCTCGCGACCGCCGTCCCCGGACGCCACGATTTCGCGAACTCCCCACGGCCCGACGCGCGCACCCCCTGCGCTCCCGCATGTGACTGATTTCGTCATCCTCATCACTTTTACGACGGCTTCGTCGCGCCGCGCGGCGTCGCCGAACCTCGGGTTTTCGCTCGGGTAATTGCTGAGTGGACGCCTTTATTGCCGCCCGCTACCATCGCTCGGGACGCCCGTCGGCCAGTGCGCTGACCGGTCGCGGCATTTCGCTCGCGCCACACCATCGGCCACGCCGGTGGTGGTTTGCCCGGCTTCAGGAGACTCAACATGACTCGCAAGTTGTCGCGTCACCCTGTACCAGAACGCACCGCGTTGCCACACCCGGCCAGCCGCCGCACGCCCGCTGGCGAGATCGATCCGCATTCGCGCCGCGGATTTCTCGCGACGCTCGGCGTGGCGGCGATGCCTGCGGGCTTCGTCGGCTCGCTCGGCGGCACGCTCGGGAGCGTACTCACCAGTACGCTCTCGCTGTTCGCCACACCCGCCCATGCGCAGACCGTTGCCGACATCAAGAAGAAGGGAACGCTCAACGTGGGGATGCTCATCGACTTTCCTCCCTACGGCACCACGAACGCCCAGGCGCAGCCCGACGGCTACGACGCCGACGTCGCACGGCTGCTCGCGCATGACATGGGCGTGAAGGTGAATCTGGTGCCGGTCACGGGACCGAACCGGATCCCGTACCTGCTGAGCGGCAAGGTGGACGTTTTGGTTGCATCGCTCGCGATCACGCCGGAGCGCGCGAAACAGGTCCAGTTCTCCAAGCCGTATGCGGCCGCGACCATCGTGCTGCTCGGCAAGGCAGGCACGGCGATCAAATCTGCCGCGGACCTCAAAGGGCTGCGGGTAAGCGTGGCGCGCGCGAGCACACAAGACATGGCCGTCACGAAAACGGCCCCCGTCGGCACCGAGATTCGTCGCTTCGAAGACGACGCCTCCGCCATGCAGGCGCTGCTCACCGGCCAGGTCGACGCCATTGGTTGCTCGGTCACCGTCGCGAATGCGATTCGCCAGCGCGCGCCTGGCCAGTTCGAGCCAAAGTTCAACCTGCTTCAACAGGCCATGGGCATCGCCATGCGTCCCAATCAGCCAGAGCTGCTCGCGGCGGTCAATGACTTCGTCACGCGGAACACCAGCAATGGCGAGCTGAACAAGTTGTATCGGAAGTGGCTCGATACGGATCTGCCGAAACTGTCGTAGCCGCCGTCCGCTTCGGCGCATCGGGGTCGCGCCGAAGCCATCGATATCGCCCGCTGCACATTGCCCCGCCTTCACAGCCCTGCCCTTCTGCCGCCCCTCCCACACCCGACTGTATCGAAATGCGCATTTCGATACAGTCGATGCGTTCACCATCGAAGTCAGAATCGCCTCAAATCGCCTGCCGCACGGGCATTGCCGCGTCCCGACCCAAAGCACGGCAAAAAATAACTTTGCTTTCGATTCAATTTAGATATATCGTAAACACGTCTTAACTACATCGAAAAGGAGTCGCATCATGCGTGGATCACGTGGCGATTTCATGGGCCGGGGCCCGCTGGACCTGGACAAAATGGACTTTGGCGACGAACGCCGCGGCGGGCGGCATGGGCGGCGCAGCGGTGGCGAGGGATATGGCGAGGGTCGCTTCGGACGCGGCGACGACGCGCGTGTGGAACGCGGCGGCCGGGGCGGACGAGGCGGCGGCCGGCTGTTCAGCCATGGCGGCCTGCGCCTCGTGCTGCTTCACCTCATCGCTCAACAACCGCGTCATGGTTACGAGCTCATCAAGGCCATCGAAGAAAGCGTGAACGGCACTTACAGCCCCAGCGCGGGCGTGGTCTACCCGACGCTCACGCTCCTGGAGGAAATGGGCTTCATCCGTGTGCAGGAAAATACGGGGGACAGCCAGCGCAAATCTTACGAAGTCACCGACGCCGGCCGCGAATACCTGGCCGAGAACGAGGATTCGGTGACGGAACTGCTCGCACGGCTGGCCACGCGGCGTGAACGTTCGGAAGACATGCCGCCGCAGGTCATGCGCGCGCTGCACAACTTCAAATATGCCGTGCACCTGCGTCTTGGCGGCGAGCCGCTTACGACCGATCAGGCCAATGCCTTCGCCGCGATTCTCGACGCGGCCGCACAACAACTGGAGCGACTCTGATGCAAGACAACGCTGCACCGAACGCCATCCCCGATCGCACGCCACAACGCGTGCGCCACGAACTTCGCATGCGTTTGCTCGAAGTGCGCGACGTCGAAGCGCTGACGCCCAACATGCGGCGTGTGACCCTGGGCGGCGACGATCTCGAGGGTTTCGAAAGCCCCGGCTTCGATGACCACGTCAAGCTCTTCTTCCCCGACCCGCAAACCGGCGAACTGGTGCTACCCAGGGTCGGCCCGGAAGGGGTGGCCAAACCCGCGCCCGGCGATGCGCCGCGTCTCATGCGCGATTACACGCCGCGCCGGTTCGACGCGGCGACCCGAACGCTCGTCATCGACTTCGCGCTGCACGACTCCGGCCCGGCCACCGAGTGGGCGCGTTCGGCGAAGCCGGGCGACCGCATCGGCGTTGGCGGACCGCGCGGCTCGTTCATCATTCCGATGAATTTCGAAGGCTACCTGCTCATTGGCGACGACACCGCCCTGCCTGCCATCTCGCGACGCCTGGCCGAATTGCCGGCCGGCTCGCTGGTCTTCGTGTTCGTGGAAGTCGACAGCCCGGCCGATCGGCTTCGCTTCGCGAGCGATGCCGACGTCGTGGTCGAATGGATCTATCGCGAAGGCATCCCCGCGGGACAGAGCACCGCGTTGCTCGACGCGCTTCAGGTGGCCACGCTGCCCGACGGCGACCTCCACGCCTGGGTCGCGGCGGAAGCCGGCGTGGCGAAGGCCATCCGTCGCTACCTCGTGGACGAGCGCGGCCTGAATCCGAAGTGGGTCAAGGCGGCGGCATACTGGCGACGAGGCGACGCCGCCGTGCACGAGAATCTCGACGACTGATCGCCGGGGTCGCCGTCCTGCGCAGGGCCGTGGAAAACAAGGCCGCGCGGATATTCTTCTCAACCCCACGCTCGAGCGTCTCACCTTCGTATGCACATGCCCCTCATACCGGACACGAATCTGTTCGCCGGCCTGCCCTCGCACCCCGATCCGGCGGCCGCCGAGCAGTTCGACAGGCTGATCGACCGGCCCGGGCTGCGCGTCGAGCGCATCGTCTCGACCGGGCAGGCATCTCCACCCGGGTTCTGGTACGACCAGCCGCAACACGAGTGGGTCGTGCTGCTTGCCGGCAGCGCCGGGCTGGCGTTCGCGGACTCGGCGGGCGACACGCTCGTTCTGCGGCCCGGCGACGCGGTCACGATCGCCCCGAATCGGCGTCACCGCGTGGAATGGACCGCGCAGGGCGAGACAACCGTGTGGCTCGCGATCCATTACGACTGAGCCGTCGTCGCCCCTTTGGAGAAATTCCCTGCCGCCTTTCGGAATTGCCTGATAGAAATGCCGGGAACAAATTCCGACTATGGAAACGCGCCCGGGGATGTCGAGTCCCGGCATTTCAAGGGCGGTTCACCCAAAGGGGGTACGACGACATGGAGCAACGCAAACGACACGACGGTTTCGAACGTTGGGCCGCGGGCGCGACGGCGCGTCAGGCAGGCAGGGACGATGCGCGTTGGCGCGTCTTTCGCCCCCCCGAGCAGGCCGATTTTCACGGGTTCGTCGTTTGGTGCTACACGCAGGGCGTGTTTCTCGGGCAGGAATTCGATCGGCGGACCGACACCATTACCCACTGCTACGTGCGCAATGGCGCGTGGGCGGTCCAGTTCGATTCATACGGTGAAGCCTGCGAGCGCGCGTTCGATATTCACACGCCTACGCTGATCCTATATGCGCCTGAACGCAATGGCAGTGTTTTCATTACCGGCACCGAACAATAGACGCCGGGCGTCACCGCTGCGCGCGACCCGACGCACGATCCAAACGAAAACACCGGGCAGCCAATCGGCTGTCCGGTGTTTTTCACGCCTCGCGAAGCGATAGGCGCGCGTCGACGTTCAGCCGCGGCGCTTGCCTGGGCATCAGGTGTAGTTGCGAATATCGTCGATTTCCGTCTGACCGAAATCGTCGCGCTCGGTCAGTGCCAGAATGCGGCGAGCGACGTCCTCAGGCGACGACAGCTTTCCGCTCGCCTTGAGTTCCTGGAACCGGGCCAGCGCCGGGAAGCTTTCCTCGCTGCTGCTCCGAATCGCCTCCTGCATGCCGGTGTCGACCACGCCCGGGGCAAGCGAAACGGCCTGCACGCCGTGCTCGCGATGTTCGGCGTTCACCACGCGCGTATACATATCCAGCGCGGCCTTCGTCGAGCAGTACACGGCCCAGCCGGCGTTCGGATTGCGTCCCGCTCCGGATGAGATGTTCACGATCTGGCGGCGGGCCTGCAGGCCCTGCGTGGCCGCGAGAAAACGCGAGGTCAGCAGCATCACCGAGGTGACGTTCAGCGCGAACGCGGCGCCGATGGCCGCCGGGTCGTTCAATGCAGCGGAATTGGCCACCGGATGCACCGTGCCCGCGTTGTTGATCAGCAGGTATCGGCCGGCATTGCGGGGCAATGCGGCAAAAACGCGCTCGGCAACCTGCGCCGCGGCGGCCGTGTCGGCCAGATCGACGCAAATCTGCTCGAGCTCGACGCCCTTGGCCGCGGCCTGCGCGGCGAGGTCGTCGTCGGTGCGGCGTGCCATCGTGACAAGGCGGGTGCCAGGAGCGAGCAGGCCGCGAGCGAGTGCGGCGCCGAGACCGCGGGACGCACCGGTAAGCAAGGCAATCGTTTGGGACATCGGGAGATGGGCGGCTGGAGCACGCCGCAAAAAATGACGAATGGGACGCCATTATCCGCGCATCGACGCGGTGCCGCTATCCTGACTTTGCGTCGCTTTTCTCGCCGAGCCGGCGTGGCCGCGTCAAAACGACGCCACCGGGCTGCAAAGCGAAATGGTGTATTGCAGAATATAATCGCGAACTTCGCGCGCTGATGACCTACCGTAGTCATAGCGGACTCGGCGAGCCCTCTGCACAACGGTGCGAAGCCGCGCAGCGCTTCGGCGCCATCGCGCGCCAATGCGCGTCAATGCGCGTCAATGCGCCGAATCCCCAAGGTTGTCCGGCCGATACGGGGTTTTGAGTGCTCTGCACATTACCGCCTTATGGGTATATATTCCCCCCTCATGGAAACGATACCGAAAATCATTTCGGCACCTGATGCTGCGTCCGAACGCCCCGTGCCGCCACGTCCGCGTCAATACGACGCGCGGCTCGCACGCTGGCTCGTCACGCCGCTCGTCGACACACGCGTCACGCCGAACCACCTCACCACGCTTCGCCTGATCGTCGGCCTGGCCTGTACCTGGGCATTCGCGCAGGGTGGCTACGCCATGGCCAATCTGGGCGCGGTGCTGCTGGTACTGTCGAACTTCATCGATCACACCGACGGCGAGCTGGCGCGCATCAGCGGCAAGAGCAGCCGTATCGGCCATCTCTATGACCTGGCCTCCGACGCCCTGGTGACCGTGCTGCTGTTCGGTGGCATCGGCATGGGCGTGGATGCCATGGCCCCGGAGCAGTACCCGCTGCCCGTGCCGCTGTCGGCCTCGGCGCTCGGCTGGATCGCCGGCGTTGCCGTGGCGCTGATTTTCTTCCTGCGCATGCGCATCGAGGACCGCGTGGGCAAGGCCGGTACCCGTCAGGCCTCGGTCGGCGGATTCGAGACCGAAGACGTGTTGTATCTCATGCCGCTCGTGACGCTGTTCGATGGCACACGTGGCTTTCTGATCGCCGCGGCGATCGGCGCGCCGGTCTTTGCGCTGTTGGTCATCGCCGATTATGTGCGCGTGATGCGTCGCGCGACGCACGCGAGCATGCTTGCGCCGGACACGGCCAACGGTGCCGCACCGGCGGCCCCAGTCTCCACCGAACCCGCCGCCTTCGCGGCCGACGCCGAAATCGAACGTGCGCTCGACGCCCTCGACATCGACGATGTCTCCCGTGAATTCAAATCGCAGGACGCCTTCGTCTATCTCGAGAAATTCCTGCCGGAGTCGGTGACGCAGCAACTGATCGCCGCCGCGCGCGCGGTCACGCCGAACGTGAACCGCAACTATCTTCCCGGGCACAAGCAAGGCGGCAGCGTGAGCCGACATACGCTCGACGAGCGCGCGCCGTTCGTGGCCGAGCTGTATCGTTCGCCGGCCCTGATGCGGTTTCTCGAGCGGCTCGCCGGCGAAAAGCTGCTCCCCTCGCCGCAGGACGACCCGCACGCTTACGCGCTGTATTACTACACCCGCCCGGGCGACCACATCGGCTGGCACTACGACACTTCCTACTACAAGGGCCGCCGTTACACGCTGCTGCTCGGCGTGGTGGACCAATCGAGCTGCAAGCTCGAATACCGGCTCCACACACGCAACCCGGGCGCTGCGCAGATCGACGGCGCCGTGGCGTATCCGCCGGGGGCGCTGGTGTTCTTCGACGGGGACAAGTTGCATCACCGGATTACGCCGCTCGGCGACAACGAAGAGCGAATCTCGCTCACGTTCGAGTACGTGACCGATCCTCGCATGGGCACCTGGCAGCGCTTCATCTCCAACATGAAGGACGCCATTGCCTACTTCGGATTCCGGCAAGTGTTTCGTCAAGTACTGGGACGGACGAAACGCTAGATGAACCGGACCGCCATCGTCTCTCTCACCCTCGGTTTTGCCCTTTTCGTGGCCCTGCTGATCTGGCAGGGCACGGGATCGGTGATGTCCACGCTGGCCGGCGCCGGCTGGGGGCTGCTGCCGATCGCCGCCTTCCACCTGGTGCCGTTGGTGCTCGACGCCGCCGCGATTCAGGTGCTGGTGGCAAAGTCGTGCTCGCTGCGCCGTGCCACGCTCACCCGCTGGGTCGGCGAATCGGTCAACAGCCTGCTGCCGGCCGGTCAGATCGGCGGACCGATCGCGATGGTTCGCCAGATGAAGCAAAACGGCATGGCCGGGCGCGAGGCGGCGGCGGGCATTACCGTGAGCACCACCTTGCAGGCCGTCGCCCAGATCGTTTTCGCGCTGCTCGGCCTGGCCGTGTTCGGCATTGGCGCGACGCGCGGCACCGGCGACGGCCTGTGGATGCCGATGCTGCTGGCGACCGGGCTCATCTCCGTGCTGCTGTATGGGTTCTATGTCGCGCAACGACGCGGCATCTTCGGCTGGGCGTTTCGCATGCTCTCGAAAATGTCGTCCAAGCGCGACTGGTCGTCGCTGCTCGACCGCGCTGACGCCGTCGACGAGATCGTCCTGCGCATGTACGGCCAGCGCCGCCAGGTGATTGCGAGTTTCCTGCTCAGCCTGGTCGGGTGGATCGTCGGCACGGCCGAAGTGTGGTTGATCTGCCATTTCATGGGCTTCCCGGTCAGCTGGGTCGACGCCCTGCTGCTCGAAAGCCTGGGCCAGGCGATTCGCGGCGCCGCGTTCTTCGTGCCGGGCTCGCTCGGCGTTCAGGAAGGCGGCTACCTGCTGCTCGCTCCGCTCGTGGGCCTGCCGGCCGACGCCGCGCTGGCCCTCTCACTGGCCAAACGCACGCGCGAGTTGCTGCTCGGCGTGCCGGGCCTCGTCTATCTGCATTTCTCCGAACGTGGCTGGCGTCGCCAGCGCGAGGCGCAACAAAACGTGCCGCTGCCGTCCGCCACGGATACTGCACCGCTCTAAAGAAGGAAATCGATCATGCGGGCCATCATTCTCGCCGCAGGCATGGGCCTGCGTTTGCTCCAGCCCGAGGACAAGCAGTCGCCCAAGTGCCTGCTGAAGTTCGACGGCATGTCGCTGCTCGAGCGCCACCTGCGCATGCTGGCGGCCGCCGGTATCACCGACGTCGTGCTCGCGCTCGGCTTTCACCACGAACAGGTGAGCGAGGAGCTCGATCGCCTGAACTGGACGCCGCGCCCGAAGATCTGCCTCAATCCCGAATTCCATCTCGGCAGCGTGCTCACGCTGCATACCGCCGCGGAGGCCATGACCGCCGGCGGCGACGTGCTCGTCATGGACGCCGACGTGCTCTACGACCAGCGCATTTTCAACGCGCTCGTGGCCGGCAAGACCGCCAATCGCCTGCTCATCGACCGTGATTTCGAAGTCGGCGACGAGCCGGTCAAGCTGTGTCTGCGCGACGGCGTACCGGTCGAGTTGCGCAAGCAGGTCATGGTCGGCCTGACGTACGACACGGTCGGCGAATCCGTCGGCTTTTTCCGTTTCAACGAAGCGACGGCCGCGCGCCTTGCCGAAATCACGCGCGATTACGTCGAAACGGGCCGCGCCAAGATGCCGCACGAAGAGGCCGTGCGCGATCTGCTGCTCGAGCGCGGTGCGCAATTCGAGACCGCCGACGTCACCGGCTTCCCGTGGATCGAAATCGACTACCCTGAAGACGTGAAGCGTGCCGCCGAACAGGTGCTGCCGCAGCTCGAACCACTGACCATGGTGTCCGAATGAACGCTCCCGACGCATTTACCCTCCCGCCGACGGCAACGCGCGCCGCGCGCCTGCGCGCCATGCTGCGCAGCCAGCAACTCGAATTTCTCATGGAAGCCCACAACGGCCTGTCCGCGCGCATTGTGCGCGAGGCGGGCTTCAAGGGCATCTGGGCATCCGGTCTGGCTATCTCGGCGCAGTTCGGCGTACGCGACAACAACGAAGCGAGCTGGACGCAAGTCGTCGACAACCTCGAGTTCATGGCCGACGCGAGCGATCTGCCGATCCTGCTCGACGGCGACACCGGCTACGGCAACTTCAACAACATGCGGCGCCTCGTGCGCAAGCTCGAGCAACGCGGCGTTGCCGGCGTCTGCATCGAAGACAAGGTCTTCCCGAAGACCAACAGCTTCATCGGTGGCGAGCGCCAGCCGCTGGCCGACGTCGACGAATTCTGCGGCAAGATCAAGGCAGGCAAGGACTCGCAGGGCGACGACGACTTCTCGATCGTCGCACGCGTCGAGGCCCTGATCGCAGGCTGGGGCATGGAAGAAGCCCTGCGCCGCGCCGAGGCGTACCGTCTGGCCGGCGCCGACGCCATCCTGATCCACAGCAAGCTCAAGCGTGCCGACGAGATCGTGCAGTTCGCCCGCGAATGGGATAACCGCTGCCCGCTGGTGATCGTGCCGACCAAGTACTACAGCACCCCGACCGACGTTTTCCGGGACGCCGGCATCAGCGTGGTGATCTGGGCGAACCACCTGATCCGCGCGGCCACCTCCGCCATGCAGGCGGTCGCCGCGGAGATCCATCGCAGCGAAACGCTGGTCAACGTCGAGGACCGCATCGCGACCGTCGACGAGATTTTCCGCCTGCAGGACGCCGAGGAATACGCCCGGGCCGAAGATCGTTACCTGTCGGCCGCGAATGCGCCGCGCTCGGCCATCGTGCTGGCGGCGAGCCGTGGCAAGAATCTGGAAAGCGTGACGACCGATCGCCCGAAGGTGATGCTGCCTGTGGCCGGCAAGCCGCTGCTGCGCTGGCTGGTCGATGGCTTCAAGAAGCAGGGCGTGAACGACATCACGGTCGTGGGCGGCTACCGTGCCGACGCCATCGACACGGCCGGCATCACGCTGGCCGTGAACGAACGCCACGCCGAAACCGGCGAACTGGCCTCGCTCGCGCAGGTGGCCAACGCGTTTGCGCACGACACCGTGATCTCCTACGGCGACCTGCTGTTCCGCAGCTACATCGTGCGCGATCTGGTCGAGAGCGAGGCTGACTTTACCGTCGTGGTCGACTCGAGCGCCGCGACCACGGCCAACGCCGCGAACGCCAGCGTGCGCGACTTCGCCTATTGCTCGTCAGGCGACGATCGCGGGCTTTTCGGCCAGCAAGCGCGGCTCGAGAAGATCAGCGGCGACGCATCCGACGCCGGGCGCACACCGAACGGCCGCTGGATCGGCCTGCTGGGCGTACGCGGCGACGACGGCCGCGCGCGACTCCAGCGTGTCTTCGCGGCGTTGCAGACGCGCCCGGATTTCGACCGGCTCGGCATGCCGGAGCTCATCAACGCGCTCGCGGCCGACGGCGCCGCCATCGCGGTGCAATACGTGCACGGCCACTGGCGAGGGGTGAACGACATGGAGGAATTCCGCCGCGCGGGCGACTTCGCCCACGGTCAGACGCCCTTCAGCGGCGCAGCGTCGGAGGCACAAGGTGATTGAGGCGGGACAATTCGTCGAAGCCGCACGCAAGCATGGCTTCACTTGGTACACCGGCGTGCCCTGCTCGTTCCTCACGCCGTTCATCAACTACGTGCTGCAAGACCCCACGCTGCACTATCTGTCGGCGGCCAACGAAGGTGACGCGGTCGCCATTGCGGCCGGCGCGACCCTCGGCGAGGGCCGTGGCGCCCGTTCGGTCACGATGATGCAGAACTCGGGGCTGGGCAACGCCGTGAGTCCGCTCACGTCGCTCACATGGACGTTCCGCCTGCCGCAGTTGCTGATCGTAACGTGGCGCGGCCAGCCCGGCATCACCGACGAACCCCAGCACGCCCTCATGGGCCCCATCACGCCGGCCATGCTCGATCTGATGGAAGTGCCCTGGGAGCTGTTCCCGACCGAACCCGAGGCGATCGCGCCCGCGCTGGCGCGCGCCGTTCGCCACATGGACGAGACCGGACGCCCCTACGCGCTCGTGATGCAAAAAGGCAGTGTGGCGCCTTACCCGCTGCAACCGGCCGAGCGTCCGGCGCGTGCGGCGCAGCCGGCGCCCGTGTCGATGATGCGCGGCGTCGCGCCGTCCGGGCTGCCGACCCGCCGCGACGCGCTCGAACGCGTGATCGCTCACACGCCGCTCGAAGGCACGGTGGTGCTGGCGTCCACGGGCTTTTGTGGACGCGAGCTCTACGCACTCGGTGATCGCGCCAACCAGCTGTACATGGTCGGCTCGATGGGATGCGTCACCACGCTGGCGCTGGGCCTGGCGCTCGCACGTCCGGACCTGCGCGTGGTCGCGCTCGACGGCGACGGGGCCGCGCTCATGCGCATGGGCGCGTTCGCGACCCTGGGCGCCTATGGTCCGTCCAACCTCGTCCATCTGCTGCTCGACAACGCCTCGCACGACTCTACCGGCGCCCAGGCCACCGTCTCGCCGAGCGTTTCCTTCGCGGGCGTGGCCGCCGCCAGCGGCTATGCGCTCGCGCTCGAGGGCGACACGCTCGACGTGGTCGAGGCACTGTTCGACGCCCGCACGGCCAGCCTGAGCGAAGGCCCGCGTTTCGCGTGCCTGAGCACTCGCCCGGGTACGCCAGACGGGCTGCCGCGGCCGAAGGTCACGCCCGAGACGGTCAGGGCGCGACTGATGGACCATATTGCACAACGCGCCCCGGCTTCGGCCTGAGCGACCGATCATTCACGATATCCGACGAGGAAGCTTCGCCATGCTGTTACTGAATCCGGGCCCCGTTACGCTGACCGAGCGCGTCCGCAAGAGCTTGCTGCAACCCGACCTGTGCCACCGCGAGCCGGAATTCTTCGATTTGCAGGAAGAAGCCCGCACGCGCCTGAACGCCGTGTACGGCCTCGACCCCGCAGTTTGGACGCCGGTGCTGATGACCGGCTCGGGCACGGCCGCCGTGGAGAGCATGACCGCCGGACTCGTGCCGGAAGGCGGGCGTTTGCTGATCGTCGAGAATGGCGTTTACGGCGAACGGATCTCACAGATCGCCAGGCAGTACCGCATCGATCACGACATTCTCCATTTCGAGTGGATGCAGGCGCCCGATCTCGCGCAGATCGAGGCCAAGCTCGACTCGGCCGGGGATCGTCCGTACACGAATGTCGCGATCATCCACCACGAAACCACCACGGGCCGCCTGAATGCGCTCGCGGGTGTGGCAGCCGCGTGCCGCGCGCGTGGCATCGACCTGCTCGTCGACGGCGTGAGCAGCTTCGCGGCCGAAGCCATCGACTTCGACGATACGGCGATTGCCGCCGTGGCCGCCACCGCGAACAAATGCGTGCACGGCGTGCCGGGGGTGTCGTTCGTGATGGTGCGCAAGACGGCGCTGGCCAAGGCCTTCAGTCGCACGTATTACCTCGACATCGCGCGCCTGGCCAAGCTGCAGGCCGAGCGCAACACGCCGTTCACGCCTTCCGTGCATGCGTACTACGCGCTGGTCGAAGCGCTGCGCGAACTCGAAGACGCCGGCGGCTGGCAAGCGCGCCATGCTCACTACGCCTCGCTGGCCGAGCAGGCGCGCGCCGGTCTGGCCGCACTGGGCATCGACAGCGTGCTCCCGCCCAACGAGTCGTCGGTCGTGCTGCGCGCGTACAAGCTGCCCGCGGGGGTGGACTATCCGCGCCTGCATGACTGGCTCAAGGCCGACGGCTTCGTGATCTATGCAGGCCAGGGCGGCCTGTCCAGCGAACTGTTCCGCATCTCGACGATGGGCAACCTCACGTCCGCCGACATCGACCGCCTGCTCGCTTCGTTCGCCCGCCTGGTGAAGTGAGCGCGGGGACGGACGTTCAGCCATGACCGATTTGCTAGCCAGCATCCACTCCCCGACCGATCTGCGCGCACTGTCGCGCGCCGACCTGCGGCGCCTGGCCGACGAGCTGCGCGCCTGCGTGCTCGAAAACGTCTCGCGCACCGGCGGGCATCTCTCGTCGAACCTCGGCACTGTCGAGTTGACGATCGCCCTGCACTACGTCTTCGATACCCCCAACGATCGCATCGTCTGGGATGTGGGACACCAGACGTACCCGCACAAGATCCTCACGGGACGCCGCGAGGCCATGCCCTCCCTGCGTCAGTGGCAAGGCTTGTCGGGCTTTCCCAAGCGTGACGAATCGCCATACGACACGTTCGGCACGGCGCATTCGAGCACGTCGATTTCCGCCGCGCTGGGCATGGCGCTGGCGAGCAAGGTCAAGGGCGAGAAGCGACATTCGATCGCCGTGATCGGCGACGGCGCCATGACGGCGGGCGAAGCGTTCGAGGCGCTCAACAACGCCGGCGTGTACGACGACCTGCCGTTCCTTGTCGTGCTCAACGACAACGACATGTCGATCTCGCCGCCGGTGGGCGCGCTCAATCAATATCTCACGCGCCTGATGTCCGGCCAGTTCTATTCGGCGGGCAAGGAAAGTGTGCGCAATCTGTTGCGCAATGCCCCCGCGCCCATGCGCGAGCTGGCCCACCGGCTCGAAGAGCATGCGAAAGCCATCGTCTCGCCCACGGGCACGATGTTCGAAGAGTTCGGCTTCAACTATCTTGGTCCCATCGACGGCCACGATCTCGACGCCCTCATCCCCGCGCTGGAAAACATCAAGGCGCTCAGGGGCCCGCAGTTTCTGCATGTCGTCACGCGCAAGGGGCGCGGATACAAGCTCGCCGAGGCCGACCCCGTGCTGTACCACGGCCCGGGCAAGTTCAACCCGAGCGAAGGCATTCGCCCCGCCGCACCGGGCACCGCGGCGGCCAGGACGTACACGCAGGTCTTCGGCGAGTGGTTGTGCGACGCCGCGGCGGCGGACAAGCGCGTGGTGGGCATCACCCCCGCCATGCGCGAAGGCTCCGGGCTCGTCGAATTCGAGAAGCGTTTTCCCGAGCGGTATTACGACGTCGGCATTGCCGAACAGCACGCAGTCACGTTTGCGGGCGGGCTCGCGACCGAGGGGCTGCGGCCTGTGGTCGCCATCTACTCGACGTTCCTGCAACGCGGCTACGACCAGTTGATTCACGACGTCGCCTTGCAGAATCTGCCAGTCGTCTTCGCGATCGACCGCGGCGGCCTGGTCGGCGCCGATGGCGCCACGCATGCGGGTGCGTACGACATGGCCTATCTGAGATGCATTCCGAACATGGTCGTCATGGCGCCGGCCGACGAAAGCGAATGCCGCCAGATGTTGCAGACGGCGCTCGGCATCGAGGGCCCCAGCGCCGTGCGCTATCCGCGCGGCACGGGTCCCGGCGTCAAGACCGAAGCGCAGCTGTCGACGTTGCCCTTGGGACGGGCGCAGACACGCCGACGCAGCGCCGCCCCGGCGGGCCGTCGTGTGGCCATCCTGGCCTTTGGTTCGATGGTGGCGCCAGCGGAGCAGGTGGCCGGCGAGTTCGACGCGAGCGTGCTTAACATGCGCTTCGTCAAGCCGCTGGACGAAGCGGCGGTGCTGGAGGTCGCGCGCACGCACGATCTCGTTGTCACGCTGGAGGAAGGGGCGATCATGGGTGGCGCGGGCACGGCGTGTGTCGAAGCGCTCAATGCCCACGGCGTGCAGGTGCCGGTGCTGCAACTGGGACTGCCCGATATTTACATCGATCAGGGCACGCCCGCGCAGCAGCTCGCGTCGGTCGGCCTGGACGCCACGGGCATCGCGGCGTCGATCCGTCGCGCGCTGGCCGCGCGCCTCGGCGGCAAGGTCGAGGCCGTCGGGACAGGCGTCGCGGGCGAGGCGCTCGACTCGCCGCACCCGTAAGCGCGAAGTGCATTACGGCCCCTCGGACGCCCAGGGGGCCGGTCCCGAAAGAAAAACGGCACCTCGCGGTGCCGTTTTTCTTGCCTAAGCAAATCCGTCGACCGATTCGCAGGCGCGTCCGTGCCGTCAGGATTTCGGTGGCGGCACGTGAGGCTCGCGCGGCTTGCCCATGAGCACGGGCTGGAAGAACACGGCGCCGATGAGCGTGCACACCAGCGACAACGCCAGCAGCTTGCCCATGCTCGACGTGCCCGGGTGGTGCGAGAGCCACAGGCTGCCAAAGGCGATGCCGGTGGTGGCGGCGGACAGTACGATCGCCTGCGTGAGGCTCGACGCCAACAACCGCGTCTTGCCTTCGCGCCAGGCAATCACGTAGTAGATCTTGAAAGCCACGCCCACGCCAAGCAGCAACGGCAGCGCGATGATGTTCGCGAAGTTCAGCGGCAGCCCGATCAGCACGGAAATCTCCAGCGTGACCGCCGCCGAGACCAGCAGCGGCACGAGCGTGCGCAGCACGTCGCCAAACTTGCGCAGTGCCAGCCAGAGCAACACGGTGATCGAAAGCAGCGCCCAGGCGCCCGCCTCGATGAACGAGCGGATGATGGTGTCGGCCGAGCGAAGAATCGAGATCGGCCCGCCGACGGCGTCCGGGGTCGTCGCCAGCACGGCTGCGCTGAACTTGCGCAGCATGGCGTCGTCGCTCGGATCGGCGCCCTTCTCCACGCGCGGCGAGATATTCACGAGCGCACGGCCGTCAGCCGCCACCCATTGCGAGACGATGTCGCGAGGCAGCGTCTCGCGCGTGACCTCGTGCGGCTGCAACGCATCGCGCAGTTGGCCGAGCGCCAGCTTGAGCGGGTCGGCAATCGCGCGATCCGCACGGTCGCGCGTGGCGGCGTCGGCCGCCGCCAGTTTGCGCAGCGCCGCGGCAAGGCGCTGGGCCTCCCTGGCGCCTTCGCCCGGATGATCGAGCGCGGCATCTTCCAACTGCCCCGCTGCCGTCCTGAGCGACGACACGCGGGCGGCGTCCGCCCCCGGCGCGAGCGGCGTTTGCGTGAGCACCGGCATGAGCGACGCGGAGGCCGCGGCAATTTGCGCGAGCTTGGCCGGCTGATCGGCCGGCATGAACGTCGTGAGCGTGACCACGCGGCCCACCTCGGGCACCGCGCGAAGCCTTGCGGCATCGGCATCGGCGGCGGCAAGATTCGGTGCGAGCAGTTGCACGTCGTTCACGCCGGCCTCCGGCGAGTTGGCCAGGTCGTTGAGCGTGGCCATCGACTCGGTCTTCGGGTCCTTCAGGTGAAGCGGATTGAAGTCGAAGTGCAGATGCGCGAGCAGCGGCAGACCGGCCACCACCAGCGCCAGCGTGCCGTATAGCAGCGGATTGCGGTACCTTTCCGTGAAATCGTCCACCCGGCCGAGGCTGCGAAAGCCCGGCGGGCTGGCCTCGCCCTTGGGCTTGAGCACGCTGATGAGCGCAGGAAGCAAGGTGATGGCCGACGGGAAGGCCACGCACAGAATCCCCACACCGGCGATCAACCCGAGTTCGGACACACCGCGATAGTCGGTCGGCAGAAACGAGAAGAAGCTCGCGGCCGTGGCGGCGGCGGCCAGCGACAACGGCATCGCAATCGCCCGGCCCGCGGCAACGAGCGCGCCGCGCAACGCTGCTTCGCCCTCGTGCCCCGCCTTGCCGCCGCGCTCACCAGCCTCGCCACGGGCGTCCCACCGATGGCGCTCCTCGCGGTATCGCACACCGAACTGGATACCGAAGTCCACGCCGATGCCAACGAACAGCACCGCGAACGCGACCGAGATCATGTTGAGCGCGCCGACCATCATCAGGCCCAGCGCAAATGTGACGGCCAGTCCGGCGAGCAGCGTAATGAACACCGCCAGAATCATCTTGCCCGAGCGCACCGCCAGCCAGAGCACGACCAGCACGGCAAGCAGCGTGATGACGGCGTTCGGACCGGCGTCCTCGCGCACCGAGGCAAACTCCTCGTCGGACAGCGGCCGCGACCCGGTCAGGCGCACCCGGGCGCCGTAGCGCTCGGCAAGCTTGAGCTCGGCCGCGGCCTCGCGAATGCGCGTGGCCGCGTTCGCCCCGGCTTCGAGCGACGCGTAGTCGACCACCGGCTGCACCTGCACATAACTGCGCGCCACGGTGTCGGGCGTGACGAGCCCGCGCCAGGACATCGCCGCCGCACGACCGGCCAGCACGGCCTCGGTCGTATCGGCCGCGTGTCCCAGAAGGCCGCGCATGTCCGCAAGCTTCACCTGCCCGGTGAGCAGCGGCGTTTGCAGCGTGACCGACAGCAGGTTCGACAGGCCGGTCAGGCTCGGGTCCTGCGCCAGACGATTGAGCAGGGGCTTGGCGTCTTCGAGCTTCCCTGTGAGCGACTTCACGTCGTCCAGCGTCGCGAAGAGCAACGCATTGTGCGCGAAGAATTCGCCCGCTCCCGGCCGGCTCACCGCACGAAACACGTCGGTCTCGGTCGCGAGACGGGCGGCCAGCTCGGCGGCCGCCTTGTCCGCGAACTCCACGGCGGGCGCGTCCACGACGGCCAGCGTCATGTCGGTTTTCTGCGGGAAGGCACGATCGATCTCGCGGCCACGCTCGGCGGCCGGCGGCGCCACCCGCCGGGAGCGGGCGGCGCGGCAGGGTCAGGCGACCAGCCCACGGCGGAAACCCACCGCGACCGCCTGTGCCCGGTCGCGAGCGCCGAGCTTGCGGAACAACCGCCGGGCGTGGGTCTTGACGGTGTCCTCGGACAGGAACAGCTCGTGCCCGATCTCGCCGTTGGACTGGCCCTGGCTCATGCCGCGCAGCACCTGGAGCTCACGTTCGGTGAGCGCGGCCTCCGCGTCGACCGCGTCCCGCGGTGACGGAATGCGGGGGCTGGTCAGTGTGTCGGCCAGCGCGGCGAGCAGTTCCGGGGCGGTGACGTCCCACCGCAGGAACCCTCGTGCGCCGCAGGCGATCGCCGCGGCGATCGATGGGGTGTCGTCCGGCGATCCGAACACGATCACCACCGCCGACGGATGCACCGCCAGTAGCCGCCGCGTCGCCTCGATACCACTGGTCAGGGCGCGCTGAGTGCCGATGAGCACCACATCGGCCGCCTCCCTGCCATAGCGGCCGAGCAACTCGTCGCCGCTGGAGACCGAGTCGATCTGGTCCACCGACGGCACCGCCGACATGGCCTGGTTCAGGCTCTCGCGCGCGCTCCGGCGCTCGTCACAGATCAGCACGCTC
>OFTX01000610.1_pt1 | contig 17774 bp, 15 predicted proteins | sample 1775051 | NCBI WGS metagenome assembly OFTX01 (sample SAMN08195772, study PRJEB24354) | sludge metagenome | isolation source: sludge from phenol fed wastewater aerobic bioreactor A | place: India: Nagpur | collected 2016-09-15
AAAGACTTTAAGAAACAGTATCATGAGAATTTTAGTTACCGGTAGCGCCGGCTTTATCGGTTTTCATTTAGTGAATAAACTACTAACCAACGGGCACGATGTAGTTGGCATAGACTCCATCAATGATTATTATGACGTTCAATTAAAATTAGGAAGGCTGCAAGCATCGGGAATAGCAACGGATAACATTGTTTACAACGAAGAAATTAAGAGCAGTGCATATGGCAACTACGTTTTTTATAAAATGAAATTGGAGGATGACGATGCTATAGAAAAAATATTTGCCCGTTTTCAGTTTGAAGTTGTAATTAACCTGGCCGCACAGGCAGGGGTGCGATATAGTGTAGAAAACCCTAAAGCATATATATCCAGCAATGTTCTCGGGTTTGTAAATATTTTGGAATGCTGTAAGCAATGGAATGTTAAGCACTTGCTTTATGCAAGCAGCTCCAGTGTTTATGGAATGAGTAAAGAAGAAATATTTTCCACCAAACAAAATGTTGATCACCCCGTTTCGGTATATGCTGCAAGCAAAAGAAGCAACGAGTTAATGGCGCATGTATATAGCAATATTTATAACCTGCCTACAACAGGCTTGCGTTTTTTTACAGTATATGGCCCCTGGGGAAGACCGGATATGGCTCTTTTTCTTTTTACAAAAGCCATTTTAAATGGTGAAGAAATAAAAGTGTACAATAATGGTGATATGCTGAGAGATTTTACATACATAGACGATATTGTTGAAGGCATTGCCAGGATTGTAGATGCTGAACCACCGGTAAAAGAACAAAACATAGCCGATAAAACATTTGACCCCTCCAGCTCTTATGCACCGTACAAGGTATATAATATTGGTAATAGCCAGCCGGTGAAATTGCTTGATTTTATTGAATTGATTGAACAGGAAACCGGCAGGCAGGCGCATAAAAAATTTCTGCCTATTCAGCCGGGGGATGTTTATAAAACTTACGCCGATGTTTCCCCCTTAATCAATCAGTTCAATTATAAACCCTCTACCCATTTGCATAAAGGTGTTCGCAGGTTTGTTAACTGGTACAGGGATTTTTATAAAGTGTAACCATTATCTTCTAATACATATTTTATGAAAACCATTCTTAAGAATTCTCCGTATACCCACGAGGCGGTTATTAGCCCTGGTATTGTTAAATATGGGCGTTTGTGGGCTATACTGGATGGCACTATAGAGGCCAAAGCTTTGGAATGTAATATGAGTAAGCGCAAACGTTTTTTCGATTTGGCTTTATCTGCATTACTATTCCTCTGTATTTTCTCGTGGCTATTCCCGCTAATAGCATTGTGCATTAAACTAAATTCAAAAGGCCCCGTTTTTTTCATCCAGGAAAGAACTGGGTTAAACGGTAAGCCTTTCAGAGTATACAAATTCAGGTCTATGGCATATAATGCCCCGGAGGCAGATCATTCGGGAAAATTTATGCAAGCCATTAAAAACGACAGCAGGGTAACTTCAATTGGTGCTTTTTTACGAAAAACAAGTTTGGATGAATTACCTCAATTCATAAATGTATTGAAAGGCGAGATGAGCCTGGTGGGGCCAAGACCGCACGTAAAAGTATTAGACAATCGGTTCGACTATTTTGAAGATTACGAATTGCGTATGTTGGTAAAACCAGGCATTACGGGTTTGGCACAGGCAACTGGGTTAAGAGGTGCCACTACCAGCGATTATGATATGGAGTTAAGGGTTAGGGCCGATGTGGCTTATATAAGAAACTGTAGTATTGGGTTAGATATTAAAATTATCATCCTTACTTTCTTATCCGTATTCAAAGGGGTTAATGCATATTAAATAAGCTCTTGTTATGTTTCCACTCACTTCTTCATAGTTATAGGCAAAGCAATTTTAAAATCACAACCTTAATACCAAAATCCAAAACCATCTTATGGAACAATCTCTTGCTTATGTTATGCAAGTGCAAGATTCCCGTTGGATTAGCACTGTGCACAGATTCATCAATTGCATAAATCACGCAAATTTTGATGAGTTAGCTGAATGCTATGAAGATTCTTCATATTTCACAACAAACCTGTTAGAAAAAGGGCTGGCGTATCCGGAGCTTGTTCAGTTTTGGAGCTTTATTATTAAAAGCTCCAAATTGGTATCGGCATGGGCATACCATACCGATACTGATAAAAATGTAGTTAAATATTGCGTATGTTTTAAATACCCTGAAACGAACAGAACTGTTATTCTGGATGTTGAGTCTGTAATTATTGCTGATAATGGAAAAATATTTTCGCAGTCAGATAAAGTAAAAAGCAGAATGTTTATAGCCCATGCTTATGGCATAGTCGGCTTTATAAAATCTTGTTTCCCTTTCTGGAGAAAGCAGTATGAGCAAAGGATCAAAAACTTTTTTTCAAATGCTATTGTAAGAAATATGTAAGGCATATATTTCTTACAATAGCTCTTCTTTTACAATAGCATCAATAACTATTTCTTAATACATTCTTCTAAACACATAATATAATAAACTATGAAAAAACAGCTAATGATGTTTTGGGCAATTGTTCTGAGCAGCCTGGCAAGCCAAGCTCAATTCGACCATTCCGATGATATGGAAAAATGGCGATTGGGAGTTGGCTTTAGCTTTGTAAACAATACAGGCGGAGTATTAAATGATTATTTCAGGTTTGATAAATCATGGTATACCAGTGTTAAATCAATAAATGCCGATTATATCATTAATAAGAGTTTTAGTTTAAATGGTATGTTCTCTCAAAATACATATAAAGCCGGCAAACCTGAAACAGTGAATACGAAACCAGAGATTAAAATGACATCTATAGATTTGAATCTACGTTATTCATTTAAAAAATTATTGCCACTTGATGATTGGATTGAACCATATGTTTACGCAGGAGGTGCTTATATAATGGCCGATTCATCTACCATTATCAAAACAGGTAAAAACCTGTTTGCAACTACTATAGGCGTGGGAACTTATTTTTGGTTTAATGATCGTATTGGTATGAATCTGCAGGTTTGTGATAAATTCTCTTTAGGCAACCCTAATATTAAAAGTGTATTTAAACAGGCAAACGCTGGGATTGTAATAAGATTTTACTAAAAGAACGGAGTGAATTAAACTGTATAGCTTGTTTTGTTTACTGGCTGTACCCGCATATTAATTTAAAGCGTTGCATTGGTTTAGTGTGTTATGCGAATATGCAATGGATGTATAAAGATTACTATTAAATTAATAGGTGTAAACACAACACTTTACACTGTATACAGAGTTTAAATTTTTTGCAAATGTGTTTTGTTGTAAGCATATTTTAGATTGGATATTTCGTCAGGTCAATTATTTAACCGTACTTTAGTCGATTTTTAATTATTACTTAATATCAGGGTATACCGCTTCTTTATTTATCTGTATCAAGCACTAGAGAATGGGAAAAATAATGATTATTGATGCCTCTAAGGAAGATGCTCAATATCTAAGGTCTCTTATAAACCATGTAGATGATAGCATTCACGACATTACCTTATGTTATACCCTCAATGAAGTATTAAGATGTATAGTGAAAGAAATACCCGATGTTTTCTTTTTGAATGTAGACTTGCTTGAAGCTGAAAGCAAACAAATTTTTGATTTGTTTACAGAAGATGCCATTGCCCATCGTATTGTTTTTATAATACGATACAATGAAGCAATGATTGAAGTCTTTGAAAGGAATAACATTAAGTATATACTCAAACCCCTAAAAACTGAAAAATTAAAAGAATTAATGGAACGTATTAAGAATATCGACCTGTTCTCGACACTGGTGTCGAAGAAGCAGGTTGATCAAGAATCGCACAGGAAGATTGTTGTGCCAACACAGAACGGCTATGAGGTATTGGGAGTGAACGATATTAAATATGTAAAAGCCGAGCGCAGTTATTCCAAAATAGGCATGAAGCAGAATGATATTTTGCTGGTTAGTAAGATCCTTAGATATTTTGAAGACATTCTATCAATCCGCAGTACTTTTTTCTTTAGAACACATAGAAGTTTTTTAATCAACACGCGTTACGTTAAAAAAATAGTAAGAACCACAGGAGCTGTTTTATTAAACGATGATGTAGAAGTGCCTATTACCAACGATAAAATTGATGAACTGGTAGACCTTCTTAACGGGCATTAATATTTCCGTGCAAGAGTCTTTCGTTGCCAAGCATCCGCATCTCTCCATTTTTCAAATTGCATCACTTTATTAAACCTTTACAGATTAACTAAATATACAAGGTTATTTTATGTAAAAAGCAGTTCAGTAATGATATACCGAACTGCTTTTTTGCAGTTGTTCTGTAACTGAATAAACTATTGTTTTAACTCTTTAGTTGGGTTATTTATCAGGTAAATTGGCCGTTTCAATTCTTTGAGATGGCCTTTTAACTTTAATAAAGGTTTGTTTTTCAATTGGTGATTATAGCTCAACATGCCCTCTTATACCGAATACATGAACAGGGCCTCTGTCTTTATTATATCCCGGATTTTTTACGAACTGATAATCGAATGTTAGCCAGAAAAACTTAGTAAGCTTTGCATTGTAATAAGTTTCTACAATCATTTCGTTGCCATAATTCAGCCCGCCATCGCCAACAATAAAGCCATATCCTCCGGCTTTTAAATATTCTTTGTGATCTTTTGAGATGCCATTTACAACTCCTGCTATTCCAAATACATCATCCTGTCTTTTCCATTTTGTTCCTTTAATAGATAGCCCTGCATTTACAGTTTGATCTATTTCTGTAAAAGCCCAGGTAGCATATTTTCCATCGTTCCAACCGAGCCTGCTGAAAAAGCCCATCTCTTTTGTTAATTCGTATTCTACGTTTAAACCAAGCCCGTATTTTTTACCGCCATATGCTTTACGTTCATCAATACCTTGTATAACATCTAATAAAAAATTATCGTTTGCAGTAATTGCATTTAAACCGTCTTTATAAGATGGTGCCTGGGAAAAAGTTTGGCTGGCAGTAAAGCGAATATTGTCCAGTCTTTTATTGAATAAAAATATATGTTCCAACTCCACCGTTTCAGAGTGCGCTTTGCTAATATTATACTCCATTAAATGATAATTGGCAATCCTTGGCACAGCTACGCTGGAGATACGAAGAGCCCACCTGGGTTTTATTAATTCTGCAATTATGCCCATAGTATAACCCCTGGTATTGGCAGGATAATCCCATGCGCCATTAGCCCAAACAGACCAGTTAAAAAACTGTGTACGGGGGTCTTTGCTGTAAGTATTATCATCATAAATATCTGCTATGGCAAATTTGCCGGCTGTAATGGTAATTCTGTTTACAGGTACTTTATCGGCAACCTGGTTTGCATCATCTGCAACATATTCGTAGGCGGTATTGCCCAGTGGAATGTGCTGTTGCAGATAGGCCCTGGCTATAAATACTTTTGGTTCTACTTCACCAACACGATATGTTTCACCATTCAATGCACCGGCAACACCTGTTGCAAAACTTAAACCTTTACCTCCTGTTACTTCGGGGTTAAAGTAAAAGGCGGCGCCTTTCCATAATTTTCTACCCAGGAAAAGTGTGGCTGTAGAACTTGTTGCAATAGGTTCTACCGAGTCTGCCAAAGAATAAGGCCCGCTGTATAAAGACCTGAAACCTGAGTGTGTTTGTGTAATGATTGTTGTTTGAAAATGGCTTGACCATTTAGAGCTTGAGCTGTCTGATGCCTGTTGTGCTTTTGACCACTGGCCCGATAAGGACAAAATGATAACTGCAGAAATGAATTTTCTTTTCATGTCTTTGTGCTTTACATGTTTAAGTGATGAATGTTTAAGGTGCTCCTACTTTAGAGCCATTGACTGAATTTTTTTATGTACCAGTTTTTAATCAGTTGCGTTAATACACAATAGCAGGTTAAAATAAGAATCAGCCAGGGGAAGAAACTGAATGGAAGCGGCTGCATTTTTAATCCCTCTGCAAAAGGTGTAAAAGGTATAATAATGCCTATTAACATAATGATAGAAGTTAATGCTACTACCGGTGTAGAAGCCCAGCTTTGAATAAACGGGATTCTCCTTGTTCTGATCATGTGTACTATTAGTGTTTGTGAAAGCAGGCTTTCTATGAACCAACCTGTTTGAAACAAGCTTTGATGTGCAGGTGAAGTGCATTTAAAGAAAAACCACATCAAAGCAAATGTTGCATAATCGAAAATGGAACTGATAGGGCCTATAAATACCATGAATTTTTGAATACCTGAAGCGTCCCATTTCTTTGGTTTTTGCAAAAACTCTTCATCCATCTTATCCCATGGAATAGAAACCTGCGATATATCGTACAGAAGATTGTTGATTAATATCTGAACAGGCAACATAGGCAAGAACGGCAGCAGCGCACTGGCTCCCAGCATACTGAACATATTGCCAAAATTGCTGCTTGCTGTCATCTTAATGTATTTAATAATGTTGCCAAAAGTTCTTCTCCCGTATATCACGCCTTTGCGCAATACCATCAGGTCTTTTTCAAGTAAAATAATATCTGCACTTTCTTTTGCAATATCAACAGCCGTGTCTACGCTAATGCCTACATCTGCATCTTTTAGTGCGGCAGCATCATTAATGCCATCACCCATGAAGCCAACCGTATGCCCTTTTGATTGCAGCACTTTAACCACTCTCGATTTTTGAATCGGGCTTAGTTTGGCCAATATAGAAATATCGTCTATCTGTAACTGCAATTCTTCATCACTCATTTTCTCCAGCTCAGTACCCAATAAAATTCTATTATAATTAATCCCTACATCGCGGCAAATCTTTTTAGTAACTATCTCGTTATCTCCTGTAAGTACTTTTATGGTAACACCCAATTTCTGTAATGCTTCTATAGAACTTTTGGCAGTAGGCTTGGCAGGGTCTAAAAAACCGATGAAACCTGTTAGCACCATATCTTTTTCATCTTCTACCGAATAGGTAAGGGCTCTGTCATCAAATTCTTTTATAGCTACCAATAATACCCTCAGGCCTTCTTCGTTGAGCCTTTTAGAAGTGTTTAAGATAATTTCACGCATTTTTTCATCCATAGGTATAATGCTGTCGTTCTCAATATGCAGCTGCCTGTTTTCTCCGGGATCAAATGCATGGCTGCAGAGGTCAAGCATTTCTTCTACAGCACCTTTACAAATCAGTAAGTGTTTGCCGTTACGCTGTTGCAATACCACAGACATGCGGCGACGGTGAAAGTCGAATGGTATTTCATCTACCTTTAAAAAATATTCTTCTACTTTCAGGTAATCGTGTAGTTCTATATGTTCCAGTACTGCATGGTCTAACAAATTTTTTAATCCTGTTTGATGAAAGCTGTTGAGGTATGCCCATTTTAATACTTCTTCATCATCATCTCCAAAAATATTTAAATGCCTTTCCAATACAATTTTGTCTAATGTAAGTGTGCCGGTTTTATCGGTGCAGAACACATCCATAGCACCAATGTTTTGAATAGCGTTTAACCTTTTAACAATCACTTTTCTTTTGCTCATATTAACGGCGCCTTTTGCAAGATTGGCGGTAACAATCATGGGCAGCATTTCAGGAGTTAACCCTACTGCAATAGCTACTGCAAAAAGGAAAGCTTCCATCCAGTCATGTTTGGTAAGCCCGTTAATGAGAAATACCAGTGGTACCATGATAAGCATAAACTTGATCAATAAAAAACTCACTTTGTTTACGCCCTTATCAAAACTGGTTTCAGCTCTTTTACCTATTAATGTTTTGCTCAACGAGCCAAAGTAGGTATGATTGCCTGTATTAATAACTATTGCAGTTGCCGAGCCACTTACAACATTTGTTCCCATAAAACAAATGTTCTCTAATTCTAAAGGAGATTTAGACTCTGCATTGCGTATGGCGAGGTTTCTTTTTTCTACCGGTAAAGATTCTCCTGTAAGCATACTTTCACTAACAAACAGGTCTTTCGAAAGAATAAGCCGGCAGTCTGCAGGTATCATATCTCCGGCAGACAGAAAAATAATATCTCCCGGAACCAGTTTTTTTATGTCTATTTCTATTTTCCCTTCCTCTTTTCTTAATACTGTGGCAGTGGTTTTAACCATGCTTTTTAATTGTTCCGCTGCCCTGTTGCTACGATATTCCTGTATAAAGCGGAGTAAAGAACTGATCATTACCATAATGCCTACAACAACGGCAGTCTTATATTCTTCTTCGCCGGGTTTGGCAAGCCAAACATCTGTTATGAGCGATACGATTGCGATGATAATGAGAATACCAATAAAGGGATTGATGAAGGACTGAACCAATTGGCGTAACCAGGATGGCGCTTTTTCGTGATGTACTTCATTTAGGCCAAACAATTGCAATTTGTCTTCTACCTGAAACGATTGTAAGCCTGTCATCTGAGAATCCATCAGGGTAAAAACATAATCATGGTCACTCTTACTGGCAACTTTCAGTTTTAATGCTTCTTCATGGCTGCCATTTCCATTGCCTGAAAATGAAAACTTACTTTTTATATTGTCTTTTACTGCTGAAAGCATGCTGGTTATTTTTGAGAATTGTGTTTATGAATGAATAACTGAATGAATAATACAAATACCATGATGATCATTGCTATGGTAATCTGCTTTGCAAGCGACATAATTCTGAACGATTCGTTATGCTCATTTACAAGTGCATCGGCCAGATAAACAATAATCATCATGATAATGATTGCCGGTAACCAGTTATTTCTTTTTCTCATACAATATTTGGTTTAAACAAGTATGTGTTTTTTATTTCTTCTGCTCTTTAAAAGATAATGCCTTGGCATGTACACTTTAGGAGCGGTAGAGAAACGATCGGCACCTGCTGCCTTTTGGTTGGCGGCAATAAATGGATTAGCTTCTTCTCCCATAGGGAATTGATAAAGCTTTTGTTTTGTTTTAGCACCGTGAAGTGAAAAAATGAATTTGAACATGGTACTTAGGTTTTAAAGCCTCTGTTTCAACAGGGCTAACCAAAGCACCTATTTAACAGCAGGCCTGTGAATAATTTTGTTTACTACTTGGAGGATGTGTATCCATCATTTTTGTTTTGTTAAAAAATATGTATTTCTTTAACGCAGTGCAAAAGTAGTGCTGTTATAAAGAATACGCTGTTAGAGAACAGATAGAATATTATTAGAAATTTATTAGAAAGCAGCGCTTTGAACGAATAAATGGGGGAGGGATACTGTGAAAGTAGTGCCTTTGTTAACCACAGAGCTAACCGAGATATTTCCGTTATGAATTTGAATGATGCGTTTGGTAAGTGCAAGGCCAATGCCATTACCATCTACAAATTTTTTATTATTGCCCCGGTAGAAGGGATCAAAAATATGTTGCAGTTCTTCTTCTGCAATGCCTATGCCTTCGTCTGTAAACTTTAATATTGTATTTTTATCATTATAGCTGATGAAAACACTGCTCTGGTGGTTGGCAGAGAACTTGCAGCCGTTTTCCATTAAATTGATAAAAGCCGTTTTCAACAGGTATTCGTTTCCTTTTAAAGAAATATAATCATCTTCTTCAATTTCTTTTTCAAAAACAATTTTTACAGTATGGCCGGCCTGGTTATGCAGTACATCTTTCTGGGCATCGAGTAATATCTCGTCAATCCTTAACTCTTTAAAAGCAATTTGCCCGGTATCGTAGTTCGCTTTTGCAAAATCGAGTAAACTGTTAGAGAGGCGTATTAGTTTTTGGGTATCTAAAATAAGGTGCTGATTGGCGAGCCTGTATTCTTCTATGCTTCTTGTTTTTTGAGCCATTAATTGCAACTCTGCAAGCATTGCAGTTAATGGCGTTCTAAGCTCATGGGAAATGTTGGAAACAAATTGTTTCTGTGCATCAAAAGACTCTTCCAGCCTGTTGAGCATTTCATTAAAGGTTATGGCCAAAGCAGCCACTTCATCTTTTCTGTTTCCCTCATCAATCCTCAGATCCAGGTTCCTGGCAGTTATATTTTTTACTTTATTTACAATTTTGGCAAAGGGCTGCAATGCCTGCCGGGCTAAGAATAACCCTACAAAAAAAGTGATAACAATTGCAATGGCAAATGCGGCAAGCAAAGTGTTTTTTAGTTTAGATAGCTTGGCATAGCCAAAGTTATCTATTGCTGCTGCCGTTATAATATAAGGGGTTCCGTTGTGTTCATATAAAATGCCTACTACCTGTAATTCTTTTATATAAAAATTGATTTCCTTTAATGAAATGATGCTGTCTATCAATGGCCGGGTTTCTTTCACTTTATCAATATCAACGGCATCGTGGTACAATAAATGAAACGATGTATCGTAAATGGCCACTTCTTCCAGAAAAAGGGTATTGTTGGATTTCTTGTAAATGGTTTGCAGCACATTGGGGGCAATCTTGCTATCAAACAGTAAGCTGGCTTTAATAGAAGCCTGCTGCTTTAACCGCTTAAAATATTCTTCTTCCCTTGTTTTAGACGATGTATAGTAAATAGTTAATGCAAATACCAGTAACAATGTTGCCACAAGTATGGTAAACAATATGGTAAGCCTTGTTTTTATTTGCATGGTTAACTCTTTTTAAGAATAAAACCCAGGCCAGGTTTGGTATGAATAAGTTTTGCTGAAAAATCCTTATCTATTTTTTTCCTCAAATAATTAATATACACATCAATAAAATTGGTACCTGTATCAAACGTGGTTTCCCAAACTTTTTCGGCAATCTCGGTTCTGCTCAATACCCTTTCGGGGTTTTTAAGCATATATTCCAGCAGCTTCAATTCTTTGGGAGTAAGTGCTATTTCTTTGCCGTTGCGTTTTACAATTTTAGTATGCAGGTTCATTTCAATATCATCATATTTCAAAAGAAACCCGAAAGCATTTGTACTGTTGCTGGCTGTGCGTTTTAATAGTGCACGGATGCGAACTACCAACTCCCGCAGCTCAAAAGGCTTTACCAGATAATCATCGGCACCGGCATCAAAGCCTTCTATCTTATCGTCAGTAGCGCCCAATGCTGTTAGCATGATGATGGGAATAGATGGTTTGAGGCTTCTGATCTCTTTGCACAGATCGAGCCCGCTTATATTAGGGAGGATGATGTCGGTAATAATAATATCGAAAGTATTGGTTATGGCTATTTTCCTGCCAAGCAAACCATCGTAAGCTAGCGTTACAGCAAAGCCCTGTTCTTCCAGCCCTTTCTTGGTGAGTTCTGCAATTCGTGCATCATCTTCTATCAATAAAATCTGTAACATGCTATTAATGATTGTGTAAAAGTAAGCTCAAATATCAATTGCATGTGTAGAAGTTTCTTTTCATGAAAATGATGTGTAGCCTGTAATGAATTTGGTAAAACATATTACTCGCAACTCGCCTATACAAAAAGAAGCAGCTATTATGGCTGCTTCTTTTTAAAAAGTATATGAAATGAGTTTACATTTTATCGTCTGTAACAGGCTCGGCATGTTTCTTATCAACATTGCGATAGGCCCAGTTAAAGATGAGCGGAAATACCCAAAGTGAAAAAATCATGGCACATAAGATACCACCTATTACCACTCTGGCTAAAGGCCTTGAACTTTCAGATCCTATACCATGTGAAATGGCAGCGGGGAATAAGCCGATGGCAGCCATTAATGCAGTCATCATTACAGGTCTTATCCGTGAGTTAACACCCAATTTAATGGCGCTGTATAGTGAGTTGCTTTGCCCTTTTATTTTTTCAAGATTTTGTTTAAAAACCGTGATCAGCAAAACTCCGTCTTGAATACAGATGCCAAATAGGGCAATAAAACCGATACCCGCCGAAATGCTGAAATTGGTACCCGTTACATGCAATGCAACCAAGCCCCCTACAATGGCAAAAGGAACATTCAGGAAAACCAATCCGGCATCTTTTAAGTTGCCAAACATGGCAAAGAGTAACAAAAAGATTAATGCCAAACTTATAGGAACAACCTGTGTTAACCTTCTTTCAGCTCTTTTCTGGTTTTCAAAATCGCCTTGCCATGCCATGGTATAACCTCTTTTAAGGTTAACCTTAGCATTTACTCTTTCCTGTGCTTCGGCAATGGTGCTACCCATATCTCTGCCTCTTACAGAGAATTTCAAAGCAGAATATCGTTCATTATCATCTCTGAATATTAAACAAGGCCCTGTTTTTTGCGTTATGGATGCGATTTCTTTAATTGGAACTTTTGAACCAGTCATGGTTGGAACCAACAAGTTACCAATATCTTCAGGTGTTTTCCTGAAATCTTGCGGAAGGCGTACCCTTATATCGAAGGTTCTGATACCCTCATATAGGGTAGAGGCTGCAGCGCCGCCAATGGCCATGGAGATCACTGAATTGGCATCGGCTGTTGCCACTCCGTACTGCGCCATTTTTTGCTGGTTAAGGTTAATATCTAATTCAGGCTGGCCTATATTATGTATCTCACCTAAATCTTCAATGCCTCGTACATCTTTCAGTATTTCGAATACATCGTGAATTTTATCTTCCATATAGTTCAAAGAATCACCATACACTTTTACGCAAATGGAACCTTTTACACCAGATACAGCTTCTTCCACGTTATCCATAATAGGCTGTGAGAAATTTAAATTCACACCGGGTAATATGGAGAGTTTTTTATTCATTTGATCTATGAGATCTTCTTTGCTGATGTGTGGGGTCCAGTCAGATTCAGGATAAAGCATTACAGAAAACTCGTTATTGTAAAAGCCCGCCACATCTGTACCATCATCGGGCCTTCCTGTTTGCGATACGCAATATTTTACTTCCGGAAATTCCATTAGTATTTTCCTTGCTTTGGTAGATATTTCAACAGATTTATCTAACGATATACTATAAGGTGTTTGAATACGCAACCAGATAGATCCTTCATTCAGTTCAGGTAAAAACTCCGATCCTAAATATTTAAAGGAATAAATACCTAATACCATTGCCAGCAGGGCAATAGGAATAACAACTTTCCTCTTTTTGAAACAGAAAGAGAATCCTTTCAGCATAATGCCCGTTAAATGGTGCACAAAAGGGTTGTGTTTTTCATGAACATTTTTACGAAGCAGCAAACTAATTAAAACAGGAACCAAAGTAAGCGTAGTAATTAATGCTCCTAACAATGCAAAACCCAAAGTGTACGCAAGAGGGGAGAACATTTTACCTTCTACTTTCTGGAATGCGAAAATGGGTAATAGACCGGTGATGATGATTACTTTGGCGAAGAAAATAGCTTTACCCAATTGTGCTCCCTGGTTTTTAATTAATCCCAGCTTGGCAATTTTATTAAAGCGATCCATACCCACTTCTTTGGCCTTATGATCAAGCAGTACAAACATACCTTCTACCATTACCACTGCTCCGTCTATGATAATCCCAAAATCAACAGCACCTAATGAAAGCAAATTGGCGCTCATACCCATCAGGTTTAAACAAATAAATGCAAACAATAATGCCATTGGTATGATGATGGAAACAATAAGGGTGGTTCGCCAATTGAACATGAATAACGATACCAGTAAAGTAACCAATAGAATACCTTCAATCAGGTTATGTAATACGGTATGTGTGGCATATTCAATCAGGTCAGACCGGTCGTAATAGGGAACAATTTTAGTATCGGCAGGCAATACTACACTGTTTAACTTTTCAACTTGTTTTTTAACAGATTCTACCACCCTTGATGGATTTTCGCCTTTACGCATTAATACAATGGCTTCCACTACGTCTGGCTCATCTGTTATTGTTCTGTTGCCTTTTGCATCTTTCAAGCCGTCTGCCCGGGCTACCCAGCCCAGCCTTGGTACGTTTGAAATTTCTACTTCTGCTACGTCTTTTACTAAAACAGGCACACCGTTATTGTTCATGATAACGATATTCCTGATCTCATTAATATCGTTCAATAAACCAATACCTCTTACCACATAGGCCTGGTTGTTTTGAATGATGATATCTCCGCCGATATTAATATTTGTTTTCTGTACAGCCGTAAATACATCTAAGGGTGTAATGCCTAAAGAAGTGAGTTTTTCCGGATTTACTTTTATTTCGTAGGACTTTGTTTTACCACCAAAGCTTACAATATCTCCTACGCCCGGAACAGCCCTTAATCTTCTGTCAACCACCCAGTCCTGTATGGTTTTTAATTCTCTTACATCTCTTACTTTGCTTCTTAGAGAATACCTGAATATTTCGCCGGTTGGCCCCGTTGGCGGTTGTACAGAAGGTTGTAAACCGCTTGGCAGGTTGGCATTTTGCAATAAGTTCATTACCTGCTGCCTTGCCTGAGGGTCTTTGGTTTCATCGTCGAAAATAAGTTTTACATAAGATAGCCCGAAAATGGAAGTAGATCTTAAACTGATCTTGTGTTGTACCGGGTTCATGGCTATCTCTATCGGTATGGTTACAAATTTTTCTACTTCTTCTGCACTTCTGCCCGGCCATTGTGTAATGATACTTATCTCTGTATTGGTAACATCCGGGAAAGCCTCAATGGGCATATCTTTAAAAACGATTACGCCTGATACTATTAAGACTAATGAGGATATTAGAATAAAATATTTATTTTTTAACGAAAACGCTATGATGCTTTTTAAGAACTTGATCATGATAATAATTTAGGAAGTAAAAACTAATTGTTAAGTGCATCGTAAATAAGGTTGGCTTCAGACGCAATTATCCTGTCTCCTTGTTTAACGCCAGATGATAAATAGGTTTTATCTCCCAGGGTGCCCATTACTTCTACCGGTGTAATATCGGCCTCGCCCTTTCCTTTATATACCAACACATAATAGCGGCTATTATCAAATATCAATGCTTTGGAAGAAATACAGATGGCCTGCTTGTTTTCTTTTTCAGTAACGGTAACTCTTGCAAACATTTGTGGCTTTAGTGCAAAATCAGGATTAGGGATCACAATTCTTACTTTCATTACTTTGTTAGAGGGATCGAGCACATTTACTATTTTATCAACTTTTCCATGAAATACTTTATCAGGATAAGCTAAAGTGGTTACATCTACAGGTTCACCCAAGCGTATTTTGCTAATATTAGATTCGTATACATTGGCCTGTATCCATACATTTTTTAAATCAGATATGGTGAACATATTGGTTCCGTTGTCTGCACGGATAGAAGTATTATTGGTTACATTTTTTTGCACCACAAAACCACTGATAGGCGATTTCACTATGTAGTCTCCCTGTGTATTATTACCGTTTATTTTTAAAACCCTTTTCACCATCTCTAACTGGGCTAATGCCTGCTGGTAGTTTACCTGCGCACTGGTTACATCTAACTGGGAAGACAGCCCGCTCTTAAACAAATCTTCAGCGGCATCCAATTGTTTTTTAGTGGCCGTTACATTGGTTTCTGCAATAATGAGGTTGTTGCTGTAACCGGCCATCTCACTACTTTTAATAACTGCAAGTGTTTGACCTGTGGTAACATAATCGCCCAGTTGTACTTTAATATCCTGCACATTACCACTTACCAGCGGGAAAATGCTTACCTGGTGATCCTGATCAAAATCTACACTGCCTGTTAATGTAATGGCATTTACAAACGGGCAGATATTAACAGTATCTATGTTGATTGTTTTAAGCAATGAATCGGCAATAACATATTTGGCCTTTTCATCGCTTTTTTTGGTTTCGTGTGTGCAGCTCTGCAGGGTTATTGCTCCTGAAAACAATAATAAGGCAGCTATTGATTTGAAAGAATATTTAGTCATGTTCATTATATTAAGTTTGAATTATTTATTGAAAAAAGTGGTACCGGTATAGAAATTAAGATCTTCAAAAGCCTGCACCCTGTTGTATTGTATATTGTTTAACTGAAGGGTGTTTTGTTTATAGGAATCATAGAAGTCGAGAAAATCCAATAACCCGATATTTCTTTTCTGATAGTTGATCAGCACTTCATTCAACAGGCGTTCAAAATCTTTCGGGAATTTACTATCGATCAGCTTATACATTTTTTCATTATCAATACTTTTTTGTACTGCCCTGAACACCTGCTCTTCCACAGAGGCTTCTACACTTTTCTGTGAAGCCGCATTCATATCGATAATAGATTTTGCAGATTTGATATTACCCTGGTTACGGTTAAAAAACGGAAGGTCCATAGCAATGCTTGCAGACTGAAAGCTCTCTACATACCCGCCATATTTTTGGTAGGATAGGCCTGCAGTTAAATCAGGTACTGCAAGTGATTTCTGGTAGTTTAAATTAAGTTTGCTGATATTGGTAGTTTGTTTGGCAATCTGAAGGTCGGTCCGGTTTTTATAAGCAGTATCAATTAATGTAGTTAAAGAATATTGAAGCGGGTTTAAATCTTCAACATTCTTTAAATCCGGAACGGGATTAATATAGGCAGGTTTAACCTGTAGTATTAGCCTTAGTTCGCTTTGCGTATCATTTATCTGGTTAATCAAATCATTATACTCGCTTTGTAAACTGTATAACTGTGCCTGCACACGGATAACCTCTTTCTCAGCAATGTATCCCTTATCTTTTTGCTGGTTAAATGCCGTAACAATTTGCTGTAGGGCGGCAATCTCTTTTGCATATACTTTGGCAGATTCCTGCAGGTAGTAAATATTGTAGAAATCTGATCTGAGGGTATATTTTAAAGTTCTAATCAAATCGTAAAACTGGTACTCGGCCAGTTTTACATTGGCTTCAGCCAGTTTAACCGATTTGTTTCTTTTACCTGCCAGTAGAATTAATTGCGAGAAATTAATGCCGTAATCATTTCTTTTAAAAAAGCCTACCGAATCAAACCTGCCTTGGTCATCGTGGATAGGGATTAAAGGCCCGTTATATATTGATATATTAGGATTGGGGTAAAGCTTAGCCTGAATAACTAAAGCTTTTTGAACATCTATATTGTATTTCTGCGATAGTAACAGGAAATTGTTCTTCAAAAATAAATTTTCGGCCTCATCAAGCTTCAACGTCACGGTGTCCATTTTTAAAGGAGCTTGTTGTGCTGAAATAATAGTGATAGCCGGTAATAGAAATACAGCCAATAGAATTAAATGCTTTGTTTTTTGCATACTCTTAAATTAATAGGATTGAAATCTTGGGGTAGCACAAAAGCAAAAATCGGTTACACCGGTTTTTGTTTTTGTACACTATTAAACTTAGTTTTTTTATGTGTTAACTTAAAATTTTTACGCCATGCGTTCGGGTGGGGGGAGAATAATGTCGTAAGAAATGAGCTTTAAAGCGTGTTCATTAGAAACCCTATGTTTAGGGTTTTTATCTTTCAGGGGAAAGAAAAAATCATAACTTTTTTCACAATATAAATTGAACGTCAATATTTTAGTGATAGAGGTATATAGCCCTTTTTCTGTATTGTTTCTTTCGGGAAAAGCATCTTTTTTATGCATCAGTACTTCTGCCACATATTCGGCAACCGAATTGATAACATTAACAGGTTCGCAATTGTCTGTAAGTGTAATAGGTATATTTTGAGAGAATAATCCAATATTCACTATTTGAATAATCACCAATGAAAAGGCGATTTTTATAATGATATTTTTAACATTTATTCTCATGCAACGCTCAAATATAGAAAGAGTATTGCTTAAAAAAAATGTTAATGTTATTTGCAGGCGGGATTTAAGTAAGGAATAAGTAACGCTCTTTGCCGTAAAACCAAGCACAATAAAAGGCGCCTAATTTTAAAAAATAGGCCGCCTTTTAATGGCGGCCTATCATCTCTATAGCTATAGGATGTTGTTTCTAACCTGTTTTTTTA
>OFTX01000611.1_pt1 | contig 17631 bp, 14 predicted proteins | sample 1775051 | NCBI WGS metagenome assembly OFTX01 (sample SAMN08195772, study PRJEB24354) | sludge metagenome | isolation source: sludge from phenol fed wastewater aerobic bioreactor A | place: India: Nagpur | collected 2016-09-15
GATGATGGTGCTTTCCCGCCGGTACACGTCGTACGGGCTGATCGCGACGCGATCGTCGGGGGAGGTCACCCCGTAGATCAGGAGGGTCCCGCCGTCGCGCACCAGTGGGAGCGCGCGTTCGGTGACCGCCGCCGCGCCGGTGGCGTCGACCACGATGTCGTAGCCGTCCGGTGAGCCCACAGTCAGTCGCTCGTATCCACTGCCGTCCCTCCCGATCGGCACGGCCGCGTCGACGCCCAGCGCCAACGCCAGCTTCAGCTTGTGTTCCGACGGGGCGGCGACCGTCACGTGGGCCGCGCCGCTCTTCGCCAGCAGCTGCGCCAGGATGAGCCCGGTGGGCCCCGCGCCGAAGACCAAGGCGGACGAGCCGGGGGCGACGTGCAGGCGATCGACGCCGTGGATGGCGCAGGCGGTCGGCTCGGCCAGCACCGCCACCTCGGGTGCCAGGTCGTCCGCATCGAAACACCACGCGCTGGGGGCGATCATGTACTCCGCGAACCCGCCCGGGCCGGTGACGCCGAGGGCGGTGAGATTCGCGCAGAGCAGGGGACGCCCGCGCCGGCAGTTGGCGCACGATCCACATCCGCCCACGCCGTTCGCCACGATCCGCTGCCCGATCCGGAAACCGTCGACCCCCGCTCCGATCGCGTCCACGATGCCGACCGGCTCGTGACCGGGCGTCAGCGGGAACGCGGCGAAAAAGGATCCGTCGTGGATATGGTGGTCCGTGCCGCAGACGCCGGCCAGCTCGACCCGGAACCGGATCTCGCCGGGCGCCGGCTCTGGCGTCGGGACATCGCGTACGCCGAACGTCTCCGGCGCGTCATAAACGATTGCCCTCATGCTTTTCTCCCTCTCGTTCTCATGGCGTCCTTCTCGTTCGGTCCATCTAGTTCGTCGGCGCTACACGCCCGGTCCGTTGAGCACCGTGCGGTCCAGGCGCCGCGGCAGCCACTGGCCGTGTTCGAGCGAACCGGTGAGCTGGCCGCGGTCGACGACCACCTCGCCTCGCACCAGCGTCATCACCGGCCAGCCGGTGCAGTCCCACCCCTCCCAGATGCTGTAGTCGCCGTCATGATGCAGGTCGGCCATGGTGATGGTCTTCGTCACGCTCGGATCCCAGAGCACGATGTCCGCGTCGGAGCCGACGGCGATCGCACCCTTCTTCGGGTACAGGCCGAGGACCTTGGCGGGGCGCGTGGAGAACACGTCGACGAAGGTGCGCAAGGACAGACGTCCGCCGATCACCCCTTCTGTGTAGGTGATGACACCGCGCGTCTCGATGCCGGCGTGACCGCCGCACGCCGTCTCGACGGTGCGCCCGCCGACCTTGGTCGCATAGTCGGTCGTGTACTCGTCGGTCGCGACGGTGGTGAGCGTGCCGTCGGTCAGGCCCCGCCACAGCGCCGCGCGATCGGCTTCGGTCTTGAGCGCGGGGTAGGTCTGGATCTTGCCGCCGTCCGGCTGCTTGTAGTCCTCCGCGGTGAAGCACAGATAGTTGTGCAGGACCTCGCCGTAGATCGGCTGCCCACCGGCTCGTGCCTGCGCGATGACGCGAGCGCCCGATTCCCCCGTGACGTGCACGAAGTACACCGCGGTGCCGTTCTCCTTGGCGAGCCGACACACCTTCTGGAAGGCGAGTTCCTCGGAGGTCGAGGAGTGCACGAGATGCAGGTTGTACCACTGATCGCGGTTCTCCCGCTTGAGCTTGGCCTCCATGTGGGTGACCAGCTCATCGCATTCGGCGTGGACGAGCAGCATCCCGCCCGCGGCGCTGAGCTCTGCCATGAAGTCGAGCATCGGACCGTCGTCCATTTTGACGCCCCGCTGCGCGGTCGTGACGCAGGTCGTGAACGCCTTGAAGGTCGGGATTCCGGCGGCAACGGCAGGGCCGATCTTGGCGAGCACAGCGTCCGAAGGGTTGCCGACCATCGCGGGGTGAAAGGTGTAGTCCACGTACGACTTTCGGTCGAACAGTGCCCGCCTTCGCTCGACGGCCGCGATCGGATCATCGCTGTCTTCGTCGTGCACGCCCATGAACGCGAAGGACGCGATCGTCGTCGTCCCCCCGAACGCCGCCGCACGGCTGCTGCCCTCCGGGCCCTGCAGCCACACCTCCTCGCCGTTCGTCCAACCCCGGTGTACGGGCTCGAGGATGTGGGCGTGCGCCTCGATACCGCCCGGAAACACCTGTAGGCCGGTCGCGTCGATGTGGCGGCGGGCCTCGTGCGGCGAACCAGGCTCGATGAGCTCGACGATCCGGCCGTCCCGGATGCCGATGTCGAGGTGGCCTTCGGTCTCCGGTGTGACGGCGTAGCCGCTGTGTATCAGCACATCAAACATGCGCAATTCTCTCCTTCAAGAGCGGCAGGACATGCGTGGCCCAGGCCTCGGGACGCCGGTGGAGTTCACCGGCCTGCGAATCGTTGGCGCAATCGTGGTTGACTGCTCCGGCGGCCGCGGCCGCGCGTACCTGGGAGGCGCACTCGTCCGGAGTTCCCGCGAAGGTGTAGCGGGAGACAAGGTATTCGTCGATGCCGGTCCGCCTCGCGATGCGCCGGTACTGATCACGTTGTTCGCGAGACGGCGCGCCGTGGGACAGCAGGTTGTAGGCCTGCCCGAGTTCGATGATTCCCGGGGCGACCCGGTCGGGGATGAACTTGCCAGCCGTTCCGGAGCGGCTGATGTGGTGCGCGAGGCTCGCCACATGCCACAGCGCCGCATCGCGGGCCCTGTCGCCATCCTCGTCGACGTACCACGGGGCGGTGTACCAGGCCTCGATCGCCGCTGCGTCGCGGCCGGCGTCGCTCGCGCCGCGGTCCAGCATGGCGCGGCATGCCTCGATCGTGTCGGGCGCGATACCGAGTCCGAAGATGACGCCGTCGCCGACAGTCCCGGCGGTCCGTATGGCGCGTGCTCCATGGGCGGCCACCCAAATGGGTACTGGGTTCGCCGCGGGCCGCATTCTGAGTTCGTTGCCCTCCCACCGCGCGTGCCCGTCCGTCAGCAGGCCGCGTAACGCGCGGACGTACTCGGAGAGTCTGTCGAGCGGGGCAGCACGTCCGGCGAGGTTGTAGACGCCGCTGTCGCCGGTGCCGATGCCGATGACGACCCGGCCCGGGGCGAGCGTGTCGAGCGTCGCGGCAGCATTGGCGGTGACGACCGGATGCCGCGTCAGCGGGTTGGTGACCCAAGTCCCGATGCGCAGGCGCGTGGTGGAGGTGCTCACGGCCGCCAGGGTGATCCACGGGTCCAGATACAACGCCGGCGAATCCCATATCCCGACGCGGTCGTAGCCTGCCGCCTCCGCGTCGGCCGCGACCGCGCGAACCTCGCCGAGGTCGAGGGGGTTCATGCTGAACCCGAAGCGTAGTTCCACGACATTACTCCTGGCGTCATGATGTAAAACGTTTTTGCTAAGCTACTCGTCGGATGGTGCTTTGTCCAGGATCCTGCGCAGACCGTCGTCCCGGGTGCGGGCGGAGGCGGCGAAGGTTCCCGACGGGTCGACGAGGCCCCTCGCCGGCGTGATGCCCCCCGTCGAGTCGTCTAGCCTTTTCATGCCCGGCCCCAGCGCGGTGCACCGACGGGAGGACGCATGGCCGAGAACAAGCGCCCCACGATCGTCGACGTCGCGAAGGCGGCCGGGGTCTCCATCTCCACGACGTCCAATGCCCTGTCGGGGGTACGGCGCGTCAGGCCCGAGACGAGGCGCCGGGTCCTGAAGGTGGCGGACCAGCTCGGTTACGAGCCGAACCTCATCGCGCGTTCGCTGGTGGGCAAAAGGTCCAGCCTGGTCGGCATCCTCATGCCCGACATCACCGACAACTTCCTCACCACGTTTGTCCGTGACGTGGAGCGCGCGGTGGCCACCCAGGGACTCGGCCTGATGATCGGCGACTCCGGGAACGACTCCCAGCGCGAGGAACGCTATCTCCGGGCATTCCATGACCGTCGTATGGAGGGGCTGCTGATCATTCCCACTGCCGCCACGGATCTCGGCCAGGTCACCGCGATCGCGAAGGAGATCCCGACAGTCGTCGTCGACCGCGAGATCTCCGGCTGGACGGGGGATTTCGTCAGTTGCGACCACCGGGCGGGTGCCGAGATGCTGGTGGACCACCTGGTCTCGCTGGGGCACACCCGCATCGCGCAATTGGCTGGAGATAAGGCTCTTTCGAGCGCGCGGGCCAGGCACGCGGCCACACGTGCGCGGCTGTCCGACCACGGGCTGCTCAGTGCGGCTGAGAGCTTCAGTCAGTTCACGATCGAGGACGCCAAGGAGCAGGCCGCTGAAATCCTCCGCCGCGCCGCAGATTTCACCGCGGTGATAGCGGGCGACGACCTGCTGGCATTGGCCGTCGTCGGTGTCGCCCACCGGGCAGGCATCTCGGTCCCGGGCGACCTGAGCGTTGCCGGTTTCGACGACATCCCCTTTGCGGAACTCGCCTGGCCGGCGCTGACCACGATCCGTCAGCCGGTGGAGCGGATCGCGGCGGAGGCGACCCGCCTCCTGCTGGAGTCCGCGGGCGGCCCGGGGCGGCATGTGCTCCTGCAGCCCGAGTTGATCGTGCGCGACTCGACCGTCGCACCACGGGACCCTGCCAATCCGGCCCACACTTGACATTTGCCACCGACGTCGACTTCACTCTCTTCGACTGCAAAAACGTTTTACGAACGGAGTTTCCATGCGCACCAAAGGCACCCTCTTCAACCAGCGTCTCGCCGCGGTCGTCACCGGCCTGCGCTTCGATGAGCTCATCGTCATCGCGGACGCCGGCCTTCCCGTCCCGCCGGGGGTCGAGACGCTCGATCTCGCCCTCACCCATGGCAAGCCGTCCGTCGCCGATGTGCTCGCGGTGCTCGTCGACGAGCTCGTCATCCACGAGGTGATCGTCGCGGAGGAGACCGGGCGGATCAATCCGACGGTGACGGCGGCGGTCGAGCAGCTGACGCAGCCGGCCGGAATCACCGTGCGCGCGATCCCGCACGACGACATCGAGGTGCTCATCCGTCGCGCGAAACTCGTTGTCCAGACCGGCGAGACGACGCCATACGGCAACGTCGTGCTCGCCGGCGGCCTGGACTTCTTCAAGCTCGGCATCGCCGACTAGCGGTCCACACCGTGGAACGCAGACGTGCCGAACAGTTCGGGCTGGCCTTCGGTGATCTTCCCCGGGGTCGGTGGAATGCGATCACGGACGTTCCGAACGTCGCGGTCGGCCACAGCACCATCATTTCCGAAGAAGGCGCCGGCCGCTCTGGCCGTGGCCCGGTGCGAACCGGCGTGACGGTGATCCGCCCGCACGATGGCGATCCCGTCGACGAACCACTTTTCGCAGGCTTCCACCGACTCAATGGGAACGGGGAGCTCACCGGCGTCCAGTGGATCGCGGAATCAGGCCTGTTGACCAGCGAGATCGGGCTGACCAACACCCACTCCGTGGGTCTGGTCCGCGACGCCCTCGCCGCTGAGGCGATCCGGCGTCGCCGCACCCGCGGGGATCAGTGGTACCTCCCGGTGGTCGGCGAGACCTGGGACGGAATCCTCAACGACATCGACGGCCAACACGTCAAGGCGTCGCACGTCCGTGCCGCCCTGGCTGCTGCGGCCTCGGGTCCGGTGCCGGAAGGCAACGTCGGCGGCGGCACCGGGATGATCTGCCACGGTTTCAAGGGTGGCATCGGGACCAGTTCCAGGCTCATCGAGATCGGCGACCGCACGTATGCCGTCGGCGTGCTTCTCCAGGCCAACCACGGGCGTCGAGAGCGACTCGTCATCGCGGGGCATCCCGTCGGGCGGCTCATCCCGGACGCCGAGGTCCCGATTCCTCGCTCAGAACTCCCAGCAGGCGCCGGTTCCGTCATCGGCGTTGTCGCGACGGACGCTCCGCTCCTGCCGCATCAGTGCCGACGGCTCGCACAGCGGGTCGGCCTCGGCATCGCGCGGGCCGGCGCAGCCGGGGAGAACTCGAGCGGCGACCTCTTCGTAGCCTTCAGCACTGCCGGGCGCGGGGCCATCCCGCCGGACCACAACCTCACCGCAGCAGCGCAGGTGTTCGCGGTCGAGGCTCTGAACGGGCCGGCCGTCGGCGCACTGTTCGACGCCGTCATCGACGCCGCGGAGGAAGCGGTGGTCAACGCGCTGTTGGCAGCGGACACCATGCGGGGTCGCGGTGGCGCCGTCGCCTACGCCCTGCCGCACGATCGGCTCGCCCGAATCATCGGATGACTCATCGGGTGACGCTGGGGAACCGCCCATGTGGGCGAGCCGGTCGACGGCGTCCCCCGCGGCTACGCGATGCCGCCGCCGTCGACCACCAGCGCGGCGCCGGTGACAAAGGAGGCGGCGTCGGAGGCGAGCCACACGACGGCCGCGGCGATCTCTTCGGGCTTGCCCATGCGGCGCAGCGGCCGATCGGCGGCGTCGGCGAGGAAGGCGGCCGGGTCCTCGCCGAGCTGGGCGGCCTCGCTTCGCAGCATGCCCGTGTCGGTGTCGCCGGGGTTCACCGAGTTCACCCGGATCCCGGCCGGCCCGTGGTCGATGGCCAGCGCCCGGGTCATGTTCACCACGGCGCCCTTGGACGCGCAATAGGAGAGCGCGTTCCCGCCGCCCTTCAGCCCCCAGCCGGAGCCCGTGTTGATGATCGAGCCGCCCCCCGCCGCGGCCATCACCGGAACCGCGTACTTGCACATGAGGAAGATGCTGCGCACGTTGACGGCCATCACCCGGTCCCATTCCTCCACGGTGGTGCCGATGGCGTCCGCGCGCCGGATGATGCCGGCGTTATTGAACAGGACCTCCAGCCCGCCGAGGGCCTTGACGGTGTCCCGCACCACCCGCTCGCAGTCCGTCGGGTCGGAGATGTCGGCCGTGATCGCGATCGCCCGCCCGCCGGCCGCCGCGATCTGCCGCGCGGTCTCGGCCGCCGCGTCCGCGGATATGTCCACGGCGGCGACCGCGGCGCCCTCGGCGGCGAGCGCTAGCGCGGAGGCGCGCCCGATGCCGCCGCCCGCGCCGGTCACGATCGCGCGCTTGCCGGCCAGCGTTCCGAAAGATGTTGCCGTGACGGTCATATCGCTCCTTGGTGTTGATCGGTGCTGTGTTGATCAGTTCGTTCGCCCACGCGGTAGACCGCCCACTGGCCGGGCCCCGTCAGGATGCGTCGGTATCCGGAGAGCAGCGCGTCGGTGTCCGCGTCCCCGGTGTCCACTAGGAGCGGCCGCCCACCGAGGGCCGCGAGTTTCGCTTCGGGAGCGAGTATGACGATGTTCGCGGCGCCTACGGCGCCGAGTACGCGCGGCGAGAACTGTTGGTTCCCGCGGCCGAAGAGGAATCCCTGCCCGCCGATCACACTGACCATAATCCGCAACGGGCCCCGGGTAGCCCAGTCGTACAGCTCGGGCTCGCTCGCGCCTTCGGCGAGAAGCCTTCCGCCGCCGGCACTATCGCTACCGTCGCAGTTGCCGCCGCGCACGACGTCGACGCCGAGCAGTGTCCCCGGCACGCCGAGACGGTCCGCGACGGCCTGGGTGGTGCCACCTGGCCCGAGCGCCGTCGGCACCCCGTCCGCGAGCAGGTCCGCCGCCGCGGCGGCGACCGCGGCGGCCTGCTCCGCGACGTTCGCCGCCGTCGGGGCCTTGCGCGACTGCACGGTCGGTGCCACCGGAATACGAAGCGACGCCGTGAGTCTCGGCCGCACCTGCCCGTCGCGCAGTGCGTCCTCGTCCAGGTCGATGACCTCGACCATCTCCGTGGTGGGCACCGCGCTCGCCGCCGCCCGACCCGCCAGGAAGTGCCGGGCGATGTCGGCCGCCGCCCGCGGATTCACGGCGAAACAACCGGAGTACATCTTCACCCCGGACGGGATGCCCAGCACCGGAATCCGTTCCCCGCAGCCGCGGGCGACATCGGCCGCGGTGCCGTCCCCGCCGGCGAAGAGCATCAGGTCCACACCGGCCGCGGCGAAAGCCGTTGCGCACCTGGTCGTGTCGGCCGCCGAAGTGGGCGTCGACACGGGGACGTCCAGCACGGCGGCGTCCAGACCCGTTGCCGCCGCGATCGTTTCGCCCATCACGCCGGGGGCAACGACGAGAACGGCGTCATGGGCGGAGAGCATCGATCGGAGGCCGTCCAGCGCTACCGTCGCGCGCTCCGCAGCGTGGGAGACTCCGCCGCGCTGCGCCGCGCGCCGCTGCACGTCGGCGCCGTCGCTGCCGGCCAGCCCGGCCGCGCCGCCGAGCCCGGCGACCGGATTGACCAGCAGCCCAACGGTTATCGTCACGAGCGGACGCCGGCACCCGGGTACTTGCGGAGGTAGGCGCGCCAGGTCACGGCCCACCGCGCCGGGTCATCGAAGTCCTCGTGACCGGTCAGGTGCACGGTGGAGCGGTGCGGCGCGGTGCGCACGGTCTCCGGATCCTCGCGCGCCTCGCGGGCGACCTCCGCGATGATCGCCGCGTACTCGTCGAGCTCGCCTCTGGAATACGACTCGGTCGGCTCCAGGGTGAACGGCTCGGGGATCACGAACGGGTGGTGGCTGGACCAGTAGTGCACGCCGAAATCGGCGGCGCGCCAGCCGATCTGCTCGGTCGAGATGCCGGTCTGCTCGGTCAGCTCCTGCCAGGTGTAGCGGATCTGCTCGATGCGCGCGTCCGTCTCCGGATAGCCCATCGAGGCCCCGGGGATCTGCAGGATCTTCTGCGCCAGGTAGTTGTTGTTCAGCGCGGCGATCTCGGCGACCTCGCGGAGGCCCTCGGCGCCCATCGTCATGATCCACGTGTACGCGCGGACGATGTTCGGGATCACCCCGTAGAACGGCGAGACCTTGCCGATCGACTGCGGGCGATCCGCGTCGAGCCGGTAGGTGCCGTCGTCGTCGCGGACCACCACCGGCCCGGGCAGGAACGGCTCCAGCGCCTCGGTCACGCCGCACGCCCCGGCCGCAGGGCCGCCGCAGGCGTGCGGGGTGGAGAACGTCTTGTGCAGGTTGAAGTGGCACAGGTCGAAGCCCGCGTCCCGCGCCCGGGTGATGCCGAGAATGCCGTTGGCGTTGGCCTGGTCGTAGCAGGCCAGGCCACCGACCTCGTGCACCGCCGCCACGAACTCGGCGATGCGCGGGTTGTAGATGCCGGTGTCCTCCGGGTTCGTGATGAGCAGGGCGGCGGTCCGGTCGGACAGTGCGGCCCTGAGTGCCGCGAGATCCGGGTAGCCGTGCTCGTCCGGGTGCAGGGTGATCACCTTGTACCCGGCGGTCTTCGCGCACGCGGCGTTGGACGGGTGCGAGAAGATCGTGGTGATGATCTCGTCGCGCTGCTCACCCTCGCCGCGCGACGCGTGGTAGGCGCGGATCATCGACACGTTCGCCCAGATCGCCGCCGATCCCGCGGCCGGTTGCACGGACACGGCGTCCATGCCAGAGATCTCCGCAAGCATGCGCTCCAACCGGTGCACGATCTCCAAGGTGCCCTGCGCAGTGGCAGGGTCCTGGCACGGGTGCGTGTCGTAGAGCCGCGGGTCGCGGATCACCACCTCGTTCACCTTCGGCGAGTACTTCATGGTGCAGGTGCCCTGGCCGACGTCGATGTTGAAGTCCGCGCCCAGGTTCTCCTGGGAGAGCCGCACGTAGTGCCGGAGCACCTGCGGCTGCGCGAGTTCCGGTAGCGCGGGCGGGTTCTCGCGACGGATCGCGGCCGGGAGCGTGGCGTCGTCTCCGATCGTCGCGCCGATCGCCGGGTCGACCTCGGGTACGCCGATGCCGCGCGAGCCGGGGGTGGACAGTTCGAAAACGATCGGCTCGTCCCAGCGGGCCTGGTGGAAGCGGCGCAGTGGCGGCTTCGGGGCGACGGGCAGGCGGGTCATCGGGCGCTCCCCTCGGTGGCGGCGGGTGTAGCAGCGGCGGCAACTGCGGCAACAGCGGCGGTAACGGCGGCGGCCGAGCCGTGCCGGGCCGGGTGCGGCGGGGCGGCGAAAAGCTCGGTGAGCCGGTCGATGTCGGCCTTCGAGTGGATCTCGGTGACGCACACCAGCAGGCGCGCCGCGTCGAGCGCGATGCCCGGCTCGATCCCCACCGATCGACCCGTCGCGATCCAGTCCGCCGTGTTCCTACCGGTTTCCGAGACGTCGACGACGAATTCCCGGAAATGCGGGGCATGCTCGGACGGCACGGCCAACCCGGGGACGCCCGCCAGACCCTTGATCGCGTACCGGGTATGGGCCAAGATCGTCTCGCCCACCTCCGACATGCCTGCCGGACCCATCAGCGACAGGTACACGGCGGCGGCAATGCCCCACAGCGCGGCGGCGGTGCCCACCCACTCCTTGCCCTCTTCGCGCACCGCGAAAGACGTTCGCTCATAGGCGACGTCGCCGAAGCCGTACTCGCCGGGCACCGTCGTGGCGGCGATGCCGAACAGGCGCGACGGGAGTTCCATGACGTAGCGCGGATCGTCGCGCACGGCGATGTACCCACCGTGCCCGCCGCCGAACCACTGGTGCACCCCGAGCGACTGGATGTCGCCGCAGACGATGTCCGCGCCGAGCGTCGCGGGAGATGCCACCACGCCGAGCGAGATCGGGTCGCAGGACACCACCAGCTCCGCGCCTACATCGTGCGCCATATCCGCGAGCGCTGCTATCTCGGTGTGCAGAACGCCGTGGTAGTCCGGTGTTTCGACATAGATGGCCGCCACATTCTCGTCAATGACGGCACGTACCGCGGCACGGTCGATGGTGCCGTTACGTGCCGGCGGGATCGCCACGATGTCCAGCGCCCCGGCGACGTAATCGTCGATGCGGCTTCGTTTGTCGGCCCCGATAGCGCCCACCGTCACGACATCTCGCCGGCCCGTGAGCCGCCCCGCCATGCGCAAAGCCGTTGCCGCGGCTTGGAAACCGTCATAAACGGGGACATTGACCACGTCCAGTTCGAGCAGTTCCGCCATCTGCGAGCAGTATTCGAACAGGGCCTGGAATCGCCCGTGGTCCTCGTAGGGCTCACCGGCGTACGCCGTGAGGAACTCCCCGCGATTGATCACCTCGTCCACCACGGCGGGCACGTGATGCGGGAAGGTGCCGCCGCCGAGGAAGCTCAGCGTGTCCTGGGTGGAGACGTTGCGCGCGAGGATCCCGCGGACGTGCCGCAGCAACTCCGCCTCGGAGCGCGCGGGCGCGGGCAGGTCGAGCGGGCGGTCCATGCGCAGCGCGGCGGGGATCGCGCGGTACAGCTCCTCGGTCGAGGAGAGCCCGATCGCCTCCAGCATCGCGGCCTTCACCGCCGGGACCGCGTTCGGGATGTACGGATGGCTCATGCGATCTCCCCCTGGTTTGTGGCGTGGGCGCCCGGGCCGTTCTGTTGCACAACGGCGACACCGAACGGCGGCAGGTCGACGGCGCCCTCGACCGTCCGTCCGGTGATCAGGTCGGTGCCCTGGCGATCGACGTCGACCGTGGCCGGAACGCGATTGTGGTTGAGCAGAAACAGGTATGCCGCATCTTCGCCGGTGCGCAGCACCGCTTCGACGCCGTCGAACGGCCGGACCGTGCTGCGCGATTCGTCGAATATGGGTGCCAGCAGCGGCCCGGCGTCCTGGGGCAGGAAGCTCACGTACCATGCGGCACCGGCCCCGTGGGCACGGCGGGTGACGGCCGGCATTCCGGCCAGCGTCCCGCCCGTGTAACGCGCCACGACATCGGCTCCGCCTACGCGCAACCATTCCGACCAGGTCGCCGCGCTCGCCGCGCCGTTCTCAGCAAGGGTCACCGGCGTCGTGTCGCCGTCCAGTAGCGGCCACACCTCTTCGACGCGCACACCCAGCAGGTCGGCGAGGGGCCCCGGAGCGCCACCCGGATGCGCGCGGCAATGCTCATCGACCACGCCGGAGAACGGCCCGACGACGAGCCGCCCACCCCCGGAGACGTACCCCTCCAGAGCGGCCGCATCGGACTGCCGCAGTAGGTAGCTGTTCGGCGCGATCACCAACCGGTAGCTACCGAGATCGTCGCCGGGGCGGGCGAAGTCGGCCGTGATGCCGGCGCGAAACACCGCGCGGTAGAAGGGATCGAGCGCGGCGCGCCACCGCATCCGGTCCGACGGCATCGACTCGGCGGCGTCGAGCGCCCACCAGTTGTCCCAGTCGAGCAGGATGGCGACGTCGGCCCGAACGCGACTTCCGGCCACCGCGCCGAGACCGGCCACTTCGCCCCCCAGGGAACGGATCTCGCGAAAGACCCGGGTATCCGGCCCGGCCGCCGGCAGCATGGTGGAGTGATGCAGCTCGGAGCCGAAACGCGGTGCCCGCCACTGGAAGAACATGGCTCCGTCGCTACCCCGGGCGATGGCCTGGTAGCTCCACAACCGCATCACACCAGGCGGTTTCGGTAGGTTCACTGGGCGCCAGCTCACCGCGCTCGGCGCCTGTTCGAGGAGCAGCCAGGGCTTGCCGCCGCCCAGGGAGCGCATGAGATCGTAATTGCGCGCGGCGTCGATGTGGGCGGCCGGGTCCGCCGGGTCCGGGTACGCATCGTCGGTCACGACGTCGAGTTCCGTTGCCCAGCGCCAATAGTCGAGCGCATAGAACATGCTCATGAAGTTCGTCGTCACCGGAATGTGCGGTGCGACATCCCGCAGCACCGTCTTCTCAGCGAGCATCAACTCCAGTAGCGCGTCCGAGCAGAACCGCCGCCAATCCAGCGCATGCCCGGGATTGCCCGGGCCCGGCATGCGCCGCGGCGCCGGAACCTGGTCGAACGCGTCGTAGATCTGCCCCCAATGCAGCGTTCCCCACGCGTCGTTCAGGGATTCGACCGTCCCGTACCGCTCGGCGAGCCACCGCTGAAAATGACTCTGCGACACGTCACAGAAGCATTCGGCGATGTGGTCGCCGTACTCGTTTGAGATGTGCCAGAGCCGTACCGCCGGGTGCGCGCCGTAACGCTTGGCCATCGTTCGCGTCAGCCTGGTCGCGTGATCGCGGAAGATCGGAGATGACGGACAGTAACCCTGCCGTGAGCCGAACTCGAGGCGCACGCCCTCAGCCGTCACCGGCTTCACTTCGGGGTGCGCCGTCACCAGCCAGGGCGGCGGCGTTGCTGTCGCCGTGGCGAGGTCCACGGAAATCCCTGCCGCATCAAGGTTCTCGACGACGCGATCCAGCCAGTCGAACTCGTATCGGCCGGGCTCGGGCTCGAGCAGCGACCAGGCGAAGACCCCGAGCGTCACCATCGTGACGCCGGCCTCGCGCATCAGGGCGATATCCTCTGTCCAGACGTCGTCCGGCCACTGCTCGGGGTTGTAGTCACCCCCGAACGCGAGTGTCTGGGGCCACATCACTGACATGTCGCCTTCCATCCGTAATTGTGTTCAGTATACAGTAGACAGAAGACCACGTGTCAATTCCTTGATACCGTGACGGCACACCGTTTCTTCGCAAACCGGATGGGGGCGCCATGCCGATCCAGCGAATGAACCTTCGCGATCAGGTCAAGCAAGAGGTGCTCGCGCGCCTGGCGGACGGCACCCTGGTTCCCGGCACATCGATCAACGAGGCGCAGCTCGCCGGCGAGTTGAACATCAGCCGCACGCCCCTGCGGGAGGCGCTCATCGCGCTGCAGCAAGACGGCGTGATCGTGTCGGCGGCAGGCAAGGGATTCTCCTGGGCGCCGGTCAGCATGCAGGAGTTCAAGGAGATCACCCCGATCATTGCGGCCCTGGAAGCCTTGGCGCTGAAGGAGACTCCCGTCGAGGCCCTGACAAAGGTCGCGGCCACGTTGCTCAAGCGGGCGAAGGCCTCCACCAACGATGTGGCGGTGCACAGCGAACTCATCCGCGCCGACGACGCTTGGCACAGGATTTTCCTCGACGTCTGCCCCAACCGACGACTGGTCGAGCTGATCGCCACGCAGAAGACCGCGCTGCGCCGGTACGAGCGGCTCGTCGTCCCCGACGACGCGATCGTCCACCGTGTCGCCCGGGAGCACCAGGCCATCGCGCAGTGCCTGGCGGACGGGGACAAGGACGGGGCGATCGCTGCCTTGCACGAGAACTGGCTGAACGGGCGCGACCGGCTCGTGGCACAGCTCGAGGAGCAGATCGACTGATCCCCGGAACCTCGTCATACTCGGTCACCTCGCGCCAGCCACACGGCGAGATCGATGACGAGGGCGGCGGTCCAGCCGAATCCGGGGACCGCGGTCGGCGACGGCGCGGCGGTATCGGCCCGGAAGTATTCGTAGCAGCCGCCGGCCCGCTGGACCATCCGCACGGTGCGCTCCGCGAGCTCGACCGCGTCGGCTACCCGACCGGATCGGCGAAGTCCCTGCACCACCAGCCAATTCACATTCACCCAGACTGGCCCGCGCCACATCCGCTCCGCGTCGAAGCGCGGGTCTGTCAGGCCGACAGTGGGGAGCGGGTAGGGGGCGCCGAAAAGCTCCGGTGACGCAATCGCGCGCGTCAGGGCGCTGGTCATGTGTTCCGGCAGCCGCCCGGTGAGCAGCGGCAGCAACTCGACCGGAGTGCGTGCGGTCGCGGGACCTGCCGGCGTGCGGATCAGGAAGGTGGAGGAGACATCGTCCCAACGGTTCGCGACGAGGCGCGCCGTCAGCTCCTCTGCCCGGCCCAGATGCGCACGCCAGGAAGCGATGTCACCGCGATCGCGTGCGGCCGCGGCGAGCACGTCGGCCTCCACCACCAGGTAGCTGGGCAGGTCTGGCGCGTAGACCGGCGCACCGTCATCGAAGAGCGGACTATCATCGAACCCCGAGGAGTAGGGATGCTCGAATCCGGGCAGCCCGTCGGGACTTGGCCGAGCGAGCCACCACTCGCGCAGCCGATCCAGTTGTCCGGGGCGTTCCGCGATCAGATCGGGGCCGCCCGCCTCGGCGACCAGCGCCGCCGCCCAGGCAGCCAGCGGCGGCTTGGTCACGGGGATATCGCCCAATGCGGTCGATTCCTCCGGCTGCCCAAGGATTGTCGCTGTCCAGCACCGCTCGGATCTCGGCAGGTCGGCAACCCGTGCGATGCAGCCCTCGTCGTGAACCACATCCGGGATGAAGCCGGCCTCATCCTGCTGGTCCAGGAAGAAGCGGATCTGATCGGCAGCCAATTCAGGTGCTCCGTGGCGCAGACCGATGGAGATGAAATACGAGTCCCACTGCCAGGCGGCGACATACCCCAGTTTGGACGGCACCACCAGCTCCCGATCCGGAGCGCCGTCCAGCCGGATGACATTCGCGGCGAGCTGCCACCAGGCGACATCGACCAACTCCTGCCACTCGCCGTTCACCGGCGGGCACCTTGCGAACCAGTCCTGCCACCGCAGGTGCGCCGCGCGCGCCAGGCTGTCATGTTGTTCCGGGGGAACCGGTGTCGGACCCCGGTGCACCAGCCAGCGCACCGTCGCGCCACCCTGCTCCGCATGGACCGCGATCTGCCCATCGGGGAGCCGCTCGCCCCGCGTGCCGCCCGAAACCGTCCAGGTCAACAGATGCCCGGGGGTCGTCGCGGGCGCGGTTCCGCCCACGACATCGCCCTCGCCCAGACGCATGCGGAAACGCACACTCGCACCGCGACCGAGACACAGGCTCGCCATCCGGTCGGCCACCAGCAGATGCGCGGCATCGGCCCAGCGCACGCCGTCCGGAGCGGCCGTAGGTTCGAGAACGGCGTCGCCGATGACGATCTCGATCCCGTCGACGTGCCGGCAGCGGTCCCAGCGTCGCTCGTACACGGCCTCCGCGATGACCACCGCGGGAGACCCGGTGGCGGCGCGCCGCACGAGCAGGCGGGATCCCCGATCGGTGTATCCCGCACCATCGAGATCCAGTGCGGGCCAGGTCATGTGCCGCCCAGCCCGGACATCGCCATCGAGTTCAGGATGCGCCTGTGCGCGATGAGGAAGGCGATCAGCATCGGCACGATTGAGATCGTGGACGCCGCCATGATCATCGCGTAGTTGATCCCGCCGAACTGGCCGACGAACTGCGACAGCATGAGCGGCACGGTGTACAGGTCCGGACTGTTGAGCACGACGAGCGGCAGGAAGAACGAGTTCCAGGCACCGATCGCGGTGATGACGCCGAGCGCCGCCAGCCCGGGCTTGATGTTGGGCAGGATCACGGAGAAAAAGGTGCGCCAACGGCCGGCGCCGTCGATGCGGGCCGCTTCCTCCAGTTCCACCGGCAGCGATCGGATGAACTGCCGCATCAGGAACACGCCGAACGGATTGGACAGCGCGGCCGGCACGATGAGAGCCAGATGCGAGTCGATCCACCCGAGCTTGGCCAGCACCAGGTAGAGCGGGACGATGGTCACCTGCATGGGAAGCATCTGCGTCGCCAGGAAGACGCCGAAGATCACCTTCGATCCCCGGAAATCGATGCGCGCGAACGCGTACGCGGCCATGGCGGACGTGAGCAGGGTGCCGGCCACGACGAGCGCACAAATGTAGATGGAGTTCCAGTAGGCGAGCGGGAAACTAACGGCATCCCATGCGGCGGTGTAGTTCTCGAGTGTGAAGGGATGCGGGATCAACGACAGCGGTTCGATCAGGATCTGGTGCAGCGTCTTCGTCGAGGTGAGCAGCATCCAGACGAACGGCGCGACCATGACGAACGCGCCGATACCCAGGCCCAGGTGAACCCCGATCGGGGTGCGGACGCGTGGCATGGCGGTGGCAGTCATCGCGGTTCAGCTTTCGTAGTGGACAAAGCGCTTCTGCAGGCGCATCTGGACGAGAGTGACGACGATGGTGAGAACGAAAAGGATGACCGATGCGGCGCTAGCCAGTCCGAATTCGAAACGCCGGAAGCCGATGTCATAAACGTGGTAGACGATGGTGCGCGCGGCGTTGTCCGGCCCGCCGTTCTTGGTGAGGATGAAGACGGTGTCGAAGGTCTGGAACGAGCTGATCACGGCGACCACGGTGGAGAAGAAGATGACGGGGGACAGCAGCGGCAGCCGGATCTTGGTGAGCATGGTCATCGGCCCCGCCCCGTCGATGCGGGCGGCCTCCAGCACGCTGGGCGAGATCGCCTGTAGGCCTGCCAGGAAGATCACGACGTTCAGTCCCAGCGACGACCAGATCGTCACGATGCAGACGGCGATCAGTACCAGGTGCGGATCCCCCAGCCAATCGGGAGGGGCGATGCCCAAGACCTTGGCGAACGCCTCCGAGAGATTGCCGTCGGCGCGGAACAACTGCTGCCAGATGAGCGACACCGCAACTGAACTCGTGAGCACCGGAGCGAAGTAGCACAACATGTACACGGTGCGTCCACGGATCCGATCCAGCCCGATCGCGATGATGATCGCAAGACCCAACCCGATGGGCACGGTGATGAGCGCGATGAGCACCGTATTCACGATGGATCGCAGGAAGACCGGATCGACCAGCACCGAGCTGAAGTTGTTCAGGCCGACCCAGTGCGGAGTGGTCAGCCCGTCCCACTTGGCGAACGCTAATACGATCCCAAAGAGGAACGGAATGAGCACGAACACTGCCGTGCCCACCACCTGCGGCGCCACGAACACGTAGCCGTGCAAACGGTCCCGGCGGCGCCAGGTCGGCAGGGCATCCGCGCGCCGGCCACGTCAGATGCCGGTGGGGGGGGCCTCCGCACAAGCAGGTTAG
>OFTX01000615.1_pt1 | contig 17559 bp, 16 predicted proteins | sample 1775051 | NCBI WGS metagenome assembly OFTX01 (sample SAMN08195772, study PRJEB24354) | sludge metagenome | isolation source: sludge from phenol fed wastewater aerobic bioreactor A | place: India: Nagpur | collected 2016-09-15
GGAATTACTGGGCGTCGCCTTCGCGCTTGACCAGCGCGGGACCACCCTGCTTTTCCTCTTCCGTGAGCGCCTTGTGCGACAGACGCAGACGACCCTTGTCGTCCTGCTGGATCACCTTCACGCGCACCGACTGGCCTTCCTTGAGGTACTCGTTGATGTCCTTGATACGCTCGTTGGCGATTTCGGAGATGTGCAGGAGACCGTCCTTGCCCGGCAGGACCGACACGATCGCGCCGAACTCGAGCAGCTTGAGCACGGTACCGTCGTACACCTGACCCACTTCGACTTCCACGGTGATCAACTCGATGCGACGCTTCGCTTCCGCGATCCCTTCCGCGCTCGGGCTGGCAATGGTGACCACGCCGTCGTCCGAAATGTCGATGCTGGTACCCGTCTCTTCCGTCAGCGCGCGGATCACCGAACCACCCTTGCCGATCACATCGCGGATCTTCTCGGGGTTGATCTTGATCGTGACCATGCGCGGCGCGAATTCCGACAGCTCCGTACGCACGCCCGACTGCGCTTCGGTCATCTTGGCGAGGATGTGCAGGCGGCCTTCCTTGGCTTGCGCCAGCGCGACCTGCATGATTTCCTTCGTGATGCCCTGGATCTTGATGTCCATCTGCAGTGCGGTCACGCCATTCGACGTGCCGGCCACCTTGAAGTCCATGTCGCCCAGGTGATCTTCGTCGCCGAGAATATCGGTGAGCACGGCAAACTTGTTGCCCTCGAGGATCAGGCCCATGGCGATACCGGCGACCGGCGAGGTCATCGGCACACCGGCATCCATCATGGCGAGGCTGCCGCCGCAAACCGAAGCCATCGACGACGAGCCGTTCGACTCGGTGATCTCCGACACGACGCGCACGGTATAACCGAAATCGTCGGCGCTCGGCAGGCAAGCCACGAGCGCGCGCTTGGCCAGACGGCCGTGACCGATTTCACGACGCTTGGGCGAACCCACACGTCCGGTCTCGCCCGTCGAGAACGGCGGGAAGTTGTAGTGCAGCATGAAGCGATCACGATATTCGCCATGCAGCGCGTCGATAATCTGCTCGTCGCTCTTGGTGCCCAGCGTGGCCACCACGAGCGCCTGCGTTTCGCCACGCGTGAACAGGGCCGAGCCGTGCGCACGCGGCAGCACGCCGGTGCGAATCGTGATCGGACGCACGGTGCGCGTGTCGCGGCCGTCGATACGCGGCTCGCCCGCGAGGATCTGGCTGCGCACGATCTTCGATTCCAGATCGAACAGGATGTTGCCCACGTCGATGTCGTCCGGCGCCGCTTCGCCCTTGGCGCTCGCGGCTTCGCCCAGCTTGGCGATGACGTCGCTGGTCACGGCGCGCAGCTGTTGCGTGCGGGCCTGCTTTTCACGGGTTTGGTAAGCGGCGCGCAGCGGGCCTTCTGCCAGCGCGGCCACCTGGGCGATCAGGGCTTCGTTCTTGGCGGCCGGGGCCCAATCCCACTCGGCCTTGCCGCCATCGCGCACGAGGTCGTGAATGGCGTTGATGGCCGTTTGCATTTGCTCGTGACCGAACACCACGGCGCCCAGCATCACGTCTTCCGGCAGTTCCTGCGCTTCCGACTCCACCATCAGCACGGCTTGCTCCGTACCGGCGACGACCAGATCGAGCTTCGACTTGGCGATCTGGTCACGCGACGGGTTGAGCACGTACTGGCTGTCGACATACGCCACGCGCGCGGCACCGACCGGGCCGTTGAACGGCAGACCCGAGATGGCCAGTGCGGCCGATGCGCCGATCAGGGCCGGAATGTCGGCCGGCACTTCCGGGTTCAGCGAGACGACCTGCACCACGACCTGAACTTCGTTGTAGAAGCCTTCCGGGAACAGCGGGCGGATCGGACGGTCGATCAGGCGCGACGTCAGCGTTTCGTTTTCCGACGGACGGCCTTCACGCTTGAAGAAGCCACCCGGGATCTTGCCGGCGGCGTAAGTCTTTTCCAGGTAGTCGACCGTCAGCGGGAAGAAATCCTGACCCGGCTTGGCATTCTTGGCGCCAACGACCGTGGCGAGCACGACGGTATCGTCCATGTCGACGAGCACGGCGCCCGAAGCCTGGCGAGCAATCTCACCGGTCTCCATGCGAACCGTGTTCTGTCCCCATTGGAAAGACTTCACGACTTTATTGAACATTTGCACTCCTATATCGAATCGCGCGAATGCAGCAGCGGCGCGATATCGCTGCCGGGGTGATCCCGACGCCTCACAGGGGGGAGTGTTATGCCATTCCAGCGTTGCTCGGCCGACTGCCGTGCATGTCTGATGCGACCCTGGAATGACACAAGCCCTGCTTGCCGACGAGGCCCCGTAAACCGGGAACCCGGCACTTCGCCAGGTTGATCGTCCGAAAGACGCGTCGTTCGCGTCGAATCCGGCACCGCCCAAAAACAAAATGCCTGCATCAGCACGCTGATACAGGCATCTCGTCGTAATCGCAATCGCTTACTTACGCAGGCCCAGCTTCTCGATCAGGGCGCGGTAGCGGTCCGCATCCTTGCCCTTGAGGTAGTCGAGCAGCTTACGGCGACGGCTCACCATGCGCAGCAGACCGCGGCGGCTGTGGTGATCCTTCATGTGGGCCTTGAAGTGCGGGGTCAGTTCGTTGATGCGCGTGGTGAGCAGCGCAACCTGAACTTCGGGGGAGCCGGTGTCATTGGCGGTGCGGGCGAATTGCGCCACGACGTCCGACTTCTTGATATCTGCGTTCGACATTGTCTTTCCTTTGAATACACGCGGTCACGGAAGAATGGCCGTGCCGTGAACTTACAAAAACATGTGCAACGAGGTCGCACATAAACAAAACTGCAAGTGCGCGATTATACGGGAGTCGACGTCGCGACGCCACATTTTTCCGCGCTTTGCCTTGACCGGCGGGGCCGGCAGGCCTGCCGGCGCGCCAAGATTCGCCAAACATCCGGAACAATCGAGTCAAATTCGCCGAATTACTCCGAAAATTGCGACAAATCGACGTTTACTCCCCGTCAGCGCTGGCGCGCCATCCGACACGTGCTTGGCAACGCGACCTTGCTCGCGGGCAGCTCCATGACGGTCTTGAATCCGTAGCCGGAACCCTCGTTGTCGAATTTCACCCCCGGTTCGCCGGCGCGGCGCATCACCGATACGTACAGCGGCTCGATCATCTGATGATCGTTTGCGCGCATCCAGGCGTCGGCGGGCGCCTCGCGAATCCGGCGATTCTCCAGCGCACGCGCCACCGTCGTCACGTCGATCGTGCCCGCCTGCTCCAGCGCCGCGGAGATCATGTCGATCATCACGCTCATGCGAAGCAGTGCGTAATCGTCGCGCGCGTCGGGATATCGGGCACGGAAGGCCTTGTAGAACGCATCGGACGCTTCGCCTCCCACGTTCGGATGCCACTCGGCGACCGCATATACCCGCCCCACGCCCGCGTCACCCAGCGCCGCCGGGGCGCCAAGCGCATTGCCGTAGAACGTATAGAACTTGAGCTCCATGCCCTGCTCGCGCGCGGCCTTGACCAGCAGTGTCAGGTCGTTGCCCCAGCTTCCCGTGACCACCGTGTCGGCACCAGCCGCGCGGATGCGCGCGAGGTAGGGCGTAAAGTCCTTCACGCGACCGACCGGGCTGAACTGCTCACCGACGATCTGCACGTCCGGCCGCTTCGCGCCGATCATCTCGCGCGCCAGCCCCGCAACCTGCCGGCCAAAGCTGTAGTCCTGATTGAGCAGGTACACCTTCTGAATGCTGGCGTCTTCCTTGATGGCCTCGGTCAGCGCCTGCATGCGCATGGCGGCGTTGGCATCGAACGCGAAGTGCCAGAAGCTGCACTGTTCGTTGGTCAGCGCGGTATCGACCGCCGAATAGTTGAAGAACAGCATGCGCTGTCCGGGTTCGCGGGCGTTGCGCTTGTTGATGGCGTCGATCAGCGCGGAAGCCACGGCCGAGCTGTTGCCTTGCAACACGAACGGGATGCCGAGGTCGCCCGCCGCCTTGAGTTGCACCAGACTGTCCTCCACGCCGCCCTTGCTGTCGAAGACCGTCAATTCGAGCGGATGGGCGCCGTCGCGCAGTTTCACGCCGCCGCGCGCATTCACGCGGTCGATGGCGAAGCGCAGGTTCCGCTCGACCATGGCGCCGGCATTGCCGAACGGGCCGCTCATGCCCTCGATCAGCGCGAAGCGGATCGGCGGCGCGGCCTGTGCCAGGCCGGACACCGCCAGCAGACCGACGGCGCACAGCATCGCGCACGAGCGCGCCAGCAAGACTTGAACTTTCATCGAGACCCCAGTAACTCTCTCGGCGCGCATCATAACGCCGCACTCCCCACGCGGCAAGCCGACGCGCCCCGCGACGACCCGGGCGGCGGTATGCTATCGGCATGGCGCGCCAACGCCCCAAGCCCTCGTGCCTGCGCCCCGAAAGCGCTCGGCACCCCGGGGCGAGGCGCGTCGGCAATCCGCTTCCCACGAACCTCCCCCATCATGCGAGGCCACCCATGACGCATCCTCTCCGGGCACCTGCGAACGTCGCCGAAGCGATCGCGTTGCCGCGCCGCCCTCGCACCGCCCACCTCGCGCGCTACGCCGCGACCGCCATGGTGGCGCGCTGGCTGGCGACGGGCGCCCTCGCGGCGTCGCTCACCGCGTGCATCACGCCGACCTGGCAGCAACTCACGCCCAACATGTCACAGGCCGACGTGCAGGCACGACTCGGCAAACCGCCGGAAGTCTATCCGCTGACACCGGGCGTGACCCGCTGGCTGTATCCGACCAAGCCTTTCGGGGAGGAAACGATTGCCGCCGACTTCGACGCCCAGGGTCGCCTGCTGAGCACCGCCCAGGTGCTCTCCACGGAAGAATTCAACAAGGCCCTGGTCGACAAATGGACGAAAACCGACGTGCTCCATCACTACGGCGAGCCGGTCGAGACCAGCGCGTTTGCGCGCATGCATCGTGACGTCTGGACATATCGCTACAAGCAGGACGGTGCCTGGTTCTCGATGATGAACTTCTACTTCGACCCTGAAGGCGTGCTCAGGACCATGCAGGTGAGCCCCGACCCACTGCACGAGCGGCGCGACAACACGCTGTTCTGACACTCACGGGCGGCTGCGCCCACCCTGCGCCGCCCAATGCGAAACGCCCGCATCCCGGACTCCGGGATGCGGGCGTTTTTCCCACGTCGGCATTCACGACACCGCGACTGCATCTACTGCTCCGACTGAGGCCGATCGCGGCGTACAGGCGGCCCCGGACATTACGGCGTGAGTTGCGGGTTGAGCTTCTCGGCCTTGGAATAGAGCTTGTTGAGCGCCGACAGATAGGCCTTGGCCGACGCCGCGACGATGTCCGGGTCGGTGCCCACGCCGTTCACGATCCGGCCCGACTTCGACAGCCGCACCGTCACTTCGCCCTGCGACTGCGTGCCGGTCGTGATGGCATTGACCGAGTACAGCAATTGCTCGGCGCCGCTTTGCACCTGGGATTCGATGGCATTGAGCACCGCGTCGACGGGTCCGTTGCCCTCGGCCTCGCCGACGAGCTCCTTGCCTTGCGCGGTAAACACCACGCGCGCGCTCGGACGCTCGCCCGTTTCGGAGTGCTGGGCCATCGACACGAGGTAGAAGTGCTCGTTGCCTTCGGCCTGCGCCTCGTTCGACACGATGGCCAGAATGTCCTCGTCGAAAATCTCGGCCTTCTGGTCGGCCAATTCCTTGAAACGGGTGAACGCGGCGTTCACGTCCTGCTCCGACTCCATCTCGATGCCCAGCTCCTGCAGCCGCTGCTTGAACGCGTTACGGCCCGAGAGCTTGCCCAGCACGATCTTGTTGGCGGTCCAGCCCACGTCTTCCGCGCGCATGATCTCGTAGGTGTCGCGCGCCTTGAGCACGCCGTCCTGGTGGATGCCGGAGGCGTGCGCGAACGCGTTGGCGCCCACCACCGCCTTGTTCGGCTGCACATTGAACCCCGTGATTTGCGAGACGAGCTTCGATGCCGGCACGATCTGCGTGGTGTCGATGCCCAACTCCAGACCGAAGTAATCCTTGCGGGTCTTGAGCGCCATCACGACTTCCTCGAGCGACGTGTTGCCCGCACGCTCGCCCAGCCCGTTGATCGTGCACTCGATCTGGCGCGCGCCGCCCAGTTTCACGCCTGCCAGCGAGTTCGCCACGGCCATGCCGAGGTCGTTGTGGCAATGCACCGACCACACCGCCTTGTCCGAGTTCGGCACGCGCTCGCGCAGCGTTCGCACCAGTTGGCCGTAGAGTTCAGGCACGCCATAGCCGACCGTGTCGGCCACGTTGATGGTCGTCGCTCCCTCGCTGATCACGGCTTCGAGCACGCGGCACAGGAAGTCCAGATCGGAGCGGCTGCCGTCTTCCGGCGAGAACTCGATATTGTCGGTGAATTGACGCGCATAACGCACCGCGAGCTTCGCCTGCTCGAGCACCTGCTCCGGGCTCATGCGCAGCTTCTTCTCCATGTGCAGCGGCGATGTGGCGATAAAGGTGTGGATTCGCGAGGAATTCGCACCCTTCAGCGCTTCGGCGGCGCGCGCGATATCGCGGTCGTTGGCGCGTGCGAGCGAGCACACCGTGCTGTCCTTCACGATGCCGGCGATGGCCCGGATGGCCTCGAAGTCGCCGTTCGAGCTGGCCGCGAAACCCGCTTCGATAACGTCGACCCGCAGACGCTCCAGTTGACGGGCGATGCGGATCTTTTCATCGCGCGTCATCGACGCGCCCGGCGACTGTTCGCCGTCGCGCAAGGTCGTATCGAAAATGATCAGCTTGTCGGCCATGACTCTCTCCTGTGGGGATCTCGTAAGGTTCGGATTGTTTTGAATGTCGGGAGGTCGGCGCATCCGCGGGCCCGCGATCGCCCCGCCCCTGACGACCGCCGTCCGCGCGCCACGTGACATCGCGGCAACATCGGCGCAATCGTCGAATGCGCAGGCAACTACCGGGAGGGGATCAGCGCGCGACGCGCGCAGGCATGGCCGGCCCGAAGGCGGAAATACGGCATGGCATTGGCGGTGCGAGAGGAAGGCCCGAAGCCGGGATGACGCCTCAAATCATGAGCGCCAATATAGTCCCAATCGGGTGTTTTCGCAACGCGGGCACGGGCCGCCAGCCCAATATCGACGGGCGCGCGAGGTCACATGAAACGAAACCGCCCGACACCGGGCCGGGCGGGCGACTGGCGCAATGTCGCGGGATCAGAGCGGCGGAATGCGCAGCTTCTGCCCGGGGTAGATCTTGTCCGGGCTGCTCAGCATGGGCTTGTTCGCCTCGAAGATCACGTTGTACTTGTTCGCGTCGCCGTACTGCGCCTTCGAGATCGCCGATAGCGTGTCGCCCGAGGCGACCGTGTAATAGCGCGACTCGGGTTCGGCCGTCGAGACCGACATCTTGTCATCGACCTTCTCCACGCCCTTCACATTGCCCGCGCAAAGCAACGCCTTTTCCCTCGTGGCCTGATCCGCGGCCACGCCGAATACCGACACCGTGCGAGTCGCGCCGTCGAACGTCACGGTCAGCCCGGTGATGTTCAGGTTTTGCGTGTTGATGTAGTTCTGAATGGCATCGGCCGCTTTCCGATTCGCCTCATCTGCGTCGGGGCCCGGGGCGGGCGGCTCGGCGGCTTCCGCCTTGCTGCCCAGGAGTGCCTGACCTGCTTCCTTCACGAAGTCCAGAATGCCCATGATTGCTCCTTGCTTACGTCGAACTGCCAAACTGCGGAAACGGCGCCGGTTCGGCCAGAGTCGCCACGGCGTGTCCGGGCCACGGGGGGATGCTGCGACTTACCCGCCTCAAGACTACAACATCTGCCTGCGGGGTCGCCTGACAACATTGACAGGCGCAGGTGACAAGGGGCGTACGCAGACGCCCCTTGCACTGATGCCGTTACTCGTCGACTTCGCCGAAGATCCGCTGTCGACGGCCCTTCAGGAAGCGGAATGCCCAGAGGACATATCCGGAAATGCTGTACAGGCAGAACATGCCGAACAGGACGAGCGGCGGATCGGACGACACCAGAATGAAGCCGACCATGAAGAGCAGCACCACGCCGAACGACACGCGCTGGCGCACGTCGAGCGCCTTGCCGCTGTAGAACGGTGCATTCGAGACCATCGACATGCCGGCGTAGATCGTGAGGCCAAAGGCGACCCAGGGCATCCAGAAAACGTTCACGGGCAACTTGTTGTCGATCGTGATCCAGACGAAGCCCGCCACCAGCGCCGCCGCCGCCGGGCTGGCCAACCCCTGGAAGAAGCGCTTGTCGACCACGCCGATATTCGTATTGAAGCGCGCGAGCCGCAGCGCCGCGCCCGCCACGTAGACGAACGCGGCGAGCCAGCCCCACTTGCCGATCTCGTGCAGGATCCACTCGTACATCACCAACGCCGGCGCCACGCCGAAAGAGGTCATGTCGGAGAGCGAGTCGTATTGCTCGCCGAAGGCGCTCTGCGTGTTGGTCATGCGGGCGACACGTCCGTCCATGCCATCGAGCACCATCGCGAAAAAGATCGCGATCGCGGCCTGCTCGAAGCGGTCGTTCATCGCCTGAACGATCGCGAAGAAGCCGCAGAACAGGGCTGCCGTGGTAAAGGCATTCGGCAGCAGATAGATGCCGCGATTGCGCGGGCGCACCGGAAGTTCGTCCTCCAGATGCGGGTCTTGGTCTTCGTTCATCAATGGCTCAGAAGATGGCTTGTTGCGGCCGAACGGCGAGAGGTGCCTTACGTTGTTGCGCAAGCGGCCGCGATGGTTTTCCGGCATCAGTACCTCCGTGACGGGCTTACAGTTCGGCGAGGATCGTCGAGGTGGCCGACACCTTGTCGCCGATCGCCACGCGCGGGCGCGACCCCAGCGGCAGGTATACGTCGACGCGTGAACCGAAACGGATGAAACCGTATCGCTGACCGCGCGCGAGCGTATCGCCTGCCTTGACGTAGCAAAGAATGCGGCGGGCAATGAGTCCCGCCACCTGAACGCTCGTGACGATCTGGCCACCCACGTCGATCACCAGGGCGTTGCGTTCGTTCTCGAGCGATGCCTTGTCGAGATCGGCATTGAGGAAACGCCCGGGGAAATATTCCACCTTGGTCACCGTGCCGTCAACCGGAGCACGATTCGAGTGCACGTTGAAGACGTTCATGAATACGCTGATCTTCAGCGCTTCACGACCTGCGTAGGTGTCCTGTGTGGTTTCGATCGCCACGACCCGGCCGTCGGCCGGCGAGAGCACGGCCCCCGACTGCTGCGGCACCTCGCGCGGCGGATCACGGAAGAACTGCAGGACGAACAGGGCGATCACCCAGAACGGCGCGGCCCACAACACCCCGGACATGAAATGCACCACGAGCGCGATGCCAACGGCGACACCCAGAAAGGGCCAGCCCTCGCGGGCAATGATCGGGTGTGGATAATGCATGCGATTGAGTTCGCGTCCTTGGCAATACAGTTGAGTGAGCGGTTCGGTCCGCATCGAGCCGAACCGTTGACGTGGCGGCATTGTAACAATGCGCGCGCCGCGGCGGCACTTTTTCCCCAAACGCCATACCGACGTCACAGGGCAGCGCCCGGCCCACCACGGCGTGCGGACAATGAAAAAGGCCGCCCGTGTTGCCATAGCCTTGGCTACGACAAAACAGACGGCCCCAACTGGACAACGCTCGCGGCACGTGCGCCCGGCAGTACCGACGCGTACGTGCCGCGAGGCGTGTCGAAATCAGTTCTTCGACTGATCGACCAGCTTGTTCTTGGCGATCCACGGCATCATCGCGCGCAGCTTGCCGCCCACTTGCTCGATCTGGTGCTCGGCCGTGATACGGCGACGCGAGATCAGGGTCGGCGCGCCGGCCTTGTTTTCCAGAATGAACGACTTGGCGTACTCGCCCGTCTGGATGTCGGTCAGGCATTGCTTCATGGCCTTCTTCGTCTCTTCGGTCACGACGCGCGGGCCAGTGACATATTCACCGTACTCGGCGTTGTTCGAGATCGAGTAGTTCATGTTGGCGATACCGCCTTCGTAGATCAGGTCGACGATCAGCTTGAGTTCGTGCAGGCACTCGAAGTAGGCCATTTCCGGGGCATAGCCCGCTTCGACCAGCGTTTCGAAGCCGGCCTTGATCAGCTCGACGGTACCGCCGCACAGCACGGCTTGTTCGCCGAACAGGTCGGTTTCGGTCTCTTCGCGGAAATTCGTCTCGATGATGCCGGCACGGCCACCGCCATTGGCGGCTGCGTACGACAGCGCGATGTCACGGGCAGCACCCGACTTGTCTTGCGCCACGGCGATCAGGTGGGGCACGCCGCCACCTTGCGAGTACGTCGAGCGCACCGTGTGGCCCGGCGCCTTCGGGGCGATCATGATGACGTCGAGATCGGCACGCGGGATCACGCAGCCGTAGTGCACGTTGAAGCCGTGTGCGAAGGCCAGGGCTGCGCCTTCCTTGATGTTGGCGTGCACTTCGTTCTTGTACACGTCGGCGATCTGCTCGTCGGGCAGCAGCATCATGACGATGTCGGCCGACTTCACGGCTTCCGCCACTTCCTTGGTGTTCAGGCCGGCGTTGACCGCCTTGTTCCACGAAGCGCCGTTCTTGCGCAGACCGACCGTCACGTTCACGCCGCTGTCCTTCAGGTTCTGCGCGTGGGCGTGGCCTTGCGAGCCATAACCGATGATGGTGACTTGCTTGCCCTTGATGAGGGAGAGGTCGGCGTCTTTGTCGTAGAAAACTTTCATTTGGAATTGTCCCGTAATGCCAAAAAAATAACTGAAATCAGAATTTGGATCGAAATCCGCTTACCGCGTTGCCGCTACCGCTCAGACCTTCAGGATGCGCTCGCCGCGTCCGATGCCCGAGCCGCCGGTACGAACCGTCTCGAGAATCGCCGTACGATCCAGTCCCTCGATGAAGGCGTCGAGTTTCGACGAATTCCCCGTGAGTTCGATCGTGTAGGTCTTTTCGGTAACGTCAATGATGCGGCCGCGGAAAATATCCGACATCCGCTTCATCTCTTCCCGCTCCTTGCCCACGGCGCGAACCTTGATGAGCATCAGCTCACGTTCGATATGCGCGCCTTCGGTCAGATCCACCACCTTCACCACCTCGATCAGGCGGTTCAGGTGCTTGGTGATCTGCTCGATGACATCGTCGGAGCCCGTTGTGACCACCGTCATGCGCGAGAGCGACCGGTCTTCGGTCGGCGCCACGGTGAGGGTCTCGATATTGTAGCCACGCGCCGAGAAGAGGCCGACCACACGCGACAGCGCGCCCGGCTCGTTCTCGAGCAAAACAGAAATAATGTGCCTCATGGTATATCCCGGATTGTCCTGGTTTGGGACGTCGCGCCCGTGCGCCGGCGATGCCGGCAGCCGCTGGCGGCGCGCACGCGCCTCGTCGTCTTACAGATCTTCCGAACCGAGCAGCATCTCGCTGATGCCCTTGCCCGCCTGGACCATCGGCCAGACGTTCTCGGTGGGATCCGTTTGGAAATCCATGAATACCGTGCGGTCCTTGAGGGCGATCGCCTCGCGCAGCGCCGGCTCGACGTCCGACGACTTCTCGATGCGCATGCCCACGTGCCCGTACGCCTCCGCGAGCTTCACGAAGTCAGGCAGCGCGTCCATGTACGAACTGGAGTAACGCTTGCTGTATTCGATCTGCTGCCACTGACGCACCATGCCCAGGTAGCGGTTGTTGAGCGAGAGGATCTTGATCGGCGTGCGGTATTGCAGACACGTCGAGAGTTCCTGGATGCACATCTGGATCGAGCCTTCGCCGGTGATACACGCGACTTCGGCATCGGGATGCGCCATCTTCACGCCCATCGCGGCCGGCAGGCCGAAGCCCATCGTGCCGAGTCCGCCGGAATTGATCCAGCGGCGCGGCTTGTTGAAGCGATAGTACTGAGCGGCCCACATCTGGTGCTGACCGACGTCCGAGCACACGAAGGCTTCGCCGTCGGTGAGCTTCCAGTACGTCTCGACCACGTGCTGGGGCTTGATGATCTCGCTCTCGCGATCGAACGCGAGACAATCGCGCGAGCGCCATTGCTCGATCTGCTTCCACCAGTCGGCGAGCGCCGCGGTGTCCGGGCCATGCTCGGCCGTCTGCAGGTTCTCGATCATTTCGCGCAGCACTTCCTTCACGTCGCCGACGATCGGAATGTCGACCTTCACACGCTTGGAAATCGACGACGGGTCGATATCGACGTGAATGATCTTGCGGGCGTTCGAGGAGAAGTGCTCCGGGTTGCCGATCACGCGGTCGTCGAAGCGCGCGCCGATGGCGATGAGCACGTCGCAGTGCTGCATGGCCATGTTGGCTTCGTACGTGCCGTGCATGCCCAGCATGCCGAGGAACTTGGGATCGCTCGCGCGATACCCGCCCAGGCCCATGAGCGTATTGGTCACCGGGTAGCCGAGTAGATCGCAGAACTGGTTCAGTTCTTTCGACGCGTCGGCCAGAATGATGCCGCCGCCGGTGTAGATATAGGGACGCTTGGCCGAGAGCAGCAGGCTCATGGCCTTGCGGATCTGCCCCGAGTGTCCCTTCGTGACCGGGCTGTACGAGCGCAGCGACACGGACTTCGGATACTCGAAGCGGCAGCGCGCCTTCGACACGTCCTTGGGAATATCGACCAGCACCGGCCCCGGACGGCCCGTCCTGGCGATATAGAAGGCTTTCTTGATGGTGGCGGCGAGATCGCGCACGTCCTTCACGAGGAAGTTGTGCTTCACGCACGGACGGGTGATGCCGACCGTGTCGCACTCCTGGAAGGCATCCTGGCCGATCGCGGCCGTGGGCACCTGCCCGGTGATGATCACGAGCGGGATCGAATCCATGTACGCCGTGGCAATGCCGGTGACCGCATTGGTCACGCCGGGGCCCGACGTCACGAGGCACACGCCGACCTTGTCGGTGGAACGCGAATAAGCGTCGGCCGCGTGGACGGCTGCCTGCTCATGGCGCACCAGAATGTGCTGGATCTTGTCCTGCTTGTAGAGTTCGTCGTAGATGTAGAGAACCGAACCGCCGGGATAACCCCACAGATGTTCGACCCCTTCTTCCTGAAGCGAGCGCACGAGAATTTCGGCGCCGATCATGTCTTCGGAAGTATTTTGGTGGCGTGTAGCTTCCGCCTCGGAGAATTCCGCGCTTGGCATGTTCATCGTCGACCTTTCAAAGTTTCGGCAAAAATTTTGATCGGGTGCTCTCCCCGCGAACTTGTGGTTCGGGCTCAAGCTGCGCGTCTGAATGATAGGCACCCCGGATAGGCGTGCCGATATTGAGACAATCACAGATATTGCGAACTGGCAACCTTACCGGTTCGCAGCAAAATGGTCAAGCATGTTTATGCATTTGCAGCATGAGTGCGAAGTCCGCCACCACGGCCTTCGCGCCGAATCCCCCGCAACGCCCCATGCTGGTGCACAATCTTCACATCATAGGAATCCGTCGCCCCCGGGGGGCTGTCCTCACATGAGGCGACGCAAAGCAAAAGCGGTTACAGCCGGGCGCGTTTTTGGTAGCATCCGCTCCGACTACGCGAACTTTACGCTTACACGGCATTTCACAGGCGCGGCACGCAACGCTGCGCGCACCCCACCGGATGGCATCTGACAAGGAACTGGCGGATTTTCTCGCAGGCATCGAACGGCGCGCCTTCAAGCAGGCCGTCTATGCCGTACGCGACGACGATGCCGCCCTCGACATCGTTCAGGATGCGATGATCCGTCTGGCCGAGAAGTACGGCGACAAGCCGCCGGCCGACCTGCCGCTGCTCTTCACGCGCATCCTCCAGAACACGATTCACGACTATTTCCGCCGGCAAAAGGTGCGCAACACCTGGGTCACGCTGTTCTCGAATCTGGCGGGCCCGGGCGACGACGAGCGCGACGATTTCGATCCGCTGGAAACCTTGCTGGGCGAGGACGGGTCCGTGCAAACGGAGAGCAGCGAGGACGCCGTTTCGCGTGCCGAAATCCTCTCCGTCATCGAGACGGAAATACAGAAACTACCGACACGTCAACGAGAAGCCTTCCTCATGCGTTACTGGGAAGACATGGACGTTGCCGAGACCGCCGCCACGATGGGGTGTTCGGAAGGCAGCGTCAAGACGCACTGCTCCCGCGCCACGCACGCGCTGGCGCAGGCGTTGAAGGCAAAAGGGATCAGGTTATGAGTCACGATCTGGAAACGAGGGAAATCCGCTTCGCACATCGCGTGCGGCGTGCACTGGACGAAGCGTCCGACGCACCGTCGCCGAATATCGCGGCCCGGCTGGCCGCCGCTCGCCAGGAGGCGCTCGCCCGAAAGAAGCCGGAACCGGTCGCCGTGGTGCAACCGGCGCTGGCGCTCGCGGGCGTGGGCTCCGTGCAGGCGCCGGACGTCGGCGGTCCGCGCCGCGCGTTCGACCGGCTGGGCCGTCTCGGCCTGCTCTGGCCGCTTGCCGCACTGGTAATCGGCCTGGCGGGCATCGCGTACTGGGAACATCAGCAGCACATTCAGGATCTGGCGGACATCGATGCCGCCGTTTTGAGCGACGAACTGCCGTTGTCGGCCTATGCCGACCATGGCTTCAACGCCTATCTGAAGCGTGCCCAGTAGTTCCCCCACCCAAGACCGCCCAGTGACGCGACGCAACGTACTTTTTCTGGTCGCCGCGCTGATCGTGGCCGCGCTCGCCGGCACGGCAGCGCTGCGCCGCTCGCCAGCGCCGGTCCCCGTGTCCGATGCGCCGCCGACGATCTCCTCCGCCTCGGCACCCGATGTCGCGGGCCCTGCCAGTGCGCCGGTCGGCGCGCTGTCGGCCAGTGCCGCCGCGCCTGGCAGTACTCCCGGGGCCGCCGTTCCGAGCCCGGGCGGATACTGGGCCAGGCTCACGCCAGCGCAGCAGGAGGCGCTCTCCCCGCTCGCCCAGGACTGGAATCGCATGAGCGATCGTCAGCGCGAGAAGTGGGTCGAGATCGCCAAGCGGTTTCACACCCTGTCAGCGGAAGGCCGCAAGCGGCTGCATGACCGCATGGCCGACTGGGTGCGCCTCACGCCCGAGCAGCGCCAACTCGCGAGGGAGAGCTATCAGAACGCGAAGACCCTGCCGCCCGAGCGAAAGGCACAGGTGTGGCAGCAGTACCAGGAACTGACCGAAGAGCAGAAGAAGCGTCTGGCCGAAGTCGACCGGAAGCAGGCGAATCGTCCGAACGTGGTGAGCGCCCCCCCCACGGGTCGCACAGGCGTGAAGAACCCCTACGCCGCCGTCCACCGCAAGGAATCGATCACCGCCGGCAAGACCGGGGCGTTGCCCGCACCGGCGCCGACGAGCGCCTCCGCGCCGACCGCCGCACAACCGGCGTCGTCCTCGGCGGCGCCGTCGGCGCCGGCTTCGGCCGCATTGGGTGCCGGCGGCGCCGGCGCGAGTGCCGCGGGCAGCGACAGGAGTGCCGACGCCGTGTTCAATTCCGACCTCTATCACCACAACTGATCGCGACTGGCGCGCCGCGTCGTTGCACTGGAAATACGGAAAATGGCAAACGGTCGCCCCAGGGCGGCCGTTCTTGCATTCCCGCGCCGCGATCCGGGCAAGGCTCGTCGCGGGGCCGCCGCGCTGGCTCGCGGGCGCAATCTTCCGCATAATGGGCGGCACACGGCTCGACGTGTCCGACGCGGGAGTTCCACGCGCGGCACGTCCGGGCCTCTGACAAAAGATCCCAGACCACGCCGCGATGACCGACTCCGTCACTCCGCCCGCCGCCACCCCGGCCTCTGCTTCGTCGTCCGCTCGCCAGCCCTCCCAGGCGCCGATCCCACCGGTCGACGCCGCACCGGGGGCCGATTCCGGCACCTATGCAGTACCGACGCTGCGCCGCCGCGTACTCGCCATGGTCTACGAGTCGCTTCTGCTGTTCGGCGTGCTGTTCCTCGCCGGTTACCTCTTCAGTGCCCTGACCCAGCAACGCAGCGGCCTGATGTACCGTCACGCGATGCAGGCCTGGCTGTTTCTCGTGCTCGGCGCCTACTTCGTCTGGTTCTGGACCCACGGCGGCCAGACCCTGGCCATGAAAACCTGGAAGATCCGCCTGGTCGATGCGCGCGGCCTGCCCGTGCGCCCCGCACGCGCCGTTGCACGCTACGTGCTCGCGTGGCTGTGGGTCCTCCCGGCCATGGCCATCGACTGGGCGCTCGGGCTGACCGGCTGGGCCAGCGTCGGGCTGCTCGCGGGCTGGATGGTGCTCTGGGCGCTCGCCATGCGCGTGATGCCCGATCATCAGTTCGTGCACGACCGACTCGCCGGCACGCGCCTCGTGAGCGTGCTGGGCAAATGAACCCACCGCCGCCCACGTCCCCTACGCCACCGTCCAGGCTTCGCCCGTCTCGCGCCCACCTGATATACGGCGGCGTGGAAGCCGGCCTGTCGCTGGTCGTCGCCATCGTGACCTGGGCCACGTGGCACAGCGTATGGACGACGCTGCTGTGGACGGTGCTGTGGCTGCCCGTTGCGCACGCACTCGGGCTTGCCGCGGGCTTCGTCATGGCGGCCAACGGCGATCCGGCGCCGGCGCGACGCGTCAGCGCCGGCACGAACGTGGCCATCTGGGCCTACGAATGTGCCGCCTCCATCCTGTTGCTCGACATCTATCAGCCGTGGCTGAGCGCCGCGCCGCTGCCGGCGCCGAGCGGTCCGGCCCGCCCCGTTGCGGTCCTGCTGTTGCACGGCTACGGATGCAACCGCGCGTTCTGGCTGCGTTTTTCCCGCCATCTGGCCGAAGCGGGCTATGCCTGCGACGCCATCAATCTCGGCCAGATGTTCGGCGACATCGACAGCTATGCCGGCAACGTCGCGACGGCCGCGCAGGCGCTGGCCGAACGCACGCGGCTGCCGGTCGTGATCATCGGGCACAGCATGGGCGGTCTGGCCGCCCGCGCCAGCCTGAGGCGCTACCGCACGCTGCCAGTGGCCCACACCATCACCCTCGGCTCACCGCATTTCGGCACCCTGCACACGCGCAACGGCGTGGGGACGAACGTTCACCAGATGCGCCTGGGCAGCGACTGGCTCGTGGCGCTGGCCAACAGCGAGACCGATGCCGAACGCGCGCGCATCACGTCGATCTACAGCCACCACGACAACGTCGTCTACCCGGTGCGCACCTCGGTCTTGCCCGGCGCGCACAATCTCCCCCTGGACCGGCTGGGCCACGTGTCGCTCGCCACGCATCCCCGCGCGCGAGCCCTGGTGCTCGAGACGCTCGAGCGCATCGCGCAGGGTTTGCGGCACAGCGACTGAGCGCTGCGTCGGCGTCATCCGCCTGCGGCGTGCGGCCGGAATTCGCGATGTCGCGCTGTCGCGACGCCTGAAGACAGTTTCGCGACACGCGCATGACTGTCATCGTCGCTTCATGAACGCATGGCGCAATGCTCGCATGTTCAACGCGACCTGCGAGCCGCTATGACGACGACCCCGACCTTCGATCTGCCGATCCCAACGCCCGCGGCTCGCGCCGGTCACTTCGCAGACGCGCCGCCGGGCCGCCGATCGAGCCGAG
>OFTX01000624.1_pt1 | contig 17132 bp, 16 predicted proteins | sample 1775051 | NCBI WGS metagenome assembly OFTX01 (sample SAMN08195772, study PRJEB24354) | sludge metagenome | isolation source: sludge from phenol fed wastewater aerobic bioreactor A | place: India: Nagpur | collected 2016-09-15
CGGCGAACAGGGGCAATGGTGCCGCCGCGGGCAGGGTCATGGATGTTGTCATATCAGTTCCTCCTCCTCGGTTACCGAACTTACGTTCGATAGTACGACGAGGCTCGGACAACCCGTCCCACCAGGCATTTCACCTCCCGCGCGGCGTTCATGGTCTGATAGAGCAATGAGTTCCGCTACCGACGACGTGGCTCGCGCGCTGGCGGACGCCGGTGTCGCCGGGCAGATCCGCACGCTGGATTCCTCGGCCCGCACCGCGGCCCTGGCGGCCGAGCAGCTCGGCGTGCCGGTCGGCGCCATCGCCAACAGCCTCGTCTTCGATGCCGACGGCGACCCGCTGCTCGTCATGACGTCCGGCGCGCACCGCGTCGACACCGCCCTGCTGGCCCAGACGCTGGGCAAGCAGTCGATCAAGCGGGCGGACGCGGACTTCGTCCGGCAGCACACCGGGCAGGTGATCGGCGGCGTGGCGCCCGTCGGGCATCCGTCGCCGCTGCGCACCGTCGTGGACACCGCGCTCGCCGACTACCCCACGCTGTGGGCCGCCGGCGGTCACCCGCATGCGGTGTTCCCCACCACCTACGCCGAGCTCGTCCGGATCACCTCCGGCGCGGAGCTCCCCGTCGCGCGGGACTAGACGAGCAGTGCCGCCGGCCGAACTCGGTCCGGAGCAATTCGCGGACGCGCTGCCCGAACTGATCGACATTTACGCGACGGCGATGCACTACTCGGCGCAGACCTGCCGCGCGCGCATGCCGCTGTGGCTCGACCACTCCCGCCGCGCCGGTTTCCGATGTGTCGTCACCGTCGCCCCCCCGATCGGAACAATCGAGTATGACGATGTTCGCGCGGCCGCGGCGGGCCGGTTCTCGTCCGCCACGCCTCCGGGGGGACATTTCTTCGCGGTGGGCACGGCGGATGGCAAAGAAAAGCTAGGCGGCGCAGACGCTTTCGCCGGCGCAGCCGGCGCGCCGAAGATCGCAGGCTTCGCCTACGGGTACCTCGGCGCGCCCGGCCAATGGTGGCACGGCGAGGTTGCGCGCGGCCTCGGGCACCGCACCGACCCTCGAGGCGATCCCTGGCTCCGTGCCTATTTCGAGGACTATTTCGAGCTGACCGAACTGCACGTCCGGCCCGCGTACCAGGGCCGTGGCCTCGGCGAGGCGCTGCTGCGGGCGCTACTCGCCCCGGTCGCGGCCCGCGCCGTGCTGCTGTCGACGCCAGAGGGCGAGAGCCGGGCATGGCGGCTGTACCGGCGGCTCGGTTTCGTCGACGTGTTGCGCGACTTCCGATTCACCGGCGACGCCCGGCCGTTCGCCGTCCTGGGCCGTGCGCTGCCGATCGAGCCAGACCCCGGACCATCGTCATCGCCGTCATAAGCGCTGCGACGTAACCGATACCCGCGCTCGATCACCCGGCGACGACGGCACCGGGCGGCAGCGACACCGGACAGCGACGGAGCACCAGAACCGCTGCGGCGTCGCGGAACTGACGCCCTTCACAGAACTACAGCGCGGCCAATTGCCGTTCCAAGGTGCCCAGGCCCATGCCGCCCATCGCCAGGGCCGCCGTGTGGAATGCCTTGAGGTCGAAGCCCGCGCCGTGCCGGCCTTCGGCCGCGGCCCGACCTTCCCGCCACACCCGCTCGCCGACCTTGTACGCGGGCGCCTGGCCGGGCCAGCCCAGGTAGCGGTCGATCTCGTCCCGACAGTGCGCCGGATCGGACACCGTGCGGGTGAGCAAGAACTCGAGACCCAGTTCCGGAGACCATGTCTCGCCCTCGTGGAAGCCGGTTTCGGCGGGGATCGCCAGCTCCAGGTGCATCCCGATGTCCACCACCACGCGCGCCGCCCGGAAGAGCTGCCCGTCGAGCATGCCGAGCAGGGCGCCGTCGTCGCCCAGATACCCCAGCTCGCGCATCAGCCGCTCGGCGTACAGCGCCCACCCCTCGGCGTGCCCGGACGTGCCCGCGAGCAGCCGGCGGAAATCGTTGAGGTGCTCCCGCTGGTAGGTCGCCGTCGCGACCTGCAGGTGATGGCCGGGCGCGCCCTCGTGATACACCGTGCTGACCTCGCGCCAGATGGGGAAGTCCTCGCGGCCGGGCTCGACCGAGAACCACATGCGGCCCGGCCGGGCGAAATCCTCGCTGGGGCCGCTGTAATACGCGCCGACGCCGCCGCCGGGCGGCGCGATGCGGCATTCGAGAACCCGCACCGGCTCGGGGATGTCGAAGTGCGTGCGACCGAGCTCCTCGATCGCCTGGTCGGAGAGCTGCTGCATCCAGGCCTGCAACGCGTCGTGGCCGTGCACCTGGTAGCGCGCGTCGGCGCTGAGTGCGGCCGCGGCACCCGCCGGCCCCTCGCCGGGCGCGATCCGCTCGGCCACCGCCTTGAGTTCCGCCTCGATGGACAGGAACTCCTGCCAACCCCACGCGTAGGTTTCCGCGAGATCCACTGCGCTGCCGAGGAAGTCGCGCGACGCGAGGGCATAGCGCTCGGCGCCGACGGCGTCTTTCTCCGGGGCGCGCGCACCAAGCTCGCTCGTCAGGTACTCGCCGAGTTCCCCGTAGGCGCGGTCCGCGTCCGCCGCCCGCGCCGCGAGAACGCTGCCGAGCGTGCCCGTCTTCTCCGCGGAGGCGGCGAGCGTGCGGAAGTACCCCGGGGATGACGCCGTTCCGGCATAGGTCGCGCACTGCTGCGCGCACTTCGTGACCTGGCGCTGCGCGGCGACGCGGCCGCGGTCCGCGGCATAGGTGAGGCTCTGCCGGTACCCGGCCAGGGCGGACGGGACGGCGCCCATGCGGTCGGCGATGGCCTGCCAGTCTTCATCGGACGCCGTCGGCATCAGGTCGAAAAGCATCCGCACGTTCTGCAGCGGCGAATCGATGACGTTGAGCTGCGCATGTATCCAACCGGTGTCGAACTTGTCCCGGTCCAGGCGGAGCCGCTCGGTGAGGATGTCCCGCGAGATCTCGTCGCGCGCATCGGTTGAGGCTGCTCGCTCCGCCGTGTCGAGGCTGCGCCGCACGATCTCGTCGAGGGCGGCCAATCCGTCGGGCGACAGGTCGTCCAGGCCCTGTCCCCCGGGTTCGGCGCGACCGAGCCAAATGGCCGTCATGGGGCTGGCGGCGCAGAGGTCGGCGACGAAAGTATCGGATACCGTGTCGATCGCCGAGGGGACGGGGGCGGCGGGCGTCTGGGTCATGATCGCGAGGCTACCGTCCGACCGGGTCGGCGGGGATCCGCACCGCCGACCGCGGCGGGCCTCCGCGGGCCTCGGTGTTCCGGCCGGGGTGTGGCCGCGAACATCGTCATACTCGATGGCTTGTGGACCGATCGGGCTGCGGAGCTCGACACGCGCCACCCGGCACCCAGACACCACAACGCTGCACAGCCCGATCCGAGCCCCCCGTCCCGGCGCCGCTTCGCCCCAGCATGAGCAATACATGACAGTGGCATGTGAATTTCATTGTGCCTGCCCACGATGACCTTCGTCCTGATTCGTGCATTGCGCCCCCGATCCGCCGGCTCTACCATGACGCAAGGTGAACTTTTCGCGAGATCCCGAAAGGGGATGCGCCGCGAACGGGTGAGGGTGCGGGCAGCTACATGTTCCTGCGCCGGCGCTACCTCCCGCAAACGACATACCGCATTCGGGTCTCATGCCGTCGTGCCGAGCGGGCCGCACGCGGGGCTTCCGTCTTCGGACCGCGCGACACGAAAGCGCACCTGACCGCAGCCTCAGCGCCCCCTGCGCTGCGCTGACCCCGGACCCGCAGCCCGACCTTCGCCGGACCGACCAGCCCGCCGCCGACGCGGTGCACGCGCCCGTCGGAAGGAAGCACCATGGCAGAGGAATCCGAAGTCTCGATCGTTTCGACACCCCCGGTAGCCGACCCCGCCGCGCTCGGCCTCGCCGGATTCGCGCTCACCACGTTCGTCCTCTCGGCGCACAACGCCGGCTGGGCGCCGGACCTGATCTGGGTCGGCTGCGCGTTCTTCTACGGCGGTGTGGCGCAGTTCCTCGCCGGCATGTGGGAGTTCCGCAACCGCAACACGTTCGGCGCGGCGGCGTTCGGTTCCTACGGCGCGTTCTGGATGAGCCTGGCGTTCTTCATCGTGATGGACCTCGTCGGCAAGATCCCCAGCGGCGACGTCTCGAAGGATCTTGGCTGGTTCCTGCTGGCGTTCGCGATATTCAACACGTATATGACGATCTGGAGCCTGCGCACGTCGGTGGCCGTGTTCCTGGTGTTCATCGTCCTCGAAGCCACCGAGATCATTCTGTTCATCGGCGCGTTCACAGGAGTCGCCATGACCACCAAGATCGGCGGATACGTCGGTGTGGCGGACGCGATCATCGCGTGGTACGCCTCCGCGGCCACCGTGGGTAACTCCATGGCCAAGCGGATCATCGCCCCGGTCGGCAAACCACTGTGGCGGGACCCGGTTGCCGCGGTCTAGCCCTCGCCAGAAAATAAAGCCAGAAGGTAGACGTCATCCGGATCCGGCGGCGCGACAAACGGACCCGGCGGCGAGCGCGGAGAAGCAGACAGGATACTGAACCCGATGTGTGACGTGCCCGGCACATCGCGATGCGATCGAAAGGTTTGATGCGACATGATGCCCGAGACCACCAATATCTCGAACCTGATGAACGAGCAGCGCAGTTATCCCCCGTCGGCGGAGTTCACCGCGCAGGCCAATGCGCAGCCGGGGTTCTACGACCAGGATCCGGATGAGTTCTGGGAGCGGGAGGGGCGGGAGCGACTGTCCTGGTTCACGCCGTTCAGCACGTTGAAGGAGTGGAATCCCCCGTACGCCAAGTGGTATCTCGGCGGGAAGATCAACGCCTGCTACAACGCCGTGGACCGGCACGTTGAGAACGGCCTCGGCGACAAGGTCGCCTACTACTGGGAGGGCGAGCCTGTCGACGACCGCAAGACCATCACCTACGCGGATCTGCAGCGCGAGGTCGTCAAGACGGCGAACGGTTTCGCCTCACTGGGCATCGGCAAGGGCACGCACGTCGGCGTGTACATGGGCATGGTGCCGGAGCTCGTCTACACGATGCTCGCACTGACCCGGCTCGGCGCGCCGTTCACCGTGGTGTTCGGCGGCTTCTCCGCGGATTCGCTGTCCGGGCGGCTGAACGACATGCAGTGCACGCACCTGATCACGCAGGACGGCTCGTATCGCCGCGGCAAGGTCTTCGACCTGAAGGCCACCGCCGATACCGCCATGGATGCGGCGCCGTCCACCACGACATCGATCGTCCTGAAGCGCTGCAGCAACGACGTCGTCATGCACGAGGGCCGCGATCACTGGTGGCACGACGTGGTGGACGGGCAGTCGGACGACCCGGCCTCCCGCCCCTGCGAACCGATGGACTCCGAGGATTTGATGTTCCTCATGTACTCCTCGGGCACTACCGGCAAACCGAAGGGCGTCGTGCACTCCACTGCCGGGTATCTGGCGGGCACGTCGACCACGCACCACTACATCTTCGACATCAAGCCGGACACGGTGTATTGGTGCGCGGCGGACATCGGCTGGATCACCGGGCACAGCTACATCGTGTTCGGCCCGCTGGTGAATGCCACCACCTCGGTGATGTACGAGGGCACCCCGGACTTCCCGGACAAGGACCGCTGGTGGGAGATCATCGAGCGGTACAAGGTGACGGTGCTCTACTGCGCACCGACCGCGATCCGCACCCACATGAAGTGGGGACCCGAGTACGCCCAAAAGCACGACCTCTCCACGCTGAAGGTGATCGGGTCGGTCGGTGAGCCGATCAACCCGGAGGCGTGGGTCTGGTACCGCGACCATATCGGCGGCGGGCGCACCCCCGTGGTGGACACCTGGTGGCAGACCGAGAACGGCATGGTCCTGATCACCCCGCTGCCCGGCCTGTCCACACTCAAGCCCGGTTCCGCGTCGAAGCCGTTCATCGGTATCGAGCCGGCCGTGCTCGACGACCACGGCGAGGAGATCGCCCCGGGTGCCGGTGCCGGCTACCTGGTGGTCAAGAAGCCGTGGCCGGCGATGCTGCGCGGGCTCTACAACGACGACGCCCGCTACAAGGACACCTACTGGTCCCGCTTCCCCGGCGTGTACATGGCCGGTGATGGCGCCCGCGTCGACGCGGACGGCGACTACTGGCTGATGGGCCGCATCGACGATGTGATGAACGTGTCCGGGCACCGGCTCTCCACCATCGAGATCGAGTCCGCGCTGGTGGACCATCCCGATGTCGCGGAGGCCGCGGTCACCGCCCGCGCCGACGCACTCACCGGGCAGGCGGTGGTCGCGTTCGTGACGCTCAAGGGCGGGCGCGACGGCTCGCCGGAGAAGCTGGCCGAGCTGCGCGACCACGTCGGCAAGGTGATCGGCGCGATCGCCAAACCGGCGAACATCGTGTTCACGCCGGAGTTGCCCAAGACCCGCTCCGGCAAGATCATGCGGCGGCTACTGCGCGATGTCGCCGAGCACCGGCCGCTGGGCGACACCACCACGCTCGCCGACCCGACCGTGGTCTCAGAGATCGCCGACCGCGCTGCCGTCGGCAAAGACGAGTAACCGGGCCGGTTGTCGGCTGGCTGGTGGGGTGGCCGGCCGCCTGCGGAGCCTGTGGTCGCCGAACGAGTATGACGATGTTCGCGGACCGGGCGCATTCCGTTTTGGGATGTGCCCGGCCCGCGGATTTCGTCATAGGCGGTTTGCGGCGCGCAGACGGAACGCAAGCTGCGCACATTCCGCGACCGAGACGGCGAGATGGCGGCGTTAAGGCCGGGTACATTCCGGGGCGGACTTGCGATGCCAACCGGCCGTGGCGATCCTGGCGTTAGCCAGTGGGAAGGCGTACGGTGCAAGACTTCTCGCGACGAACCCGGGTGACGAACGCCCAGCCGAGCAGCCCGACCGACGCGAGCGCGATGAGCGGCTGGACGGGTCCGAAGAACTGCAGCGCACCGCTCGTTCCGAGCGCCAGCAGTACTAGCTTGTTGCACACCGGGCAGCCGACGGCGAAGAAGCCCAGGACGCCCCCGACGGTCCCCCACCTGCCCGCGCGGTCGCGCTTCTCGGGCGCCAGGGGGCTGCGGACGTAGGTGGCCGCGACGAGTCCGGTGAGCATCGCGGTCGCGATCAGCGCCGGCCAGGACCACCACGTCGGCGGCACCGCGCGGCCGAACAGCGGCGTGTCGATCAGATCGGTCGGCACTCCGATCACGACCACCGTGACGGCAGCCGCCCCCGCCGCGACGGCCCACCGGCGTCCCGGCCAGGCCCGCATGTCCCGGAATATCGTCGCCGCAGCGCCCATGGTCCACATTGTGCCTGGCGGTGCCGGCGCGTTGTCCGCGCCACCGTTTACCCCCGGCGCCGCAACGTTCGGCCGGCCCGGCGGACAGGCCGCACGTGCCGAAAGCCCTTGGGCGCCAGGGGCTTTCTGCTCTGTAGGCGGTGCGTCGGACCGCCTATGCTCCGCGGCATGGCTACTTATGATGTGTCCGGCCGCGCCGCGATTGTCACCGGTGGCGGATCGGGAATCGGTCGCGCGACCGCTGAGCTCCTCGCGACGAACGGTGCCGCTGTCCTGATTGCCGACCTCTCCGACCACGCCCGGGTCGTGGCGGACGGCATCGTCTCCGCCGGCGGGCGGGCCGCGGCGTTCGTCGGCGACGTCACCGACCCTTCGGCGTGCGTGGCGATGGTTGCGGCGGCGTCCGAGTTGGGGCCGGTGCGGATCGCCGTCAACAACGCCGGGATCGGCGGCGAAGCCGCGCCCATCGGCGAGTACACGCTCGGCGGGTGGAAGACCGTGATGGATGTGAACCTGAACAGCGTCTTCTACTGCCTGAAGGCGGAGCTGCCGGCAATGGCCGCGGCAGGTGGCGGGGCAATCGTGAACATGTCGTCGATCCTGGGCTCCGTCGGCTTTCCGATGTCCGCGGCCTATGTCACCGCCAAGCACGGTCTGGTGGGGATGACCAAGAACGCGGCGCTCGAATACGCGGCCGCTGGGGTCCGGGTGAACGCGGTCGGCCCGGGGTTCATCCACACGCCGCTGGTGGAAGCGAATCTCGACGAGGCGACGACGGAGATGCTGAGGGGCAAGCATGCGCTCGGCCGGCTCGGTCGGCCGGAAGAGGTGGCCGCGCTGGTCGCGTTCCTGGTAAGCGACGCCGCGTCCTTCATCACCGGCAGCTACCACCTGGTGGATGGCGGCTACACCGCCGTCTGAGTGCGGTTCGGCTTGCCGCGCTCACCTCGGCCCAACAATGTGGGTGTGCGTCTAGCAGCATTCCGCCCGATTTGATCCCTGTTTTACGCACACCCTCGGGACCCTCTCCCCACGGCGAGAGCACCCCTTCGGCTCACTGCGCTCGCAGAACCGAGGGTGCGGATGCTGCAGGAACGTGTCCGGAATGCCCGAGCCGCGTTCGTGCAATAGCTGGCGTGTGCGTCTAGCGGCATTCCGCCCGGTTTGTCCCTGTTTTGCGCACACCCCCGGGCGAGCTCTGAAGGAAGGAGCCGCTCGCAGCTCTGCCTCCTCTTCGGTGTGCATCCTGCAGCATTCCGCCCGGTTTGTCCCTGTTTCACACACACCGCGGGCGGGTTCTGCGGCACGGGCGCGTTCAGCTCGCTGCGCTCGCCTGGGTCCAACAATGTAGGTGTGCGTGTCCTCGTCACGGGCGCCGGGCTCCTGCCGACGCTGCTGCCCGGGCTGGTTGCGACCGCGACCGGCTACGTCTGTTCGTCGGGTTGGGCGCCTGGGGTGGGCTGAACGCGACGGCCATCGCAGTGCCCGGGCTGCCCGCGTACGACGGCACGCATCTCCTCGACCTGGTGCTGGCGGTCGTCATCGGCGTCGTCACGGCGCTCATCATCGCCGCGGTTCGCCGCGCCCACGGGCCTCGGACGCGGGCGCAGGCGCAGGCGGCGTGGCATGGTGATGCGGCTGCTCACCGGCGGTGTCGCGGTCGGGCCGCTGGCGGCGCTGCTCGTCGGCAGGCAGAGCCTGGAAGCCGTCCTCGCGGCAGCCGTAGCCTGGCTCACGATCACGGCCCCGACCACCGGATGCGGCGAGCTGGCGACGCTCGGTAGCCCACGGATCGGCAACATGGGGCCCCATGCCAGCCAGGGCGCTCGCAGCCGTACCTCTTCAGCGACGCCGAGCGGGCACCCTCGGTTCGGGAGAACGCGGCTTTCGTCCGAACACCCACCAATGGGATCGGCATCCGGGCGCTGCTCCCTCGGTGTCGAACGCTGTCGGTGCCGCGTTCCGCCCGTCAGCTGGCCGGGTCGTACTGGAACGCACGCACCTCCTGCGCGCATCGACACGCGACCGCGATCTTCGCCGCCCACTGCAATGCCGCATCCCGCGAAGGCACCTCCAGCACCGTGTATCCGCCCTCCAGCGTCGCAGTCTGCGGGTAGGTGCCCTCGGTCACGGTCCCGTCGCCGGCGACCATGACGGGTGGGACGCTCTCGTCGATGCCGCCGCCGAAGACCCAGACGCCGGCATCCTTCGCCTCCTGTACCACTGCATGCGCCGCATCCGAAACCGCCTGGAAGTCCTCGGGCGGGAAGACCATGGCGGCACTCGGGAAAGAGATCAGGTATTTCGTCATTGCATCGGTCCTCTCGTCGCGTTTCCGATCGACCCATCCTCGCCGATATGGACGCGATGTGCCCAGCGCTCGCTGTTCGCGCTGTTCCGACCATTCCGGTGGCGGATCGATCTGCCGAGCTGAAAATGAGGACATCGCTATCGGCGGCCCGGCCGACGCTCCCAGGGTCCGCAGCGTCGGCGAGCCCGCCATGCAGTTGCGCAGGCCGATCGCACGGAGCAACAATTCGGGGTTCGCGCGGTAGCTGCAGTGCTTTCTCGCCTGCGCGGCGGCATCAGTGGGCGCCGTTCGACTCCCCTACACTCCGAACGATGCCTCACGATGTGGATCCGAGCGATGTGCTCGCTGGTCCGCGTGGGCGCGGGTTGTGTCGGCTTCACATGATCGGTGGGCGTCTTGGCGTGCGCTGGTCCGCGTGGGCGCGGGTTGTGCCTGGCCGTGGCGCACCGGCTTAACCACGGGGTGTGGTCGGCCTGGATCGGCGCGGGGCGCCTGCCGGGCGATGCCGCCTTGCGCGGTGAGCTGCTTCGGGCTCTCGAAAGGCTCGACACCGATCCGGTGGCCGGCTGGCGGGATCCGCTGATGTTTCTCGGGCCGATGGACGAGACGGTTGCGGCAGCCAGGTACTGGCAGTCACCTGACGAAAGAGACGTGGTGGCGGCGGATCCGGCGGTCGTCGAAAGGCTGCGCCCGGTCGCCGCCGCGATCGCGGCGGCGCCTGGCGCCGCGTGGTGGACGACACCGGCAGATCCGGCAGACCTGCGCTACACCAGTCGATTCGACACACAGCGGGCCGTGCCGCCACCGCTGACCGGGGCGGCACAGCAATTGGCCGACTGGCGCATCGCCACGCTCGCCGACAACCGTCGCGCGGCCACCGAGCGGTCGGCCGACCCCGCCGCGCCATTCAGCGGGCGATGGTGGTCGACGCCTACCGGGGCACGGCTGGTGACCACGACGCGCCGACTGCCCGGACTCGGCTCGATCAAACTCGCATGGGAGGACGACAGCTTCAACCAGTCCGACGCCGCCATCTGGTCGCTAAGAACGTCCGGCGAGCCGCGGATGTGGGAGGTCGACGGCCCGGACGCGTGGACCCGCCTGGACGATCGCTACCCGCTGGACGTGACACACGGCCGCCGGCACGACTGGTACCGGGCCACCGGCCGTGACGGCTCCTGGCGCATCCCGGACTGGGACGCCGTCGCAGCAGATTGGGACGGTGTGCACCTGACCGTCGCAGGCTACCTGTCAACAGCTACCCGTGCCCTGCAACTGGCCGACGCGACCGCCGCCACCGTGCTTGCCGGCTGGGATCCCGATCAGACTTGGTGGCTCACCGACTGCCTCGCAGCAGTCCCGCCACAGCCCGAGATGTGGCACAACGCAACCAGTCCCGACATGCCGACCCCCACCTGGCACAGAGTCTCGTGGGGCATCGCCGACTGGTGAGCATTCGGTCTCTGGTCGGGCCGGATCGATACTGGTGCCATGGCGAGCGGCGTGGTGAAGTTCTTCAAGTCCGAGAAGGGCTGGGGCGCGATCACTTGCGACGAGCTTCCGGACGGACAAGATGTTTGGGTCCACTTCTCGGACATTGAGGCGACCGGCTACCGCAGCCTGGACGCCGGCGACATCGTCGACGTCGACTACGAGCGCGCCCGGCAGGACGGCTTCAACTTCAGGGCAACCCGAGTCCGACGGTTGGCGCCCGGCCCAGCGCCCGTCCTCCGGCGGTAGGGAAATCGCGTTGTCATAGCGCCCGCGGGCACCCCGGACACGCCGTTGACACCTCGGCGGCATCGCTCAGGGAACCCGACACCCGAGTGCGACTGCGCCAGTTGACGCTCGCCGCCACTTCACCATGAAGCCCAGATCGTCTCCGACGGTCTTGAAATCAGGTCGTGGCCAGCCGACCACCAGTTCCCGCAGACGGAACTACGACCGGGAACGCGCAGATCAGGCGACTGCGCCGGGCTACCACAGGGTCCGAAAGCATCACGCGGTCGAGATCTTGGGGCCGCGCGAAGCAACGCCGTTCCGCCGTGCCAGCAGCCACGGAATACCGCCCGGGACTGTCCCCGAAACGTTGCGCAAGAGGGCGCGCCGGCGTCGTCCGTGGCAGGGTGTCGGGTATGACGGAGCCGCCGATTGAGCCCGAGGTGTGGATCTCGGACGGCCCCGAGGGCCCGGACGCGGGTCCGCCGCCCGGGGGCGCGCCGCGCAGACCGGGCCGGGGCTGGGGCCGCTGGATCGCCATCGTCGCCGGGTTCGCCGTGCTACTGGCGCTGGTCTCGGTGCAGCACTACCTCGGCAGCACGAGCGGGCACGGCGCCGAACCGACCACCGCCGTCTCGGTCACCCCGCCGCCGACAACCTCCCGTCCCGAGACACCGCCAACGGATATGACGAAAACCTCAACCGTGGCGACATCCGGACATTCGGATGATCAGGGCACGAACTCGGACGGAGCCACCACCGGCACATTGCACGGCGGGCCGATGATCGTGACCACGGTACCCGACACCACAACGACCCCGCAGACCGCGCCGGCGGCGCCTATCACATCTACCGGTTCGCCGGCCGAACTGGACACTGCTCCGTTCGACTTGGTCGCGCTGTTGTGGAACGGGAATCTCAGCTCCGGGGCCACCATCGTCGACTATCGCGCCGACACGGGCGCGACGGTGCGCACCGAGTTGCCGGCTCTGATGAGTAACGGCCCGATGTCTTTCGTCGTCACCGCCACGGCCACGATCATCAGGCCGTGGGACGGAGTTCCCGGTTACGTGGTTGCCGACGGCGCGTCCATGGCGATCGCCGGCGGTCTGCTCGAGCAGGGCGGTCCGGTGTTTCCGTCCGTGCAGGCCGACAGGGTATGGGCGATGTCGTCGCCATCGATGTCAACAGGCACCGACGTCATACTCGAACTGGTCGACGCGCAGGGTCACACGACGGGCGCGACCATCAAACCGCCCCCATCACTCGGAATCGATGGCCCCTGGGGGCTCCGGCCGGATGGCGCCGGCGGCGTTCTCGCCGATGCGGTCGGCGGCGTCTACGAGCTGCGGCCTGACGGGACGCGCCTCGTGACACACGGGAGAGTACTGGCGGCGGGACCGACCGGGTACATCGTCTACGAATGCAGCGACGCTGGGGAGTGCACCGCTGCCGTGCTGAACCGCTCGACCGGAAAGCGTGCCCCGCTGCCGCGTTACACGCCACCGGCATCAGCGGTGATCGGCCAGTTCCCGGGCGTGATCTCGCCGAACGGCCGGTACGCGGCGCTGCTGGATCTGGCCCCTGGTGGTCCTCCGTTGAGCATCCTGGACCTGCGCACCGGCAAGCGGACACCGATCCTGCTGTCGATCGATGGACGATTTGCCGGCGATGCGTCCGCGGCCGTCGCCTTCACACCGGACAGTCGGGTGCTCGCGGTCATGTCCGGCGAATACGTGCGCTGGGTCGACTCGACGACCGGCAATGTGCTCGGCGAATTGCACCTCGGGCCGCTCTTCGCGATTTCGATCCGCCCCGCCTCGTAGTCCCTGCCGTGCCCCCAACCGTCCTCGCCTGCGTGTCTGAGGTGGCACCCCGGGCCCATCAGCACACGTTCGGACCGGCGACCATCGGGTTCGGGGACTCTCGAAGAAGATCGTCAGGCGGGTGTGAAGGCGTGGTCGACGAGGCGGGGTACGACGCTGCTGTGATCGATTTCGGCCGCGATGTCCACATCGCTCCGAAACCCCGCTTCGATCAGTTCTCGGCCGCTCGCGCTCGCGATCAGCCGGTCACGAACCACTCCCCGCACGGCCGCGTACGCGGCAGCCGCGGCCTCCGCCTCGGGCGAGAGCGGCCACCACCCTGCGGCGCCGAGTGCGCCAATGACCATGCCGGCGCCCCAGAGGTCCTCGACGGCCGGACGCAGGCCGCCGTCAGCCCACCGCTCGCCGGCCGCGATCACGGCGACCGTGTCACGTTCGGGTTCCAGGTGCCGTGTCAGCCATCCGGCGACGGCGGTGGCGTTCCGCAGACACCCGCCGAGGCACAGCGCGCCCGTAGCGTGAATCCTGTGGGCCAACGCCGAGCAGTTGGGCGACGGCAACACGAGGCGTGCCGGCCGGGAAGATAGTCCGCGAATCGAAGAAGGCGACAGCGACGGCTGGCCGCCGGATCCTTGCGATCTCGCCGCCGCCACGACCGCGTCATGCTGCCGCGCATATTCGCGTGCCAGGGCCGGATTCGCCGACGGATACGGCAGGACAGTGATGCCCGCATCCAGCGCGACCGTCAGCGTTGTCGTGAACGACAGGACGTCCACGATCACCGTGACGTCGGATCCAGCGGCGACGGCATCGACGCCGGTTGTCGCCCAATCGAAACGGACCTGGGCCTCCGCCTGCCCGTACACGTGCCGCATCGGACCAGTATCGGACACCCCGACCGCAACCGATGACGGGACGCCGGGCAACCTGGCACCGGGCGAGATCATAGGCCATCCCAACGGGCGAGCGAGGACGGGGAAGCCCGCGGTGGGTCGGTAGCGTCTGTCGTGTGCCGTATCTCAGCCCCGCTCGCTGTCCGGCGCCGCCGACGGAGACGGCGGTGATTGTGCCGGTGCCGGCACCGATTCGGCCGTCGGTAGTCACCGTGACCGCCTCGACCCAGCGGCCGGCTGGGGCATCCCCGCCCACGTCACCGTCTTGTACCCGTTCGTCGCGCCGCCGGAGGTCGACGAGCACCTGATCGCGCGCCTGGCCGCCGCGGTGGAATCCATGACAGCGTTCGACTGCCAGCTGGAGCGGACGCAGTGGTTCGGCGACGACGTGCTCTGGCTCGACCCGCAGCCCGCCGAGCGGTTCGACCGACTCACGACCGCGGTGTGGAAAGCGTTCCCCGCCCATCCGCCCTACGGCGGCGCGCACCACACCGTCATCCCACACCTCACCGTCGCGCACCGCGGCCCGGCCGACCTTGCGGCGCTGCGCCTGGCCGAGCAGGACATTCAGCCGCAGCTACCGATCTCCGCACACATCGACCAGGCACTGCTCATCGCCGGCAGCCCGGCGCCCAACTCGTGGCGGACACTATCCGCCCTGCCGCTCGGGGCGCTGGCGGCGGGCGAAGATCAACCCCCAAGGTCCGGTGAGTCTTCGGGTGCCGGTGTGGATGCGTCCTGACAGGATAGGTTCCGTGTACCCGCCGATCGAGCCGTACGAGTCCGGCCATCTCGATGTCGGCGATGGGCATTCGGTGTATTGGGAGACGGGCGGCTCGCCGGACTGCATCCCGGCGGTGTGGCTGCACGGCGGCCCAGGTTCGGGGGCGTCGCCCGGCAGCCGCAGCTACTTCGATCCGGCCGTGTACCGGGCTGTCCTCTTCGACCAGCGGGGTTGCGGCCGCAGCTGGCCCCTGGCGAGCGACCCGAACGCGGATCTGTTCACGAACACCACCGACCATCTGGTGCGCGACATCGAACAGTTACGCGAGCATCTGGGCATCGACCGGTGGGTCGTGGCCGGCGGCTCGTGGGGAGTCACCCTCGGTCTGGTCTACGCCGAGCGGCACCCCGACCGGGTGCTCGGCATGGTGCTGGCCGCCGTCACCACCGGCCGGCGGCGGGAAACCGACTGGATCACGCGCGACATGGGGCGCGTGTTTCCCCGAGAGTGGGACCGATTCATCGACCTGGTGCCCCCCGCAGAGCGAGCCGGGGACCTGGCCACCGCGTACGCCCGCCTGCTCGCCAACCCCGATGCGGCGCTGCGTGATGAGGCGGCCCGCCGCTGGTGCGCCTGGGAAGACACCCACATGTCCCTCGCCCCCGGCTACCAGCCGCACCTGAGCGTGCAGGAGCTGCTCTGGCAGATCGTCTTCGCCCGGCTGGTCACCCACTACTGGGCGCACGGCTGCTTCCTCGCAGACGACGAAGTGATGACGAACATCCACCGCATCGCCGACATCCCCGCGATCTTGATCCACGGACTGCACGACGTGTCCGGCCCCCTGGACAGCGCCTGGGAACTGCACAAGGCGTGGCCCACCAGCCGCCTTGTCGTCTGTGAGGACGCCGGACACTTCGGCGGCAGCATGGGCGACGAACTCGTGGCCGCCACCGACGCCATGGCCGAGCACACCCACTGACAGCGCCCCGGCCGGCCCCCCCGTAGGCCCAGATGCCATTCGCCTCACCGCACGAGGATGGTCCACCGGGACGGTCATCGTCGTCTGCGTTGTTGTTCGGCCGCGACAACCATGTAGTAGCCCGGCGATTCGTGAATCCCGTATCGCGCCCACAGCTCTTGGCGCTGCTGACCACCTGACCAACGAATCTCATAATCGCCGTAGCGGTCTTCGTCCCTGAATGTTCCGGACAACAGCTCGGGAACGAGATGGAACGGTGGGTAGTCTTCCTCGATCTCGACAGAGCCGTCTGACCATGTGAACAACAGCCAGCAGCCGGCCTGTTTGCGGAGAAACAGGTTGCGAAGCGATTGCACGCGAATCGCGACCCAGCCCTCAACAACGCCACCACGTACGAGTTCGGCGACAGCCTCATCAAGGCTGGCAACCGGTACCTCCGCCTGTCCGCGATCCCGGTTGCTCACCACGGCATTCTTCCTCAGCATCCTGACGACCGCCACGGTTAGTGAGGGCGAAAGTGTCCGGTAGACGATCCGCTTGCGGGGTCAGTCGACGTCGATACCGTCTGGCATCAGTCGGTGAGGCTGTGGGTTGCCGGGGCCGCTACGGATGCGGCCCGATTGTGAGGATGGTGAGGGCATCTGGGGTAGGGCCGTACATCCACCACAAGCGCCACGCGCCCGGCGTCCTGTTCTCGACGTAGGACTCCCAGACCTCCTCGCCTGCTGGCCCTGTGAGGGACTGGTACTTGTGAGAGCTGAGCCCCGGATGGCTGGGGCCAACGTCGCGGAGCAATCGAAGCGTCTTCTTGACCTTCTTGAGCTTGATGGCGTAGCTGGGTTTGGCCAGGTCGTCCAGTACCCGTAGAGCCTCATCGGTGTAGAGCAGCGCGAAGGGTGGTGCGCTCACTTGTCGGCGTCGTTGTCAAGCAGGTCGTCCCTGCGGCTGATACGTCCCTGGGAGGCGTCGGCCAAGCCGCGCAGCAGCGATTCGCGTAGGGCGTGGTCTTCCCACACGAGCATTTCCCGTTTGGGGATGCTGGCCAGTGGTGTCAGCAGGATTTCTCCGCTTGGACGGGTCGAGACTAGGAACCTGTCGTTGTGGTGCACGCCGGCGCGGCCGAAGGCAATCCGTGCTCGGTCGTCGGCGGCTACCTCGGCGATCGGCTCGAAGCCGGCGGGTGCGTTCATAGAGGTGTCCTCCTCGGGGCGTCTGGATCTCAGTGTAGCGGCTGGTGGGCATGTGGGTAACGCCCATATTTGGATTCCTCGCTTGCGTCCACCCGTAACGCTCACCGGAGGACGAACCTCATTCGGGAACGCGCAGATCGGGCGGCTGCGTCGGGGACGCG
>OFTX01000625.1_pt1 | contig 17091 bp, 9 predicted proteins | sample 1775051 | NCBI WGS metagenome assembly OFTX01 (sample SAMN08195772, study PRJEB24354) | sludge metagenome | isolation source: sludge from phenol fed wastewater aerobic bioreactor A | place: India: Nagpur | collected 2016-09-15
CGGCGGCCGAGAGGCCGTAGGTCGTTTCGTTGCCTTGCAGCACCGCGTCGTCCTCGTCCTTGAACGGGATGATCGAGAGCACGGGGCCGAAGATCTCCTCCTGCGCGATCTTCATGCCGTTCTTCACGTTGTCCGGAATGTCCGCGAGATCCTTCACGTTCTCTTCCGGAATCAACACGAGCTTGATGCCGCCGCGATGCGCTGCCAGCAGCTTCTCCTTGAGACCACCGATCGGCAGGACTTCACCGCGCAGCGTGATCTCACCGGTCATCGCCACATCCGCGCGCACCGGAATACCGGTGAGCACCGACACGAGCGCGGTCGTCATGGCGATACCGGCAGACGGGCCGTCCTTCGGCGTCGCACCTTCCGGCACGTGAATGTGGATATCCCGCTTCTCGAACTGCTCGTCGGTCACGCCAAGGCGCCGTGCACGCGAACGCACCACCGAGCGCGCCGCCTCGACCGACTCCTTCATCACATCGCCGAGCGAACCCGTGCGAATGATGTTGCCCTTGCCCGGCATCACCGCCGCTTCGATGGTCAGCAGATCGCCGCCCACTTCCGTCCACGCGAGACCCGTGACCTGGCCGATCTGGTTTTCCTTCATGGCCAGACCGAAGTCGAACTTGCGCACGCCCAGGAAGTTGTCGAGATTGCTCGCATCGACCTTGATCGAGGTGCCTTCGACCTTCTTGAGCAAGAGCATCTTCACGACCTTGCGGCAGATCTTCGAGATCTCGCGTTCGAGCGAGCGCACGCCCGCTTCGCGCGTGTAGTAACGAATGATGTCGCGGATGGCGGCTTCGGTCAGATCGATCTCGCCTTCCTTCAGGCCATTGTTCTTCTTCTGCTTCGGCAGAAGATAACGCTGGGCGATGTTGACCTTCTCGTCTTCCGTGTAACCCGACAGACGAATCACTTCCATACGGTCGAGCAACGGTGCCGGAATGTTCAGCGAGTTCGAGGTGGCCACGAACATCACATCCGACAGATCGAAGTCGACTTCGACGTAGTGATCCGAGAACGTGTGGTTCTGTTCCGGATCGAGCACTTCGAGCAGCGCCGAACTCGGATCGCCACGGAAGTCCATGCCCATCTTGTCCACTTCGTCGAGCAGGAACAACGGGTTACGCACGGCAACCTTCGACAGGCTCTGCAGAATCTTGCCGGGCATCGATCCGATGTACGTGCGACGGTGACCGCGGATTTCAGCCTCGTCACGCACACCACCCAATGCCATGCGCACGAACTTGCGATTCGTGGCACGTGCGATCGACTGGCCGAGCGAGGTCTTGCCCACGCCGGGAGGCCCGACCAGGCACAGGATCGGCGCCTTGACCTTGTCCACGCGTTGCTGCACGGCGAGATACTCGAGGATGCGTTCCTTGACCTTCTCGAGACCGAAGTGATCCTCGTCGAGCACCTTCTCGGCATTCGACAGATCGTTGTTCACCTTGCTCTTCTTGCGCCACGGCAGACCGACCAGCGTGTCGATGTAGTTGCGCACGACCGTCGCTTCGGCCGACATCGGCGACATCAGCTTGAGCTTCTTGAGTTCGGCGTCGGCCTTCTTCTTGGCTTCCTTCGGCAGATGCGCGGCCTTGATGCGCTTCTCGAGCTCCTCGAGATCGGCGCCTTCTTCGCCTTCGCCCAGTTCCTTCTGGATCGCCTTGACCTGTTCGTTCAGGTAGTACTCGCGCTGGCTCTTCTCCATCTGGCGCTTCACGCGGCCGCGGATACGCTTTTCCACCTGAAGAATGTCGATCTCGCTCTCGAGTTGCGCGAGCAGATGCTCGAGTCGCTCGATGACCGGGAACATCTCCAGAATCTTCTGCTTCTGCTCGAGCTTGAGCGGCAGATGGGCCGCAATCGTGTCGGCCAGACGACCCGCTTCGTCGATGCCCGACAGCGACGTCAGGATCTCCGGCGGAATCTTCTTGTTGAGCTTCACGTACTGATCGAACTGCGCGACGATGGCACGACGCAGCGCCTCGGATTCCGGCGAATTGCCATCATCCGGCTCGAGCGGCATGACTTCCGACGTGAACTGGGTTTCCTCTTCGTCCACACTCAGCGTGCGGGCGCGTTGAATCCCCTCGACCAGCACCTTGAAGGTGCCGTCGGGCAGTTTGAGCATTTGCAGGATATTCGCGACGCAGCCGATCTCATAGAGATCCTTGGCCGTGGGCTCATCCTTCGCGGCCGCCTTCTGGGCGACCAGCATGATGTGCTTGCCGCCTTCCATGGCGGTTTCAAGCGCTTTGATCGATTTCGGACGCCCCACGAAAAGGGGAATCACCATGTGCGGAAACACGACCACGTCGCGCAAAGGCAACAGGGGCAGTTGAATCGCTTCGGGCGGGAGGATTTGGGTGCCTGACATCTCGTTCCCCATATTTAACGATACCGTTGTGTTCCTGCTAATTGAGGCCGCCGGCGAGAATTACAAGAGGCCGCGAGAGGCCCTTTCGCCGATAAGGTGCACCACTCGGGGTTTCATTGCCCGTGGCACTACTATGAAGGAAAAAAAGCCGCCCATGTTTCCATGAACGGCTTTGGGTGGCATTGAGTTGACCGTTCAATTGGAGCCGGCAACCTTGGGCGGCTCCTGGTAGATCAAAAGCGGCTTTCCGTCGCCGCTGATGGCGTTTTCGTCCAGAATCACCTTGGTCACGCCCTTGAGCGACGGCAGCTCGTACATGACTTCGAGCAGCGCCTGCTCGATGATCGAACGCAGGCCCCGCGCCCCGGTCTTGCGCTTGATGGCCTTGCGGGCCACGGCATGCAGCGCCGCCGGGCGGATTTCCAGCTCCACGCCCTCCATCATGAACAGACGCTGGTACTGCTTGACCAGCGCATTCTTCGGCTCGATGAGAATCGTCACCAGGGCGTCCTCGTCAAGCTTACCCAACGTGGCAACCACCGGCAGACGGCCGATCAGTTCCGGAATCAGACCGAATTTGATCAGGTCTTCCGGTTCGACGTCGCGCAGCAATTCGCCGGCATCGCGCTCTTCGCCCGTCTTGACCGTCGCACCGAAGCCGATCCCCGTCTGCTCCGTGCGGTTCATGATGATCTTCTCGAGACCGTCGAAGGCACCGCCGCAGATGAACAGAATGTTCGTCGTGTCGACCTGGATGAAATCCTGATTCGGATGCTTGCGACCGCCTTGCGGGGGCACCGAAGCCATCGTGCCCTCGACGAGCTTGAGCAGCGCCTGCTGCACCCCCTCGCCCGACACGTCGCGCGTAATCGACGGATTGTCCGACTTGCGGCTGATCTTGTCGATTTCGTCAATATAAACAATGCCCTTCTGCGCCTGCTCGATCTCGTAATTGCAGTTCTGCAGCAGCTTCTGGATGATGTTCTCGACGTCCTCACCCACATAACCGGCTTCGGTCAGCGTCGTGGCGTCGGCAATCACGAACGGCACGTTGAGCAAACGCGCCAGCGTCTGTGCGAGCAGCGTCTTGCCCGAGCCGGTCGGCCCGATGAGCAGGATGTTGCTCTTGGACAGTTCCACCTCGTCGCGCTTGTCGCCGAGGTGCTTCAATCGCTTGTAATGGTTGTAGACCGCCACCGCCAGAATCTTCTTGGCGCGGTCCTGGCCGATCACGTACTGATCGAGGCTCTCGCGGATCTCCAGCGGCGAGGGCAGATCGGACTTGCCGCCGCTGCCGCTTTCGTCCTCGGCTGCCGCGGCCTCGTCACGAATGATCTCGTTGCACAGATCAATCCACTCGTCGCAGATGAACACGGACGGCCCCGCGATGAGCTTCTTGACCTCGTGCTGACTCTTTCCGCAGAACGAGCAGTAGAGCAGCTTTTCGCCGTTGGAAGTGCTTTTTTTATCCACCATATCTGTGTCAGCCTGCTAGCAATTTGCGCCCCGGTCGTCCCCCATCGGGGGCGGCAAACGCGGCATACGTGAATTGCATTGTAACGCCATGCCGCGCGAGCGTGTGGCCCACCCGCGACAGTGACAAATTCCCTTTTACGACAAAGACTTGACGCGAACACCCGCATTTTCGAGACGAAAATACCGAATGCCGCGTCACGCCTTTCAACCGTCGATCGCCCCGGAGTCGGGCCGCGATCAGGGACGCTTTTCCAATACGCGATCGATCAACCCGTACTCGACCGAGTCGGCGGCCGACTTGAAGTTGTCGCGGTCGGTGTCGCGCGCGATGACTTCGAGCGACTGCCCGGTATTCTCGGCAAGCAGGCGGTTCAGGCGATCCTTGAGCAACAGGATTTCGCGGGCGTGGATTTCGATGTCCGACGCCTGACCGCGCGCGCCACCCAGCGGCTGGTGAATCATGATGCGCGCGTTCGGCAGCGCGAAGCGCTTGCCCTTCTCGCCGGCCGCAAGCAGAAACGCGCCCATGCTGGCCGCCATGCCCAGGCACAGGGTCGAGACCGGCGGCTTGACGAACTTCATCGTGTCGTAGATGGCCAGGCCCGCCGAGACGGAGCCGCCCGGCGAGTTGATGTACATCGAGATTTCCTTGTCCGGATTCTCGCTCTCGAGGAACAGCAACTGGGCGACGACGAGGTTGGCGCTCTGGTCGTTGACCTCGCCCACCAGGAAAATGATGCGCTCCTTCAGGAGTCGCGAATAGATATCGTAAGCGCGCTCACCGCGCCCGCTTTGCTCGACGACCATCGGCACGAGGCCAAGGCCTTGCGTCTCGAGGGCGGAGCTCTGGGGTTGGGAGGCGAGTTGGGCGAGCAATTCGGAACGGGTAAGCATATCGGTTCGACCCTTCTATCGAGATGGTTTTGCGCGCCGCAGGGAGGAGGCCCGGGGGCCATTTGGAAAAGAACCGCCACGGCCTTGCGGCCGCGGCGGTTCAGTCGGTCGTACGCGGTCGATTACGCTTGCGTGTTGCCAGCCAGCTCTTCGAAGCTAACTTGCTTGTCGGTGACCTTGGCCTTGCCCAGGACGAACTCGACAACGTTGTTCTCGACGACGAAACCTTCCATTTCCGCCATGCGCTGCTGATCGCCATAGTACCAGCGGACGACTTCCTGCGGGTCTTCGTAGCTCTTCGCGAATTCCTCGACTTCCGCCTTGATCTGTTCCGGCTTGGCCTGCAGGTCGTTTTGCTTGACGAGCTCGGCCAGGATCAGGCCCAGCTTGACGCGACGCTCGGCTTGCTCCTTGAACATTTCCGCGGGGATCGGCACGTTGCCGGCGTTGGGCACACCGCGCTGCGCGAGGTCCTGACGGGCCATCGCGACCAGACGCTCCTGGTCCTGTTCGACCAGCGCGTTCGGCACCTCGAGCTCGGCCACCGAGATCAGGGCGTTCATCACCTGATCCTTGAGCAACGCCTGCGTGCGACGCTTGACTTCACGCGACAGGTTTTCCTTGATGTCGGCACGCATCTTCTCGAGGCTGCCGTCGGCGATACCGAGCGACTTGGCGAATTCGGCGTTGACTTCCGGCAGGTGAGCCCACTCGACCTTCTTGAGCGTCACGGTGAACGTGGCGGTCTTGCCGGCCACTTCCTTGCCGTGGTACTCGTCCGGGAACTTGAGTTCGAACTCCTTCGACTCGCCAACCTTCAGGCCCAGCGTCGCCTTTTCGAATTCGGGCAGCATACGGCCTTCGCCGAGCACGAACACGAAGTCTTCAGCGCTGCCGCCGGCGAATGCCTCGCCATCGATCTTGCCGACGAAATCGACCGTCACGCGGTCGCCGTCCTTGGCCTCGACCGAGCCGCCGTCGCCGTGCTCGCCGGCTTCGCCGCGCACGTGGTAGTGCACGCGCTGCTTGCGCAGGATATCAATGGTGCGATCGATCTCGGCTTCCGAGACGTCGGTCGTGGTGCGCGTGACTTCGGCGTTGGCCAGATCACCGATCTTGACTTCCGGGTAGACCTCGAACGTCGCGTCGAACGCGTATTCGGTCTCGGCCGCGTCGGCCTTCGGCGCAAAGCGCGGCTGACCCGCCACGCGCAGATCCTGCTCCTTCGTGATTTCGAAGAATTGCTGGCCGACCTTGTCGCTCACGACTTCGGCTTCGACCTGACCACCATACTGCTGGGTGACCATCTTCAGGGGCACCTTGCCGGGGCGGAAGCCCGGCATACGAACCGTCTTCGACAGCTTCTGGATGCGCGTAGCAACTTCTTTTTCGACGTCCTGCTTGAGCAGGGCGATGGTAAAGCGACGCTCGAGCTTGCCGAGGTTTTCAACAGCGATAGTCATGAGGATATTCGTCCTTCCAGAGGGTCGTTCTGTGTTACGGCGAGGGATGGCCGCAAGCGGACCCTGTCAGTTAATCAACCTTGGGCCGGTACCGACGATGCGACGCCGGCTTCCCTCCGCCCCCGAGAGAATCGGGGTCGCGCCAAAACGGTTTTGCACACAAAGCGGAACATTTTAGCAAACTATTGCCCCGCCTCCAGACTTTCCGGCCGGAAATCCGCGAAATGAGGCCATCGCGCGGCGTGATGACTGCGTCGCGCACCCGACCCGCCAACGGCGCCTCGACGGACCGGAATTGCATATTAGAGGGTCTCACCCAGAAAAAGGTCTTGGGGAGGACGTGCGAACCACCTAGGATTCAATCGAACGTTTGAATGAAACATCGGTTCATTGAGACTGGATGGATGCGGCATCGCGCCGCGTCGCCGAGGAGAAATCGCCGTGAGCCCACGCCTAGCAGCCGGCCGACAAGCCGGTGACACGAAATTGCGGATACTCGACGCCGCGGAAGACCTGTTCATCGAGTACGGCTACGAAGCCATGTCGCTGCGCCAGATCACATCGCGCGCGGAGGTCAACCTGGCGGCCGTCAACTATCACTTCGGCAGCAAGGAAACCTTGCTCCAGGCGATGCTGGCGCGACGTCTCGACCGCCTGAACGACGAACGGCTGGCGCTGCTCACCCGGGCCGAGGCGGAATGGCCCGACGGGCAGCTCACCTGCGAGCATGTGCTTGGGGCGATGTTCATCCCGGCGCTCGCCATCTCGCACCATCGCGAGATCGGCGGCCCTGCGTTCCTGCGCCTGCTCGGCCGGGTCTACGCGGATCCGTCGCCCTTCATCCGCGAGTATCTGCAACAGCATTACGCACCGGTGTTCGAACGGTTCTTCGAAGCATTCGCCCGGGCGCTGCCGGAGCTTCCGCGACAGGAACTGGGCTGGCGCCTTCACTTCGCATTGCAGGCCCTGTCGGGCGTACTCGCCAGCAGCGACACGTCGCGTCTGATCGATACCTTCGCGCAGGGCCAGCCCATGGGCGACCTGCAGGTCGTCGCCCGCCTGACCGCGCTGATGGTCGCCGCGCTCAAGGCGCCGATGCCGGGCGAAGCGCAGCTCGCCAGTTTCGCCGCCGTGTTCGCACTGGCCAGGGACGCCGACGTCACGCCGCCGCGCGAAGCGGGCGCCGCCCCTGGAGCGGATCACGGCGCCGCCTCCGGTGACGGCAACGCCCCGCCCGACACATCCGCGGCGATGCCGGGCGACCACGGCCGCTCGCTGGCGAGCGCCTGAAAAAATCGACGCACCCCGAGGCCCGCGCCGAAGGGGGTCCGACCGAAAGCGCGTCCTGCCGCTCTCCGGTCGAAGCAACACTCGGACGTGCCAATTCCCGGCGCACCAACATGCCGCTGGGTCATCGAACAAGAACGCCGTCGTCGAGCCAGTCGGGGGACGGGGCAACGCAACACCAACGCCCCTGACCAGACTCGCCGACAGACGGTGCGAGGAAGACAGTCCCGCCCGCTTGCCGCCCGCTTGCCACCGGCTTGCCACCCGCTAACCGGCAACGGCGATCGGCTCGAGCGCCGACACGTACGGTAGCGGGCGTCGGGACTGAACCCAAAGGGAGGAAAACATCATGGCTGTATGGATTCTCGCGTTTGTGGTGGGCGTGTGCGCGCTGCTCCTGTATCGGGCTCGCGCATGGCAATGGCTCGTTGCCATGGCGCTGTGGCTCGGCGCGGGCGTTGCGACGGGATTGATCGGGACGGTCGCGACCGCAGTGCTCGCCGTCGCCTTCGTGCTGCCCCCGCTCGTGCTGAGCATCGATCCGCTGCGTCGGGCATGGATCACCGCGCCGGCGCTCGCCAAGTTCCGCACGATCATGCCGGAAATGTCCGAGACGGAAAAAGACGCCATCGAAGCCGGCACTGTCTGGTGGGACGCCGACCTCTTCTCGGGCCGCCCCGACTGGCGCAAGTTCATGGCGTTACCGGCCCCGAAGCTGAGCGCTGAAGAGCAGGCGTTCATGGACAACGAGGTCGAGCATCTTTGCGACCTCTCGAACGACTGGGAAAGCACGCAGGTCTGGCAAGACCTGCCGCCCAGGGCGTGGCAGTACGCCAAGGACGCGGGCTTTCTCGGCATGATCATTCCCAAACGTTACGGCGGCCTCGAATTCTCCGCCTACGCACATTCCCAGGTGGTGATGAAACTCGCATCGCGCTGTTCCGCGGCCGCGGTCTCGGTGATGGTGCCGAACTCCCTGGGTCCGGCGGAGCTGCTGCTCCACTACGGCACCGAGGAGCAGAAGCACTATTACCTGCCCCGTCTGGCGAAGGGACAGGAAATTCCCTGCTTCGCGCTGACCAGCCCCTACGCCGGCTCCGACGCCGCCGCCATTCCCGACGTCGGCATCGTCTGTCGGGGCGTGCACGAGGGCCGCGAGACGCTGGGTTTTCGCGTGACGTGGAGCAAGCGCTACATCACGCTCGGCCCCATCGCGACCGTATTGGGCCTGGCCTTCCGCGCGCTCGATCCCGACCATCTGCTGGGCAGCGACGACGAGCCGGGCATCACCTGCGCGCTCATTCCGACGACCCATCCGGGCGTGGTCATCGGTCGGCGCCACTGGCCGCTCAACGCCGTGTTCCAGAACGGCCCCAACTCGGGCAAGGACGTCTTCATTCCGCTCGACTGGGTCATCGGGGGTCAGGCACAGGTCGGCAAGGGATGGCGCATGCTGATGGAATGTCTGGCCGCGGGCCGCGCGATCTCACTGCCGTCGTCGAACGTCGGCTATTCGAAGATCGCCGTGCGCGCCACGGGCGCGTACGCCGCCGTACGCCGGCAGTTCCGCACGCCCATCGGCAAGTTCGAGGGCGTGCAGGAAGCGCTCGCGCGCATGGCGGGCAATCTCTACGCGATGGATGCCGCGCGCCGCATGGCCGCACTGGCCGTCGATCTCGGCGAGAAGCCCTCGGTAATCTCTGCCATCGCGAAGTACCACGTCACGGAGCGCGCACGCAAGGTCGTGAACGACGGCATGGACGTCGTCGCGGGCAAGGGCATTTGCATGGGGCCCAACAATTTCCTCGCGCGCGCCTACCAGCAGGTACCGGTCTCGATCACCGTCGAGGGCGCGAACATCATGACGCGCTGCCTGATGATCTTCGGCCAGGGTGCCATCCGCTGCCATCCCTACGTCCTCAAGGAACTCGCCGCCGCGCAGACGACCGATCACGAAGCTGCCGTGCGCGCCTTCGACGACGCCCTCTTCGGCCACCTGAGCTTCGTGGCGAGCAATATCGTGCGCGGCGCACTGCAAGGCGTCACGCACGCGAGATTCTCGGCCGTGCCATCCAACGCGGCGCCCGAGCTGCATGCGTACTACCGCGCGGCAAACCGCCTCTCGACACTGCTCGCGATTGCGGCCGACGTCTCGATGGCCGTGCTCGGCGGCTCGCTCAAACGCCGCGAGAGCATTACCGGCCGGTTGGGCGACATCCTGTCGCAGTTGTTCGTGCTCACGGCAACGCTCAAGCGATATGAGGACGAGGGACGCCCACAAGCCGACTTGCCGCTCGTGCACTGGGCCGCGCAGGACGCGCTCTGGCAAGCGCGTGAGGCGTTCGAAGGCGTGCTCGCCAACTATCCGTCGCGCCCGGTCGCCTGGTGGATGCGCTGGAAGCTCGCGCCGCTCGGCCTGCCTTACGCGAAGCCGTCCGATGCGCTTGCCGCGCGCGTGGCCGACCTGATGCAGACGCCGGGCGACACCCGCGAACGCCTGATCGCGGGCAGCTACTCCCCGCGTCCGGAAATCGACGAACTGGCCTACGGCGAAATCGTCTTCCAGATGTCACCGCAAGTGGCGGCCATCGAACAACGCCTGCGCATCGCCGTCAAGGAAGGCCGTCTGCCGACGATGCCGCAAAGCCTGCCGGAATTCACGCAATGGGTGGCGCATGCCGCGCGGCTGCAACTGGTGAGCGACGACGAGCAACAGGTGCTGGGTCAATACGCCGATTACGCCGCACGTGCAGTCGCCGTCGACGATTTCCCGGCCGACTTCGGCCGCGTCGTCGACATGCAGCGTGCGCAACGGCAGGAACCGGCCGACACCGCGCTCATCTCGTGATTGCGGCGAGCGCCGACATCGATGCCTTTCTTTTCGCGATCTCGAGGGTGAACGCGCCGTGACGACGTCCGACCGATATCTGGCTTTCGCCAACTCCCCCGTCGGCAGCCGCCTGGCCAATGCGCTGGGCCTGCCGCGTCCCGTACCGCTGGAGCGCATGCCACCATACGGCGATGATCGCGATGATCGCGATGATCGCGTCGATGGCCAGCATGGCGCCGAGGCCCGCGCCGTGCCCGCGCCACTGGCCGTCGTAGGCGGTGCCGGCGACGCACCGCTGTTGCCCGGACTGGCTCGCGAGCTGCATTGGCTCGGGGTACCGAGTCTTGCGCATACGCAGCGCCTGGATTGGATTTCGTACGCCAACAAGGCCGGCACGATGAGCGGACGTTTCAATCCGGACGAAGGCGTGCGGCCGAAAGCACTGCTGTTCGACGCGAGCGCCATCGAAGACACCGACGCACTGAGCGCGCTGTATGACTTCTTCCACGACACCGTCGCCACGCTCGACCGATGCGCGCGCGTGCTCGTGCTCGGCTTGCCGCCGGGGCTCGCGCCGACACCGCGGGCCAGCGTTGCGCAACGCGCGCTCGAAGGGTTCGTGCGTTCGCTGGCCAAGGAAGTCAAACGCGGCGCGACGGCGCAACTACTGTACGTTGCGCCGCAGGCGCGCGAGGCGCTTCACTCCACGCTGCGGTTCTTTCTGTCGCCGCGGGCCGCCTATGTCAGCGGCCAGGCGGTGACGCTGCAAGCTCCCGTGTTCGATACACCGCCGATGCGCGACCAACGCCCACTGGCCGGTCAGGTCGCCGTCGTCACCGGCGCGGCACGCGGCATCGGCGAAGCCATTGCCACCGTACTCGCACGCGATGGTGCCCACGTCGTCTGCGTTGATATCGCGTCCGCGCAAAGCGCGCTGGAGACGGTCGCCGCGCGCCTGAACGGCAGCGCCCTCACCTGCGACATCGCCGCGCCCGAGGCGGGTGCCACGTTGATCGCGCATCTGGCCGTGCACGCGCCGAACGGACTCGACATGCTGGTGCACAACGCCGGCATCACTCGCGACAAGACCCTCGTGCGCATGAGCGAGGCGCAATGGCAAAGCGTGCTCGACATCAACGTCGGCGCGCCGCAACGACTCAATGCCGCGTTGCTCGACGCGGGCGTTTTACGCGCGGCCAGCCGCATCGTGGGCGTGGCGTCGATCAGCGGGATCGCAGGCAATCGCGGGCAGACGAACTACGCCGCCTCGAAGGCCGCGGTCATTGGCATGGTGCAGGCGTGGGCGCCGCGCCTGGCCGAGCGCCGGATCAGCATCAACGCCGTGGCGCCGGGCTTCATCGAGACGCAGATGACCGCGGTGGTGCCCTTCGCCATTCGCGAAGCCGGACGCCGCATGAACTCGCTCGGCCAGGGCGGCCAGCCCGTCGACGTGGCCGAAGCGATCGCGTGGCTGGCGCACCCGGCCTCGGGCGCCCTGACCGGACAGATCGTGCGTGTGTGCGGGCAGAGCCTGCTCGGCGCCTGAGTCATCCTCGTGGAGTACAACGCGATGCCCAACGACCGCCCCCGCCCCTGCGACGACGTGCATGACGCGTTGCCCGCCGTGGACGTCACGCACCTGCCCTCGCCGCTGCATCTCTACCTGCGCGCGCTGCTGACCTCTCGCAAGCCGGCCGAGGCGCGCGCGCTCCCGACGCTGGCGTTCGCGAGGCGCAATGTCGCGCTCGATGCGGCGGCCATCGCCCGTTACGCACAGCTGTGCGGATTTCGCGACGCGAACGCAGTACCGCCAACGTGGCCGCATCTGCTGGCTTTCCCGCTGCACATGCTGTTGATGACGGATCGTGCGTTTCCGTTCGCCATGCTCGGCATGGTGCACCTGGCCAACCGGATCCGCTCGAGCGCCACACTCGCGCCGGGTGAGAGGATCGATCTCGACGTGCGAAGCGGCGCGCTGCATGCTCACGACAAGGGACAGGTTTTCACCGTCGTCACCACGGCGCGCCGCGACGGCGTGGTGGTGTGGACCGGCGAGAGCCTGTACCTGCGCACCGGGGTGCGCGATGCGCTCGGCACGCCCTACCGGGCCGAACTGGCCGCCGGCATACCCATGGAAGCATTGCGCACATGGCAAGTGCCGGCCGACCTCGGCCGCCGGTATGCGCGCCTGTCGGGCGACTACAACCCGATCCATCTCTGGCCCGTCACGGCAAGGCTTTTCGGCTTTCGACGCCCAATCATCCACGGCATGTGGAGTTTTGCGCGCGCGCTCGCCGAGGTCGTACCTGCCCATGCCGACGATCTCGATCTTCTCGTCGAGTTCAAGACCCCCGTGCTGCTGCCGGGCGAAGTCACTTTCTGGCGCGCGCCGCGGGGCGATGTCTTCGAGTTGCGCGATGCGGCGGGCACCGTCCCCCATCTGCGCGGACGCTGGCAAGCGCCGGCGCCCTTTTCCTCTTCTTTCGACACGGAACCCCAGTCATGAGCGCATTCAAACCGACCGCACCGGCGCCTGCCTTACGGCGCGTGGCGATTCTCGGCGGCAACCGCATTCCGTTCGCGCGCTCGAACACCGCCTACGCCACCGCGTCGAATCAAGACATGCTCACGGCCGCGTTGCAAGGCCTCGTCGACCGCTTCGACCTGCATGGGGAGTGCCTCGGGGAAGTGGCCGCGGGCGCCGTCCTCAAGCATGCGCGCGACTTCAACCTCACGCGCGAATCGGTGCTGTCCACGACGCTGGCGCCGCAAACCCCCGCTTACGATGTCCAGCAGGCCTGCGGCACCGGCCTGGAGACGGCCATCCTCACCGGCAACAAGATCGCGCTGGGCCAGATCGACGTCGCTATCGCGGGCGGCGTGGACACCGCGTCGGACGCCCCGATCGGCGTGAATGAGCACCTGCGCAAGATCCTGCTCGAGGCCAATCGCCAACGCAGCACGGGCGGCAAGCTCGGCGCGCTGTCCAAGGTGCGCCCGGGCATGCTGTTCCGCCCGGCGCTGCCGCGCAACGGCGAGCCGCGCACCGGCCTGTCGATGGGCGAGCATTGCGAGTTGATGGCAAAACAGTGGCAAATCGATCGCGCGGCGCAGGACGAACTCGCGCTCGCGAGCCATCGACATTTGGCCGCGGCGTACGAGCGCGGCTTCTTCCTTGACCTCATGACGCCGTTTCGCGGCTTGCAGCGCGACAACAACCTGCGGCCCGACGTCTCGCTCGAGACACTGGCCGGCCTCAAACCGGTGTTCGACCGCAGCGCCGCCGGCACCCTCACCGCGGGGAATTCCACGCCACTGACCGACGGCGCATCCTGCGTGCTACTCGCGAGCGAGGACTGGGCGCGCGCGCACAACCATCCGGTACTCGCCTATCTGACCTACTCGCGGACGGCCGCCGTGGACTACTTCAATCCCGACGACGCGAAGCGTGAGGGCCTGCTCATGGCGCCCGCCTATGCCGTGCCGCGCATGCTCGCGCAGGCCGGTCTCACGTTGCAGGACTTCGACTTCTATGAAATCCACGAAGCGTTCGCGGCTCAGGTGCTGTGCACGCTCAAGGCATGGGAGGACCCGCAGTACTGCCGCGACCGGTTGGGGCTTGCGGCGCCGCTGGGCAGCATCGATCGCCGTCGTTTGAACGTGAACGGCAGTTCGCTGGCCTGCGGTCACCCGTTCGCCGCCACCGGCGGGCGAATTCTTGCCACGCTCGCCAAACGGCTCGCCGAGCGCGGCGGCGGACGCGGCCTGATCTCGATTTGCGCCGCCGGTGGTCAAGGCGTCGTTGCCATGCTGGAGCGCGAATGAGGTAACGCCAATGAAGGGGCAATAGGTATCGCCGGACCGGGCGCGAACGTCGAGTTGCCGTCAGAGCAGCCGCGCCGCGCCGCCGGGTCGGTGAACGATACAGGGAGACGATGATGGATCAAGCCGTAGCGCAGGCGCGCGTCTGGTTGCGTGCCTACCCACCCGGCGTGCCCGCCGATATCGACGTGACACGTTACACGTCGCTCGTGCAGGCGTTCGACGAGTGGATCGACAAGTACCGCGAACGCGTCGCGTTCGTGAGCCTCGGCAGCGAAATGACATACGCGGAAGTGGCGCGTCAGGCCCATGCGTTCGCGGCGTGGCTGCAATCGCAGGGCGTGCGAAAAGGCGAGCGCGTCGCCTTGATGATGCCGAACTGCTTTCAATACCCCATCTGCCTTTTCGGCACGCTCATCGCGGGCGGGGTCGTCGTCAACGTCAATCCGTTGTACACGGTTCGCGAACTGAAGCATCAACTGGTCGACAGCGGCGCGCGCACCCTCGTCGTGTTCGAGAACTTCGCGAAGACCGCTCAGGACGCGATTGCCGGCACCGACGTGCAGCAGGTCCTCGTGACACAGATCGGCGATCTGCTCGCCCCCGGCGCCAATCTGAAGGGACGCGCCGTCAACTTCCTCATGCGACACATCGGCAGGCAGGTCCCCCCCTACGATCTGCCGCAGGCGATCCCGCTGCGTCGTGCGCTCGCGCAGGGCGCGAAACATGCGCCGATGCCCGTGCCGCTCATGCGCGACGATCTCGCATTCCTCCAGTACACGGGCGGAACGACCGGCGTGGCCAAGGGGGCAATGCTCACCCATGGCAATGTGCTCGCCAACCTGTTGCAAACCGAAGCGTGGGCTGCCGATCAGCTCAACGGCGACATCGAGGTGAACCTTTCGCTGTTGCCGATGTATCACATCCTCTCGCTCACGGTGAACTGCCTCATCTTCATGAGCCTGGGCGGGCGCAACATCCTCATCGCGAATCCACGCGACGTGAAGAAGGTCGTGTACATCATTCGCAACGAGACCTTCACCGGCGTGACCGGCGTGAACACGCTCTTCAACGGCTTGCTCGAGAACGCCGACTTCTGCGCGCGCGACTTCTCGAAGCTCAAGCTCTCGCTCGCGGGCGGCATGGCCACGCAGCGCGCCATTGCCGAGCGCTGGCGTGAGGTGACCGGCAAGCCGATCATCGAGGGCTACGGGCTGACCGAATGCTCGCCGATCGTCACGATGAACCCGGTCGATCTCGCCCATATGGACACGTTCGAATTCACCGGCTCCATCGGACTGCCAGCGCCGTCGACCGAAGTCAGGTTTCGGCGCGAAGACGGCACGTGGGCCGATCTCGGCGAGCCGGGCGAGCTGTGCGTGCGCGGCCCGCAGGTCATGCGCGGCTACTGGCAGCGCCCCGAGGAGACCGCCAGCACCATCGATGCCGACGGCTGGCTGATGACCGGCGACATCGGCGTGATGGACGAGCGCGGCTATGTGCGGCTCATCGATCGCAAGAAGGACATGATCCTCGTGTCGGGCTTCAACGTCTATCCGAACGAGATCGAAGACGTCGTGATGCTCCACCCCGGGGTGCGCGAGGCGGCAGTCGTGGGCGTGCCCGACCCGATCGCGGGAGAGCGCGTGAAACTCGTGGTCGTGGCTCGCGATCCGCAGCTCGATGCCGATGCGATCCTCGCGCACTGCCGCGCACACCTGACCGCCTACAAGGTGCCGCGCATCGTCGAATTCCGCCAGGGCGAACTGCCCAAGACGACCGTGGGAAAGATTCTGCGGCGCGAACTGCGCGGCACGCATGACGAAAGTCACTCGCGCGCTGCGCACGCCACGACCGCACCGAGCGACGGGCGCGACTCGCACGCGCCGACACCCGCGAACCAGGGAGACAAATGACATGATCCATCGAACCCTCATGCGCGCCATGCCCGACGTGCCCGCCATGCCCGCCATGCCCGACGTGCCGGCTCAGCGCGCCAGCCGGGCCGCTCGCCGCACGCCGCGAACGATTCGGCTGGCGATCTCGCTGCCGCTGCTCCTGGCCGCGCTGCACGTCGCCGATGTGCGCGCGCAAGCGCAGCCGCAGCCCGAAGCCACGCCGTCGAGCGCCGTCGCCCCGGACACCGGCACACCTGACGCCGAAGCGTCGAGGCTCGCGGCGATGCCCGTCGCCGCACAGGCCCAGTGGCTCACGCAAGCGATCAAGAGCGGCGAGTTGGCCAAAATGCGCGACGAGGCGATCGTCGCCCGCCTGCAGGCGCTGCAGGCCGACGCGCTCGTTCGCGTACTCAAGGCGGAATCCGCCGCACTGCCGGAATACCAGTACGAGCTCACGCGCCACGAGCGCATCAACGACCAGTGGCAGACTACGCCCGATCGCATGTTCGTGAAGATTCGCGAGAAGCCCTTGCAGATCTACGCGAAGTGGCTGCCCGGCGGCGCGCATGCGGGGCAGGAGATCATCTACGACGAGACGAAGAACCCGAAGGAAATGTACGGCCACCTCGGCGGCATTCTCGGCTTCACGTCGATCTGGAGCAGCATCGATGGCCCCCTCGCCCGCTCGCAATCGAACCACACCGTGCGCGATCTCGGCTTCGCATTCATCGCCGAACGGATCGCGCACGACGGACGAAGCTTCCGTGCCGAAGGCCTCTCCGACAAGCCCGCAAGAATTTCGGCATCCGAACTGAATGGCGTGCGCGTGGCGGCACTGGAATGGGAAGCGCCGTCCGGGCCGCCGCAGCACTACGCCAGGAAGTCACGCGTGCTGATCGATCTGAAGACGGGGTTGCCGCGCGGCATCGAGGCGTGGGATGCCTCGGGACAGAAGATCGAGGAGATGCGCTTCGAGAAGGTGCGCAAAATGCAGTGGACAGACGCCACGTTCGATCCCAGGAACCCGGACTACAA
>OFTX01000626.1_pt1 | contig 17066 bp, 17 predicted proteins | sample 1775051 | NCBI WGS metagenome assembly OFTX01 (sample SAMN08195772, study PRJEB24354) | sludge metagenome | isolation source: sludge from phenol fed wastewater aerobic bioreactor A | place: India: Nagpur | collected 2016-09-15
CGCGCGCGAAGTGCCCCCGAGGACCTTACCCGTTCAAGACAATGCTGGGCCCGACGGCGCCGCGACGCCGGGCGCGCTCGCGCGCCCGTGGCGCGAGCCCGCGAGCAGGATACCCAGCGCCGCCAGCGCGGCCGGAATCGCCAGCCGCGTGAACAGGCCGGCGTTGCTCCAGCCGGCCGCGAGCAGGAAGGCACCGCCGAACGACCCCGCCACGGCGCCCACGCGACCGATGCCGAGCGCCCAGGCTACCCCCGTGGCGCGATTGGACGTCGGGTAATAGGCCGACGCGATCACGTTGGCGCACACTTGCGAGCCGCTCACGCAAAAGCCCGTGACGAAAATGCCGATCGCGAGCCACAGCGCGCCGTCGGCCACCGCCAGCGACGCCACCGAGACGGCGCCCAGCAGGTACGCCACCGCGACCACCTTGTATGGATGGAACCGGTCGATGAGCACGCCCAGCACGATGGCACCGAGCACGCCGCCGCCCTGCAGCAGTCCGGCGAACATCGATGCCTGCTTGAGCGTCAGTCCGCTGCGCTGGGCCAGAATCGGCAGCCAGTTGATGAGCAGATACAGCAACAACAGGCTCATGAAGAATGCGAGCCACAGCAGCAGCGTGCCACGCCGGTAATCGCGATGGAAAAGTTGCACCACGGGTGACGACGGCAGGCGATCGTCGGCCGCCGTGAAACGCTGCCCCGCGCCCACCCGCGCGGCCGACACACGCCGCAGAATCGCGGCGATCTGTGCCTGCGTACCGCCCCGGATCGCCAGGAAGCGCACCGACTCGGGTAACGTGAGCCAGAGCACGGGCACCAACGCGAGCGGCAGCAGTCCGCCGATGGCCAGTACACCTCGCCAGCCGAAGCCCGCGACCAGATACGCGGTCACCACGCCGCCGAGCGCCGAGCCGAGCGAGAAGCCGCAGAACATCAGCGTGAGCAACGTGCCGCGGCGTCGCTCGGGACTGAACTCCGAAGTCAGCGTGATCGCGTTGGGCATGGCACCGCCCAGCCCGAGCCCCGTCAGAAAGCGCATGGCAATCAACCACGCCACATTGGGCGCGAGCGCCGCCCCGACACTCGCCGCACCGAACCACGCCACCGACAGGATCAACACACGCCGCCGGCCAATGCGGTCGGCCATCGGCCCGCTGCAGAACGCGCCAACCATCAGCCCGAGCAACCCCGCGCTGAACAGCGGGCCGAGCGATACCATCGACAACTGCCATTCCGAGCGGATGTGCGGGGCGATGAAGCCGATGATCGCAATGTCGAATCCGTCGAGTGCCACGATCAGGAAACACATCACGCTGATCATGATCTGGAAGCGCGACACGGGGGCCGCGTTGATGAAGTCCCGTACGTCGACTGACGCCTGCGGGGTGCCGTGCTTGTCCATGAATGTCTCCTGTGTGTCAGGGGCGTGGTCGCCCCTTCTTATGGAGGGTTCGGGGTATTGCCCTCGCCCTCTTGCCCTCGTGCCCACTGGCGCCGTCAGGCCGCATGCCCGCGCAACGCCGGCGCCGCAACGGACTCCACCCGCGCAATGAACGTCGGGTCTCGTTCGCGCAGGTCCTCGTGCGTCACGCGCCCGGTGCGAAGCATGTAGTCGTAGGCGAAGCTCACGGGATCGAGATGCATGCGGCTGTCGACCGACTCGTACCAGTCCAGGCTGCGACGCGCGGCGTCCTGGAACCGGTCCGATGCCCCACGCCGGCTGTGCTCGAAGGCAGCGAATGCCGCCGGCACATCGTTGCGATGCGCGCTCAGCGCGTCGACCAACGCAATCGCGTCCTGCATGGCCATGCGCGTGCCCGAGCCCAGCGAGAAGTGCACGCTGCGCAGCGCATCGCCGAGCAGCACGACATTGCCGTGCGACCAGTGGGCGTTGCTTACCACGCGCGCCTGGAACCAGTTCGAGCGATTGGTCAGCAGTGCATGGCCCCCAAGGTCGTCGGCGAATATCCGCTCGCAAAACGCCCGGCTCTCCTGCTCGGTGGCCGTATCGAGGCCGCAGCGCCGCCACGTATGCGGATCGACCTCGACGAGGAATGTCGAGCGCTCGGGGCTGTACTGGTAGGCATGCGCCATGAACACCCCTTGCGGCGTCTCGCGAAAGATCAGCGACACCGGGTGGAACAAGCGCGACGTGCCGTACCACGCGAACTTGTTGCGCCGCTCGTCGAAGCTTGGTTCGAAATGCGCCGCCATGCGCGTGCGCACTTCACTGTTCACGCCATCTGCCGCGATCACGACGTCAGCGTCGGGCAGATGCGAGGGGTCGCTCACGTGGCTGCCGTAGCGAACGTCCACGCCCACGTCGGCGCAAGCCCGCTGGAGCACGCCCAGCATGTCGATGCGCGAGGTGCGCGAGAAATGGTTGTTGCTCAGGCGCACCGGCACGCCCTGGTGCACGATCTCCATGTAATCGCAGCGCGTATGGTGCGCCGTGAACTTGCGAAAGAACGCCTCGTCGGCCTCCTTCAGGAAGGCGAGGGCGATGTCGGAGAACACGACGCCCCACCCATAGGTGGCGTCGGCCGCATTGCGCTCGTGGACGACGATCTCGTCCGCAGGGTGACGCTGCTTCATCAGCAGCGAAAAATACAGGCCGGCTGGCCCGCCACCGATCACGGCAATTTTCATGAGGGACTCCTGGGTGCGTGGATGCGAATTGGCGCGATTCAGGCGATGCGCGCGAGCGGCAGGTCGCCGGCGAGCAGCGCCCCGGTGCCGGGCACGATCGGCGCGAGGCCAAGGTGGTCGAGCATCTGGCGCACGGTACTCACCGCGGTCGACGTGACGGGCAGACCGATCCGGTCCTGTGCGAGCTGGATCGCCGGCAGCGACGGCATTTGCACGCACGCCGACAACACCACGGCGTCGGCATTGGCCGTGTTCAGGCGCTTTACGTCATCGAGCAACTGCATCGGATCGCGGCGCCCGACCGCCAGGTTGTCGGGAATTTCGAACGACAATGCGTCGAGCACCTCGATGCCTTCATGTTCGATATAGTCGACGACCGCCTGGGTGAGCGGCTTCATGTAAGGCGCCATGAGCGCGATCTTGCGCGCGCCGAGTCCCTTGAGTCCGGCGACCAGCGCACCTGCCGAGGTCATCACGGCCGCGTCGCAGTGGTTCTCGCGTGCCACGCGCCGCAAGTCGTCCTCCACCTGTCGGTGGTGGCCCGGCCCCATCGCCATGATGGCCACGAGACATGCGGTGCTCATGACATCCACGCGCGCATCCGCCAGTTCGGCCGCGCAGCGCAGCCCCTCCCGATTCATCGCCTCGAGCTCTTCCTTCACCACGCGATGCATGCGCATGCGGCTCGAATGGAAGGTGAAACGCTCCGGCAGCATTCGTTCCCGCGCACGCAGCATGGCGGGAATCTCGGTCTCCATCGTGGTGTTGGAACTCGGCACGATCTGGCCGATGCGAAAGCACGCTTGCGAGGGTTGGGTCATGATGTCGATTCTCCTGCGAATGAAGGCGCGGCCGCTTGCGCGACGCGATCCCGGTACTGTTCGAGGGCGTGGCGCAGCACAGCAGGCATGTCGATGGACTCGCGCACGCCGCGCCGGATACAGATCGGCGTGAGCCGTGCGACGAACGCGATGTCGCCATCGGCCTTGCGTGCCGTCATCTGCAACGTGAAAGTGCGGTTTCGGATGTCGATCACGTCCACCGTCACGTCGATGGCATCGTCGGGCCAGAGTGAGCGGCGAAAGTCGAATTCGAGCGCGCGCGTGGGCGTACCGAAGCCGTGCCGGTGCTTGACGGCCTGCGGCGTGCCGCCGAACAACGCTCCGTAGAAAAGTTCGGCCACGGAGATCACGTAGTCGGAGAAGCTCGCCGTGAAGACCACCCCGGCGGGGTCGCACTCGCCCCAGCGCACTTGACGACGCACCACGAACGGGCACTCGCTCGCGACATATTCCGTGCTGATCATGCGCCCTCCTTCGCGGCGTGCACGGCTGCGACGTCGGCGGCACCGGTGGTTCCGGCAGTTCCGGCAGTTTCGGCTGCGATCCGCCCGGCGATGGCCGCGCGCAATGACGCCTTGTCGACCTTGCCCACGCGCGTGACAGGAAACTCATCGACGACCTCGACGCGCTCGGGGCATTTGAACTTCGCCAATCCGCAGCTCACGAGGAAGCCAGCCAGTTCGGCGACCGACGGGGCCGCATGTCCCGGACGCACGATCAGGTAGACACACCCCTTCTCGCCATAGAACGGGTCCGGCATGGCGACGAGCTTGGCGTCGGCGACCGACGGGTGCTGGCTTACGTACGCCTCGACCTCCTCGCAGCCGATCTTCTCGCCGCCGCGATTGATGTTGTCGCGCAAACGCCCCTCGAAGGCGAAGCAGCGCACGCCTTCGATGATCCGCGCCGTCACCATGTCGCCGGTGCGCACGAATCCATCGGAGGTCATCGTCTGCGCCGTGGCTTCAGGCGCCTTGTAGTAGCCGCGCAGGCTCGATGGCCCGCGAAAACACAGCTCGCCCGGCGTGCCGTCTTCGACCGGCTGGTCGGTGCCGGGAAAGCGCACACGGATCTCGTCGTCCTCACAGCCCGACAGGCCCTGGGTGTGGTGACGCAGCGCCGCCGGCAGATGCGCACCGGCGCCCATGAGAAGTCCTTCGGTCGTGCCGTACAGGTTGAAGCACGGCACGCCCAGGTGGGCTTCGAGCGAATCGGCGCGGCTCATCGTGCCAAACAGCACCAGCGACGACAGGTCATGGCGGGCAACGTCCTTGTAGGCGATCATCTGCGGCGCCACGGGCCCGATCGACAGACCGTGGGTGACGCGGTGCGTCTCGATCAGCGTGAGCATGCGGGCGATATCGACGCGCGGCATGAGCACGGTCGTCATGCCGGTGGCGATGGTCGATGCGAGTCCATACAACTGACCGGCGTTGTGCAGCAGTGGCAGCGACCAGATCATGCGGCTATGCTCGGTCATGCCGATGTGGCGCATCCAGGCCAGGGCGTGGCCCAGGTATTCCGCATGAAAACGCGGAATGATCTTCGGCACGCCCGTCGTGCCGCCCGAGAGCTGGAAGCTCAGCACGTCTTCGCTGCCGATGCGCACGTCGGCCAGTATGGCGCGGGCGCGCTCGAGCGTCATGTCGTCGATCAGCCGCTCGATGGCGTGCCGCGCCCCTCGCTCGGCGGCGCCTGCCCCTCGCGCGACCAGCAGATGTTCCAGCGCGGCGTGCCGGTCCATCATCTGTTGCGCGAAGCCGACCAGATCGAACGCCGAGAAATCCGCCTGCACGAAATAGGCGCGCGCCTCGGATTGCGCCGCGAGCTGGCCGATCTCGACTTCGCGATACTGCGGCACCGCGCACACCGGCACGACACCCGCCTTGTAGGCGCCCATCAACGCTACGACAGTGTCGACGGTGGTGCCCATCTGGAAGATCGCCCGGTCGCCCGGACGCAGCCCCAGCGCGATCAACGCCGCACCGAGCCGCTCACTACGGGTGTCGAGCGCCGCGAATGAAATCGATGCCTCGTCGCTGATGTAGGCTGGCCGGTCCGGCACGCGCCCGGCGGTGGCGCGCAAGGCGTCGCCGAGCGTGGTGTCGCGCCATGCGCCTGAGGCGAAATAGCGTCTGGCCAGATCCGGCGGACAGTACGTCACGCCGTCGATACGGTGATGAATACCGCTCATGTTGTCTCCTGCACGAGCTGACGCGAACTCATGCGGGCGGGGCAATCCGCACGATGTCGCGTTCATAGGTTTCTATCCGGCCATTCAGGCCGCCCGTGAACAGCCCATACCAGACCGCGGGCTTGAGCCCCAGCGCGCGGCGCTCGAAGGCGATGGGCGCGTCGCTGGAAATCACGACGTAATCGCCGACGTCGTCGACCCGGCATTCCGGCATCCGCCGCGCGGCCGCCGTGAGCGAGGCGAACTCGGGCACGTTCAACACGAATATCTGCAGAGAATGGCGGTTCACGATCGGGGCTCCCGAAGCACACGTTGAGCGAGGCATTCCGCCTTGCGCCGCCACACGGCATCGATGCTGGCGAATGCCTCGCCACCCGCGCGCGCTTCGTCTTCGAGGGCCATGGCGGCGTCGAGCGTGGCCGCGGCGTCGCGGGCGTCGATGGGCTCCAACGGACGCAGCTTGCGCGTGATTTCGATGAAGTAGCCATTCGGATCGCGAAAGTAGATCGACGCGATCACCTCGTGCGCCGTCTCCGCGGACACCGTCACACCGCGCGATTCCAGGCGCGCCTTCCAGGCTTGCAGGGCGTCTTGCGTGTCGACAAGCCATGCCGTGTGCGTGGCGTCGAACACATGATCGTCCGGCAGCGGTGCCCGGCCCGGACGGCATGCGAGCGATGCGGGCTCGTTGCTGCCGAGGTAATAGAAGAACGCGATGGTGCTGCCGTTGCCGCTGTCGAAAAAGAAATGCAGGAAGTCCGGATGCGTGGCGGGTCCCCAGCCGCGCGCGGAAATCGTGTGAATGAGCGGCAGGCCCAGCACGTCGCGGTAGAACTCGACGGTCTCTCGCAGGCGCCAGGTCGGACGGGCCGTGTGGTCGACGCCGTGCAAGCGTAACGCGAGCTGCGCGGGGCCGGCCGGGGGGATGTCGTTCAACTTCATCTCAGGTCTCGTGGGTTCGTGGATTCGATGCAATGCGGGGGCGCGTCATTGCGGGAAGGTCTCGCGCAGCCAGTCCTGCAGCAGGCGCCCGGCAACGTAACGACCGGCCTCCTCGCCCGGCGCGAGCGCACGTCCGTGATGGTCGCCGCGCACGCGGCGGTGCGTCTTGTGCGACGCGCCGAGACTCGCGTGGATGTCCGCGATCACACTCGGGAAGCACGCCTGATCGCCCGTGTACTCGATCAGCAGCGTGGGCTGAACGATGGCGGAAGCGGTCTTCGACAGCAGCGCGTTCGACGACAGGCCCGACCATGTCGACAGCCAGGCTTCCGGCGAACACACGCGCCCGAAGCCGACCGAACCGTAGTTCGAGGCAAATGGATCGCTGCCCCAGAGAGAGCCGAAACGTCGATCGGACGGGTCGAGCGAAAGATCGAAGCAGCGCAGGTCGGCGTCGGTGCGCCAGACCGTCATCAGCGGCGTGTGCGCGGCCATGCGGCGCACATGGGCGGCGGCATTCGCGCCGTCGCGCCGCAGACGCTCGCGGGCCGCCTGGCGCGCGGCGATCAGATCCCGCGCCATCGCGTCGAGCCGGGCCACGCGCGCGGTCTGCGCGGCGCGGTAGCGCTCGACGAAATCCGGTGCGTACCGGGTCGACGGCGAAGTCGACAGCGGAGTCGACGGCACCGACGCATCGGCATCGGCATCGGCCCGACGTGCCACATAACCGTTGGCGCCGTCGAAAGGATCGAGGGTCGGGTCGACGGACAACGCGTCGTGTTCCTCGGTGACCGACGGATCGATGCACGATTGCAGCAGCGCGCCCTGTCCGGGGTGCGGCGCGACGAACACCACACCGTCGACGACCGGCATGTCGAGCGCCGCCAGCCTGGTGGGACGCCCGCCGGGCGTGCGTTCGATCCGAGCCTCCGGCGCGAGGCCGGACTGCTGCACGTACAACGCATAAAGGCCGCTGCCGCCCGAATTACCGAGCAGCACGATGCGCCTGAAGCCCGCGTCGCGCAGAAACCGCATGGCCGCCGCCACGTCGAAGAGCGCCAGTTCGTGCTCGAGGCGCATGTCGTTGCCGACCGCGCGCGGCGCCTGAGTCCAGGCAGCGTAGCCCGCCCCGACGATGTCGGGGATCAGGTAATGGCACGCCATGAATTCGCGCGGATGCATGATGCAAACCACCGTATCCGGCGCACCCGCGGCGTAAAGCGCGCCGCTCGTGGCCGCGCCGTCGGCGGTGCGCAGTACCACGTTGCGCGTGGTCGCCCCCAAGGGCAGGTCGCGCGGATTCCAGTCGGTATTCAGGAAACCCGCCGTCGCGCCCAGACCATCGCCGCGGCCGTGTCGCTGTTGATTCATCGTTCCACCTCCTTTTTTTACATACTAGTTCAATTTTTTACGAATTTGTAAACATTACCGTAAAATTTTGACGAATCCGTAAAAAACCTGATGGGGAGATAGGTCGAGCTTTGCTGTGCGATGGATTTTCGCTATCGTTCGAATTTATTGGCGCTTTCTGACGCGAGCGTCGAAAGACCGAAAAGGCAATCGACATGAGCAAAGCACAAACAAAGAGCGACGCGCTCCGGGAGAACATTCTTGAGGTCGCGACGCGCCTGTTCATTGAACGGGGGTTCGATGGGACGAGCTTCAATGACATCGCCGACGTGGTCGGCGTGAGTCGGCCGGCGCTCTATTACTACTTCAAGAGCAAGGAGGCGATTCTCGAAGTGCTGACCACGGTGGTCACGCGAGCGGCCGGGGAACTGGCGTCCGAGGCGCTGCCGGCGCACTTGCGGCAACCGTCGGCAATGCTCCGGCACCGGGTGCTTCGACACGCGCACCTGATCCTCACGCATCCGCTGCAATTTCGTGTGGTGGAGCGCAACGAGGACAATCTGCCGCCCGAGCAGCGCAAGCTCGCCGAGCAGTCGCGTCGCGCGGTGCTCGAGCAGTTCCGGCAGGCAATCGAACTGGGTATCGAGCGCGGCCAGTTCCGGGTGATGGACGCGAAGGTGGCCGCCTTCTCGATCATCGGCATGTGCAACTGGACGGCATGGTGGTTCGCCCCGTCGGGACCGCGCAGGGCAGAGGAAATTGCCGAGCAGATTGCCGACATGGCATTGCGCTCGGTCGAGCAGGACGCCGGGCGACAACTGGGCGAGCAAAGCGCCGCCGGCGTGCTCAAGCTGCTGCGCGACGACATCGACTTGCTGGAACGGCATTTGAAGCCGTAGTCGGCCAGTGGCACGGCGCCTCGCCGCATACCGGGACGTCGCGGACCTCGGCAACCCCGCCAGTCCGTCGGAGACGCGCGGTACGCCGGACCTCGCGACGTCAGAAGCTGCAACAATCGCAGAGCAGTTCGGGGTTGAGCAGATCGGGGGGACGTCCGCCGAGCCTGCCGAAGCCGAAGGCCGCCACGAGGTTCTCCACGGCGCGCCGGGCGTCGGGCGACGACATCGCCCGCACGCCGGCACGGGTCATCGCCGCGATGTCCATGTGCGGCTCGCTCGGCGTCAGGCAACACACGGCTTGCAGCGCATCGAGACCGTCGAGCATCTGCGCGTCGATGACATCGGTCTCTCCCACGAGCGCCGCGGCCGCCGAGCGCAACTGCTCGCTCAGCGCGGCGCGCGACATCGCCTGCGCGCATATCGCCACCTCGAAGAAGCGGTCGAGGCGATCGATCTCGGCGTCGTCCAGCGGCTGGGTGACCACCAGACGATGCCTGCCGAGTCCCGCGAGCGCGAGCTTCATGCCGCCACCGCTTCCGTTGCCTCATGCGCGCGCGGGTGAGCGCGCAACGGCACGCCGGTACGAATCAGATCGGCCGCGCGCTCGGCGATCATGATGACTGGCGCATTGATATTGCCGGAGGTCAGGTCGGGCATGACGGAGGCGTCGACCACGCGCAGCCCTTGCACCCCCTTTACCCGCAACTCGCTGTCCACCACGGCCATCGGGTCGTCGAGTGCCCCCATCCGGCAGGTGCCGGCGGGGTGATGGACGGTGATGGCCGTCTTGCGGATGAACGCGTCGATCTGTGCGTCGGTCGACATCGTCGGCCCCGGCGCGATCTCCGCGCCGATAAATGGCGCCAGACTCGGCTGGGCAGCCAGTTCGCGCACCATGCGCACCGACGCGCGCAACGCGGCCCAGTCGTATGGCGTCGACAGGAAATTCTGGTGAATCCGCGCCTTTGCGGCCGGGTCGGCCGAGACCAGGCGAACCTCGCCCCGGCTTTGCGGATGCAGCAGGACCGTGCGGCAGGCGAAGCCGTCGTTGAACGGTTGCCTGAACGGCCGGAAGTACGGCCACGCCCCCAGCGGTGCGGCCGTGAGCAACAATTGCAGATCGGGTGCCTCGCTCGGCGCCGGCGCCTGTCCGCTTTGCATGAAACCGACCACCCCACCGGGCACGTCGGCCGCGAAGCCCTTGCCCGTGAAGTAGGCCCGGATCAACTCGATGCCGATGCGATCCAGACGCATCATCCGGTGAAACGGTCCCGGACTTGCGCGACGATACATGACGATCACCGACGGATGGTCCTGCAGGTTGCGACCGACGCCGGGACTCGCCACCGATGTGCGAACGCCGATCTGCGCCAGCCTCGCAGGGTCGCCGATCCCCGAGAGCATGAGCAGTTGCGGTGTATTGATGACACCGCCCGACAAGAGCACCTCGCGCCCGGCTGTCGCCACATGCCTGACGCCGTTCTGCCAGTACTCCACGCCGACGGCACGCTCGCCTTCGAGGATCACGCGTGAAACGAGCGCGCCGACCTCGACCCGAAGCCCCGGGCGCGAACGCGCCGGGTGCAGATAGGCGCTCGCCGCGCTGCAGCGGCGGCCATTGCGGATCGTCATCTGAAGCCGGCTAAAGCCGGCCTGCGCGGCACCGTTGTAGTCGTCGACCCACGGATGTCCCGCCGTGCGCGAAGCCTGGGCGAACGCGCCCAGCAACGGGTCCTGGTAACGGCATCGCTGCACGTTGAGCGGCCCGTCGCCGCCGCGAAACGTATCGCCCCCCTCCTCCCACCGCTCCTGCCTGCGAAAGTACGGCAGCACGTTCTGGTAGGACCAGTCGGGCAGTCCGTAGTCGCTCGCCCAGCGGTCGAAGTCGGCGCGATTGCCGCGCACGTGCGCCATGGCGTTGACCGAAGACGAACCGCCCACGACCTTGCCGCGCGCGCATTCCACGCTTCGCCCGCCAACATTCTCCTCGGGCTCGCAGTCGTACATCCAGTCGTGCAGCCGTTTGGTGAGAATCTTGCCCCATCCGAGCGGAATGTGAATCCATGGATCGCGATCCCATCCGCCGGCCTCGAGCACGAGCACCCGAACCTCCGGGTCTTCGGTCAGGCGACTGGCGAGCGTGCAACCGGCCGAGCCCGCGCCAACGATGATGTAGTCAAAAGTGCTTTGCATGCCAGGGTCTCGCGAACGGTGGAGGATCATGGCTGCGCGGCAACGCGGCGCAGGCTGACGTGAATGTTCTTCTCCTGCGTGAACGACAGCATCTCGCCCAGGCATTCCTCGCGCCCCATGCCGGACTGCTTCATGCCGCCGAACGGCGCGCCGAGAAAGTGCTTGCCGACTTCGTTGATCCACACGAAGCCCGCACTGACCCGCGAGGCGGTGCGCATGCCTTTCTCGAGATCGTTGGTCCAGATGGCACAAGTGAGCCCGTAGTCGAGCGCGTTCACCTCGGCGAGCATTTGCGCTTCGTCGCGCCACTTGATGATCGAGAGTACCGGGCCGAAGATTTCCTCCTGCGCGATGCGCATGCTGGGATCCACATCCGCGAACACCGTCGGCTCGATGTAGTAGCCGTTGGCCAGCGCCGGATCGTCGGGCACCTTGCCGCCATGGACCAGTCGCGCACCCTGCTCGTGCGCCGACGCGATGTATGCCATGACCCGCGCATGCTGCGCCTGACTGATGATCGCGCCCATGGTCGTCTTCGGATCGGTCGGCAGACCGGGCACGAACGCCTTGCAACGGTGCGCGATACGCTCGATTACCGCGTCGTACAGGTGCTCGTGAAGGAACAGGCGGCTCGTCGATCCGCACGACTGGCCACACCACGTGAAGTTCATGCCCGCCACGGCGGCCGCGGCCAGCGCATCGGGGTCGACGTCGGGGTAGGCGATCAGCGCGTTCTTGCCGCCAAGCTCCAGCAACATCGGCTTGATACGGTCGCCGGCACCGCGCGCCACGGCGCGGCCGGTCGGTATGCTGCCCACGAGACCGAGCATCGCCACGCCGGGATGCGACACCAGGGCTTCGCCCACGTCGCGCCCGCCGTTGAGAATCGACACGACGCCGGGCGGAAACAGGCCGCCGACGATCTCGGCCAGACGCGACGACGACAGCGGCGCCTGCTCGGGCGGTTTGATGATGACGGCATTGCCCGCGGCCAGCGGCGCCGCCATCTTGCCCGCGGCAAACATGAAGGGATGATTGAACGCCACGATTCTCGCCACGACGCCGACAGGCTCGCGCACCGTGAAGTCGATGGCGTCCGGCCCCATCGGGATCGATGCTCCCTTCATTTCGGTGACGAGCCCGGCGAAAAACTCGAACAGCGCCGCCGCGACCATCACGTCGCCCGCCATCTCGGCCACCGGATTGCCACAGTCGGCGGCGTCGAGCATGGCCAGATCGGCCGCATGCCTGCGCATCTCCACCGCCGCCGCCCTGAGCACCCGTGCACGCTCGAGCGGCGGCGTGTCGCGCCACACGGCGAACCCGTGCCGCGCGGCCGCAACGGCGGCGTCGACATCGCTCGCGTCGCCGACCGCGGCCCGCCCGATGCACGATCCGTCCCCCGGACTGTGGACATCGACGTAACGGCCCGCGTGCGGGGCATGCCACGCACCGCCGTAGTAGAGCCCCTCATGGGCCGGGAGGACCAGGCTGGTCGCACCCGCGTGCAAGCTTTCGGACATACGCGCTGTCATGGCCGCCCCCTTTCACTTGCGCAGCGGCTTGGCCGCCGTCAGGAACTGCATGTCGAAGCCGCCGCTGGCTTTCGCGTTCGCATCGATGGAGCCCTCTTTTCGAAGAACGTCGAACATCTCGCCCCAACGCTTCGCATCGATCCAGCCGATTCCGTTGGCCGCCGTGTCGGGCGAATACATCGTGTGCTTGAAATCGGCGTCGAGTTGCTCGGCGAGGATCTTTTCCTGCCCCTTGTACTCGGGGTTGGCTTTCACGATGGTCGCCACCGCCTCGTCGGCATGGCCGATCACGTAGGCGAACGCCTCCATGTACGCGTTCACGAAGCGCTGCACGAGTTGCGGATTCGCCCCGATCATCTTGTCCGAGGCGAAAACGCCCGATCCGTAGACGTTCAGACCGTGGTCGGCCGCCTGGAGGATCGAGAGCGAGCCCGGGCCGCCCGTCTTCTCCTCGAGCAACGGCACCTCCGCATCGATATAGCCGGGCACCGCGTCGACTCGCCCCATCACGAGGTAATTTTCGTAGGGCGGCGCGACCGTGCTTTGCCTGATGTCGGCGAGCGACATGCCGTTCTTGCTGAGGAAGGCCTTCAGGAACACATAAGTCGAACCCGCCGGATGCACACCGACGTTCAGGCCCTTGAGGTCCTTGGCCGAAGCAAGTGGCTTGCGCGACTTGACCGACACCATGGCCAGCGGGCTCTTCTGATTGACGGCGACCAGCGCCGAGTTCGCCGCCCCCTGCGTGCGTGCGACCAGCAACGTCGAAAGATCTCCGAAGCCGAACTGCGCGCTGCCGTTGGCGACCATGCGCAGCGCGTCGACCGAGCCGGTGCCCTTACGGATCGCGGTGACGTTGATGCCTTGCTTCGCGAACATGCCCTTGTCTCGCGCGACGAAGAACATGGCGTGATTGCCGCGCACGATCCAGTCGAGCTGGACAATGACATCATCGGCGGCCGACGCAGGCGCCGCGGCGCCCAGCAACGACACCGACACGAGAAGCCCCGAAAACAGTTTGCTCAATCTGCTCACGCTGGTACTCCTGCAAGAAAAAAGCGCTGAAAAGGAAGACGCTTCGACACTCCGCTAACCCGCTAACCCGCTACCCCACTGCCCCGCCGCCCCGCCATCCGGCGATCAGTGGCGTGATTCGCCGCCCCACGTAATGAACCGGTATTCGAATCCCTCGACGGCGTAGTAGAAGAGCACGCCAAGCAGCGACACCTCGACGAGGGCGGCAAACACGAGCGGCATCTGCATTTGCGTCGAAGCGAACTGGATGACGTAGCCCAGCCCGGCCGACGCACCGGCGAACTCGCCCACGATGGCGCCGATCACGCTCAACGTGATGGCGACCTTGATGCCGGCCATGAGCGACGGCAGCGAGTGCGGGATCTGCACCCGCATCAGGATCTGCGTTCGCGTGGCGCCGACCGACTTGAGCAGCGCGACCAGGTTCGGATCCGCGCTGCGCAGGCCGACAAGCATGTTGAGCGCCACCGGAAAAAACGCCATCACGACGATAAGCAGTATCTTGGGCATGAGGTCATAGCCGAACCAGAGCACGAAGATCGGCGCGAGCGCGATCTTCGGCACGTTCTGGAAGACCACCATGAGCGGGTAGACCGCGCCGCCCAACCGCTCGAAGCGCGCAATGCCGATCGCGAGCAGTGCCCCCACGACGCTCGACAGCACGAAGCCATACAGCACCTCGCGCGCCGTCACCCATGCCGCGGCGGCGAGCTCGGGCTGCTTCGTCACCAGCGTCCCGGCGATCTGCGTCGGGGTCGGCAACACGAATGCGGGCACGTCGAACACGCGCAGCCCGGCCTCCCAGAGCACGAGCAGCACGACGAGCAGGGCCACGCCCGGACCGGCGCGCCACAGGCCGCGAAACGGCTTGGGGGCGGCGCGCCCGCGCGCGCCGGCGGGCACGACTTCCGTTGGCGATACGCTCATGACGCCCTCCCGGCCCGATGGCCTTCCTTCAATCGCTTGCGCAGATGCGACGCCGTCTGCGCGAACGCCTGCGTCGCATAGCTGTCCTCGTTGCGCGGGTAGGCCAGCGGCACGGTCAGGCACTCCAGAATGCGGGCCGGCCCCGTCGCCATGACGGTGACGTCGCGCGACAGGAACACCGCTTCGTCGATGGAGTGCGTCACGAACACGATCGTCTTGCCGGTCCGTTGCCAGAGATCGAGCAGGAAGTCACTCATCTCTTCGCGGGTGATGGCGTCGAGCGCACCGAACGGCTCATCCATCATCAGTACCTCCGGATCGAGCGCCAGGGCGCGCGCGATGGCCACGCGCTGGCGCATGCCGCCCGACAACTGCGACGGCTTGCGATCCACGGCGTGCCCGAGTCCCACGATGTTGAGCAGTTCGAGCGCGCGGGCGCGAATCGCTTCCTTGTCGCCAAACGTGCCAACGATCTCCATCAGCAGGCACACGTTGTCGAAGGCGCTCTTCCACGGCATGAGCGCCGCCTCCTGGAACACCAGGCCGATGCGGCGCTGTCGCACCGCCTCGGCCGGCGTCATGCCCCCCACGCTCACGCGCCCCAGCGTGGGCGCCTGCAACCCCGCGAGCACCTTCAGCAGCGTGCTCTTGCCGCACCCTGAGGGCCCGACGAGCGACGTGAAGCCGCCACGCTCGACCGACAGGTGGATGTCATTGAGCACGCGGGTCACATGCCCTTGCGTCTCGAAGTCGACGCAAAGTCCGCTCACGCTGATGTAGGGCTGCGGCGACGGGACGGGCGCTTGTGTATGCGCCGGTGCTGTCGTGCGCACCGTCGTCACCCCGTCGGGCCGATCGGGACTTGTCATGGGGACACTCCAGTCTTGCGATTCCGGAATCATGGTCCGCGCTTCACGCCGCGCTCGGCGCGGCATGCGGCGCGAACGCCATCGTGCATCGACGACCTCGCGCAGTCGCGCGTCAGCCGGCGCTGGTCGCCTTCGCGAACGCGGGGCGCGCTTCGATACGCCCGAGCCATGCCGCGACGCCGGGCAGCGCCGGCAAATCGAACGGGAAGTTCACGCAGCGCCTGACCAGCGGCGCCAGTGCGATGTCGGCAAGACTGATCGCCTGTCCGGCACACCACGGCACCTCGCGCAGGTGCTTGTCGAGGATCGTCAGCTCGGCGGCGAGGTTCGGTCCCGTATCGGCCGCTTGCGCCTCCCTCGGCTTCTTCGCGTCCTTGAAGCCGGCGAGATAAACGGGGTTGAGCGACGCGAGCGTCCAGTCCATCCATCGCTCGACAAAAGTGCGTTGCGCCGGATCGGCGGGATACAGCGACGACGCCTGCCGGCTCGCGAGGTAGCGCAGGATCGTATTCGACTCCCAAATCACGAGCTCGCCATCGGCCAGCGTCGGTACCTTGTTGGTGGGGTTCATGGCAAGATATTCGGGGGTGCCGGTGTTGCCGAACTGGCGACCGTAGTCGAGCCGTTCGTAGGGTTGCCCCAGTTCTTCGAGCAGGAAAATGACTTTTTGCACGTTGCCCGAAGTGGCGCGTCCGTAAAGCTTGATCATGTCGGTGTCCTCAGGTGATGTTCGGTGGGTGTCGCGACGGGCCGGCGTGGCTCACAGCGGCCGGTAGGCGATGCATTCGATCTCGATTCGCGTGGTGATCACGGCGCGCGCCTCGACCGTGGTGCGCGCGAGACGTCCGTCCGGGAAGAACTCCTTGAACACGCCGTTGTAGCGGCCGAAGTCGCGCGCATCCTCCAGGTAGACGGTGGCCTTGACCACATCGGCCAGATCGCATCCGGCCGCGCGCAGCGCCCGTTGCACGGCGAGAATCGTGGCGCGCGTCTCTTCCTCGATCGTGCCGCTGATCATGCCGCCGTCCTCGTCCTTGGCTACCTGGCCCGACACGAACACGTAGTCGCCGGCCCGCACGGCCGGGTGAAACGGAAGGTTCGGGTTGCGCTTGCCATGTACCGAAATCGTCATTGCCGTCCTCGTTGTCGTTGTCCGGGGCGAAGCGTCATCCCGGGAAGCACTCGATGATGTCGATGCCCTGCTGCCGGTCGAGCAGGTACACCAGACCGCGATCGTCGATCGTCACGTCGTTGGACGAGGCGCGCTCGCAGCCGGCGGGCGGATCCGGTTCGTAGTAGGCGATCTCCTTCGGGGCGAACGGATCGGCGATGTCGACCAGCCGCATGCCCCTGGCGAACCACGCGAACGGCAGCGTCGTCCCCACGAAACGCTCGGAGGGCTGGTGGCAGCCCGACATTGGCTCGCGAGGCATGCCATCGGGGTCGACGCCCTCGACCTGAAACGTCGAGATCGGCATCGGCTGGCGCTCGTCGGTAATGTCGTAGATCCAGGCGAACGACGGCGGCGACGGCCGCAGTTTTGCCACGTCCTCGTCGGCCACCACCATGACCCGGCGTCCCTTGACCATGCCCGGGATCGGCAAGGCGGTATGCGTCGGGTGCGGATGC
>OFTX01000628.1_pt1 | contig 17059 bp, 12 predicted proteins | sample 1775051 | NCBI WGS metagenome assembly OFTX01 (sample SAMN08195772, study PRJEB24354) | sludge metagenome | isolation source: sludge from phenol fed wastewater aerobic bioreactor A | place: India: Nagpur | collected 2016-09-15
ACGAAGACCGGCGCGCACCAGCCCAGCGTCAGCGAGCGCTCGGCCAGCGCGCACAGGGCGTCGAGCGCGGCCAGGGCGCCGGCAAAGCGCGTGAGCTGGGGCACGTGCGGTTGCAGCTGGGCCAGCAACTGCTCGTACAGCCACTTCTCGCGCGCCAGCGCGCGCTCCTGCGCCGACAGCGCCTTGTCCTCGAAGGTCTTGAGCTCGGGCGTGATGAAGCGCTCGGCGTTTTTCAGCGTCTGGCGGCGGCGGTAGTCGTCGGGCACCTTGGCGGCCTGGCCGGCGCTGACCTCGATGTAGAAGCCGTGCACCTTGTTGAACTGCACGCGCAGGTTGGCGATGCCGGTGCGCGTGCGCTCGCGCGCTTCCAGCTCCAGCAAAAAGGCGTCGCAGTTGTCGGCGATGGCGCGCAGCTCGTCCAGCTCGGCGTCCAGGCCGGGGGCGATCACGCCGCCTTCGCGCAGCAGCGCGGCGGGTTCGTCCAGCAGGGCGGTCTGCAGCAGCTGGGTGGCGGCTTCGGGCGGATCCAAGTCACCCGAAATCAAGGCCAAAAGTGCCTCTGGCGCCCGCGCTACAAGCGCGAACAGCTCTTGTTTTTGTAGTGTCTGGCGCAAGGCCACCAGCTCGCGCGGGCGCACCTGGCCCAGCGCCAGGCGCGCGGTGATGCGCTCCACGTCGCTGGTGCCCTTGAGCTGCGCGCGCAGCCGCTCGGCCAAGCCACCTTCGCGCAGCGCGGCGGTGGCCTGGTGGCGGGCCTGGGCGGCGGCGCGCTCGCGCGCGGGCGACAGCAGCCAGCGCCGAAGGCAGCGGCTGCCCATGCCGGTCAGGCAGGTGTCGAGCAGCGACAGCAGCGTGGGCGCGTCCTCGCCGCGCAGGGTCTGCACCAGCTCCAGGTTGCGGCGCGTGCTGGCGGGCAGCTCGATCAGCTCGCCGGCGCGCTCCACCGCCAGCGCCCGCACGTGGGTCAGCGCGCGGCCTTGCGTGTGCTCGGCGTAGGCCAGCAGGGCGGCGGCGGCGGCGTGCGCCTGCGGCAGGTCGTCGGCGCCCCAGGCGGCCAGGCTGGCGGCCTGCAACTGCTCCAGCAGCTTGCGGCGGCCCAGCGCGGCGTCGAACTGGAAGGCCGGGCGGTGTGTGAGCGCGGCGCGCGTGCCGGCCAGGCGCTGCTCGAAGGCGGGCGCAGCGTCTTGCGCCAGCAGCAGCTCGCTGGGGGCGATGCGCTCCAGCCAGGCCGGCAATTCATCCAAGGCGCATTCGGCCAGCTGCACGCGGCCCTGCGTGACGGCCAGCCAGGCCAGGCCCACGCGCCCGCGCGCGCCGGCGTGCACGGCCAGCAGCAGCGACTCGCTCTTGTCGCTCATCAGCTCGCTGTCGGTCAGCGTGCCAGGGGTGACCACGCGCACCACCTTGCGCTCCACCGGCCCCTTGGCGGTGGCCACGTCGCCCACCTGCTCGCAGATCGCCACCGACTCGCCCAGCCTGATCAGGCGCGCCAGATAGCCGTCCACCGAGTGAAAGGGCACGCCCGCCATCGGGATCGGCTGCCCGGCCGACTGCCCGCGCGCGGTGAGCGTGATGTCCAGCAGCGCCGCGGCGCGCTCGGCGTCGCCGTAGAACATCTCGTAGAAGTCACCCATGCGGTAGAACAGCAGGGTGTCGGGAAAGTCGGCTTTCAGGCGCAGGTATTGCGCCATCATGGGGGTGTGGGCGGTCAGGTCGGTGGCGTTCATGGCGGGGCAGGGCGCTCGCGGGCGCCCCCCGATTGTGCGCAATGTGCGCACCCCGCCGCGCCGGGGGCGGGCGTAGACTCGGGCCCCTTGCCATTTCGCCGGCGTCACGGGTGCATCCTTCGTCTGGCACCGTGCCCATGTCCGCTGCCCCCACGCCTGCCTCGTCCGCCGACTTCAACGACCGTCCCGGTCCGCTGTTGCTGGTGACGATTGCGCTGGTCGGCGTGTTTGCCTTCTTGCAGGTGTATTCGGTGCAGTCCATCCTGCCCGAGCTGCAGCGCGATCTGAACGCCACCGTGGTCGAGATCGGCCGTGCGGTGGGGGCCACGGTGCTGGGGGTGGCGCTGCTGTCGCCGCTGATGGGCATGATGTCGGACGCGCTGGGGCGCAAGGCGCTGGTGGTGGCTTCGGTGTTCGCGCTGGCACTGCCCACGGCGGCCATGATCGGCGTGCAGACGGTGCACGGCCTGACGGTGTGGCGCTTCGTGCAGGGCCTGGCGGTGCCGGGCGTGACGGTGGTGGCCATTGCCTACATCGGCGAGGAGTTTCGCGCCGCGGCGATGGTGCGGGTGATGACGCTGTACATCACCGGCAGCGTGCTGGGCGGCTTTCTGGGGCGCTTTCTGCTGGGGCACCTGACCGACTACATGTCCTGGCGCGCGGCCTTCGGCGTGATGGCCCTGCTCAACGTGGCCGGCGGCGTGCTGGTGTGGCGCGTGCTGCCGGCCTCGCGCCATTTCGTGGCCGACCGGCGGGTGGCCAGCACCCTGGCCACGCTGATGGCGCTGCTGCGCCATCCGGCGCTGCAGGCGGCGGGCGCGCTGGGCTTTACCGCGCTGTTCGCGCAGGTCGGCATGTTTACCTTCGTCAACTTTCACCTGGCGGCGGCGCCCTACCACTTCAGCCCGGCTGCCCTGGCCAACGTGTTCGGGGTCTACCTGATCGGGGTGGTGGTCACGCCGCTGGCGGGGCGCTGGATTCCGCGCCTGGGCGCGCGGCGCACCATCCTGCTGTCGGTCGGCCTGGCGGGCCTGGGCGTGCTGGTGACGCTGCTGCCCTCGGTGGCGGGCATCGTGACCGGCTTGGCGCTGGCGTCCTGCGGCACCTTCATCACGCAGTCGGCCACGCTCAGCTACATCGCCTATCGCATCGACCACGGCCGCTCGCTGGCCAGCGGCCTGTATTACACCGCCTACTACGCCGGCGGCTTTTGCGGTGCCTGGGTGGGCGGCGTGGCCTACGCCCACGGCGGTTGGGCGGGCACGGTGGCGCTGCTGGTGGCCACGCAGGCGCTGGGCTGGTGGGTGGCCTGGCGCTTCATGGCGGCGCCGGCGGCGGCCCGGGCCTGAGACGCGGGCGTTCAGGCGCGGGCGGGCACGGGCTCTGGCGAACCGGGCGCCAGCTCGGCCAGCACGCGGTCGGCATCGGCGCGCACCGCGCCGGCCAGGCGGCAGGCCAGGGCCAGGCGGCGCAGCAGCCAGGCGCTGGAGTCGGACTCGAACGGGTCGGGCAGGACCTCTGGCACGGCCGAGCCCAGCAGCGGCGCGTCGTCCGCGTCGTGGACATGGGGTTCGGACGGCTGCCAGGGGCGCGTCATGTCCAGCGCCTCCTCGATGACGCGCGCCGCCGCGTCGAGCGCGGGTTGCACGGCATCCAGCTGCAGGCGCTGGCGCCGCAGCAGCAGGATCGACTGGATGGCGCTGAGCTGGCCGAGCAGCTGGTAGCCGTGGCCCTGCAGCTGCTCCAGCGCAGCGATGGGCGGGCGCACGGCGCGCGGCTCGACCAGCGCGCGGTTGCTGGCCAGCACCAGGGCCGACAGCGCGTCGTAGGCTTCGCGCCGGGCCAGGCGCCAAGCCAGCTCGGGCTGGCCCGTGACCTCGGCCAGCGTGGCCAGTGCCAGCGAGAACCGGGCGTGGCGCCCCATGGCGCGGGCCACGCGGCGCACGGTGTCGGCGATCTGGTGGCGCTCCCACGAGGGCAGCACGTACGAAAAGGCCCAGGCGATGCCGGTGCCCAGCAGGGTGTCGCCCACGCGCTCGATGAAGTCGAGGGCGGGTTTGTCGCCGCTGTACAGCAGGTGGGCCAGCAGCAGGCCCATCACCGAGCCGGCCAGCGCGGTGGTGGCGTAGTGGCGCACCACGAAGGCGTGGGCCACGCCCTGGGCGACCACCACCACCAGCAGCAGCACGGCGGCCGGCGGGTGCAGCGCCAGCAGGCCCACGGCCAGCCCGCTGCCGACCAGCGTGCCCGCCACGCGTGCGTTGCGCCGCTCCAGCGTTTGCGCCAGGCTGCCGCGCAGCACGACGACGATGGTCAGCAACACCCAGTAGTCGCGCGAACCCCAGGGCAGCAGGCGTGCCAGCGTGTAGCCGGCGCCGATGGCCAGCGCCGCGCGCAGCGCATGGCGCAGCGCCGGCTGGCGCCAGTGCCACACGCCCAGCAGCGGCTGGATGGACCAGTAGGCCGGACTGACGAACAGCTGCCAGCCGCGCCGAACAGCCGACAGCTGGGGCGCCTGCTCGCCCCGGGCCAGGGCGGTCAGCTGGCGCACGGCGGCGTCTTCGTCGCCCACGCGCACGCAGACGCTGCGCACCAACGCGGCGCGCTCCAGGATCTCGTCGTCGTGCGGGTTGGCGGCGGCCAGGGCTTCGGCCCGGTCGCGCAGGGCTTGCAGCGCAGCGCGGTGGTCGCTGGCCGGCTCGGGCGTTCGGCCCAGCAGCATGGCGTCGGCCAGCGCCGCCACCTCGTCGGCCATGGTGTCCAGCGTGGCGGCCAGCGGCGCCAGGGCGGCGGGCTGGATGGCCTGCAGGCGTTCGATGTCCAGCTCGCCGGCAATCAGGCGGTCGCGCAGCTCCAGCACCACGATCAGCATGCCGGCCAGGCGCTGGCGCCGCGGCGTGCTGGGCGATTCGAGAATCAGGTCGCGCGCGGCCTGCAGCTGCTCGGCCAACGCGGCCTGGCGCTGCAGCACGTCGCCGACGGCGCGCGGATCGTCGGCCTGCGCCGAGTCGGCCGGCACGCGCGTGAAGCGGCCGGCATGGGTGCGCATCAGCGCCGCCACGCTCAGCAGCACGCTGGCCATGGTCTGGGTTCTATAGCGCCCATTCAGCAGGGCGTTGCTGGCCGTGGCGTACAGCACGTACAGGAAGGCGCCGCAAGCGCACCAGGCGGTGCGCAGCAGGGCCTCCTGCAGGCTGCTGGCCGGCTGCGGCGCCATGGCCAGCAGCATGGCGAACATCACCGCCGCCGCCACCGGCATGCCGGCGCGGCCCCAGGCGGTCGACAGAAAGGCCAGGAAGGTGGCGGGCACCAGCAGCAGGCCCAGCTCGACCGGGTGTCCACGCAGCAACTGCACCGCCAGGAACAGCGGCAGGCCCAGCAGCGGGGCGGCCAGCAGATGCGAGAACTTGCCGCGGCGCGCGCGCGGCGTGTCGGAAATGAGGGCGATGATGGTGCCCACGCTGGCGTTGGATGCGGCCGCCATGCCGAGCGCGGCGTACATGACGGCGACCACCAGCGCCATGCCGACGGCCACCGAGGCGCCGTTGAGGATGGCCGCGCTGAGCAGCGTGCGGCGTGCCTGCACCAAACGTTGGTTCAACGACGTGCCTTGAAGCAGGGCCATCGCGCGATTGTTGCATGGCTATCATCGAGCGATGAACAAGGCTTTCACGCGCGAAAGCGATGGCGAGGACGACGAGGACGACGTCGCGCTGCCGCCCCTGCCCGCGGGGGGCAGGAACTACCTCACGCCGCAGGGCTACGCGCGCCTGCGTGGCGAACTGCTGAACCTGATCGACGAGGAGCGCCCCAAGGTGGTCGAGGCGGTGCACTGGGCGGCCAAGAACGGCGACCGCAGTGAGAACGGCGACTACCTTTATGGCAAGAAGCGGTTGCGCGAGATCGACCGGCGCGTGCGCTTTCTGACCAAGCGCCTGGAGATCGCCGAGGTGACTGACCCCAGCGTGCACCATGGCGGCGACCAGGTGTTCTTCGGCGCCACGGTGACCTACGAGGACGAGCAGGGCACCCGCCGCACGGTGACCATCAAGGGCATCGACGAGGCCGAGAGCAGCCAGGGCGAGGTGAGCTGGATCAGCCCCATCGCCCGCACCCTGCTGCGCGCGCGGATCGGCGACGTGCTGCAACTGGCCACGCCGGCCGGGGTGCAGGAGATCGAGGTGCTGGCGGTGGACTATCCGGCGCCCGCGGCCTAGGCGTCAGGCGGCAGTGGGCACGGTGCGCGTGGCGCGCAGCACCGAGTGGGTCCAGCGCAGGGTGCGCAGCACGTGGTCCAGGTGGGTGCGATCGCGCACGGTGATGACGAAGCGCAGGTCCAGCGCGTCCTGCGCCACCTCGTCGGGCATGCCCAGGTGCACGATGTCGGATTCGGCCGAGGCGATGGCGGCGGCCACGCGCGCCAGCACGCCCTTGCCGTTGACCACGGTGACGACGATGCCGACCTCGAAGGCGCGCACCGGCTCGTCGGCCCAGGCGACGGTGATGAAGCGCTCGGGGTCCTTGTGCTGCAGGCGGCGCGCCACGGCGCAGTCGTCGGTGTGCACCACCAGGCCTTCGCCCCGGCCCAGGTAGCCCAGCAGGCCGTCGCCCGGAATCGGGCGGCAGCAGGTGGCGTACTTGATGGAGACGTCGGCGCTGCCGTCGACCGTGACGGCGCCTTGCGACAGGTTTTCGTGCGCGGTGTAGCGCGCGCGGGTGAGCAGCAGCGCGTCGGGCTTGACGCCCTGCTCGCCCAGCAGCGTGACCAGACGCTTGGCCACCATGCTGGCGCTGCGCTTGCCCAGGCCGATGTCCAGCAGCAGTTCGTCGCGCGCGCGGTTGCCGGTAAAGCGCAGCAGCTTGTCCCAGATCGCCTTGTCCTCGGGGCCGTCGCCCGGCGGCTTGCCCAGGCCTTCGGCGCGCAGCGCCTGGGCCAGCAGCTTGTCGCCCAGGGTGCGCGACTGGTCCTGCGCCAGCGACTTGAGATGGCTGCGGATCTTGGAGCGCGCGCGGCCGGTGCGCACGAAGCCCAGCCAGGCCGGGTTGGGGCTGGACACGGGGGCGGTGACGACCTCGATCACGTCGCCGTTGTTGACCTCGGTGCGCAGCGGTACCTGCTCGCCGTTGACCTTGGCGGCCACCGTGTGGTCGCCCACGTTGCTGTGGATGGCGTAGGCGAAGTCGACCACGGTGGCGCCGCGCGGCAGCGCCATGATCTGCCCCTTGGGCGTGAAGACGTAGACCGCGTCGGGAAACAGGTCGACCTTGACGTTGTCCCAGAACTCGGCGGCGTCGCGCGTTTCGTTCTGGATGTCCAGCAGCGACTGCAGCCACTGGTTGCCCAGTTGGGCGTCGTGCAGCTGGCCGTGCTCGCCGCTCTTGTACAGCCAGTGCGCGGCCACGCCGGCCTCGGCCACCAGGTCCATCGCCTCGGTGCGGATCTGGAACTCGACGTTGATGCTGGCCGGCCCCACCAGCGTGGTGTGCAGCGACTGGTAGCCATTGACCTTGGGGATGGCGATGTAGTCCTTGAAGCGCCCCGGCACCGGCTTGTAGAGCTGGTGCAGCAGGCCCAGCGCGGTGTAGCAGCTGATGATGTCGGGCAGGATCAGGCGCACGCCGTACAGGTCGCTCACCTGGGCGAAGGACAGGCGCTTGTCGTCCATCTTGCGGTAGATGGAGTACAGGGGCTTTTCGCGCCCGATGATGCGCGCCGCCAGGCCGGCCTCGCCCAGCGCCCGCTCGACGTCCTGCTGCACCTTCTGGATCAGGTCGCGCCGGCGCTGGCGCGCGCGCGTGACGGCCTTGGACAGCACGTTGTAGCGCCAGGGCTTGAGGTAGCGGAAGGCCAGGTCCTGCAGCTCGCGATAGGTCTGGTTGAGCCCCAGCCGATGCGCGATGGGGGCGTAGACGTCGAGCGTCTCGCTGCTGATGCGGCCCCACTTGTTGCGCGGCATGTCGCCCATGGTGCGCATGTTGTGCAGGCGGTCGGCCAGCTTGACCAGGATGACGCGCACGTCGCGCGCCATCGCCAGCAGCATCTTGCGAAAGGACTCGGCCTGGCCCTCCTCGCGCGTGTTGAAGCGCAGCTTGTCCAGCTTGGTCAGTCCGTCCACCAATTCGGCCACCGGCGCGCCGAAGCGCTCGACCAGGTCGGCCTTGGTGACGCCGCAGTCCTCCATGGTGTCGTGCAGCAGCGCGGCCATGATGGCCGGAGCGTCCAGCTTCCACTCGGCCGCCTGCGCGGCCACCGCGATGGGATGGGTGATGTAGGGCTCGCCGCTGTGGCGCAACTGGCCCAGGTGGGCGGTGTCGGCAAAACGATAGGCCTGGCGCACGCGCTCGACGTCGGCCGCGTCAAGGTAGCCCAGTTTGGACTCCAGCGCGGCAAAGCTGGCGGCCGCAGCGTTGGCGGCAGCCAGCGGGGGATCCAGGGGAGGCGCCGCGGTGCTCATCCCCCGAATTTAACCATTCGGGGCGCGGATTGTCCGTCGACATGAAAAATGCGCCGCAAGGGGCGCATTTTTCAGGGGGTTTGGGGGCGCGGGTGCGTTCAGGGCACCTTCTTGAGCATTTCCAGGCCGATCTGGCCGGCGGCGATCTCGCGCAGCGCGGTCACGCCGGGCTTGTTGGTGGTCTCGACCTTGGGGGCGTGGCCCTGGCTCAGCATGCGCGCGCGGTAGGTGGCTGCCAGCACCAGTTGAAAGCGGTTGGGGATTTTCTCGAGACAGTCTTCGACGGTGATGCGGGCCATGGCGGGTGCTGCGTGTAAGGGGTGGATCAGTCGATGTCGAGGGCCTTGAACGTATCGGCGTGGACACGCTTTTGGGCGCTGAATCTCAGGCGTTGCGCGTGAACGATGGCCTTGAGGTCAAACAGCGCGCGCTCGAATACCTCGTTGATTATAACGTAGTCGAACTGATTGACCTGGGCCAGCTCCTCGCGCGCATTGGCCAGGCGCAGCTCGATCACCTCGTCCGAATCCTCGCCGCGCCGCTGCAGGCGCGCGCGCAGCTCGTCCCAGCTGGGCGGCAGCACGAAGATCAGGATGGCATTGGCGAACAGCCGCCGGATCTGCAGCGCGCCCTGCCAGTCGATCTCGAGCACCACGTCGCCCCCGGCCTGCATGCGGGCGGCAATGGCCTGGCGCGAGGTGCCGTAGCGGTTGCCGTGCACCTGGGCCCACTCGAAGAAGTCGCCCGCTTCGATCATGCGGTCGAAGGTGGCGCGGTCGACGAAGAAATACTCCCGCCCGTCCTTTTCCTGGCCGCGCGGCGCGCGCGTGGTGTGCGAGACCGATGGGGCCACGCCCACATCCACCTCCATCAGCGCCTTGACCAGGCTTGACTTGCCCGAACCGCTGGGCGCGGCGACGACGAACAGATTGCCGAGAGTGTCCATGAAGGGTGCAAACCGAGGGTGTTTGCGGCCCGATTTTATTTCGGCGCGGCCACGCGGGCGGCCGCAGCGATGTCGAGCGCGCGCAGGCGCAGCGCGGGGTCGTACACGTCGCACACCAGCATCATCTCGTCGCAGTCGGTCTGCTCGGCCAGCGTCTGCAGGCCGGCGCGCACGGTCTGCGGGCCGCCGATCACGGCGCAGGCCAGGAAGTCGGCGATGCCGGCGCGCTCGGCCTCGGTCAGCCGCGCGAAAAAACCCTCTTGCGGCGGCTGCAGCAGGCCGCGCTCCCCGCGCAGGATGCTCAGCACGCGCTGGAACACGCTGCCGGCCAGGTGCATGGCCTCGGCGTCGGTGGGCGCGGCCACCACCGGCACGCCGATGGTCACATAGGGCCGCGGGCACTGGGCCGAGGGCTTGAACAGGCGGCGGTACAGGTCGATGGCCTGCAGCAGCAGCGCGGGCGCGAAATGCGAGGCGAAGGCATAGGGCAGGCCGCGCTCGGCCGCCAGCTGGGCCGAGAACAGGCTGGAGCCCAGCAGCCAGATCGGCACGCGCGTGCCGGCGCCGGGCGTGGCCACCAGCTTCTGGCCGGGCTGGGGCGTGTCCAGCAGGTGCTGCAGCTCAGCGACGTCGCGCGGAAAGTCGTCCACCGTCTCCACGCGGTCGCGGCGCAGCGCGCGCATGGTCATGGGGTCGGTGCCCGGCGCGCGGCCCAGGCCCAGATCGATGCGGCCGGGATACAGTTCGGCCAGGGTGCCGAAGGCCTCGGCCACCACCAGCGGGGCGTGGTTGGGCAGCATCACGCCGCCGGAGCCGACGCGAATGCGCTCGGTGCCGCCGGCGACGTGGCCCACCAGCACGGCCGTGGCCGAGGAGGCGATGCCGATCATGTTGTGGTGCTCGGCCATCCAGTAGCGCACGAAGCCCAGGCGCTCGACGTGCCGCGCCGTGGCCAGCGCCACCGACAGCGCGTCGGCCACCGAGCGGCCCTCGCGCACGGCCACCAGATCGAGCATGGAAAAGGCGATATCCTGCAAAGCTTTGGTCATGCGCCGATTGTGCGCGAAGCGTTTGACGCGGCGTTCGGCATCTTTGGCAACCCCTCGATCCATCATGAAACTCAAGGACACGCGCCTGGAAGTGCTGCCGCGCGATCTGTCGGCCTACCGGGCCGGCAACACCGGCATCGACTACGTGCACCGCTTCGACTCCGGCCGGCCGGGCCCGCACGTGCTGATCAACGCGCTGACGCACGGCAACGAGATCTGCGGCATGGTGGCCGCCACGCATCTGCTGGACACCGGCGTGCGCCCGCTGATCGGCACGCTGACGGTGAGCTTCGCCCACGTGCAGGCCTACGAGGCCTTCCAGGCCGAGGACCCGTTCGCCAACCGGCAACTGGTGCACAACCTCAACCGCGTTTGGTCGGCCGACTGGCTCGACGGCGCCGAGGACAGCCCCGAGCTGCGCCGGGCGCGCGCGCTGCGCCCGGTGGTGGCCGCGGCCGATCACATCTTGGACATCCACTCGACCAGCCACGACGGCGGGCCGTTCTGGGTCTATCCCGGCTTCGAGCGCAATGCACGGGCGGCACTGGCCATCGGCGCGCGCGGCGCGGTCGTCACGCACCTGGTGATGCCCAGCGGGCTGGGCAGCGGCACGCCGCTGATCCAGCATGGGCGCCACGGACTGGCGGGCGGTGGCGCCGGCGTGGCCCTGGTGGTCGAATGCGGCCAGCATTTTTTGCGTGCCAGCGCCGAGGTGGCCACGCGCACCGCGCTGGACTTTCTGGCGCACTTCGGCTTGATCGACGCACCCGCGCCGGCGAGCCAGCCGGCGACCCAGCGGCGCTTCGAGCTGCTGCGCACCTGCATGGTGCAGACCGAGGCCTTCCGCTTCGTGCGACCGCTGCAGGGCTTCGAGACCTTCGCGCAGGGTGAGCTGATCGCCACCGACGGCGAGGCGGGCGAAATCCGCGCTCCGTGCGACGAATGCACCGTTTTCATGCCCACGCGCAAACCAATCGTCGGGCGCGAGGCGGTATATTTGACGCAGCCGCTGGCGGCCTGAACGGGCCGCGCCCTCGACCGCGGCACGACCACCGACCCACGCGCCGCGCCGGCGCCGATTGCACCATGTCGACTGTTCCCGTTCTGTCCGATGACGCGCTGCAGCCGCAGGTGAAGGCGGTGTTCGACGACATTCGCGCCACGCGCCGCACCGACCGGATCAACAACTTCTGGCGCGCGTTGGCCGCCGCCGATGCACAGTTGCTGCAGTCCACCTGGACCGAAGTCAAGCAGGTGATGGGCGAGCCCGGCGCGCTCGATCCCCTGGTGCGCGAGCTGATCTACGTCGCCGTTTCGGTGGCCAACGGGTGCAGCTATTGCGTGCACTCGCACACGGCAGCCGCGCGCGCGCGCGGCATGAGCGAGGCGCAGTACGCCGAACTGCTGGCCATCGTCGGCCTGGCGGCCAAGACCAACCACCTGGCCACGGCGCTGCAGGTGCCCGTGGACGCCGCGTTCGACGCGCAGGCGCGCTGACCGGCCATGCGCACGGCCCGCGGCACCAGCCCACTGCTCGAGCGCAGCAAGCGCGAGGTGCTGCTGCGGGCCGCACCCATGCTGGAGCGCACGGTGCAGGCGGCGTGTGGCGCGATCGAGGAGACCGGGCGCGGTGCGCGCTCGGTGGCGCGCCGGCTGCAACTGGGCGATGCGCACGCGGCGCTGCTGCGCCATGCGCCGCGCCTGCGGGCCGAGTTTCCCGAGGTGTTGATGCAGGGCGTCGAGCGCGCGCTGCGGCAGGAGGCCGAGCCTGAACCCCGGCGCGCGCCGGAGCGCGAGGAGACGCTGCTGGCGCTGCTGGACGACGCCGAGGTGGCGCGCTTTGTCGAGACCTCGCGCCTGCAGCAAAACGCGATGCCGGTGGTCGAGCGCTCGCTGGGCGTGCTCGATTCGCTGATGAGTTCGGTGCTGGGCCTGCCCGTGGTGCGCGCCGACCTGAACCCGTTTCGCCCCGACGTGTTCTGCACGGCGCTGCTGCAGGTGCTGGAGGCCCAGCCCGAGGCACCGGAGTTGCGCAGCCACTGGCTTCGCCACATGGGCCGTCCCTTCGCGGCCGAGATGCATGTGCTGTACGAGACCCTGAACGCGATGCTGACGGCCCAGGGGGTCGAGGAGGCGCGCTACCGCCTGCGGCTGGTGGGAGGTGGTGGCTCCGGCGGTTCGGGCTCCGGCGGCACGCCGGGCACCGGTGCGGCGACGGATGCTGGTGGCGGTGGCGGTGGCGGCAGCGGTGGCGGTGGCGGTGGCGGCAGCGGTGGCAGTGGCGGTGGCGGTGGCGGTGGCGGCAGCGGTGGCGGCGGTTACGGGGCGGCCAGCTCGGGATTTGCCGGCGACGGTGCGGGTGGCCCGGGCCTGGCAGGCGGCGCCCGCGGTTCGGGCCGCGGCGCGCGCCGACGCGGTTTCGTGCCCCGGATGGAGCAGCTGTCGCAGGCCAAGCCCGCCGTGGATGCCGGCGTGATCCGCGACTTCCTGTACCAGCCGCAATGGATCGAGGCCCACGACGAGCCCTTGCCGCAGGGCTACTACAACGCGGTCGAGGCCGAGATGGAGGCCTTGGCGAGCCGGCCCGAGGCCGGGTTCGATGCGCTGGCGCACGTGCAGGAGCAGGAGCGCCGCCGCGGCCAGGACCTGATGGCGCGCGCGGCGCCGCGCGTCGGCGTCGATCGCCCGCTGCCGCCCGACGAATGGGGCGAGTGGGCTTCGGCGCGGGCCCGCACCGACACCTTGATGCGGCTCAAGGCCAAGGCCGCCCGCATCAGCCAGGTGCTGGGGCTGGACGCGGTGCGCGCGCTGATCAACCAGGTGGCCGGCGACGAGCGCATGCTGGCGCCGGTGCGCGAGGCCTTCGTCGCGCTGGAGCCGGCGCTGCTGCGCATGGCGCTAGACGATCCGCGCTTCTTCGGCGACGAGGCGCACCCGGCGCGCCTGCTGGTCGAGGCCATTGCCCAGCGCAGCTTCAAATACAACGACGAGTTCGCGCCCGAGTTCGAACGTTTCATGACGCCGGTGCGCACCGCCGTGCGCGAGCTGGTCGCGCTGCCGGCCGCCACGCCCAGCGACTTCGAGGCGCGCCGCCTGTCGCTGCAGGCCGACTGGCAGGCGCAGGACGAGGGCGAGCAAAGCGCGCGCGACCAGCTGCAGCACTCCATGCAGTTCGCCCAGGAGCGTCAGGCGCTGGCCGACCGCATTGCCTGGGAGTTCAGCCTGCGCTCCGATCTGGTGGGCGTGCCCGCCGTGGTGGCCGACTTCCTGTATCGCGACTGGTCGCTGGTGATCGCGCATGCGCAGCTGACCCACAAGGGCGCGAAGCTCGACCCGGGCGGCTACCTGGCCGTGGTCAGCGACCTGCTGTGGTCGGTCAACCGCGAGCAGGTGATGAAGCGGCCGGCGAGGCTGTTCGAGGTGGTGCCCGGCGTCATCAAGACCCTGCGCCGCGGCCTGGACATGCTGGGCAAGGAGCCGGCCGAGACGCAGGCCTTCTTCGACGCGCTGCTGCGCTATCACGACCCGGTGCTGCGCCTGCGCCGCCTGCGCAGCGCGCAGGACGTGGAGGCCACGGGCTTTGCCCGCACGGGCCAGGAATGGGCCGAGCTGCCGCCGCCCGAGCCCGAGGGCGCCGAGCGCCCCACGCCGCGCAAGGCCGACGAACCCTGGCTGGGCCGCCACGAGCGCGAGGCGGCCGGCTTCGAGGACACGCAGGGCCTGGACGACTGGCCCGCCACCCAGCCACCCGATGCACCCACCCAGCCGGCCGTGCCGACCGACGTGCAAAGCGCCTCGCAGCGCGCCGACCTGCCCCTGCTGACCGAGCGCGCCGACACGCCCCGGCCCGCGGCCGACGCGCCGGCCGGCCCGGCGCCGGCGGACTTGTCCGAGGGCGAGCTGATGGCGCGCATTCAGGCCGAGGTGGCCCGCCTGCGCACCGGCGACTGGGCCGACCTGTACGTGCACGGCGCCTGGCGCCGCGCCCAGATGAGCTGGATGAGCGACAACGGCTCGCTGTTCATGTTCGTCAGCCACGGCGGGCGCGCGCACAGCATGACGCGCCGCACCTGCGAGAAGCTGATGCGCCGGCGCCACCTGCATCCGGTCGACATCGACCCGGTGGTCGAGCGCGCGCTGCGCCGGCTGGCCGAGGAGGCGGGCGAAGCGCAGGCCGGCGACGCCGACGAGCCGTCCGTGTCGGCCCCGTTCGCCGACTGAAGCCCATCGTCGTGGGCGCGTGCCGGCTCACACGTCCAGAAACAGCGCCGGGTCGACCGACGCCCGATTGAGCACCACGCCCCAGTGCAGGTGCGGCCCGGTCACGCGGCCGGTGGCGCCCACGCGGCCCAGGCGCTCGCCCGCCGCCAGCGGCGTGCCCACCGTGGCGTCGATGCGGCTCAGGTGGCACATCATCGACAGCAGGCCGCCGCCGTGGTCCAGCCACACCGTGTTGCCGTTGAAGAAGTAGTCGCCGGTGTCGATCACCGTGCCGGCCAGCGGCGCGACCACGGGCGTGCCGCTGGCGGCGGCGATGTCCATGCCGCTGTGCGGGTTGCGTGGCTGGCCGTTGAAAAAGCGCCGCTTGCCGAACGAGTCCGATCGCTTGCCCGGCACCGGCGGGCGCATCGCCAGGCGACCGGCGGGCGGCGCGCTGCGGGTGGCGATCACACCGTCCTGGTGCTTGCGCTCGCGCTCGTAGCGCGCCAGGTCTTCGGGCGACAGGTCGACCGTGCGCGGCGCCACCTTCAGGTGCTGCTCGGCGTAGCGCTTGGGGGCGATGGTGTAGGCCAACTCGTGCACGGCGTCGCCCTGGCGCACGCGGATGGCCTCTGGGCCGGGTTTGGCGGCCAGCGCGATGCCGACCAGCGCCGTCCACGCGATCATGTCGCCCACCACCAGCAGCGGCATGTCGTCCGCGAAGGCCTGCGGCCGCTCGGGCGCCGGGCCCAGGGCGATGCGCGCCACGCCGCCAGGCACGCGTTCGTCCTGGGGCCAGGGCCCGCGGTCGGCCGACTGCGCCCAGACGGGGCCGACGCAGGCCAGGCCGGCGGCGGCAAGCAGGCTGCGGCGCGTGGGGGCGGTCGGCTTCGGGTCGTCGTGATTCATGGTCGAATTGACTGCTATCGCCCTATGGTCAAGCGCGGGCAGCTATCAATAATATAGTTCGTCGCAGACGGGGTGTGTCCATCAGCTGGCCGCTTCCAGGCCGCCCTCGAAGTGCTGGCGCATGCAGCGTGCGGCGCGCTCGCCGTCGCGTGCGGCCAGCGCGGCCATCAGGGTGCGGTGCTCCAGCAGCGCCTGCCTGGGGCGCCCCGATTTTTGCAGCGAGTGCTGGCGGTGCAGCTTCATCACCTTGCGCAAATCCTGCACCACCTGCAGGCGCCAACGGTTGTCGGCCAGCTCCAGCAGGCGCAGGTGAAAGGCCTCGTTGAGGGCGAAAAAGCGCGCCGTGTCGTCGATGGCGGCTTCCAGCTCCTGGTGCAGGGCGCCCAGCTCGGCCAGCGCGGCGTCGCTGGCGTGCCGCGCCACGGCGCGGGCGGCGTCGGCCTCCAGCAGCGACAGCAGGTGATAGACGTCGGCCAGGTCCTTGGGCGAGGCCTCGGTCACGTAGGCGCCGCGCCGCAGCTTCATGGTGATCAGGCCTTCGCTGGCCAGCACCTTCAGCGCCTCGCGCAGCGGCGTGCGGCTGATGCCCAACTCGTCCGCGATCTTCAGCTCGTCGATCCATTCACCCGGCGCCAGCTGGCGCGCGTAGATGCGCTGGCGCAGGCGCTCGGCCACCTCTTCGTAGAGGGCGCGGGGGGCGAGGGTGGCGGTCACGGCGGACAAGGGTGTCAAAAATATTTTTCGATTCTAGGCGCAAAACTGCATTTTGAATTAATAATTATGAAAACTTCGAGTGCGACCGTGAGGCAGCCCGTCGCGGGCCGCGCACGTCGCCTGACGCTTGCCGAGACCACCATGAGCCACGACGCCCCCGCCTTCAAACCCTCCACCCTGGCCGACTGGCAGCAGGCGGCGCAAAAGTCCGCCCCCGGCGGCGATGTGCAGGCCCTGAACTGGCACACCCCCGACGGCATCACGGTCAAGCCGCTGTACACCGCCGCCGACGTGCAGGGCCTGCCGTATGCGAACACGCTGCCCGGCTTCGAGCCCTTCGTGCGCGGCCCGCAGGCCACCATGTACGCGGTGCGGCCGTGGACGATCCGCCAGTACGCGGGCTTCTCGACCGCCGAGGAGAGCAACGCCTTCTACCGCAAGGCGCTGGCCGCCGGCGGGCAGGGCGTCAGCGTGGCGTTCGACCTGGCCACGCACCGCGGCTACGACAGCGACCACCCGCGCGTGACGGGCGACGTGGGCAAGGCGGGCGTGGCCATCGACAGCGTGGAGGACATGAAAATCCTGTTCGACGGCATTCCGCTCGACAAGGTGAGCGTCAGCATGACCATGAACGGCGCCGTGCTGCCGGTGCTGGCCGGCTACATCGTCGCGGCCGAGGAGCAGGGCGTGTCGCAAGACAAACTGGCGGGCACGATCCAGAACGACATCCTCAAGGAGTTCATGGTCCGCAACACCTACATCTACCCGCCCGAACCGTCGATGAAGATCATCGGCGACATCATCGAGTACACGGCGGCGCACATGCCCAAGTTCAACTCGATCAGCATCAGCGGCTACCACATGCAGGAGGCGGGCGCGACGCAGGCGCTCGAACTGGCCTTCACGCTGGCCGACGGCAAGGAGTACGTCAAGACCGCGCTGGCCAAGGGCATGGATGTCGATGCCTTCGCCGGGCGCCTGTCCTTCTTCTGGGCGGTGGGCATGAACTTCTACCTGGAAGTGGCCAAGATGCGCGCGGCGCGCCTGCTGTGGTGCCGC
>OFTX01000631.1_pt1 | contig 16979 bp, 19 predicted proteins | sample 1775051 | NCBI WGS metagenome assembly OFTX01 (sample SAMN08195772, study PRJEB24354) | sludge metagenome | isolation source: sludge from phenol fed wastewater aerobic bioreactor A | place: India: Nagpur | collected 2016-09-15
TTTTTGGGGGATTTGATAGTCTGGAGTGGCTTTATTTTACAATAAAATCAATGAGTTATTTATAATTCAGGGCCGATGACTTCACGTTCAATCTCGGCGCCGGACGGCTGCAGACATCCACGCTGCGTCGGCGAATCAACCAGCGAGACTGGCTTGCTGCAGGACAGGAACTACGGCGCTGGGTGTATGGAGGCGGAAAAGTGCTGCCAGGTCTGGTGACGCGACGAGAGGCAGAGTTAGCGCTCCTTCTCTCGTAGCTGTGCGAACACCCGTTATCGGATCATCGCCAGGAGGCCGATAGCCACAACAACTCCAATGACACCGGAAGCAGCAACGGCTCCCCACGTCCCCAGCTTTGGTTTCAGCCAGTAATAGCTGCCGAAGGCGACCAACCCACCGACAAGGCCAAAAAGCTTGACGATTATTACTGCCAAAATGGATGGCCAGAGCCAGTTCCATGAGCCGGATTTCTTTTCGGGCGTAATCGCTGGTGCTGATTCAGGTGCGGGCGCGGACGTTGCGGACGGCGCGTTTGGGTCTTCGTAAGCCATTGGATTCTCCTACTGTGATTATCAATTTCCTACAGCATTCAAGGCGCTCATCAGAATCAGTACACTGAAGACTGCAGCGGTACACACAAGCGCACGCAGCACTCCCCACTTCTTATGGATTACCACTGCATTGGCGGATGTATCCCACAATGTTGTGCCAGTTTTCGTGAGACGCCGATAGGCGAACAGTTGCGTGAACAATGCAACGAATGGAATGCCAAGTCCCACACCCTGAAGAAAGACGAGGAAAGAGCGGTTTAGCGCCTCAGGAAAGGACAATAGGTCCCCGCCCGGATGGGCCACCCTGATGCCGAACAGCCATTTCGCTGGGGTAGTTCCGAACAACGAGAGAAACACAGATTCGGCAGGCACCCAAACCAGATACAGCATGAAACCGGCGATGATGGGATTTTCTATTGCCTTGGCGAAGGCCGCCGCCTGTTCAGGGATCGTCGCGCTCAAGGCGAATATCAGCAGAAGGAACAACAGAAACCCTGCAGTGCAAATGTCCACCGTCCGCGCGAACAATCGTCTCCATGGATGATGTTGCCCCCCGAGAAAACTCTTGCTCTGATCAATGGATGATTTTGGCTCTTGGGCGAACCCATCGAAGGTTGGCGACGGTGCATTGGGATCTTCGTAGGCCACTGGCGTCTCCTGCTCTTCTTATCGAATCACGATGCTGCTTTTCAACCGGTTGTGGGCCGCAATTGCTTGCTGATCACCTTCGATGTACGAAAGCGTGATCAAGGCTTTCTCGGCGCCCAACGGGACATGGTACTGGGTTACCCTCATCGTCTCTGCCGAGTTGGCCGTTGATGTGCGTCCGTAGCGAATGATCAGGGCGGTCTGGCCTCCAAGTGGTTCAACGGCAAAGCTGGGGCGTCCGACCTCCTTCATTCCATACTTCGCCATCCCCGCCCACATCGTTGGAGACTCCTCACGCCAAACGTCTGCCAAATCCCTCAGCACCTGCTGCTTGTCGGCCCGTACTTCTTGCAAAACCTCAGCTTGGGTAAGGGGTGGGTCCATCGGTATGAACGACACCCGCACAAACACCCGGGAGGGTGCTGGATAGGACTGCACCGATAGCGAGGCCACATGCTCAATAGCCACGCCAGTCATCTTTTCGCTGAATTCCTTGACACGCCTGCGCTGTTCGGCATCACTGATCGTCCAGTCGCTCGGCACTTCAAGCTGGACCCGCCCTTTGACGTTGAGCTTGGTGTAACCGGCTGACTGCGCGGCGATCGGCATGGCGACCGCAGCCAACAAGCAGAAGCACAGGGCGAAGAATATTGTTCTGGAATTGTTCATCATCAGTTCTCGGTGAGGAGGCTGTTCAGCAACTCCTGCTGGACAGCTTGCAGTTGGCCTCGGCTCTGTGGTGAACCGGTTCCCTCATAAACGTTGATCGAGAGCGGCAGGGAGTTCAGGAGCGTGATTGCGCTGATTCCCGAAATTGGTCGGCTGCTTTCCCCAACGCTCATGTTCATCCGCATGGAAAAATAGACCGCGTTCCCGTCCCGACCAATCGGTTCAAACTTCATGTCTGTTAGGGTGGCGTCGCTATTCTCGAACGACGCTTTAAGCCGTCGATTGAGCTCAACGGAATTCACCCGGGGAGTCGACTTGGAAAGGCCGGAAAGGAACGCCTCTCGCGGCATCTCGATTCGCTGGAAATTCCCCTTCGGGCCGATAAGTTGGATTTGCAGCCAGTGATCCAGCATTTCCCTTCGCCCCATTCTGTAGTCCTCCAACTCGGAACAAAGAACTGCCGCATGCACGAGGCGCGAACCTTCTGCGAGGGAACGCTTTGCCAAGTCCATGAGCTCGACTTCGCGCGCCGACTCACCCGGCGTGCAATAGCCACTTGGATTGGAGAACAGGACCTGCTGACCAAGCACGTTCACCGACTCCGCAGCCGCGCGTTGCTGGATAACAGTCTCCAGGCCAGCCTGCCGACTCTGCATGACTGGCGCGACAGTTGGCGGTGAATAGGAGGGCACTGTGGTGACGGGGGCTTGAGCAATTGGTGCCGTCGCCGAGCGGGTGGGCTCGTTCTTGGTCGAGTTGACGAAGACAATGAGCAGAAGCCCGATGCCCAAGCCGATACCGACCATCCATTTACCGGTGGCCACGTCTGATGAGCCGTCGCTCTTTGATTTGGACGGCGGTGGAACAATTGAGGCAGACGGCGCTTCCTCGGCCTGTCTGGGTGGCGATTCGGGAACCGGAGCGGGGTTGGGCGGCGGAGTTACTTGTGGCGTGGACTTGCCGGCTGGGCTGCCTTCGTCGACATCCGAAACAAGTGTCGAAAGGCCTGAGAAGCCTGTGGCGTTCCCCTTTTGTTTGTCGTCAGCAGCCACGGCTCAACATCTCCAACTCAAAGCCGCAGCTTGGTATAGACGCCCTCGACCATGCAGTCGTTGCCGTCTTCAAAGCGAAGCTGTCCGAAACCGGGAGCCGAAATTGTCAGGTAGGCTTCTTCGCCAAGGGCAAGGGAAAGACAGCTCGAGGTCTTGATGTAAGAATTCGTTCCAATTACCTCGTACCAGTCATCATCCTCACGACTCACCGTGACTGCGTATTTGCCCGGCTTCTGCTTCGAAGCGCCGAACACAGCCTTCACATCGCACTTGTCCTTGCTATCGAAGAAAATGACCTCGCCGCCGTAGCCGGACGCCTTGAAAATGGCCTCTTCAGAGTAGGCATAGACGTAGCAATAGCGCGTCTGGATGATGATGTCTTCGGCGTCGATCTTGTAAACGTTGCTGCCCTTGCGGGTCAGGCTCACCTCATAGTTTTCAGCCAGAACAGGCCACGTCTGAAGGGTCATCAATGCGGCAAGCGTAGCCAGAAGGGTCTTTTTCGTGGCCATCGTCTACTGGGTCTGGAAGCTCGATAAGCGGCTTTTCACGAGGTCGAGCTTGGCCTTATGAGCCAGTGGCCTGTTGAAAACACGATTCTGGATTTGGTCGGACACCTTGCTGATGGCGATGTACGCCATACTCAAGCCAGACTCCCGCTCTGAAGCCTTCTTCTCAACGAAATCGTATGGGAAGTTCTCACAGAACTTGTGGAAGCCGGAGAACTGCGCGACTTCCTTCGTGAACCGGAAGCCATCTGGGGTGAGGCGCGAGCGCCGGGGATGGTAGAGGTCAACGAAAAAGATGAACCATCCGCTTCCGTCGAATGTCACGGCCTCGAACACGTCCACTTTATCGATAGCCCCGAGGCGATGAAAAAGGATGCGCTGTCCTGACTGCGTTTCGAGTCTGGACAGATATGCAAGTTGACCGATCGGCCCGTTAACCGGGATGGGGTTCGTCTCAGAAAAGCCAAATGGGCCAGAACCGTTCGGGTCCTTGTCGTAGGCAGGCGCAGATTCCAGCATCGCCTTCATTACCGGATGAACGAGCTCCAACTGGAACTTTTCGTCATCGAGGATGCGATGGATGTGCGCAAGCGCCTCACGTAACGCCTTGTCTTCTTTGTTGCCCCCGAAGAGGTTTGATAAAAATCCCATACAAGCTGCCCCCAAAAGTCGAGTGGATTACGTCATTGCAGCAATTCGCTCAGTCGGCGCAGCCCGGGCTTCTTGAAAGCCATGCGAATCAGCTGCTCCAGGATGTGCGTGTTTGCGACGTGAATGTAGGAAATGCCGACATTGGTTTTTTTGTCGTCCTTGGACCCGATGCAGAACGATCCATCAGCATTCCATATCTGCACCTGCCCCCACGTGCACCGCACCCTTTCATTGGCACCCAGAAATTTGTGCTTTACCAAGGTGATGCCATCATCGTGAAGGAGTGCGTCGCCGAAGTACAGGTCCCGCCCATCTTTCAGGGCTTCCAGCATCTCACCCAGCAGGCGAACGCACACGGCTCGCCAGAGCTTGTCGATAAACTTGCTGTAGATGTCCTCTTTCTTTAGCTCGACAACAGCCTCCGAGCGCTTGTCTCCGAAGGCAATGGTGTAGGTCGTCCCCGTCGGCACGCCGTTGACGGAGTGGCGCACACCACCCCAGCGAACTCGAGTGATCGAGTCCAGAGAGAAACTCTGTCCCTTCCATGAGATGCCATCGGGCGAAATGCTCAGGGTGTCCTTGAACATCACACCAATTTCAGCGCGGTAAGTGATCTCACGCGCCCATTCGTCTCTGCGTGCTACCGCCTTCTTCCGCTCATGGAAGATATCGGCAAGCGCATCCGCATCCTGCTCAACGCGCTCGGATACCTCAGGTAGCTCGGCAAACAACTCTTGAAGCAGACCAGTCAGCCGTTGGGACTGCGTCAACATGTCATGCGTGTTGAACAGGTCGATGGCGAGGCTACGTATCTCGTAGGCCAGGTCACGGCTTGCTTCATGATCGATGCCGCGCGCTTTGGCACTCAACTGGATAGGCTGGGCGACCTTGTCCCAATTACGTGCCACGGCATCAAGCTTGTCCACATACGGCTTGACGGCAGCTTCACCCGAGTTCGCCGAGTCACGGGCAGCTTTGATCAGCTTGTGGACGTTCTCAGCTTCCTTCTGCAGAAAGCCTTGGGTTTCCACTTCGTAGCTATCGACGAGGTCATCGATCAGTTCGGGCGCGTGATCCTCGCCGCCCAACGTAACCCCCTCCACTGTGTCCGTCATGACCTGGACGAGCGTCGTAGGTGGCAACCTGTCGAGGGCGTCCTTGATGGCGCTGCGGTAGTACCGTTTACGTTCCGCCAGTTCGGCTTCGATTTGGTCAAGTGCCCGGACCTCCGGGAAGCCGGAGACGGCACGGTCTTCATTGATGTCGCGCAAGACATCTTCGGGATCGATCTCATCCACGAGGTAAGCAACCTCCTGAATGAAACTCGCCAGATCTTCCGCATCGTGTTCGCTATCCACCGCCTCGAAGGCGGCGGCAAGCAAATTCAAGTGTGCAAGCGTGGGCAAGCCAGACTCCCCCCTGACCGCCATAGGATCATGGAGCAGGTTTTCAACGAGCTGGGATGCCTTTCGCGGAGAAACGCCGGGAAGCCATGCGATCTCCGCGCTCAACCTGGTGCGTGGATTCGTTAGATCAGAGCGTGCCTTCTGGCAGACATCGTGGTCCAGCTCCAAAGACTTCTCTTCAGCCAATTCAACGATTCGCCTGCGGTCGTCGCGGGTGGTCACACCGAGAATGGCGAAGGGCGTCTGATGGAGTGCGGTTGCTTTCAGTGTGCGTTGAACTCGGGCTCGCGGAGATGGGGAACTCCTGGCCGGTTGAGCAAGAGGCGCAGCAGTTGGGCGGGAAGATGCCGCTGTTGACACGGTCTTCGCAGATGCGTCTGATGCCGGTTGAGCACCAAGCATCGCCATAAGCTGCGGGTCCTTCAGAGCATCTTGCGCCTGAGCCAATGCCTCAGGTGGCACTGAAAGCTTTAAATGATTGCGAAGCTCATGACTGTAATGTGCCAGTTGAGATTTCGACGAAAGGTGATCGGTTAGTACAAGCGATAGTGCGAGTTCGCTGTGCGCCCGAGGAGTAGTACCGCATCCAGAGCAGGCCAGCAATGCACCTGGCTTGTCCGAACCGCATTTGAAGCAAATGGCTAGTGTCATTTTTCTAATCCCTGACTCGTCTCACCTGTAGCCCACTTTGCCCAGTTCTCGTCGCAGGCAGCTGTAGTAACTTCCGGGGCCACTGTATTGGCGAGAACTTTCGCAGGCTCTCTCTACTGCCGCTGACGCTGCGGACGTTAGGTTTGACAAATCAGGAGCGCCGCCCGAGGAACGAAGACTGGATATCTCCCGATTCAAGCAGTTGTAATACGCGCCGGGACCGCTGTATTGGCGGGCACTGTCACAAGCGCGCTCTATGGCAGATTGCTCGAAAGCTGTGAATCGTGAGATATCAGGACGCCCACGAGAGGCGCTCAAACTTGAAAGCTCTCGATTAAGGCAGTTGTAGTACGCGCCCGGGCCGCTATATTGGCGTGCGCTGTCACAAGCGCGCTCGATGGCAGCTTGTTCAGACTGCGATGCGGCAGAGAGGTCGGGGCGTCCTCGCGACGCATTCAGGCTCGAAATTTCCCGCTTTAGGCAGTTGTAGTAAGCGCCAGGGCCGCTGTACTGACGCGCACTGTCACAAGCTCGCTCGATAGAATTCCTCTCGGAATCCGTTGCGCGAGACATATCGGGGCGCCCCCCTGAGGATTTGAGACTCGCCATTTCGCGAGCGAGGCAAGCCTGGTAAGCGCTGGGACCACTATATTGACGTGCACTATCGCAGGCTCGCTCTATGGCGGCTCGCTCAGCACCACTTACCGTTGCCTGCTCCGGGCTAGACGGAGCAGGCGGCGAAGAGATAGCAGCACGTGGTGCGGCCGAAGGCGATGGGCTGGCGGGAGCGGTGTTTGTCAACGAAGATGTCCGGTAAATCATGCGGCACGTCTTATGGTTTCAGGTGATTCCTGATGCAGCTTTTCTGGGTTAAGCCAGACCGTATCGATGCGGGTCCAGTTGCGCACTGCGCGGCTGCGCCAGCGGGCAGGATTGGCCTTCTTGGCAGCTTCGTAGACGGCCGTACGGTCAGCCAAAATCTGTCGGTCAAGGCCTGCATGACGCTGAGCGGGCGTGACGAAGCGGATCCCGCTGTGACGATGTTCCGTGTTGTACCAGGCAACGAAGCGCTGCACCCAGGCGCGGGCCTGATCTATATCGCCGAAGCGCTTCCTCGGGTATGCCGGTGTGTACTTCAGCGTCCTGAACAAGGCCTCGGAGTACGGGTTGTCGTCCGAGACCGAAGGACGGCTAAAGGACGGCACCACGCCCAGTTTCTGCAGCGTCGCCAGCATCGTCGCCCCTTTCATCGGGCTGCCGTTATCCGAGTGCAGTACCAACTGGTCTCGACGAATATGGTGGCGCAGGCAGGCCTTGCCGATCAAGGCTGCCGCGTGTTCCGCCGATTCGTTGTGATAGATTTCCCAGCCCACGATCATGCGGCTAAAGACATCGAGCACCAGGTACAGCCGGTAGAACTCACCACGCACGGCGGCAGGCAAGAAAGTAATGTCCCAGGACCAGACTTGGCCGGGGGCGGTCGCCATCCAGGCCTGTGGCCTCTCTGGCACGTGGGGTGTCGCCGCACGGCCACGATGATGGACCTGGTCCTGCGCACGCAGCACCCGATAGAAGCTCGATTCGCTGGCAATATAAATGCCCTGATCGGCCAGGCGTGGCACGATCTGACTGGGCGGCAGGCTCTGGTGCTCGGCGCTGTTGCAGATCGCCAAGATCTGCTCTCTCTCCTGGACGCTCAGCGCCTGGGCACTGGCTTGACGGGCAGCGCCCTTGCGCCGATCCGTCAGGGTGTCAGCACCACGCCAACGCCGCAGCGTACGGTCCGTGATGCCCAGCACCGCACAGGCCTTGTGCATCCGTGCGCCGTGGGCCACGGCCTCATCGATCAAAGTAATGGCCATCTGTTTCATCGGCTCAGGGATCAGTCGTCCTCGCCGTTGCCCCAGATGGCCTGGGCTTTTTTTGACAGGGTCAGCAATGCTGCTGCCTCTGCCAGTGCGCGTTCTTTGCGCAGCAACTCCTTTTCCAGCTTGCGGCTTTTCTTACGCTCTGCGGCCAGTTGCGCCTTGTCCGCCGGCGTGCCGGTCGCGTCCATGGCCTCAAAGGCGGTCTTCCAGGCGTCGAGCTGCTCGGGATACAGACCGTGTTCCCGACAGTATGCCGAGCGCTCGGCTTCATTCATCGACGCCGTCTGGATCACCGCAGCCAACTTGGCGCGGGCATCCCAGCGATCTGGAGCGGAAGGTTTGGCAGGCACAACAAATCCTCGGGTCTGGAACTGCTTTTTCCAAGCATACAAGGTCGGCCCTGAGATTCCTGTTTCACGGCTCAGATGGGCAACGCTCTGGTTGTGCGGCGGCATCATCTTCCTGACGACCTGTTCCTTGAGTTCCTGGCTATAGGTGGACATGAATTCATTCCGATCGCTCCCTCAACTTCTGTTTTCAGAGGACCGGACATCTATTGTGACCGAGGGGGCAGTCCATCCCCCATCAACACATCGAAGTTTCGGTGCGCCGACATTTCTTCAGCCTGATCAAGGACCGCACGCAGACGAGAATCGATCTCAACGCCGTCCTGATCCCGCGTCCCAAAGCCTCCTTCCGCATGCGCACCAGAAGTGAATCCATGCGTGATGCCGGCATCAACGACGGCGATCGATCCCCCGATGGGAGGCTATGCCCTGAAGGCCTTGGCGCGGTGGCATCGTGGTGGCTGTCATCGCAGGCCACTTCACCAATAAAGCGCCACACCGCCAGGACGGTCGGATACCTCTGTAGTAGACGGTCAACCTTATCTTTCCGGTAGCCAGATGGTCCGGGTGGTTAGTTTGGTGTCCTGCACACTGCACGTCGAAAGCAAATGCGCCAGGCACATCGGTCGTAGAGTCATATCACCACTTAAAGGAGCCGAAATTATTGTGTATTTTTAATCGTCAAAAATAAAAACACCGCCCAACCTTTTCTAGTCACAAAAAGTTCCATAAACAGGGAGACGCATTGTGTCTTTATTAACACAGATCATTGCATATATTGCCAGCCCACTTGCCACTCTACTGGCAGTATGGGTAGCTTATTTATCTCTTTATAGGAGTTCCCAACCTCATTTACTTGTTCACTATCAGCCAAATCCAGATGTACCCTCAATTATCGATCTGATCATCGAGAACATAGGCGGAGGCAGTGCAATTGACGTAAGATTCTCAGAACCATTGCCTATTAACTGCTTCGGCATCGAACAAGCACAAGGGGAAGGCTCATTCGTTCCGAAGTCAGGTTTTCCCATGTTGTCCGCCGGGCAACGTTACGTATTCAATGGCGGCCAGTACGCGGGCTTAAAAAACGAACTCAAGAACGGACTGGCCGTAAGGGTTTCATATAAATTTCTGAATCCCATAGGTTTTATACGCCAACATAGCGAATTGTTTGTGCTTGGCATTGAGCACCTGAAGGGAATGCCCACACGCACGAGTGCCAATCAAGCGATTATTGAAGCCTTAAAAGGACCAAATAATACAACCATACAAGACATTCGCAATGAGCTTCGCACCATGAATGATCAACTCCAACTGCTGGTCAAAAAGGGAGAACCAGAAAAACAGTAACTCGGACACCTAACATATCAATGAGGTTGGCCATTATGCTGTCGCATATATTGCCCCCTGTTCAGGCCAAGAAGACCAACCTCTATAAACTCTCCGTGTCGATCAAAAAACAATACACTCTATCGACAAAATACTCATATGTCGACCTCGCTCGATAGCTACCCCATAACCCCCACTACCCCCTCAACGCCCTCTCCACCTTCCCTACGTCGATCTTCCCCATTTTCATCATGGCCTCGAACACCCGCTTGGCCGCTGCGCGGTCCGGATCTTTCAAAGCGGTCGTCAATATCCGGGGCGTGATCTGCCATGATATGCCCCACTTGTCCTTGCACCAGCCGCACACGCTTTCCTGGCCGCCGTTGCCGACGATGGCGTTCCACAGGCGGTCGGTTTCGGCTTGATTGTCCGTGGCGACCTGGAAGGAAAAGGCCTCGTTCGGGCGGAATTCGGGGCCGCCGTTCAGTCCTAGGCAGGGAATGCCCATGACGGAGAATTCGACGGTCAGGACGTCGCCTTCCTTGCCGGACGGATAATCGCCGGGGGCATGCAGGATGTCGCCCACGGCGCTGTCAGGGAAGGTGTCGGCGTAGAACCGGGCCGCCTCCAGGGCGGCGCCGTCATACCAGAGACAGATGGTGTTCTTGCTGATCATGTCGTTCCCCCTGTCGGGATGGAAAACGCCACGGTGACATGTCGCAGGGCCGCAGGTCCACCCCGCAAACGAAAAATCCGTAACTCGACCAGACGGCCGAGCGGCAAGGACAGCGGCAGGGACGAGTGAAAGCGCAGGGCCGGCCAGCACGGCGAGAAGAGGCTGAGGCTCTTCTACCCTCGCGTCGGAGCGGCCAAACCTGCTACATTTGCGGCGCGTCGCGGGCGAGAACAATCCGGTCCCAGAGGAACGAAGCCGGCCCCCTCTCCGACCCAGGTCTGGTCCGCATGGATCGTTTGGTCTACCTGAGTCGTCTGGCCCGCCCGGCACACCCAGCCCTCCGCCGCCCCTTCCAACCACCCCACTCGTCGAGCATCCCGATGTTCATCGTTTCGATCACCTACACCGCCCCGCTGGAAGCAATCGACGCCGCCTTGCCGGATCACGTCGCATTCCTGGACCGCCACTACGCAGCCGGCGTCTTCATCGCCTCGGGGAGAAAAGTCCCCAGAACGGGCGGCGTCATCCTGGCCGCGGCGGCCAGCCGGGAGGCGCTCTCCGCCCTCCTGGCCGAAGACCCGTTCTCCCGGAAGGGGCTCGCCACCTACCAGGTGGAGGAATTCATTCCTTCCAAATCGAGTCCGGACATACGGAAGTTCTTCGACACCGGAAAATGAAAGCCGGGGCCGCGCGGCGGCAAAACCACGCGGCCCGGGCGGGCATCCGCGCCGCGATTCTCCAATACGCGCAGGGACCGCGCGTTCGCAATGGCCGCGCGTTCACACGTTCACGACGGCCGCGGATATAGGGTTCGGAGAAGCATCTGGTGGAAATCTGCTCGCCGGTCCGCTAGCCCATCGGCGATTCCGACGGCGGCGGAGACGGGCGCCGTCCGGGCGGAGGCGGGCGCCATCGGGCGGAGCGGCCCGCCCGCACGGGAATCTTCTGGCCCGTGCGGATTTTCGATGGCCCACACATTTCCGGAGGCCTACCTGGGTGCTTCATCCTCGCGCCCGAGGTCCGAACGGGGCCCGCGCAAGCCGCCCCGCGCCGCCACCCAGGCCGCGATGGGCATGGGGCGGGCCTTCCAGAAGCCCTGCACGGCGTCGCAGCCATGCTCGAACAGGAAATCGGCCTGCACCTTCCTTTCGATACCCTCGGCGACGGCGCGCAGGCCGAGCTGCCGCGCCATGCCCAGGATCATCCGGATGATCGCCTGGCTGTCGGCATCCTCGGGCAGGCCCTGGATCTGGCTCTTGTCGATCTTCAGCTCGTCGATGGGCAGCCGCCTGAGATAGGTCAGGTTGGTGAAGCCGGAACCGAAATCGTCGATGGAAAAGCGGATCCCCAGCCCATTCAGCTCCTTCATGCGCCGGGCCGCGATCTCCAGGTCGCCCAGCCAGGCTTCCTCGGTGATCTCGAATATCAGGCGGTCCGCCGCGGCCCCGGTGCGCGCCAGGACTTCCCTGACCGAAGCGATGAAATCGGGCCTGAGCAGGCTGCGCGGGCTGACGTTGACGGAGACCGGGTGGTGCAGCCCGTGCCCCTGCAGCAGCACCAGGGTGTCGCAGGCGACTTCGAGCGACCAGCGCAGCAGCTGCGGCATCAGGCCCGCCTCCGTGGCGACGGGGATGAACAGGGCGGGAGAAATGCCGCCGCGCACCGGATGCGTCCAGCGCGCCAGGAGTTCCGCGCCCACGACCCGGTCGTTCCCGTCGAACTGCGGCTGCAGGTGCATGCGCAATTCCGAGGCGTCCAGCGCGGCGGCCAGGTCCCGCTCCAGGGACCGTCGTTCCTTGAAACGCGCCCGGATGCAGGCATCGAACAGGACGACGCAATCGCCTCCCTTTTCCTCCGCCCGGTGCAGGGCCATGCCCGCCTCCTGCAGCACCTGGCTGATTTTCGCGTTGCGCCCATCGAGCATCGTCAGTCCGATGCTCACCTGGATCGAGATCGAGGCGTCTCCCGCCTGGAACGGCTTGCCGATCAGGACGGCGCGCAGGGCCTCGGCCATGTCCAGGGCGTTCCGCGCCGCGACGGCCGGGTCGGCGCCCAGCAGGGTCAGCAGGACCATGAACTCGTCGCCATTGGCGCGCGACACCTTGTCGTGCGGCCGCAGAACCGCATTCAGGCGCTGTCCGATCTCGCGCAGGATGCGGTCCCCCACGTCCAGGCCATACGTCTCGTTGATCTTGCGGAAGTCGTCGATATCCAGCATCAGGACGGCCCCCAGCCCGGTCCGGTTCCGGGCGAGATCCGCCAGGGCCTGTTCCATGTGCCCGATGAGCATCTGGCGCTGCGGCAAGCCCGTCAAGGAATCGTAGAACGCCGCGGAATGAGCCCGGTGAAGGAACGCCGCTCCCTGCATGATGGCGGCGCCTTCAGAACTCGGCCCACTCGCCGGCCGCTGCGCCGGCCCGTCCCGGCCGCGGTGCGGGCAGCGCCGCTGCGGCCGGCCGGACAGCGCCTCGCGCACGCCCGTCTTCCGGGCGCAGGACCGGAGACGGCTGCCCGCCGCGCCCGGCGATGGCGGGTAAGCGGATCGGCCGCGCATCGGCCAGCGCGGGGCGGACCGCGCCATCGGCGGCATCCGCGCCCCGCCCGTCCGGGCGCCAGGCGGCGCCTCCGTCCGGCTCACCCCGGGAAGCGTCCAGCCGGAAGGTGGAGACCAGTTGCGCCAGCGCGTCGGCCTGCTCCCGCAGGCTGGCCGCCGCGGCGGCCGATTCCTCGACCAGGCTGGCGTTCTGCCGGGTGACGTCGTCCATCTGGGTGACGGCCGTGTTGATCTCCTCGATGCCCGTCGTCTGCTCGCGGCTGGCCGCGCTGATTTCGCTGATGACCCCGGTGACGTGGCCGATGGCCTCGACGATCTTCCGCATGGAAGCGCCCGCGAGGGATGCCTGTTCGTCGCCCTTGGCCGTGGCCTGCGCGGAGCCGTCGATGAGGAGCTTGATTTCCTTGGCCGAGGCGGCGCTGCACTGCGCGAGCGCCCGCACCTCGCTCGCCACCACGGCGAAGCCACGGCCCTGCTCGCCCGCCCGCGCCGCTTCCACGGCGGCGTTGAGCGCCAGGATGTTGGTCTGGAAGGCGATCGAGTCGATGACGCCGATGATCTCGGCGACCTGCCGGGACTTGTCGTGGATTTCGCTCATGATGCCCACGAGTTCTCCGACGATGGCGCCCCCTTCGGTGGCGGTCCGGGCGGCGTTGTTCGCCAGGGTGTCCGCCTGCTGGGCATTGTCCGCGCTCTGGCGCACCGCCGCGGTGATTTCCTCCATGGTGGCCGCGGTCTCGGCGAGGGAGCTCGCCTGCTCTTCGGTGCGCGAAGAAAGATCCACGTTGCCCGCGGCGATCTGCCCCGCCGCCGAGGCGATGGTGTCCGCCCCGGTCCGGACCTCGCCGACCGTATGCCGCAGCCCTTCGACCATCTCGCGCAGGGCCTGCTCAAGGCGCGCGACCTCGTCCCTGCCTCGCGGCTCGATATCCCGCGTCAGGTCGCGCCGCGCGACGCTCGCCCCGAGCTCGACCGCCGCACGCAGCGGCCGGGTGATGGACCGGGCCACCCGCCAGGCGAACAGGGGACCGAGAATCAAGGCCAGGATCGCGCCGGCGGCCAGCAGGAAAAAGCTCTCGCGGGAGGCCTGCTGGTTCTCCGCGTTCAATTCGTCGATGTGGTCCTGCTGGAATCGGGAAACCTGCTCGACGGCCTGGTGATACCGGACCACGGCGCCGGGAAATTCCTGCTCGAAATACGCCTGGGCTCGGGCCGGGTTCCCCGCGTCCAGGTCCTTGAAGGCCTGGCTCCACCCACTGGCATAGCCGTCCCGCGCGGCGAGCGCCTGGCGGTACAGGGCGAGCACCTCGGGCCTGCGGATGGCGGCCTCCACCCGCTGCCGGATTTCCGCCGTGCGCCGGGACGCCTCATCGAACGCCTGTCGGTCGGCGGCAACCGCCCCGGCATCGCCGGACCGGACATGCGCCGCCGCGACCCGCAGCATCCCGGCGGACTCGACCTCCGCCTTGGCCCACTGCTCGACCAGGAAACCCACCTTGCTGCGCGTTTCCATCTCCGCCGAACGTTCCTGGTTCGCATGCAGCCCCCAGGCGCCGTAGCTCGCTATCAGCAGCAGCAACAGCGTGAAAAGGCCAAAACCCAGCGCCAGCCGGGTGCTTATCTTGATGTTGCGCATCTGCTTCTCCTAGGCGAGCCCGCCTCCCACCCTCTCCGGGCATTACGAGCGGCTCGGTGGTTCAACGTTCCGGCGAAACCCGGCCGCAGTACAGGAAACGGTGGTTTGATGCATTCGTCCCCAGGATCCGTGTCGGCAGCGCACAGCCCATGTGAATTGGATTGTTTTCCTATGCAACAACTGATTCACCATGTTAGATTTCTGGGACCTCGGCTGGTGTATGGAAAACCACCCACAATTGATCACGATTGGTCAGAACCATGACATCCAGTGCCGACGAGGGGGAGATCCTCACCCTCAGACAGGTTGCAGAGTTCCTGAAGGTCACGGACCGGACGATCTACAGGCTGGCCGCAGCCAAGAAGATCCCCGCGTTCAAGGTTGGTGGGACATGGCGGTTCTCCAAGGCGGAGATCACTGAATGGATTCAGCAGCAAACGCAGGGCGGAAAAGCCGATAAGACGTAACCACAGGAGGATTTGATGACCCAGCAGGCCGAAAGCAGTGAGCAGATGGAGCAATCCCTGATCGACATCGCTGTCGAGAGTTGGCGTTTCTCGCGTCTGTTCGGAAAGGTCGTCAGCAAACTCGATGCGGGTGAGTCGGGTCGTTACGTCAATCAGCTCCGCTACTTCCAGAAGAAGGTCGAGGAGAGCCTCGACTCGAGTGGTCTCAAACTGGTCAACGTCGAGGGGCAGCCCTACGACGCGGGCATGGCGGCATCCGCTTTGAATCTCGGGGACTTCGGCCCTGACGACGTGTTGCTCGTCGATCAGATGGTGGAGCCAATCATCATGGGGCCGAACGGCCTGCGCAAACAAGGCACGGTAATGCTCAGGAAGGTGGAAGCATGAAGTACGTCGGTATCGACCTGGGCACAACCAACAGTGCCATCTGCTCTTTCGACGGCGAGTCGATCCGGCTCTACAAGAGTCCAGAACAGCACGACGTCACGCCGTCGGCCATCTTCATTGACCGTCGTGGCAACAAGTACGTCGGCTCGCGCGCCTACAACAATGCTGCCCGCAACCCCGACAACGCGGCGGTGCTGTTCAAGCGGCTCATGGGTACGAGCACGCCGGTCAAGCTGCCGGCGGTGAACCTCACCATGACACCGGAGGAATGCTCTGCCGAAGTGCTGCGTGCGCTGTACGGCTACCTGCCGGAAGAGATCCGGGGCGATGGCGATACCGGCACGGTCATTACGGTTCCAGCCGCGTTCAACCAGATGCAGAAGGACTCGACGATGGCTGCCGCTGATGCGGCTGGACTCGGGCGAGTGACCTTGATGCAAGAACCGGTGGCCGCCGTGATGAGCGTCATGCGGCAGCGAAAGAATGACGGCGTGTTTGTCGTTTATGACCTCGGCGGCGGAACGCTCGACATCGCAATTGCAGAGAGTATTTCCGGCCGGGTGACACTTCTCGCGCACGGTGGCATCGCCATGTGTGGCGGCCGCGATTTTGACCGGATTCTGTTCGACAACATTGTGAAGCCGTGGCTGCTGGAAAACTTTGATCTTCCGGAAGACTTGACGACCAACCCACAGTTCAAGTCTCTCCTGCGGATGGCCACATGGGCAACAGAGAAGGCAAAGATCGAGTTGTCGCAGAAGGAAGAGGCCGTCGTCAGCCTACCCGAGACCGAACTGGGTGTCCGCGATCAGGCGGGTGAGGAGATCTACATTGACATCACCATTGATCGCAAACGATACGATGGTTTGATCGGGCCGAAGGTGGAAGAGTCCATCGTGTCGGCCCGCGAAACCCTCGAAAAGGCTGGATTGAGCCCACACGACGTCGAACGTGTCGTCTTTGTGGGTGGCCCAACCCACTACAAGCCCTTGCGTGACAAGGTGGCCTTCGAACTCGGTATCGCGCCGTCCACTGATGTGAATCCGATGACCGCCGTTGCGGAAGGCGCAGCGGTCTTCGCCGAGTCCATCGATTGGGCGTCGCAGAGCCGTGGGTGCAAGAGCGCCCGGGGAGCCATCAGTGCCGGTGGTGCTCTCGATCTGTCGTTCAACTACATCGCGCGCACGCCGGACTCGAAGGCAAAGATCGTCGCCAAACTGGGAAGTTCTGCTCTGGCCGGAGTCGAGTTTCAGGTCGACAGTCTGGACACCGGGTGGTCCTCCGGACGCATTGCCCTGAAGGATGGCGCAGGTATCGAACTCAACCTGACCAAGCCTGGCGACAACACCTTCAAGGTGTTCGTGTTCGATTCAAACGGTGGTCCCGTATCGCTGCGTGAAGACAAGATTGTCATCTCACGCACTGCCGCCAGCATTGACGCTATTCCTGCTTCGCACTCCATTGGAATTGAGGCTCGCAGCAAGCTTGGAGGGAGGTCGATCCTAGTGTTGTGTTTCATTAATTTGTTTATTTATTCAATAGTTTGAAATAAAATGGTGGACGCTTCTTTCGATGAGT
>OFTX01000633.1_pt1 | contig 16967 bp, 14 predicted proteins | sample 1775051 | NCBI WGS metagenome assembly OFTX01 (sample SAMN08195772, study PRJEB24354) | sludge metagenome | isolation source: sludge from phenol fed wastewater aerobic bioreactor A | place: India: Nagpur | collected 2016-09-15
AGGCCCCACCTCGTTGACCGACGATCGGCCAGCGTGACATGACACGAAAGGGAATCATGAAAGCTCACACCGGGCGGCTTGTCCGACTCTTCGCGGGTCTGATAGCCGCCGCCATCGGGCTCGTCCTGATGATCACCACCGCGCAAGCCGCCTCGGCGGGACCGGACAGACCTTCGGAAGGAGGGCACTGGCCCTCTTCCCAGAAGACGGTACCCACGACCACGACGGTGACGTCGACAGTCCCCACAACGGTGATCTCGACCAGTACTGTGACGTCGACGGCCCCAACGACCGTGATCTTGACCGAGACGGCGCCGACAACGGTGATCTTGACCGAGACGGTGACAACAACAGCGCCGACGACAGTGATCTCGACCATGACCGTGCCGACGACAGTGCCGACGACGGTGACCTCGACCATGGCTGTGCCGGTCACCGTGACGACCACCGAACACGCGCGCGAGACCGCCACCGTCACCGAAACGGTGCCCGGGACGACGGAAACGGTCACCGTGACCCAATCTCCGGAGACGGTTACCGTGACGCAGTCACCGGAACAGGCAACGGTCACTGAGACCGTGACGCAGCAGGGGTCCACGGTCACCGTGGGTGGCCGCACCGAAACCGTCACCAGCCCGGTCACCGAGACCGAGACGTCCACCGTGACCAGCACGGAGAACAACGTGATTCAGGTCGAGGGCGTGAGCAGCACGGTTGGATCGAGCCCGGTCGGTGAAGCGGCGCAGAGCTCGGAGCCGATCGCGGTGCTGGGCGAATCGTCGGCGATAGGAGCCGCGCCGTCGGCCAATGCGCATACCGGGCAGAGCTGGGGAATCCTTCCGTACCTGCTGCTCGGCGTGGGAACGATCCTGATGCTGACCGCCGTTCGCCTACGCCATGCGAAGCACTCCTGACCGTCGAGGCTTCTCTCGCCTGCTGGCCACAGTGGGCCTGATCCTCGTGGCCACCACCGCCGGGGCCTTCCTCCCTGGCTCCACGGTCGCCCAGGTGCCGGATTCGGTGCTCATCACCGGTCCGGCACCGGGCGTCACCCCCGACGTGGGCGAGTCGGACACCACCGGCTCGCCGACGTCGGGCCAAGCGCTCGGACCATCCGCGGGCACCGCGCCCGGCGGGGCGCCGGCAAGTCCAACAAGTAGCCCCAGCGTGCTCGCGGATGCCCCGGCCGGTCTGCGCGCTCTCACCATGCCGGCCGAAGAGCAGACCACAGGCGCACCGGTCCTACCTACCATCGCCCCGTCGCCCGTGACGCGCCTGCGGGTCCCGGCGATCGGCGTCGACGCACAGGTTCTCCCCGTCGACTCCACGCCGACCGGCAAGAAGAACGCGTGGGGCGGCCCGATCTACAGCACGCTCGAGTTCCCGGTCGACAAAGCCGTCCGGCAGTGGGTGCGCCGAGGCGACCCGAACACACTGCCGCCAGGCGAATCGGCCGGCAACGTCAAGGCCTTTGACCGGGTGCTGCTCTACGGTCACGCCAGCGACATCGGCCACCACCTGGTGTTCCAGGACCTGTCCGCGCTGAAGGCGGGGGATACGGTCATCGCCACGACGGCGCTCGGCACCTTTACCTACCGCGTCACCCTTGTCGCCACCCGCGCGAAGACCAACCTTGACAACCTCGCGGCTCTCTACGACTACCCAGCGAACGGCGCCAAGGAAATCGCCCTCGTCGCGTGCCTGCCGAACACCACGAGCAACGCGGTTGTCATCGGCACACTGGCCACGGCCGTTGCGGCCGGCTGACGTCGTTCACACGGGACGTCATTTCGGGCACCGGGACGAACCGCCCACGTTGAGCGCCAGGAATCGTCACGGAAACGACCTGGTTCGCTACTTACTGTCAATTAGATTGGGCGCATCGAGACGGTGGGATCTACGCCGAAACATCCACACGCGAACCTGTGATTCTCATCTTCGGCGCGTCGTCGCTCAGATCGGTATTCGCGACCGTTTGCCTGGTAGTAGTTAACTTCGGTGATCGTCTGCCGAATGTATTACCGAGTAACCTGCGCGGGGGGCGCGGACTCTGCCAGAGTCGCAAGGAGGCGCCCCGATGTCGGCTATTACTGCAGCCGTCGGGCGTCAGCCTATCGTCGATCGGCGTCTCGATCTGGTCGGATACGAACTCCTGTTTCGCCCGCTGGCGACGAGCCAATCGGCCGTGGATCCGCTGGCGCCCGGCGATCGCGATGGGGACCGAATGACGAACGACGTCATATTCGGGACCTTGGGTATCGGGGTTCAGCGCCTCGTCGGCGACCGGAGCATATTCGTCAATGCCGATCGCGGGGTCTTAACCGGGCGGGTTCCGGTGAGCCTCCCCCCGCGGCAGACAGTGATCGAGGTGTTGGAGACCGTCACCGTCGATGACGAAGTCCTGGACGGTTGTCGCGCGCTGAAACGGGCCGGGTACAAACTCGCCGCCGACGACTTCACCTGGTTTGCGCGAGCCGAAGAGCTGCTGGAACTGGTCGACATCGTCAAGATCGATGTCCAGGCGGTGCTCCCGGCGCGGGTTCCCGCGCTCATGGCGCTGTGCCAGCCGTTCGCCGTGAAACTCCTCGCCGAGAAGATCGAGACCGAGGAGGAACTTCGCGCCTGTCTGACATTGGGATTCGACCTCTTCCAGGGGTATCACGTCGGAATGCCAAAGACCGTCAGCGGGCCAGCGCTCAGCCCCACCAGGGTGGGCATGATGCGTATGGCCAGCGCCGTTTTGGATGACGACGTCGATTACCGCGAACTTGAACGAATACTGCGCACGGAGCCGGCGCTGAGCTATCAATTGATACAGCTCGCCAGCATCGGGCGTTTCGGCGAACTGAAACGCGAGATGCTGACACTCCGCCAGGCCCTGGTCTGGATCGGCCTGAATCGGCTCCGTGGCTGGATTCCCGCGTTGTTGCTTCGGCCGGCAGGCAAGGCGGCGGATACCAACCTGCCGACCGTGCTCGGCCGAGCCCGGGCGGCGGAAATCCTTGCCGGCCATCTCTTTCCGCAGCTGGCGGACGCAGCATTCACCGCGGGAATGTTCTCTGCGCTCGACCTTCTACTCGGCGTCCCGAATGGGAAACTGCCCGGCATGCTCGAAATCCCGCCGCACCTGCACGAGGCCATCTTCAATCGGGAAACCCCGGTCGGCAAGATGCTCGGATTCCTCATCGATTACGAGCTGCACGGAGCGACGCCGCCCGTGGACTCCGGCATCGGCCCCGATCTGATGGCCAGCGCGAGCGTCCGCGGATTCGACTGGGCCATCGCGCAGACCGCCGTCATCGATGAAGCGGCGGGCAGTAGCGCCCTTGCGCTCGCGCTGATGGCCTGAGCGCCGACCCCGAACGCCGCGCGAGGCGGTTCTACCGGCCGACCAAGCAAGCGGCCCTACCGGGCGACCGGCGCCCCGAGAGCGAGGCCGACGGACACGGCGCTGGCGGATTCTGCGTCATCTCCGGATACGGTGCTCCGCGCAACAGGGCCGCGAGAATCGCCGACGTGGCGAAGCGGCGCCACGACCTCCACCGGCACTGCCCATGTCGCCGCGCACATCCCAGCGAGGCCGGGGAGCGCTGCGGTCCCCCCGGTGAGCAGCACGCGGTCCACGGCACTGCCCACGGTGGTGACGAAATACCGCAGGGACGACTGGATCTCGGAGAACAGCGGCCGCATCTCGTCGCGGCACTGGATCGCCGGAGCGCTGTCGCCGATGACGCCGATCGAGCGTTTCATCATCTCCGCTTCCGCCTCCGGCACGCCGAACGCGTCCGAGAGGCGCGACGTGAGCCGACCGCCGCCGAACACGATCACCCGGACCACCTGTGGCACGCCGTGACGGTGGATGACGATGGTGGTGAGCTCCGAGCCGATGTCCACGAGGGCCTCGACGGCGCTGCCGCGGGTTCCGATGGCGCGCAGGATCCCGAACGATGACAAGTCGACCCGCGACACGCGCAGACCCGCACCCTCCACGGCTCGCACCGCCGCGACCACGGGTTCGCGGGGCGCTGCGGTCAGCAGGCCCGCTAGCGGCTCCCCGGCCAACGCCGGATCGCCGTCGGCCGTCGAACGCGGCAGCGGACTGAAGTCGAGAACGGCATCGCTCACCGGGAACGGGATGACGGTGCGCGCCTGGAACGGCAGCGCCTGGCGCATCTTGTCCGCCGACATCATCGGCAGTGACATCGGGCGGACCACGATCTGCGGCGTGTTGACTCCGACGACGACCTGGTACCCGTGCAGTCGATGGCGCGCGACGAGGCGGCGCACCGTGGCGGTGACAAGCTCCGGTTCGCGGACCGATCCGCGGAAGACCGCGCCGGCCGGCAACGGTTCCGAGAACGCATGCCGCACGGTGACGCCGGGAGCCTCGGGATCACCGGAGGAGCCCTGCCGGGCCTGGGGCAGCCGCCCCGCCGCGCCGCCTGGTCCGGAATATTCGGGGTGTCCCGCGTGCGCACCGCCCTGGTGTCGGCCGGTCTTGGGCGCGCGCCCCGTGCCGGGGGACAGGACCGTTGCGCGGATCGCGGTCGCCCCGAGGTCCAAGCCCATCAGCCCCGCCCCGCCTCGCCGGGAGATGGTGCCGACCGATCGAAGCTTCATGCCCATCACCGTCCGTGTGCGGGGCCGTGCCCGCACCGTCTCGATGGGGTCGACCGACCGATTTCTTCACGTGACGGTAACAGTCCGTAGGTGCGATCGAGGGGCAACGAAGCAGAATTCACTCCGTTGAATAGTATTTCATCCGATTAGAGTAGTAAGCCGCAAGAAGGCCCAAGAACGGTGCAGGACAAGCTCTACACGGTGACTCGGATTACCTCGTTCAGGGTGGTGAGCCCGGCCCGCACCTTCCCTAGCCCGTCGTCGCGCAGCGTCACCATGCCTTCGGCGCGGGCCACCTTCGCGATCTCGCTGGACGCCGCGTGCGTCACGGTGAGGCGTTCGATCTGTTCGGACACCGGCATCACCTCGTTGACGGCGAGCCGGCCGCGGAAACCCGTGTTCGAGCAGGACCGGCAGCCGACCGCGCGGTAGAGCTGGTCCGGCTCGCCGAGGGTCTCGAACGGCCAGCCCGCGGCCGCGAGCTCCTCGTGGCCGGGCCGGTAGGCCTCCTTGCACCATTCACACAGCCTGCGCACCAGGCGCTGGGCGAGCACCGCGTCGACGGACGACCCCACCAGGAACGGCTCGATACCCATCTCGACCAAGCGCGTCACCGCGCTCGGCGCGTCATTCGTGTGCAGCGTGGAGAGCACCAGGTGGCCGGTGAGCGCCGCCTCGATGGCGAACTGCGCGGTGATCCGGTCGCGAATCTCACCGACCAGCACCACGTCCGGATCGCACCGCAGGATCGCCGGCAGCACCGCCGCGAACGTCAGCCCGGCCTTCAGATTCACCTGAACCTGGTTGATGCCGCCGATCCGGTACTCGACCGGGTCCTCCACGGTGATGACGTTGACCTCGGGCCGGGCGATCTCGGTGAGCGTGGCGTACAGCGTGGTCGACTTGCCGGAGCCGGTCGGCCCGGTCACCAGCACCATGCCGTGTGGTTTGCGGAAGCTCGCCGAGAACCGGCCGTAGTTGTATTCGGTGAAACCGAGCTTGTGCAGGTCGAGGTCGATGCCGCCGGTGTCCAGGATCCGGAGCACGATCTTCTCGCCCCACACGGTGGGCAGCGTGGCCACGCGCAGGTCCACATGCCGTGCGCCGACGTTCATGGTGATGCGCCCGTTCTGCGGCACGCGACGCTCGGTGATGTCCAATCCGGACATGATCTTCAGCCGCGAGATCAGCGCCCCTTGGATGCCGCGCGGCGCCGTGTCGACCTCGTGCAGCACCCCGTCGATGCGCAGCCGCACCTTCAGCTCGTCCTCGCTCGGCTCTAGGTGGATGTCCGATCCGCGGGCAGTGATCGCGCGCTCGAGCAGGCCGGACACGAATCGGACCACCGGCGCGTCATCGTCGGTGTCGACCAGGGTGTCGGCGGGGGATTCCTCGATGGCCATCTGCGCCGCGGCCTCGTTGAGGTCGGTCGACGCCCGCGAGTAGCGATCCAGCAGCCGGTTCAGGTCGTCGTCGGTCACCACGATCGGCCGTACGGCCTGCCCGGTCGCCGCCCGGATGTCGTCGATCGCGAGCACATTCCCGGGATCGGCGAGCGCGACGGTCACCACCATGCCGTCCGCCGCGATCGGCACCACCCGATGCCGCCGCGCGAGCGTCAGCGGAAGCAGGCTCATGGCTGCCGGATCGACCGCCAGCGTGCTCAGCTCGGCGGCCTGCAGACCGTAGGCGTCGGCGATTGCCGAGGCGAGCTGGAACTCCGTGATGAGCTGGTCGTCGACGAGCACCGTCTGCGGGTTGCGACCGGTCTGCTCCGCCGTGGTCACGGCCCCTTGCAGTACCTCGTCGCTGACCCCCCGGTCGCGAAGCGCCGACAGTACCGTCCGGGTCATCGAGTCCATGCCAGTGTTATCGCCGCGAGCGGGTCGAACTTGAGCGTGCGAGCCGTCGTGCGACGCGACCGGGCAGCGTGGCAGCATATCGCCGCGCCTTCCGCGGGTTCGCTGCGTGTATGACGGATATGACGACCTTCGGCCATCGCCCGTTCGGGTGAATTCTTGCCGTGTCATAGCCCGGCCGTTGAAGTGGTCACGTTCATCGTCCGATGGCATGTGGTACAGAGCGATCCGCCCGGCTCGGCCGGCGCGAAACGCCGTATCCCACGGAAGGGCTGGCGCAGTGACCATACCTTTGACCACACCGATGACCGGACCGACAACCGGGCCGATGGCCACATCTCAGTCGCTGATCGATTCCGGCCTGCCGCAGCAGGGCGGCTACCGCGCCGAGGCTCCTGGGCGGCACGCCGTCGGCAGCCCCGATCCGCAGAATCTCGGCCCGGGTGGTTCGGTGGTTGCCGGCGAAACGAGGCCGGCGGCAGCGACGGCGGAGATCGACGCCCTGCTCACCGAGATGGTCGACGCCGGCGGATCCGATCTGCACATCACCGCTGGCATCGCACCGAGCGTGCGCATCGACGGAGAACTCCGGCCGGCGCCGGACAAGCCCCGGCTGCTGCCCGCCGACACGGAGCGAATGGTGCGGTCGTTCCTCACGGACGAACAGTGGGAGCGATTCTGCGCGGACAACGAGTTGGATACCGCCTACACCATTCCCAGTGTCAGCCGGTTCCGCGTCAACGTGTTCCGGCAGCGTGGCTCCGTGGGCGCCGCCTTCCGGTCGATCCCGCACCACATCCGCAGCCTGATGGACCTCGGCGTGCCGAGCTCCGTCGAGCAGTTCTCCCAGTTGCCGCGCGGCCTGGTGCTGGTCACCGGCCCGACCGGATCGGGCAAGTCCACTACGCTGGCCTCCCTACTGGACGTGGCGAACAAGACCCGCTACGCACACATCGTCACCATCGAGGATCCGATCGAGTACCTGCACCGGCACGGCACCTGCGTGGTGAACCAGCGCGAGGTCGGCACCGACACCGCGGACTTCTCCGTCGCCCTCAAGCACGTGCTGCGCCAGGACCCGGACATCATCCTGGTCGGCGAGCTGCGGGACCTGGAGACCACCTCGGTGGCGATCACGGCCGCCGAGACCGGCCACCTGGTGCTCGCCACCCTGCACACCAAATCGGCGGCGCAGACCATCGACCGGCTCATCGACATCTACCCGCACGCTCAGCAGCAGCAGATCCGCTCGCAGCTCGCGAACGCGCTGGAAGGCGTGGTGACGCAAGCGCTTCTGCCCAAGCGCAACGGCGGCCGGGTGGTGGTGTGCGAGGTCATGGTGTCCACTCCGGCCATCCGCTCGCTGATCCGCGAGGACAAGGTGCACCTGATCCCCAGCTATGTGCAGTCCGGCAGCGACGTCGGCATGATCAGCTTCGACCAGCACCTGGCCGACCGCTACCGCGAGGGGCTGGTCAGCAAGCACGTCGCCATGGAGATGGCGCAGGACTCCGGCGAGTTCCGCCGGCTCGCCGGGCTGGTGTAAGCCGTGGCAGCCAGCGCACCGGCCACCTTCGCCTATCAGGCGGTGGACGCGGCCGGCAAGCAGGTGAAGGGCACCCTCGAGTCCGACTCGATCGAGGCCGCGCAGCAGACGCTGTCCGCGCAGAAGCTGATCCCGCTCTCGGTGACGCCGTCCGGTAAGGGCCTGCAGCGCGAGCTGAAGATCCCCGGCCTCGGCGGAAAGGTGAAACTGAAGGACCTGGCGGTCTTCTCCCGCCAGTTCGCGTCGATGACGTCGTCCGGGCTCTCGCTGCTGCGCGCCCTGTCGATCCTCGAGGACCAGGCGACGAAGCCGGCGCTGAAGAAGGCTTTGTCGCGGGTGCGCATCGACGTGCAGGGCGGCGTCACGCTCTCCACGGCTCTGGGACTGCACCCGGATGTGTTCCCGCCGCTCATGGTCAACATGATCAAGGCCGGCGAGACCGGCGGCTTCCTGGACGGGGCGCTCGCCCGGATCGCCACCATGTACGAGGCGGATGCGAACCTGCGCGCCAAGATCAAGGGCGCGATGACGTATCCGGTGATCGTGCTGTTGTTCTCGCTGCTGATGGGCGCCGCGGTCGTCATCTTCATCGTGCCGGTGTTCGAGCGCATGTTCGCGCAGTTGGGCGGGAATTTGCCACTGCCGACCCAGATGCTGGTGGGCGCCTCACACAACATGTGGTGGGCGGGGCCGCTGCTGCTGATCGTCGCCGGCGTCGGCTTCAAGGTCTACCGGAAGACGTACCGCGGCAATGCCGCGTTCCGACTCAAGGTCGACGGGCTGAAGCTGCGCCTGCCGGTGTTCGGATCGCTGTTCAAGAAGCTCGCCATCAGTCGCTGGGCACGGAACCTTTCGACCCTGCTGCATGTCGGCGTCCCGGTGCTGCAGGCACTGGATGTGGTCGGCGGCACCGCGGGTAACGCCGTGGTCGGCGCGGCCATGGAGGACGTGAAATCCGCCGTGCGTATCGGCCAGGCCATGTCCGTGCCGCTGGCGCACCAGGACCTGTTTCCGCCGATGGTGGTGCAGATGATGGAGGTCGGCGAGGAGACCGGCCAGATCACCGACATGCTCGACAAACTCGCCGACTACTACGACCACGAGGTGCAGACCGCGACCGAATCGCTGACCTCCGCCATGGAGCCACTCCTGGTGGTGCTGCTCGGCGCGGTGATCGGTGGCATGGTCATCTGCCTGTACCTTCCCATGTTCACGATCTACCAGAACATCGCTCAATAACGCGCTCATCCCTTGAGCGGGACCGCCGATAAACAAAACAAAGGTGCATGGCGCGGGGGCGTAACACACCTTGATCGAAATTCGACTTATCGGGTTTCGAGAGCAGTACCCGACGGGCCGCCCGGCCCGGCGGAAAAGGGGGCGGTCGGCAGGAAGCCGAGCCCGGAAACAGCCAAGGAGGCTGACATGCACACCACCCTGCAATCCTTACGGGCCCGGCGCGCTCGTGGTGAGGACAATGGTTTCACCCTCATCGAACTCCTCGTCGTCGTCGTCATCATCGGCATTCTGATCGCCATTGCCGTGCCGCTGTATCTGAACTACCAGAAGGGCGCGCACAACAAGGCGGCGGAGTCGGACCTGCGGAACGCAATTTCGGTGATGGAGCTGTGCTTCTCGGACAATAATACCTATGCGAGTGTCACAGTGGATGGTACTAACGGCGCGACGAAGGGCGACGCCTGCACCGGCCGCTCGATCAATGTTTCGGACGGCACTTTGCTGACGATTACTGCGGCCGCTGACGGCAAATCCTGGTCGGCAACTTCGGAAGCAAAAACAGGCGACAAGACGTACAAGTACGACAGCTCGGTTGGCGGCGCCGTCACGGCCCAGTAGCTACGCCCTGATGTCAGCGCGTAGGTATTGCTGAAGTCTGTTTTACGAAATCCCTGAGGGAGATGTTCGATGAAGCACCGCGTGAATAGCATCAATAAAGTAGGTCTGGTCAATTCCGATGGGCACGTCATCGGACTCGACCTGGGTGCCACCGCGGTGCGGGCGGCGGCGCTCGCGCCGGGCCTGCACGAGGGCCGTCCATCGGTCAGCGTGCACGGCCTCGGCGCGGTGCCGCTGCCCCCGGGCTCAGTCACCTGCGGCGCGGTGACGAACCCGGGGGCGGTGACCGCGGCCATCAGGCAGCTGTGGGCCACCGCCAAGCTCAAGGACACCAAGGTGGTTCTGGGCATCGCCAGCCAGCAGGTCGTGGTCCGGGACCTGACCATGCCGGACATGCCGGCCGAGCAGATCCGCGCCGCGCTACCGTTCCAGGCTCGCGACGTGATCGCGCTGCCACTCGAGCAGGCGCTCATTGACTTCTGCCCGCTCGGCCCGGCCGGGCCGAACGGGACGGGCATCCCGGGCCTGCTTATCGCGATGCCCCGCAAGCCCGTCATCACCGCGGTCGAGGCCGTGGAGAAGGCGGGCCTGCAGGTCGCCCGGGTGGACCTCGCGGCATTCGCCGCGCTCCGGTCCACCGCGGGCGACCCCGGGGCCGTCGAGATGGTCGTCGATATCGGCGCGCAGCTCTCCACGGTCGTCATCCACCGGGCCGGTGCGCCCAAGGTGGTGCGCATCATCGCCCAGGGTAGCGATGCCGTCACCGAGGGTCTCGCGGACCGGGGCAGCATGCCCGTCGAGGAGGCCGAGGCTGCCAAGCGCACCATCGGCGTCGGCGACGCGAGCACGGGCGATAGCAGCATCGCGCGCATCGTGCGAGACCTGGTGCGGCCGCTCATGTCCGAGGTGCGCGGATCCGCGCAGTTCTACAACAGCACCAACGCGGATGCGCCGATCGGTCGCATCGCGCTCACCGGCGGCGGCGCCGCCATGCCCGGACTGGCGAACAGCCTCGCCGAGCAGCACGGCGTGCCGGCCAGCGTCGTCACACCGATGCAGCACATCCGCAACCGCTTCTTCGGCCAGGGCGGCGACGCCGAGGGCGACGAGAACGCCGCCACCGCCGTATCGATCGGCCTCGCGATGGGAGCAGCGGCATGAGAATCGTGAGCCCCGTATGGGCCATGGACGGCGCGCCCCCCGGCTGGGGCATCGTCGCGGACCTCACCCCGCCGGAACTCATCGCGGACCGCCGCCTGAAGGTCGTCCGCCGATTCGTCGCCGTCGGCCTCGCCCTGGTGCTGGGCCTGTGCGGCGTCGGCTACGGCTACGCCGTCTGGCAGGGATCATCGGCGGCCGATGGGCTCGCCGCCGAACAGGCCCGCACCGCCACTCTTCTCGCGGACCAGCATCGCTACATCGGCGTCACTGCGGTCCACGCGGCGATCACGCAGGTGCAGCAGCAGCTCGGCGGGCTCATGGCCTCCGACGTGAACGTCGACAAGATCACCGCCGCCATCGTCGCAGCTTTGCCGCCGGCCATGACGATCGATAGTGCCACCGTCACCGTGACCGGTGCCGTCGATGCGGCGTCAGGCCGCAGCACCGGCGACAAGGCAAGCGGCGTCGGCGGTCTCGACACCTCCAAGGCGCACCACATCGGTACCGTCACGCTGTCCGGAACCGGAGCCCAGCTCACCGACCTGGCGGCCTATGTGGACGCGCTGCGTCGCGTGCCCGGCGTCTTCGAGCCGTACCCGCTCAGTAACCAGGCCACCGGGGCCGATGCGCCGGCGGGCACCTCGGCGGGCGGCTCAGCAGCTCCGGCGTCCGGGGCGACAGCCGGCACCACCTATAGCCTGCAGCTCACCCTCACCGATGCGCTGCTCACCCACCGATTCGACAAGGGAGGCGACGGATCATGATCTCGGGCGCCCGCGCGGATCGCACATGGATCGCCGGCGGCGTCGCGGTCGCCGTCGCACTCGTCGCCGCATCCTGGTTCCTCCTTATCAGCCCGAAGCTGGACGACGCGGACACCGTCCGCGCCAATGCGGCGGCGGCGGCCGACCAGAACGACGCGCTGCAGGCCAAGGTCAACAAGCTGCGCGTCGAATCCGCCTCGCTGCCGAAGCTCGCGAAGGAACTCGACACCTTGCAGGTTGCGCTGCCGCCGACCAGCTCGCTGGACGCCTTCACCCGGCAGATCACCCAGCAGGCCGCCGACGCGAAGGTGACGGTGACGAGCATCGTCATCGGCGCACCGACCGCGGTCAAGGCGGACGCCGCCGCCAAGGCGGCCCCGGTGGCCGGTGACACTGCGGGCAGTTCCGCCAACGCCGCGAAGGATGCGGCATCGGCAGGAACGGGCAGCGCTGCCCAGGCCGAAGGGGCCGCGGCTTCGGGTTCGGCGTCCGATGCCGGCTCCAACTCGGCTCCGGGTGCGGCCAAGGCCTCCGCGGCGGGGCTCTTTACGATCCCCGTCACGCTCATCGCCGACGGAACATTCGGTGATCTGCAGGCGCTCCTCGGAAACATCCAGACCGCCGGTGCGCGCAGCGCGCTGATCTCCTCCGCGCAGTTTGCCCCGGCCGCCGGCGTCGATGGCAGTGCCGCGTCGGCGAACGCAGCTGGATCAGCCGCGGGTGCCGGAGCAGTGGCTCCGGCTTCGCCGGCTGCCGGACCGGCTGCCGCCAAGGCCGCTGCCATGACGATGACCGTGCAATTGGCCGTGTTCGTCGCCCCGCAAACGCCCGAGGCCGCTGCAGCCCTGCACCAGCAACTCGGCGGCTGAGCGCGGGGTCATGCCATGTGGTGGCCACGTCATCCGCGCGGGCGGTCCCTAGCCGGGATCGCGCAGACCGGGAAACTGCCGAAGGAGCCGCCGCGTCGGCGCATCGATTCGTCGGGCGGAGGCAGCACTAACGACCAAGCGGACGATCGCGGATTCATCCTGCTCGAATCGATCGTGGCGATCGTGATCATCACGATCCTCATGACCGCGCTCACCACCATGTTCATCACCACGATGCACGCCACGACGAATCAGCGCGGCGTGCAGAACGCCATCCGGATCGCCACCGACGAGATCGATCAGGCCCGCGGGCTCAGTTATTCCGGTGCACTCGCCGGGCGGGACGAGACGAGCGTGCTGGCACAGTTCGCCGCCGCCCCCCCAGCGGTCAAGGCATGGCTCCATACGCAGAACGACCAGGCGTTCGACGCCGGCGCTTCCGTCAACGCAGGCAAAACCCTGTGCGTCGGCGGTGCCGTCATCGGATGCGCCCACCTGCCCACGACGCCGGTCACCAGGACGCTGAGCAACACGACCTTCAACGTCAGCTACTACGAGGAGTGGTGCTACCGGAACGCCGCGGATAAGACCACGGCGGACTGTATCCCGAAATCCGCGCAGGTCGGCGGCGTCACCTACCGGCAGTACCTCCGGGTGATCACGGCGATCTCGTGGACCGACGCGACCTGCCCGTCCGGCTCGTGCAGCTACCTGTCCTCGATCCTGCTGAACGGCACCGCCGAGCCGCTCTTCTACTTCAACGACGCGCCGCCACCCCTGCCGGACGTGACCGGATGCGCGCCGCCCGCGATCGCCGTCGGCGACATCTTCAGCGCCGAGGATCCGGCCCACCCTGCGTTGCCGATCGTCAGCCCGGGTGGCTTCTGCGCGCTCGCGGGGGGAGTGCCGCCCTTCACCTGGGCGGGCAGCAACCTGCCGGCCGGGCTCGCGGTGACCAGCGACGGGACCGTCATCGGTAGCCCGACCACAGCCGGCACGAAGTCCGGCGGATCCTTCGTCATTACCGACGCCTTCATCCGATCCGGCACCAGCAACACCTTCAGCTGGCTTGTCTATCCGGAGCTGAAGATCACGGGCGCCGCAGACCAGAACGGCGTTGCCGGTACAGCCGCGACGAATCTCGTTCTGCTAGCGACCGGTGGCTCTGGCGCGATCTACGGCTGGAACGCACAAGGCCTGCCACCCGGGATCACCGGGACCGCGAGCGGAGTGGGCAAGACCACCTTCACGATCGGCGGCACGCCGACAGCTGCGGGCTCCTACCAGGTCACCGTGACCGTCAACGACTCGTCCGTAAAACGAACCACATCGGTGACGTTCCAATGGACCGTTGTTGATCCGCTTGGATTGCCAGCAACGGCCCCGCAGGTGAGCCGGGTCGGTTTTCCGATCAATCCGGTGCCGCTCGCGGTCAGCGGCGGGTCTGGTCATGCCGCAATCACCTTGGCCCCGAGCAGCGCGCTGCCGAGCGGACTTATCTTGACGGGCGATGCGACATCGGGATATTCGGTCACCGGCACCCCGACGGCCACGAGCCCGGCGAAGAATGTCACCTTCAACGTCGACGACCCGGACTCCGGTCAGAAGTCGACGATCACCATCAACTGGATGGTTGTCGACAAGCCCGTCCTGACCATTCCGAACCAGTCGATCAGCAAAGGCGCTTCTAGCTCGGTCAACATGAACTCGTTCGTGACGGGTGCCATCGGAGCAGTGACTTTTGCGCAGAGCGGGAACCCTATGCCGAATGGCCTGACGCTGAATCCGGATGGATCCGTCACCGGGACGGCGGGTAATCCGAAGCAGGCGTTCCCCGGGATACAGGTACAGGTCACCGATTCGACAGGCGCTAGCAATACCGCCACCTTCACTTGGACGGTGACGAAATGACCACCGCGCCTATGTCATTTCGTGGACGGTGCCTTTCGTTGGGCGGCTTTCGCGCCAGACTTACGGTCCTGCGCCGCGGGGCGCGGCGTAGTGACGCCGGCGTGACTTTGATGGAGCTCGTGGTCGGCATGACGATCATGACGATCTTCATGGCGATCTTCACCGGGTCGGTGGTGATGATGTACAACTCCACCAGCAAATCGGAGGCCATCGCGGACACGTCGTCACAACTGAGCATTGCCTTCAACCGGCTCGACAAATCGATCCGGTACGCGTCGGCGATCTCACCGCCGGGCAAGTCCAGCGGAGCCTGGTATGTGGAGTGGGAGACGACCTATACCGGGACCCCGCAGTGCACCCAGTTGCGCCTGAATCCGGCAGCGCAGCAGTTGCAGCAGCGCACCTGGACGGTCTCGGGCGGATCGGCGACGAATGTGACCGCCTGGCTGCCGCTCGCATCCGGCGTCACCGACACCGATCCGACCACCGGTGCCGCTGTCACGCCGTTCACGTTCACCATGTCCGACGCCGCCGTGCCGTACGAGCAGCTCGGTATTCGGCTCGTCGCACTGTCGGTGGGCCGCACCGGCACGACGACCTCCATCTCCGACGTGACGTTCACCGCGTTCAATTCGCGGCTGACGACGGCCACCACCGGAATCTGCGCCGAGAAGGGGCGGTCATGAACGTCATCCGGTCGCGCTTCGGAGTTCGCGGAACCGACCGCGGATCGCTGCCCATGGCGATGCTCGTCGCCGTCGTCGGCATCGCGCTGGCCGCACTCATGGTTCCGCTCGTGCTCACCCAGGCGCACACCACCACGTTCGACACGGCACGCGGGCGCACCCTGCAAGCCGCCGAATCCGGGATCGACATCGCGCTCGGCCAGGTGCGCGCGGCGACCAGCACGAATAAGGACGGCGTGGTGCAGGGCGACGCGAAGAAGCTGCCCTGCGGCCCACTCGCCGGATCGGTCGGCATCGGAACCGACGACCGGTATTCCGTCGACATCGCTTACTACACCGCTGATCCCAACGCGCACGACGCCCAGTGGGCCATCGACCACAAGATGATCTGCGTCTCCGGATACGGTGTCCGCGACACCGCCACGAACTCCTATACGCCCAGTTACGTGGTGCTCACCTCCACGGGCAGCAACGCGGCGGGCGAGTCCCGCACCCTGGTGACGACCTATGTCGTCAAGACGACGAACACGAACATCCCCGGCGGTCCGATCCGCATCTGGCCGGCGGGCAGCGACAACTACTGCATGGATGCCGGCAGTTCACCGGTCGCCGGTGGTGCGGTGAAGCTGAGCCTGTGCCCGACGGGCAACCAGGCGTTGCCCAAGGGCATGAGCTTCATCTACAACCCCGACCTGACGATCCAGCTTGCGGCCACCATCGGCGACACGACTGTCAACGCGAACGGTTACGGCCTGTGCGTGTATTCCGCGGGGTCGAACGGCGATGCGGTGACGCTCGCGAAATGCAACGCGCCCGGCAGCCCGCCCTACCAGCAGGTGTGGAGCGTCGACGACAGTTCGCACCTCCGCGCCTCGAACTCGGCCAAGTCGGACACGGTTTCGTCCTGCATCGAGGCCGCGAGCCAGGCGGGCGGAACGTCCTTGAAGCTCCAGGCCTGCGCCGGGGGCACCACGGATACTAAACAGACGTGGATCCCGTCGCCCGCGGTCGGAGCGGGCCAGGCCGGCGCTACGAACTCCCAGTTGGTGAACTTCCAGCAGTTCGGCCGCTGCCTGGACGTCACCAATCAATCCGTCGCGACGTCGGGGGACGCCGGTGGTGTCTTCCTGATCCTCTATACGTGCAAACAGAACCCGAACCCTGCCAAGGTCGCCTGGAACCAAAGGTTCACGCCGACCCCGGCTCTGACGACCGGATCCGCCCCCCAGTCGAACCAGTGGGTGACCAACAACGGCTCCAAGTACTGCCTGACGAGCCCTCGTACGATCGGCGGCTATGTCAACGTGATCCCGTGCGCGAGTTCCGGCGCGACCAAGACGGCGCAGACGTGGACTACGTACCAGACTCAGGATTCGTCCGGCAACGAGCTCGCGTACAAGGACAAGTTCACCATTCGTGATTCGTCGACTCCGGGTCTCTGCCTGTCGCTCAGCAAGCCGACCGATCTGTACAACAAGCAGTACCAGAAGGCGGTCGTGGAGACGTGTGACGGGTCGTCGCAGCAGAAGTGGAATGCGCAGGCCAACGTGCAGGAGCCGGTGCTGGAGAACATGCACGAGCAGTAGCCGTCGCGCGGCCACGACGGTCGTCATAAACGGTTGTTAGGTGCCCTCGCCGATACCGGTGACGCGGGCGTCGACTGGGAGTGCTGCAGAGAAATGGGCTCCCGGAAC
>OFTX01000634.1_pt1 | contig 16963 bp, 12 predicted proteins | sample 1775051 | NCBI WGS metagenome assembly OFTX01 (sample SAMN08195772, study PRJEB24354) | sludge metagenome | isolation source: sludge from phenol fed wastewater aerobic bioreactor A | place: India: Nagpur | collected 2016-09-15
TGCGAAATCGCCGGAGTCGTAGATCTTGCCGGTCGCCGTCCGGTACGGCATCGCCTTCGGCGGAATGAAATTCTTGCGCCGGATGGCGTCCGGCGTCATGCCGAGCTTGCGCGCCGCGGCGTCGACCAGCCGCTCCACCACATAGGCGGCCTCGGGGCGGCCCGCGCCGCGATAGGCATCCACCGGCACGGTGTTGGTATAGATCCCGCGCACGCGCGCGTGAAATACCGGAATGGCGTAGACGCCCGGCAGCATGGTCGCGCCGATCCAGGGAATGAAGGGCGCGTAGTGGGAGAGGTAGGCCCCCATGTCGGCCAGCAGGTCCACCTTGAGGGCGAGGAAGCGCCCCTCGGGCGACAGCGCCAGCTCGGCGGTGGTGAGATTGTCGCGGCCCTGGCTGTCGCCGACGAAGTGCTCCGAGCGGTCGCCGAGCCAGGCCACCGCCTCCCCGAGCTGCCGGGCGGCCAGCGCCGCGAGGGGATATTCCACATAGGGAAACGCCTTGGTGCCGAAGCCGCCGCCCACGTCCGGCGTGACCACGCGCAGGTCGTCGCGCGGCCAGTTCAGCACCTTGTCGGCGATGACATCGCGGATGAGGTGGCTGCCCTGGCTGCCCAGGGTGAGGCGGATGCGCCCGCTTTCCTCCACCTCGGCGAGCACGCCGCGCGGCTCCATGTAATTGGTGACCAGCCGGTTGTTCACCAGGGTGAGCGTGACCACCCGCGCGGCACCGGCGAAGGCGCGCTCGGTGGCGGCGGCATCGCCCATCTCGCCGGTGAAGGCGATGTTGCCCGCCCGCTCGGCCCACACCCGTGGCGCCGCCGCATCGAGCGCCGCCTCGATGGAGGCGACGGCGGGCAGCGGCTCCCAGCGCAGGTCCAGAGCCTCGGCGGCATCGCGCGCCTGAGCGAGGGTCTCCGCCACGATGAAGGCGACCGGATCGCCCACGTGACGCACCTCGTCGCGGCACAATACCTCCCGGCGCGGGTGCCACAGGCGCTCCTCGCCGACCACCGGGATCGAGGCGGCGACCGGAATGGGGCCGAGCTCCGCCACGTCGGCGCCGGTGACGCGCCCGCGTACGCCACTGCCGGTCAGGGTCTGGAAATCTTCCACCTCCGGGATGGTCAGCCCGCGCGCCTCGGCGGCGTTGACAATGGCGCGCGCCAGCGGATGCTCGCTGGGCCGCTCCAATGCCGCGGCCAGGGCCAGCGCACGGGCTTCATCGAACCCCCCCAGGGGTTCCACCACCTGCAGGGAAGGCTTGCCCTCGGTGAGGGTGCCAGTCTTGTCCACCACCAGCGTGTCGATGTCGCGCAGCGCCTCGATCGCCGCCGCGTCACGAAACAGCACGCCCATCTGTGCGCCGCGCCCGCTTGCCACCATGATCGAAATGGGAGTCGCCAGGCCAAGTGCGCATGGGCAGGCGATGATCAACACCGATACCGCGGCAATCAGCGCGTGGGGGAATGCGGGCTCCGGGCCGACGGCCAGCCAGACGCCGAACGCCAGCACGGCCACGACCACCACCGCGGGCACGAACCACGCCGCCACACGGTCGGCCACCCGCTGCAGCGGCGCCCTGCTGCGCTGCGCCTGTGCGACCAGCGCGACGATCTGGGCCAGCATGGTGTCGCCGCCGACGCGCTCCGCGCGCATCGTCAGCGCGCCGTCCTGGTTGATGGTGCCGCCGGTCAGTTTGTCACCGCGGGTCTTGGCCACCGGCAACGGTTCGCCGGTCAGCATCGATTCGTCCACGTGACTCACGCCGTCGGTGATCTCGCCGTCAACCGGGACCTTCTCGCCCGGGCGTACGCGCAGCGTGTCGCCTGCCTGCACCGTCTCCAGCGGCACGTCGGCCTCGCTGCCATCGGCGGCGATGCGGCGCGCGGTCTTCGGCGCCAGGCCCAGCAGGGCCTGCAGGGCCGATCCCGTGCGCCGGCGTGCGCGCAGTTCCATGAAGTCGCCCAGGGTCACCAGGGTGACGATCACCGCGGCCGATTCGAAATACACGCCCACCCGGCCATGCATGTCGCGGAACGCCGGCGGGAACAGGCCCGGGAACAGGAAGGCCACCGTGCTGTACAGCCACGCCACGCCGGTGCCCAGCGCGATCAGCGTGTACATGTTGGGCGACCAGGGTTTGAGCGAGCGCCAGCCGCGCACGAAGAATGAGGCCCCGCCCCAGAGCACCACCACCGTGGAGAGCACCGCCTCGACCCAGGCAGCCACCGTGTCCCACGGCGCCGGGAACCGCCAGCCGAACAGGTGTGGGCCCATGGCCAGCACGAACACCGGTACGGTCAGGACGACCAGCACCCAGAAGCGCGTCGCCAGCTTGCGCACGTCGCTGCCGTCATCGGCCTCGGCCGTCGGCAGCAGGGGCTCCAGCGCCATGCCGCACTTGGGGCAATGTCCCGGGCCAACCTGCCGCACCTCGGGGTGCATCGGGCAGGTGTAGATCGTGCCGGCCGGCACCTCCGTGGCATGCGCGTGCCCGGCGTGTACATGTCCGCTGTGCGCCGCGACCGCTGCACCGAGGTAGCGCTCCGGATCGGCCACGAACTTGTCGCGGCAACCCTGCGAGCAGAAGTTGATCTGCCTGCCGCCCTGCATCGTGCTGTGGCGCGGATGCGCCGGGTCGGTGGCCATGCCGCACACCGGATCCAGCCGGCCAGCCTCGATGTCGCGGCGGCGGGCCTTGGCCAGGATCGCCTCGGGGTCGGCCTCGAACTTGCGCTGGCAGCCGTCACTGCAGAAGTGCCAGGTGTTGCCGTGGTATTCGACATGCCGCTGTGACGGCAGCGCCACCCGCATGCCGCAGTTCGGGTCGATGGCAAAGGCCGCGCCTTCCGCAGCGTGGTCGTCGTGGGCGTGATGGTCATGCATGGTCGTGGGTCTCCTCGCCGCCGAGCGCGCGCAGGATAGGACAGTGTTCCAGGGCGCCGTGTCCGGGGCAGGCGTCGATGAGTTGCTGCAGGCCGCGCCGCATGCGCTGCAGCTCGCGGATGCGCTGGTTCACCTGGTCCAGCCGGACCTGGGCGCGTTGCTTGACGCTTTCCACGCCCCGCTCGCGATCGGTGGAAAGCGCCAGCAATTCGCGGACCTCTTCCAGCGTGAAACCGAGATCCTTGGCGCGGCGGATGAAGCGCAGCCGCTCGACCATGTCCAGGCCGTAATCACGGTAGCCGGATGCGCGCCGTCGCGGCGGCGGCAGCAGCCCCTCGCGTTCGTAATAGCGGATGGTGTCGATGCCGACACCGGCACGGCGCGCGACGCCGCCGATGGTGAGGTGCTGCGTGGTTTGCGTGTCCATACCGTCATGCTAAACCCTTGACCATGGTCAAGAGTCAAGCATTGCTTTCAGGTCCATCATGGAGCGCCCCATCCACCCGTCACACACCCAGCCGGGCACTGGCGGCGACAACCGGCTGCTATAGAATCCACCGACCCCGCCCAAACCGCCGTGAACCGCCACCAGGAGCAACCATGGTCATCACCGCGCCGGCCCGCTATACACGCACCGCAATCGTCCTGCACTGGCTCATTTTCCTGCTGCTGATCGTGCAGTTCATCGTCGGCTGGAGCATGCCGCATATCGGCCGCAACACACCGGTGACCACGCTGATCAGCGTGCACTTCTCGCTCGGCGTGTTGATCCTGGCGCTGATCGTCGTCCGCCTGGCCTGGCGCCTGACCCATGCCGCCCCGCCGCAGGACGCCAGCGTCCCGCGTTGGCAGGCGAACCTGGCGCAGGTCGTCCAATGGCTCCTGTACCTGCTCCTGCTCGTGGTGCCGCTGTTGGGCTGGCTCAACGCTTCATATCGCGGCATGCCGATCACGTTCTTCGAGATGTTCCCGGTGCCACCGTTGCTCGCCACCCATGCCGCCGGATGGAGCTGGACTGGCGACATCCACATCGCGGTCGCCGAATACGGCATTCTGGTCCTGGCGGGTCTGCACATTGCCGCCGCGCTGTACCACCATTTCATCCGCCACGACCGGGTGCTGCAGCGCATGCTGCCGGGTGCCTGAAGCCGCCGCGACGTCGGGTGCCCAGTCAGCGCTAGCCGGCCTTGGCCGGCACCTTGCCAAACAGCGCATTCAGCCCTTCGGCCATGGTGGGATGCGCCAGGATCGCGTCGCGCAGCGCGGTGTAGGGAAGCTTGGCAGCCATGGCCGTCTGCACCACGGCCATGACCTCGCCGGCTTCGGCACCGAGCATGCCGAAGCCGACGATCCGGTCGTCGTCATCCACCAGCGCCTTCATGAAACCGGCGGTTTGGGACGTCGTGCGCGTGCGCAGCACGGCCTTCGCCGGCAGCTTCGCCACGCGCACCGCGACACCCGCGGCACGCGCCTGGGCTTCGTCCAGTCCAACCCTGGCCAGCGGCGGATCGATGAACAGGCAATACGGCACCATGCGTCCCGTGGTGGATCGCTGGCCACCCGCCAGGTTGTCGCGGATCACGCGGAAGTCATCGAGCGACATGTGGGTGAACTGCGGGCTACCCGCGCACTCGCCGATGGCCCAGGTATCGGCGGCGGTGGTCTCCAGCCGGTCGTTGACCCGGATATAGCTGCGATCGTCGAGCTCGATGCCGGCGGCCTCGAGACCGATGCCCTGCGTGTTGGGCGTACGCCCGGCGGCGACCAGCAGATCACTGCCATCGACCATGCGCTGGCCAACGGCAGTGCGTACCTGCACGTCCACCTGCCTGCCCGATAGCCCGCCCACCCGCTCGACCTCGGCGGACAGCAGCACGTCCACCTGTTCCGCCTGCAGTACGCGCTGGATCTCGTCGGACACATCCGGATCCTCGCGCGCCGCCAGGCGCGGGCCGCGCTCGATGACGGTCACCCGGCTGCCGAAGCGACGATACGCCTGGGCGAACTCAAGACCCACGTAGCCACCCCCGAGCACGATCAAATGCTGCGGGACCCGGTCGAGTTCCAGCAGCTCGATGTTCGTCAGCGGCTTGGCCTCGGCCAGCCCGGCGACGGGCGGCACACTGGCTTGGGTGCCGAGGTTGAGAAACAGCTTGCCGGCGACCAGCGTGCGCGTGCCGCCGTCGTTCAAAGCCACCTCGACCGTCAGCGGCGCGACGAGGTGCGCAGTGCCCATGATGAGTTCCGCGCCACTTTCCCGGTAGCGGTCGCGATGGAAGGCGACCAGCCCCTCGACCATGTCCCGCTTGCGTTGCAGGACCTTGCCCATGTCCACGGTGACGGGGCCCGCGGTCACTCCGTACGCCGCGGCGCCAGCCACGGTGTGGGCGACACCGGCGCTCCAGATCTCGTTCTTGCTGGGGAGACAGTTGATGTTGGGGCAGGAACCGCCGATCCAGCGGCGTTCGACCACGGCCACCTTCTGGCCTGCCTCGGCCAGGTGCCAGGCGAGGTACTTGCCACCCTCGCCACTGCCAACCACCACGGCATCGTACGATTCGGCTTGGGACATGACGGACTCCGTTGCAGGCGGCGAAGGGGACAGGTGGACGGATCGTGGTGGCTCGGACGTCGCTCGGCACCGGGCACGCGCCACCGATGCCACCGGTCACCACTATCACTTCCGCACGTCAACGGGAAGTCACGGGCCTTGCCTGCACCGGGGTGCGCGGACGGCGCCGGAAGGGGACTTCCGGGTGGACAGGCCACCGGTCAGCTCAGCCGCGGTACCTCAGCGCGTCGATGACCAACGCCAATGCCGGCGCCACTTGCCGGCGGCTGGTGTAGTAAAGATGCAACCCCGGCAACCGTGGCCACCAGTCCTTGAGCACCGGCACCAGGCGACCGGCGTCGAAGTCGGGCTGCACGATGTCGAGCGGCAGGTAGGCGAGCCCCTGCCCGTCCAGCGCGGCCTGCCGCATCAGGAAGCTGTTGTTGAACACGGTCTGGCCACGGACGCGCACCGCCGTGGCCTTGCCTTTGCGTTCGAAATCCCAGGCATACAGGCCGCCCAGCGTAGGCAGGCGCAGGTTGATGCAGTCGTGGCCGGTCAGCTCCCGGGGCGCTGTCGGCGGCGCCTTGCTGTCGAGGTATTGCGGCGCCCCCACCACCGCCATGCGCAGGTCCGGACCGATGCGCACCGCGATCATGTCCTTGTCCACCACATCGCCGTTGCGCACGCCGGCGTCGAAGTGCTGGGCCACGATGTCGGTGAGGCCATAGTCCACACTCAATTCCACCTGGATGTCCGGGAACTGGCCCAGCAGCGTCCGCAGTTTGGGCCACAGCACCGTGGCGATGGCATGGTCGGTGGCGCTGATGCGCACGCTGCCCGCCGGCCTGTCGGCCAATGAACGCAGGGAGGTCAGTTCCGCGTCCAGATGCCCGAACATGGGCGCGAGCGAGGCGAGCAGGCGTGCGCCGGCCTCGGAGGTGGCGACGCTGCGCGTGGTCCGCGTGAGCAGGCGCACGCCGAGCCGCGCTTCCAGCGCCGTCATGGCGTGGCTCAAGGCCGAGCGCGACATGCCGAGTTGCGCCGCCGCGCGGGTGAAGCTGCGGGCGTGGGCCACCGCCACGAAAGCGCGCAGATCGTTGAGGTTCTCGGCAGGCATTGGTGCGTCCCGTGCACAAGCTTGTTCTGATTTTTCTATCTTATCAACCAATCGCCCAGTGCCTAGACTTGCGGACATGGTCTGTCGAGGCATTCGACACTTTGGTGAACGCCGCGTGGCTGCCCGCTCCCTCGGCATCATCGGGGCGGCGGCGCTCGGTGTGTCGCTGGCGTTTGGCGCCGCGGCGCAAACCCAACACGCGAAGGAGTCCGGAAACATGACCGCACAACGCACAACGGCCGCCGCCGAAACCTTGAGTGCGCAGCAGCAAGCCATCCTACCCATCGCCGCCTTTGCGGCGGCGGGCGACATGGACAAGCTCGATACCGCGCTGAACCAAGGGCTCGACGCGGGCCTGACCGTGAGCGACGCGCGCGAAGTGCTGGTGCAGGTCTACGCCTACGCCGGCTTTCCGCGCAGCCTCAATGCGCTGACCGAATTGATGAAGGTGGTGGACGCACGCAAACAGCGCGGCCTCCACGACGCGCCCGGGCGCGAACCCCGCCACGCCATTCCCACCGGCGATGCGCTGCTCGCCGCAGGCAAGGCCAACCAGACCAAACTGGTTGGCCAACCCGTGGCCGGGCCGATCTTCGAGTTCGCGCCGGCCATCGGCGAGTACCTGCAAAGCCATCTCTTCGGTGCGATCTTCGAGCGCGACAACCTCGACTGGCAAAACCGCGAGCTCGCGACCGTCGGCATGTTGTCCGCGATGCCAGGCGTCGAAGCACAACTGCAGTCGCACATGCACATGAGCATGAACACGGGGCTCACGGCCGGACAGATGCAGCAGGCCGTTGAGGTGCTCGATACGCGTGTCGGCGCCAACAGCGGGCGACGCGCCCGCGACGCGCTGCAGCGTGCGTTGGCACCCGCGCAGCATTGAACTCCACTTCGGAACACCCCCACGGAGGCTTTATGAAAATCACTCCACCCGGTTCCACGCCTTCGACCAAAGGCGCACCCGAATACTTCACCGGCGACGTGCGCATCGACTGCCCGTTCTGCGGCAGCGGCAACCTCTCCGCCGGGACCGTGACCTTCGAGCCGGGTGCGCGCACCGCCTGGCACACCCATCCGCTCGGCCAGACCCTGCTGGTGACATCAGGCCTGGGCTGGGTTGGCTACGAAGGCGGCCGGGTGCAGGAAATCCGCCCCGGCGACATGGTCTGGATCGAACCCGGCGAGAAGCACTGGCACGGCGCCTCGAAGGATTGCGCGATGAGCCACGTCGCCATCGTGGAGATGAAGGACGGCAAGGCGACGGACTGGATGGAACACGTGATGGACGAGCAATACCGGGTCTGAAGGACCGGCGATCAGGAGAAGCAACCATGCAAAAAGTGACACTCAACAATGGCATCGAAATGCCGATCCTGGGCTTCGGCGTCTATCAGGTCCCTGACGCCGCGGAGTGCGAACGAAGCGTCGCGCAGGCGCTGGAAGTTGGCTACCGGTTGCTGGATACGGCGGCTGCCTACGGGAACGAGGAAGCCGTCGGCAAAGCGATCCGGAAAAGCGGCGTGGCGCGTGGCGAGTTGTTCGTCACCACCAAACTATGGATTCAGGACGCCGGCTACGAAAGCGCGAAACGGGCCTTCCAGCGCTCGTTGGACCGGCTGCGGCTGGACTACCTCGACCTGTACCTGATCCACCAGCCCTTCGGTGACGTGTACGGCGCGTGGCGCGCGATGGAGGAGCTGTACCGGGAAGGCCGCATCAAGGCCATCGGCGTCAGCAATTTCCAGCCCGACCGCGTCATGGACCTCATCGTCCACAACGATATCGTGCCAGCGGTCAACCAGATCGAGACACACCCCTTCCACCAGCAGGTCGAAACCCAGAAGTTCCTGCAGGACAACCACGTCCAGATCGAATCGTGGGGACCGTTCGCCGAAGGCAGGAACGACATCTTCCACAACGACGTGCTGCTGTCCCTGGCTTCAAAGCATGGGAAAAGCGTGGCCCAGGTGATCCTGCGCTGGCTGACGCAGCGCGGCGTGGTGGCCATCCCGAAGTCGGTGCACGCCAAACGCATCGCCGAAAACTTCGATGTCTTCGATTTCGAGCTGGGCACCGATGACATGCGCGCCATCGCGGTGCTGGACAGCAGGCAGAGTGCCTTCTTCGACCACCGCGATCCGGCGATGGTGAAGATGCTGGGCAACGTGAAGTACGACATCTGATCCGACGCCGCGGCGACAACTGATCAATACAAACCATGTGGAGAACAACCATGACCGACAACATCCAAGACAAAGTCGTCGTGATCACCGGCGCATCGAGCGGCCTCGGTGCCGAAACCGCGCGCCACCTGGTCAAGGCCGGCGCCAGGGTCGCACTTGGTGCGCGTCGTCTCGACCGCCTGCAGGCGCTGGCAAAGGAACTGGGCGAAGGCAACGCCACCGCCTTCCAGGTCGACGTGACCGACCGCCAGCAGGTGCAGGCGTTCGTCGACCACGCAGCCAAGACCTTCGGCCGCCTCGACGTGATGATCAACAACGCGGGCCTGATGCCGCTCGCGCCGCTGGAGATGCTGCGCTTCGACGAATGGAACCAGTGCATCGATGTCAACATCAAGGGCGTGCTGTGGGGCATCGCGGCGGCGCTGCCGCACTTCAAGGCGCAAAAGAGCGGCCACTTCATCAACGTCTCGTCGGTGGCTGGACACACGATCAGCGCCGGTGGCGCGATCTATTCCGCCACGAAGTATTCGGTGCGCGTGATCTCCGAGGCGCTGCGCAAGGAGGTCAAGCCCTACGGCATCCGCACCACGGTGCTCTCCCCCGGCGCGGTGGACACCGAACTGCCGGCTTCCGTCGGCGCACTCGGGGTCAACCAGGCCATCGCCGACTACTACCAGCACAACGCGATCCCCGCAGACAGCTTCGCGCGCTGCGTGCTGTTTGCCATGAGCCAGCCCGACAACGTGGACATCAACGAGATTCTGTTCCGCCCGACCGTACAGGAGCTTTGACCATGTCCGACCGCCCCTACATCGTCTGCCACATGCTGACCGCGCTGGACGGCAAGATCACCGGCCCGTACATGAAAACCAAAGCGGTTGACGGTGCGTCCGACGAGTACGAGCGCATCAACGCCTCGTATCAACCACAGGCCTGGCTCTGCGGGCGCGTCACCACCGACGCGAATTTCACCCACTACCGTAAGCCAGTGCTGGATGAAAGCGCCAGCGTGCCCGCAGGCGACTTCGTGGCCGTCGAAGGCGCGCCCATGCACTACGTCTCGGTCGATCCTTCCGGCAGGCTCGGCTGGGAATCCAACACCCTGCACTATGAGGATCGCCCGCCCGCGCACGTCGTCGAGGTGCTCACGGAAAGGGCCAGCCCGGCCTACCGCGCCTTCCTGCGCCGTCTGAACATTTCCTACCTCATCGCCGGCAAGGACCAGCTCGACTGCAAGCTCGCCGCCGAGAAGCTGAAAGCCCTGTTCAAGATCGAGACGCTGATGCTCTCGGGCGGGGGTTTCATCAACTGGTCGTTCCTTGCGGCGGGCCTGGTGGATGAACTGAGCCTCGTGCTCGCCCCAGTGGCCGACGGCGAGAACGACACCGTGACCCTGTTCGAGAAATCCAGCTACCTGCCCGACCATCTGCCCGTGGAGTTTTCGCTCAAGGGTGTGGAAAAGGGCCGAGGCGACAGCATCTGGCTGCGCTACACCGTCAAGCGTTGAATCATCCGCCAACGCCCATGCCAGGACAGCTCGGCACGATCCATCCAGGGGCAAAATGACCTGGCTGCCGTGGTTGCATCGGAAAGATGCGGACCGGGCAACCGTATCGATGTGCAAGAATCGCCGCAGCCATGGCAGCAGGACTGCGGCTTCCTTACCGGGAGCTGCGGCGAAGGGGCAGGATGGAGCTCATCGACAACATCAATCGTCGTCTGGGGGACAACCTCAAGGCTGCCATCAAGCCTGGCGCCAAAATCCGTATCGCAGCGTCCTGCTTTTCCATCTACGCCTTCGAGGCGCTGAAGGCGGAGCTGGAGCAGATCGACAGTCTCGAGTTCATTTTCACCTCGCCTACCTTCGTGCTGGACGAAGCCACCGACAAGCTCGTCAAGCAACGTCGGGAGTTTCACATTCCCAAAGCTGAGCGTGAACGTGGCTTTTACGGTACCGAGTTCGAGATCCGCCTCAAGAACAGACTCACCCAGCGTGCTGTCGCCCGGGAATGTGCAGATTGGATGCGCCGCAAGGCCAAGTTCCGCTCCAATCGCGGATCGGCGCCGATGCAGCAGTTCGCCTGCATCGAGGGCGGTGGCACCAACGCCGTCTATCAACCGCTCCACGGCTTCACGGCTGTCGATCTCGGCTATCAACATGGGGACGCGGTATCCAACTACGTCACGCGCTTCGACGAGCAGCCGCACACCAGCCAGTTCCTGAGCCTGTTCGAACAGATTTGGCAGGATCCGTCCAAGCTGGAAGATCTCAGCGAGCGCCTGTGCGAGCACATCGAGACGGTGTATCGGGAAAACGCCGCCAGCCGCGTGTATTTCTTCCTCCTCTACAACATCTTCCACGAGTTCCTGGCAGACCTCACCGAGGACGTACTGCCGAAGGACAAGACGGGCTATCTGGATTCGGGAATCTGGAACGCCCTGTACAACTTCCAGCGCGACGCCGCCAACGGCATCATCAACAAGCTGGAGACCTACAACGGCTGCATCCTCGCCGACAGCGTGGGCCTCGGGAAGACCTTCACGGCGCTGGCGGTCGTCAAGTACTACGAGCTGCGTAACCGCACGGTGCTGGTGTTGACGCCTAAGAAGCTGGCCGAAAACTGGACGGCTTACAAGGGCAACCTCACCACCAATCCGTTCGTTGGCGACCGTTTCAGCTACGACGTGCTGTGCCACACCGACCTGCTGCGCAGCCGTGGTGAATCGCTGGGCATGCCACTCGACCGGATCAACTGGGGCAACTACGACCTGGTGGTGATCGACGAGTCGCACAACTTCCGCAACAACGATGCATTCAAGGAACGCGAGACGCGCTACCAGCGCTTGCTGAAGCGCGTGATCCAGCAAGGCGTCAAGACCAAGGTGTTGATGCTGTCCGCGACCCCGGTCAACAACCGCTTCAACGATCTGCGCAACCAGCTGGCGCTGGCCTACGAGGGCAACGAGAAAACACTGCAGGAACAGCTTGGATCGACGCGCAGCATCATCCAGATTTTCAACCGGGCGCAGAAGGCGTTCAACGACTGGTCCAAGCTGCCGGTGGCGGAACGCACCCCAGATGCGATCCTGCGCATGCTGGATTTCGATTTCTTCCATTTGCTCGACAGCGTGACCATCGCGCGTTCGCGCAAGCACATCGAGACGTTCTACGACACCAAGGACATCGGCAGTTTCCCTGAGCGCCTGAAACCCATCTCAATCCGCTCGCCCCTCACCGAGCGCACGGATGTCATCGGATTCAACGAAATCTTCCGACGCCTGTCGCTGCTCAAGCTGGCGGTGTATGCGCCGTTGAGCTACATCCTCGACAGCCGCAGACAGAAATACGAAGAGCGCTACGATACCGACGTCGCCTCTGGCGGCGGCACGCTGAGGCAGGCCGACCGCGAGAAGAGCCTGCAACGCCTGATGACCGTGAACCTGCTGAAGCGTTTGGAGAGCTCGGTCGAATCCTTCCGCATCACCCTCGGCAAGTTGCAGGCGAGTCACACCGACACGCTTTCACAGATCGAGGCGTACCAGGCGGGCGGGCGCGACATGGGTGCCGTTGACGTGTCAGCGGCGTTCCAGGACAGCGAGCCGGATGACGACGACCTGCCCGATCCAACGGACGCCAGCATCGGCGGCAAGGTGCGCATCGAGCTCGCCGACATGGATCTTCCGCGCTGGCAACGTGAGCTGAAAGAAGACCTGGAGGTGATCGCGGGCCTGATCGGTGAAATGGAAAAGGTTTCCCCTGCGGACGATGCGAAGCTGCAACTCATCAAGGCACAGGTCGACGACAAACTGACCCATCCGATCAACCACGGCAATCTCAAGGTACTCATCTTCACCGCCTTCGCCGACACCGCCGATTACCTTTACAGGCATTTGGCACCGGCACTTTGGCAGCAACGCCAGTTGCACGTCGCCGAGGTCACCGGGGCCAGCGATCCGCGCAGCACCCTGCGCAAGGGCATGAGTTTCCAGACCGTGCTGACGCTGTTCTCGCCGGTGTCCAAGCAGAAGGCGCTGGTGTTACCCGATGAGCCCGGCGAGATCGACATCCTGATCGGCACCGATTGCATTTCCGAGGGCCAGAACCTGCAGGATTGCGACTGCGTCATCAATTACGACATCCACTGGAACCCGGTGCGCATCATCCAGCGCTTCGGGCGCATCGACCGCATCGGCTCGAAGAATGCGCGCATCCAGCTGGTCAATTTCTGGCCCGACATCACGCTGGACGAGTACATCAACCTCAAGGAGCGCGTCGAAAACCGCATGGTGATCGCCGACGTGGTGGCGACCGGCGACGACAACGTGCTGCGGCACGGGCAGAACGACAACGATACGGAGTACCGCAAGGAACAGCTGCGCCGCCTGCAGGAAGAAGTCATCGACCTCGAAGACGTGAGGACCGGCGTTGCGATCACCGACCTCGGCCTCAACGATTTCCGCATGGACTTGTTGAACTACCTCAAGGATCACGAGGACCTGTCCGGCATTCCCACGGGCATCCATGCGGTAGTGCCGGCGGATCGCGCGAACGGCTTGCTGCCGGGCGTGATCTTTGCGCTGCGCAACCGCAATCACGCCATCAACATCAACCAGCAGAACCGCCTGCATCCGTACTATCTGGTGTACGTGGGCGAGAACGGCGAAGTGGTCGACGACCATACTCGCGTCAAAGCCATTCTCGATCTTGCGCGCGCGGCCTGCAAACACCGCGACCAGCCCATCCCCGCCGCGTACAAGCCGTTCAATCAGGCCACCGACGATGGCCGCGACATGACCAAATATTCGGCGCTGCTTGATCGCGCCATCGCGGCGATCGTGCAGGTCAAGGCCGACAAGGACGTCGAGAGCGTCTTCGCCAGCCGCGAAACGACGGCCCTGACCGGCGGCATTTCGGGCCTCGATGACTTCGAGCTGGTCTGTTTCCTCGTGGTGCAGGAACCCGCGGCGTGACGGCACGCGCGCCATCCGCCGATCCGGCAATCTGCGCAGTACTGTTTGATTACCCGGAACGCGCTGCCGTTGGCACCGTGATCCCAAAAGCCCGGATCGTGGCGCGAACCCGTACCCGTGGGTTGCGCGATCGCCTGAGTGCCGAGGTCGCGGAAATCCGCTGGGCGTACAAATTGGCGCGGGTTTCGCTCAACTTTGCGGCCTGTGCCGAGCTGTCCGAGTTTCAGATCTTCCGCCTCACGCTCAAACCCGGCATCAAGGCCATCGCCGAACCGATGCTGCGCGCCATTGATCAAGCTGTGCCGTCCCCGATCGTGTTCGAGGTCGCCGGGGAATCCGGCGTTTGCACCGTGGCGGCCTACAAACGCCCCAACGAGGCCGATGCCAGCAAGGAAGTGCTGGGCGAATACCTGTGGGGCGAATGGCTGCCACGCGATGCGCCGCGTCAGTCGCTGCCGGTGGCGCTGGATGTGGCAGGTCTGTATCGCGAACTGTTGCGCACCCTGATTCCGCTGCCCGCACGCGCCGGCGAAAGTCTGCGTGACCAGCTCGACCGTCTGGTGCAGGTGCGTGCCGCCGAACGCGAGTGCACGCGGCTCGAAGCACAGTTGGCGCGTGAGCCACAGTTCAACCGCAAGGTGGAGGTGAACCGCGCCTTGCGCGAAAGCAGCTTGCTGCTCGCAAGACTTCGCGTGTGACCCGGTGACGGCCCAATAGGCGATTGGACGCCGCTGCAGTAGCAGATTGGACGCTGCGAATGGTTTCAATCATCTTGCATGAAACATTGCAATCAGCTTTATACAAACATTGCAATCAGCCTGATTCAAACACTACAATCGCCTTATGCCGGAACCCGCGCTGTACCCCCGCCTTGCAGAGCCACTGGTCGTCGAGGCCCTAGCCGATTCGCCCGTGGTGCTGCTGCATGGGCCGCGCCAATGCGGCAAGACCACGCTGGCGCGGATGATTGGGGACAAGCACGGTTATGCCTATACCAGCTTCGATGACGCCGTTTCGCGCATCGCCGCCGAAACCGACCCGGTAGGCTTTGTGGACAGCCTGCCGCCACGCGCCATTCTGGATGAGGTGCAGCGTGTACCGGGCTTGTTTACCACTTTGAAGTCCGTAATAGATCGCGACCGCCAACCCGGCCGCTTTCTGCTGACCGGCTCAGCCAACGTGCTGCTGGTGCCGAAACTGGCCGATTCGCTGGCCGGTCGCATGGCGATCCAGCGCCTGCACCCGCTTGCCCAGTGTGAATTGGCAGGCAAGGCGTCGTGCTTTCTCGAAAAACTTTTCGCGGCCGACTTCAAGCATCGCAACGTGCCGCGCCTGAAAGATGACCTCATCGCCCGCGTGACGGCCGGCGGCTATCCGGCAGCGCTGGCGCGGCCGCAAGGGCGGCGCCGCGCCAACTGGTATCGCGATTACATCGACACCCTGATCCAGCGCGACGTGCGCGACATGTCCCGCATCAGCACGCTCGACGTGCTGCCGCGCCTGCTGGCGCACGCCGCAGCCCATACCGCACAGCTGTTCAATCTGAGCGCGCTGGCCGCGCCGTTCCAGCTCAGCCGCCCGACCATCGGCGACTACGTCACCCTGCTGGAGCGCATCTTCCTGCTCGAAAGCCTGCCGCCCTGGTACAGCAACCGCGTCAGTCGGCTGGTCAAAACCCCGAAACTGCATCTTGGCGATACCGGCCTCGCCTGTGGCTTGCTGGGCGTGGATGCTGGCGCGCTCGCTACCGACCGTGCGCTGTTCGGCCACCTGCTGGAAACGTTCGTGTTTCAGGAGCTGCGCAAGCAGGCGAGCGGGAACACGCGCGACCATGCTTTCTTCCACTTCCGCGACCAGAACATGCAGGAAGTGGACATCGTTATCGAACGTGGCGCGCGCGAGCTGGCCGGCGTTGAAGTGAAAGCGTCTGCTACGGTCACAGCTACGGATTTCAGCGGCCTGCGCCGCCTGCGCGACGTGGCCGGCAAACGCTTTGTCGCGGGCGTGGTGCTCTACGACGGCGAAACCTGTGCCCGTTTCGGCGAAGGCATGTTTGCCGTACCCATCCGAATGCTTTGGGAGCTTCACTGATGGACAAGTTGAAAATGCGCACGCCCGATCTCGTGAACGCCAATGTCGAGCGCATTGCGGAGCTGTTCCCGACTTGCGTTACCGAAAGCCGCGACGACAAGGGCAACGTCACCCGTGCCATCGACTTCGATTTGCTGCGGCAGGAGTTGTCCGACCGCATCGTCGAAGGTCCGCAGGAACGCTACCGGCTGGATTGGCCCGGCAAGCGCGAGGCACTGCTGGCCGCCAACGCGCCCATCGCCAAGACCCTGCGGCCCTGCCGCGAGGAGTCCGTGGACTTCGATACCACGCGCAACCTATTCATCGAAGGCGACAACCTCGACGCGTTGAAGCTGTTGCAGGAAACGTATCTCGGCAAGGTCAAGCTGGTGTACATGGATCCGCCCTACAACACGGGCAACGACATGATCTATGACGACGACTTTGCGGAGAGCGCGGAACAATACCTCGAACGTTCCAATCAAGCAGGAGAAGAAGGAAGACTGGTCGCCAACCCCGAGACGAATGGCAAGTTCCATTCCGACTGGCTAAGCATGATCCTGCCACGCCTCAAGTTGGCCAAGAACCTGCTGAAACGTGATGGGGCGATCTTCGTTTCCTGCGACGAAATTGAACAGGCTCGCCTTCGCCTCGCGATGGACGAGGTATTCGGCATGGACAACTTGGTGGCGGACATGGTCTGGGCGGCAGGCCGCAAGAATGATTCGCGCCTGATCTCCGTTTCGCACGAGTACATCGTGTGCTACGCCCGCGACAAGGCCTACCTCAAAGAAATGGATATCCGCTGGCGCCAGCGCAAGAAGGGGCTGGAAGACATTTACGCGCAGTACGAAAGACTCAAGCGCGAACACGGCGACAATTACGCGGCGATCACCGAGGCCATGAAGGCTTGGTACCGCGACTTGCCTGACAGTCATCCCTCCAAGGCGCACAAACACTATTCACATGTGGACGCGCGCGGCCTGTACTTCCCAGACAACATTTCATGGCCGGGCGGCGGAGGTCCGAAATACAAGGTGATGCATCCGGTCACGGACAAGCCCGTCAAAGTACCATCGCGCGGCTGGATGACCAGCGATCCAGAAAAAATGAAGCGGTGGATTGCCGAGGATCGCGTGCTCTTTGGTGTGGACGAAAAGTCAGTTCCTTGCATCC
>OFTX01000635.1_pt1 | contig 16951 bp, 12 predicted proteins | sample 1775051 | NCBI WGS metagenome assembly OFTX01 (sample SAMN08195772, study PRJEB24354) | sludge metagenome | isolation source: sludge from phenol fed wastewater aerobic bioreactor A | place: India: Nagpur | collected 2016-09-15
GACGCCGGGGCAGTGGACGACGCAGCGGGCGACGCGACCGTGCAGACACTCGAAGAGACGGATGCCGGGGGTCGTCCGCGCTCTGGAGGGCACGCGCGCCGCCGACACATCCGGCGGACCGTCTTTACCATCATCGCCTTCGTGCTCGTCTGGTTCGCGTTGGCGCTGCCGATCGATCTCGATCGCACCGGGGTTGCGGGCCTGGCCCGGATCCCGATTGAAGCGGTGCTGATCCTCGCGCTAGCGCTCGTCCTTCGCCCCCGGCCACTCAAGGTCATCTCGATCGTGATCGGTGTGCTGATCGGTGCGCTGGTCGCGCTCAAGCTCACCAACACCGGGTTCGATATCTCGTTCTCGCGGCGTTTCGATGTGGTGCGCGACTGGTACTACCTGCGCCTGGCGGCCGATCTGCTCACCGACGTGGCCGGGCACATCTGGTCGGATGTCGCGGCGATCGCCGCGATCGTACTGGTGGTGATCCCGCTGGTCCTGCTGCCGTGGGCGACGCAGCGGGCCACGGCCGCCCTGCGCCGCCGCCGAGGTACCACCGGCGTCGCGCTCGCGATCGTCGCCGCGGCGTGGGCCGCGATCGCGCTCGCCGGCGCCGGACCGACCACGGCCGCTGGCGTGGCCACCGCGGACACCAGCCGGCTCATCGGATCGACCATCGCGCAGCCGTTCGCCGATGCGCACGACGGCCCGGCGTTCGCCCGGCAGATCGCCGCCGACCCATATGCGTCCGTGCCACCGTCACAGCGTCTCGCCGGCCTGCAGGGCAAAGATGTGCTGCTGGTCTTCATCGAGAGCTACGGCCGGGTGGCGCTGGACGACCCGGCGATCGCGCCGACCGTCGAGGCCGCCCTGCGCGAATCCGAGGCGACCTTGGCGAAGGCCGGATTCTCCGCCCGCAGCGGCTTTCTCACCTCACCGACCTACGGCGGATCGAGTTGGCTCGCGCACTCGACCGTCGAGGCCGGACTGTGGGTGGACAGCCAGCAGCGCTACAACCAGTTGATCGCCGCCGGAAGACTGACGCTGGCGCGCGCGTTCGCCGACGGCGGCTGGCGGGTCGTGTTCGCCGTGCCCTCGACCACGGACAGTTGGCCACAGGGTGAGCCGTTCTACGGCTTCGACAAGCTTTACACCGCACACAATGTCGGCTATCACGGTCCTGAGTACGGATACGCGACGATGCCCGACCAATACCTCTACCACGCGTTGCTCACCCAGGAGCTGATGCCCGGCCACCGCACTCCAGTCATGGCAGAGGTCGACACGCTGTCCAGCCACTACCCGTGGACGGAGCCGCCGCCGCTGCTGCCATGGAACGAGGTGGGCGACGGTTCCGTCTACAACAGCGCCGCCGCACAGCCCCGGGCCGCACACCCCGACACCGCGAAACAGGCGTATGCGGACGCGGTTTCGTATGCACTGCGCGCACTGGCCTCATGTGCGGCCTCGAGCAAGGACCCGAACCTCGTCATACTCGCGATGGGGGACCACCAGCCGAATGCCACGGTCACCCGGCCGGGCACCGACCACGAGGTGCCCGCGATGCTCATCGCGCACGACTCGGCGATCACGGCGAAGGCCGCGGCCTGGGGCTGGACGGCGGGGCTCGCTCCCGGCCCGAACGCGGCGGTGTCGCCGATGGACCAGGTCCGCGACCGGTTGTTCGCCGCCTTCGGAACCGGCGGATGACACAGCGGGCGACACAGCGGATATGACGATCGGCACGGCGGTCGGCCCGGTGGTCGATCCGGCGGCCAAACGGACGTGACCCTTTGACAACTCCGCGCATCGGGGCATGCTGGACACAAGAATCGAGGCGAGTGCGTCATGACGCTACGCATCATCGGAGCGGTGGCAGCGCTGATTTCGGCGGCGGTGCACTGGGGCGAATGGGGCTTCAACGGTTACAACTGGTGGGCCGCGCAGCCGTTGACGACGATCGGCGTGCTGTTCGTGATCAACGGTGTGGCCGGGGTGGTGATCGCGATCCTGCTGCTCACTTGGCGCCGCCATTGGGTGCCGCTGCTCCTGCTGTTCGGCTTCGGGCTGCTGACGGCGGCCGGGTACGTCACGTCGACGGCCTTGCCGCACGGGCTGTTCGGCGACAAGGAGGCCTGGACCGGCACTCCGCAATGGATCGCGTTCATTGTCGAGATCGCCTGCATCGTGGTCGCGCTGGTCGCCTTCGCCCAGGAGCAGTCGAGTAACCGCCGGACCGTGACGACGGGAACGCACACGCTCGGCGCGTGACACGCCTGCTTCCCCTCGGCGAGCGGTGCGAAATGCACCCCTGCCCGTCCGTTTTGTCGTGAATTTCGCACCGCTCGGCGGGGATAAGTGTGGTCAGGTCGGGGCGTCGGCCGCACTGCTCGCGCCGGCTGCACTGCTAGCGTCGGTCGCCCTAGACAGGGTCGCGATGAACTCGCGGCAGCGTCGGAGCGCGTCGGCGTACCGGTCCGCGTCACGGTCGGCTATCAGGTCGGCCTTCCGGGCGGCCTTGTCGCCGGCTCTCCCGGCGCCCTCCCGGCTGGCACCGCGCACCGAGAGCTCGTCGTAGAGCCGCAGCGCCTCACGGGCATTGACGGCGGCGCTCGTGGTGCGTCCCGCCTCCTGCATCCGGACCGCGAGATCGAACACCGCCTGCGCCAGTTGCGGTAGGTACACGGGCCGGTTGCCGAACGCGAGACGCCGCATCGCATCGACGGATTCGCGTGCCGCGGATAGGGCTTCGGTCGTTCGCCCGGCATCCGCGAGGTCCGCCGCCAAGTTGCCGAGCGCCGCGGCGAGGTTCACCAAATGCTCGCGCGGGTTGTCCCGTGCGAGCCGCCGGTACAGCGTCGTCGCCTCCGCGGTCGCGGTGAGCGCCTCCTCTCGCCGGCCGGCTGCGGCGAGTCGCACCGCCAGATTGTTCAGCGACATCGCTAGCGGCCCCGCATACGCATTCTCGTTCTGCGCGGCCAAGTCTCGATAGAGCTCCGCCACCTCGCGGGTCGCCGAAAGCGCATCGACGGTGCGCCCCGCGTCGTGCAGAACGTTCGCGAGATTGTCGAGGCTCATCGCGAGGTGGCCGGTGTACGAGTCCGGTTCACCTGCCGCGAGGCCCCGGTAGAGGTTCACCGCTTGCCGCGTCGTCGCGATGGCAGGGGCGCGACGGCCTGCCGATCGCTGCCGCACGGCCAGATTATTGATTGTCTGCGCGAGGAGCGGAAGGTACGTAGCCGGATCCTGCTCGGCAAGTCGTTGGTGCAAACGCGCTGCCTCACCGGAGATCTCGAGCGCCTCGGTCGCGGCGCCCGCCTCGTCCAGGCGGTTCGCGAGATTGCCCAACGCCGTCGCGAGGCCGCCGGAGAAATCGTCCGGCGACTGCGTTGCGAGCTCGCGATACACCGCGACCGCTTCGCGTGAAGCATCGAGAGCCTCTGCGTCGCCGCCGATGTCGTGCAGGCGCACGGATAGATTGTTCAGGGCTGCCGCGAGATACGGTCTGAATAAAGAGGTTTCGCCCTCTACCTCATCATCGCGCACATCGTCGTGCGCGCCCGGTTTCTCGCTGGGTGCTTCACCGAGTATGACGCTGTTCGCGGCCAAGCCGGCAAGCTTCCGAAACAGCGCTGCGGACTCCCGGGCGGCGTCCGCGGCCTCGGCGTCGCGTCCGGTCGCGTGCAGCAGATCGGCCAGCAGCCCCAGGGCGGATGCGAGATCGGGCGCGAATACCCGCTCGTCGGACTCGGCGAGGTCGCGATAGCGGCGGACGGCCTCGGCTGCGCTGGCCAGGGCTTCGGCGGTGCGGCCGGCGTCGGCGAGCTCGGCAGCGCGGTCGGTCGCCGCGTCGGCCGCGGCCGCAAGGTCCTGGCCCGGCAGATCCTCGTTCGACAGGGCCTCCCCCGGCAGGCCCTCTCTCGGCGGGTCTACAGGTGGCGGATCCCCATCCCGCACATATTCGCGCCGCACCGTCACGCTCCTTGCCGCACGCGATCGCGCGCCCCACCGAGGATATGAAACCTCGCCGGTCGGCTGACCGCGGCCATGATGGTGACATGTCGGGACAGACGTCATGACAGCGGCCGAGGCGCACTGCGCTCCGCGGTCGCGGCCGTGTCGGCCGGGTGCACCGTGATCCCGCTCGCATCGGCCCCCGGCCGCTGGCTCGTCGCGGTGGCGGTCCTGGGCTCCGGCATTGCGTTCCTGGACGGAACCGTCGTCACCGTCGCCTTGCCGGCGATCGGTAAGGACCTGGCCACCGGTCTCGCGGGCCAGCAATGGGTGGTCGACGGATACCTGCTCACCCTCGGGGCGTTGCTGCTGGCGGGCGGCGCGGCGGGGGATCGATACGGCCGCCGGCGCGTGTTCCTCACCGGCCTCGCAGCCTTCGCCGTGGCCTCCGCGGCCTGCGCGTTGGCGCCGACGGGCATCGTCCTGATCGGTGCGCGCGTGGCCCAAGGCGTCGCCGCCGCCGCGCTCATCCCGGGCTCCCTCGCGCTGATCAACGCGCTGATCGCGGAAGCCGACCGCGCCCGCGCCATCGGGCTGTGGGCCGGAATGTCCGGCGTCACTTCAGCTCTCGGCCCATTCCTCGGCGGGTATCTGGTGGACGCCGCCTCGTGGCGATGGGTCTTCGTCATCAATGTCCCGCTGGCGGCCGTCGCGATCTACCTCGCCGTACGCCACGTGCCGGAAAGCCGGGATGCCGCCGCGGCCGGCCCGTTCGACATTTCCGGTGCGCTGCTGGCGACGGCCGGACTGGCGGGCGTCGTCTACGCCTTGATCGAAGGACCCGCGCACGGATGGCGCCCGGCTTTCGTGGTGTGCGCGATCGGGGGAGTGCTGGCACTCGCCGGTTTCCTGTGGCGTGAGTTTCGCGCGCCGGCGGCACTGCTTCCGCCGAAACTGTTTGCGTCCCGCCAATTCTCGGGAGCGAATATGACGACGTTCGTGGTCTATGCGGCGCTCGGAGCGTCGAGCTTCCTGCTCACCCTGCAGCTGCAGCAGACCCTGGGTTATTCGGCACTCGCGGCCGGCGCCGCAACAGTTCCGATCACCGTCGTCATGCTGCTCGGATCGCCGTCCGCGGGCGTCCTGGCCGGCCGCGTCGGCCCGCGACTGCCCATGACGGTCGGGCCGATCATCGCGGGTGCGGGGCTGGCCATGATGGCCCTCATCGTGCCCGGGAGGGGGTACGTGGCGGTGGTACTGCCGGCCGTCATGGTGTTCGCGGTCGGGCTCACGATCACGGTGACGCCGCTCACGGCGGCAGTCCTCGCGGCGGTACCCCAGCGCCATGTCGGGGCGGCATCCGGTGTGAACAACGCAATCTCGCGCATCGGTGGGTTGCTCGCGGTCGCCGTGCTGCCCGCCGCCGCCGCGATCACCGCGGCGCCCGGAGAGCCGCTGGGGCCCGGTTTCGCGCGGGCCATGATCATCTGCGCCGCCCTGTGTGTCGCGGGCGGGCTCATCTCGGCGCTCACCATTCCGGGGCGATCGCAGCCTTCCACCAGGCAACCCGTGCCCTCACACGACCCGAGAACCTGAGGCTTCGCCGGATGGTGCACTTCGGCATCGAGCCGCGTTGAGGTAGTGACAGTAGCGGCAGTGGCAGCGCCGGCGGCAAGGACGACACAGACGGTGCGGCGCCGTCTTCGACAGCGGGATTACGGCTGAACGCGGTGCCGGGCCACGCCGGCGTCGCCGCCCGGATCTCTGGCGGGGCCTCCGCCAGGAACGGCCCCGGCGACCCAGCGCCCGAGGGGGCCCGCCGTCACCAGCGGGGTGCGGCGCACGAGCAACGTCATACCCGCGACCGCGAGCACCGCGGCGACCGCACCCAACCCGAGGCCGACGCCCACATCCAGCAGGTGGTGCACGTGCGCCGCCACCCGCGCCCACGCGATAAGGGCCGCGCCGAGTACGAACAGCCCTCCGGCAATCCACTTGCGGCGCAACAGGATCAGCACCGCCATGAGCCCGGCGGCGGCCGAGTGGTCGGACGGGAAACCGTTGTCCGGGGCGTGCGGCATGAGCGGCGGCACCGACGGGTTCACGACGAACGGCCGCGGGTCCACGTACGAACTCGACGCGACCTTGATGAAGATCAGCACCAGCACCAGCCCGATCACCGCCGACAGGGCGAGTTCCACCTTGCCGCGCCGCGTCTCGGCCCACAGCCACACGGCCGCGAACCCGATCACCATCACGTAGATCAGATACTTCGCTATCGCGACGATGACGCTGTCCATGCCGCTCGCTTCCTGCCGGGGCCGAGTCGTGATCCGGGCCGCTCCCGGGTCGAACCAGACCAGACTACCGACGTGCGAGCGCGCGGCGAGGTTCCGCTGCGCGCCAATCCGGCGGCGGAGATGGGGCTGCGCGGCCGTGGCCGCTTCGGATGCGCTGTGGTTCGGATGCGCTGTGGTTGGCACGCGCGCGGGCTCAGAGCGCCAACTGGGCATGCAGCGCCGTGAGTTCGGCTTGCTCCGGATCGAATCGGACCACTACCCGCACTAGTGCCCGGGCGTCCTCCGTCCATGCGGCATGCACCGACCCGCGCAGTTGGTAGCGGCTCCCGGCCAGCGAGAAGTCGCACAGCACAGGGGTTTCCGACACGATGACGGCGTCGGTGGAATCGGTGGGGATCAGACACTGCAGCGCGGCCTCGCTGACATCCACGAGGGAGCCGGTCGCCGTCGCCATCACCGGGTCCGACGTCGACTGCGGGTCGCGGTGCGTGTACACGGTGAGGGTGATAACGCCGTCCGCCGCGGTGCGGTCCTGGCGCCGCCGTTGCTCGAACCGCGCAGGCCCGGTCGGCGTGACTTCCCACACCTGAAGACCGATCGAGCCCTGCCGGGCGGTCAGCGTCACCGGCAGTACGCCAGCATGCGGGCCTGCGGACCACCGGAGTTCCAACCGTTCACCGTCCGTGGCGCCCACGGCCACCGCGGCGTCCGTGGGCACGGCGATCGTGATGGCCTCCGCGGACACGGTCTGCACCCGACCGAACGAGGATTTCCCGACGGCGTTGTGCATCTCCACGCTCTGACCTGGGCGCGGCACACCTGTCGTATCGTCCATCGACACACGTATATTCTGCCGCGGAGACCGGATCGATCCTGCTCGCCGCGCTGGGCCGGACGGGTGAACCAATATCCCCGAAATTGATGCCTGCACCGCTCGTGAGCCACGTGCCGCGCCAGCCGGCTACCCGATCGCGACCACCACCTGAACGGTCACCGTGAGGTCCGCGCTGCCCGGAAGGACCGGCGTCGCCGCCGAATCCGCCGCGCCGGCCGCCGAGGGCATGGCGTACATCGGCATCGGTGCGCTGCCGCCGGACTCGCTGATGGACATCACCTGGCCAACCGTCACGCCGGCCGCATCCGCAAGCTGTTTCGCTTGCGTCAGCGCCTGTTTCACCGCATCCGCGCGGGCCTTCGCCCGCAGCGACGAATCGTCCGCGAAGGAGAACGAGATCCCGTCGACGCGGATCCCATTGCCGGCGGCCGACTGCGCGGCGTCGATCAGCGCGCCCGCCTTCGAGACGTCGTGCAGCGTGGCCGTGACCATGTTGGAGACCTCGTAGCCGGTAACGGTCGACCCGTTGTCGGAATAGGTCGCGTACACGGACAGGCTGCTGGTCCTGAGGTCCTTCTCCGCGACCCCTGACGACTTCAGCTTCGCGATGAGACTCGCTGCGGCGGTGTTGTTCTGGTTCAATGCGGCGCTCGCCGTGGCGGCACGGGTCTGCACGCCCAACTGCACCGTGAGGGTATCCGGCGTGCCGGAGACGGTGCCGGATCCCGTGGCGGTGATGGTGCGGTTGGTGAAGGCGTTCTGCTCGCCGGCCGGTGCGCCGGTCGCATCGGCCGCCTGTGCTGTTTGCGGGACGACGCCCACCTGCGGCGCGCCACCCGGCTGCTGGGCAGCGTCTACTTGCTGGACGGGGCCTACTTGTTGGACCGAGCCACCCTGCGGCGCGGATGCGGCCCGCGCGTTCCTGGGTGCCGTCGCACCGGCGCAGGCGGCGGTCGCCACCAGTCCGCCGACAGCGAGTGCGGACAGGAGCACGGTGCGTAACTTCATGGTGCCCTCCTCGAATGGTCGCTTCTCACATGGTCACTGCGATGGTGAGACGCGCGTATCGCGGCATTCGGTTGCACGGCTCCGCAATCCACGCCCGCCCCCCTTCCCGGGTCAGGTGCCCCCGGGTGCGCCGGAGTGCGCTGTGAGGCACCCAACCCGAGGAGTCGGCAGAGCGGGGGACCGTGGGGGCCGGCGCCGGCGGGATGGGAGAGTGGGGGCATGACTGCCGATACAGCGGACGGATTGATCGCGTATCTGAAGGCCTCGCCGTCGCCGTTCCATGCGGTCGCGACATCGGCGCGGCTTCTCGAGGAGGCCGGCTTTTCGGGTATGACGGAGTCCTCGCCGATGCCTACGGCGCCAGGGCGGTACTACCTGATCCGCGGCGGCTCGCTGGTGGCCTGGTCGACGGAGCACGCTGTCGGACCGGCCACACCCTTCCGTGTGATCGGAGCGCACACCGACAGCCCGAACCTGCGCATCAAACCCCAGCCCGACCTGGCGCAGGCGGGCTTCCGGCAGCTCGGCGTCGAGGTGTATGGCGGTCCGCTGCTCAGCTCCTGGCTCGACCGGGACCTCGGACTCTCCGGACGCGTGACGATCCGGGCCGGTGCGGTACCAGACGCGATCCGAGCGAGCGCGGCAAGGGCCCTCGTCATCTCCCGAACTGGTTCTGCCGCAGTCGATGTCGGAGATGACGACTCGTCTGAGGTGATGCTCGCGCCTGGGAACACCGCACCCGCAGGGGCCGCCACTGTGCTCGTGCACATCGACGAGCCGCTGCTCCGGGTCGCGCAACTGGCCATCCACCTCGACCGCGCGGTGAACACCGACGGCGTGAAACTCAATCCGCAACAGCATCTTTCACCGATCTGGGGGCTCGGCGTGGAGCCGGGGGACTTCACCGCCTTCCTCGCCGAGCGGATCGGCGTCGACCGGGCCGACGTGCTCGGGTGGGACGTGATGACCCACGACGTGCAGGGGCCGCAGCGCATCGGCGCCGCACGGGAGTTCGTCGCGGGCGGGCGCATGGACAACCTCGCGACGAGCTTCGCCGGAACGCGGGCGCTGATCGACGCGTGCGACGCGCTGGCCGCGGATGCGACAGCCGCTGGGCCGCAACCGATCCCGCTGCTGGTGCTCTTCGATCACGAGGAAGTCGGCAGCACCTCGGAACGCGGCGCGAACTCCACCCTGCTGCCGAGCATCCTGGAGCGCATCGTGGCGTCCCGCGGCGGTACTCGGGACGACTATCACCGCGCCATGGCCGCCACCGTGATCGCGTCCGGCGACATGGCCCATGCAACGCACCCGAACTACGTCGACAAACACGAGCCGCAGCACCGGATCTCGATCGGCGGCGGGCCGGTCCTCAAGATCAACAATCAACTGCGGTACGCGACCGGAGCCCCGGGGGGTGCTGCGTTCATTCTCGCGTGCGAGCAGGCCGATGTGCCGCTGCAGCGGTTCGTCACCCGTTCCGACCTGCCCTGCGGATCGACCGTCGGCCCCATGACGGCCGCCCAGACCGGCGCCGAGACAGTCGATTTCGGCGCACCGATGCTCTCCATGCACTCCGCCCGCGAGCTCGTCGGAGCCGCCGACCAGGCCATGTACGCCTCCGCGCTCGCCGCCTTCCTCGCCCCGTCCGATGGGGGTTCCCTCTCGCCGAGCGGTGCGTAATTGCGGACGAATCGGGCGCGAAACGGTGCATTTCGCACCGCTCGGCGGTCTAGATTGCCTGATGCGCGGCGCGGAGCGCGCGATCCAACGTGTCAAAGGACGTCGGGCCGATGAGATCCCGCAGTTCCGCGAGCCCAGCCGTCAGGGCGTCGTCCCACTCCGCGAGGCGCTCGGCGCCGTTCGTCGACAGATGGATGACGACCAGCCGGCGATCGGACAGATCCGGTCGACGATAGACGAGCGCGTTGCTGGCCAACGAGTCCACGATCCGGGTGAGCGACGCCGGCGGGATATCGAGTGCTTTGGTGAGTTCGCCCATGGTGCAGCCGGTTTCGGTGAGGTTGCGCAGTACGCGCCACTGGTCGAGACTCGCCCCGTGCGCCGCCAAGGCCGCGCCGAGCCCACCCACGACGGTCCGGTGCACGCCCAGCAGGGCCTCCACGACGTCAACGGCCAGGCGGGTGGTGGCAGGACGTGTGGTGGCCGCCATTCCGCTCCTCCTCGCCGGGTTGCCGATCACGATACGCTCCCGGGTATGACGGATTCGGCGGACATTCGCAGCCCGGCCGAGTTGCTCTACGCCGGGCCGGACCCGCGAGTAGTGCGGATCGGCGTGCTCGTGCCGATGTCGGGAGTGCTCGGGCTCACCGGGCCGTCCGGCCTCGCGTTCGCGGAGCTCGCCGCACGCGAGTTCAATGCGGCCGGCGGCGCCCAGGGCCGACCGATGGAGTTGGTACCGGTCGACGCAGGGCAACCGGCGACCCATGTCGTCTCCGCGGTCCGCGCGCTGGTGGACTCACGCCTGGTCGACGCACTGGTCGGATTCCACACCAGCGACATTCGACGCGCGGTGGATCACGCGGTCGCGGGCCGCGTGATGTCCATCTTCACGCCCCCGCACGAAGGCGGGCCGATCGCCAGCCGGGCCGTCCGACTCGGGGAATCGCCTGGGGCGCAACTCGTTCCGACGATGCGCTGGCTTCACGAACAGCGTCATATCCGTCGCTGGGCGCTCGTGGGGAACGACTACATCTGGCCCCAGGCGATGCACCGGACGGCGCGGCGCGTGGTCCGGCAGCTGTCGGCGGAGCTCGTGTTCGACCGCCTCGTTCCGATCGGCGCGCAACATCTCGAACGACTGGTGGGGGTGCTGGCGAGTGCGCGGCCGGATGCGGTAGTGGTGAGCCTCGTCGGAAACGATCTGGTCGAGTTCAATCGGGCCTTCCGCGCGGCCGGACTCGACCGCCGGGTGATCCGACTGTCCGGCTCGCTGGAGGAGAACTGCCTGCTCGCGTCCGGCGGGGATGACGGCGGTGAGCTCTACGCCTGCATGCGATCGCTGCCCTCCGTTGTTGATCACAGGCATGAGCATCTGGCCGCGGCTGCGGATCGACAGTTCGGACCGACTGCCCCACTTCTGGATGCCTATGCCGAGGGATGTTATGACGGCGTCCACCTCGCCGGGGCGATGGCGCGAACCGGGAACCTCACCGCCGCGTCTGCGACAGTCGTTGCCAACTATATGGTGTCGGCGCCGCACGGCAAGGACGTCGCGGACTTCTGGCGCGGCACCCCGCTTGGCGCGCCGCCGCGGCGAATGAACCTGGCCGTCGCGGACGGGCTCGACCTGCGGGTGGTCGCGACCTTCGACTGAGGGCCGGCCGGGACGCACCCGCAGACCGATCGCCCGCCCCCCTAACACTCTTCCGCCCGCCCAAACTATTTCCAGATGGAACGATCTGGAGTAGCCTTCACACCGACCAGGCGAACGGCGCGAGCGGCGTGAAGGAACAGTCCATGGCGAACGAGACAGCAGGCACCGGACCGACCGCCGCCCCCGGAGCCACGAGCGCCGCGAGCGCCGCAGGCACGGATGGAACCACCGACGGCAGCACCGACATCGCCCAGTACGGCTACAAACAGGAACTCAAGCGCTCGCTCACCTTCAGCGACCTCTTGGTCTACGGCCTCATCTTCATGGTGCCCATCGCCCCGTTCGGCATCTTCGGCTCCGTCTTCGCCAGCTCCGGCGGCATGGTTGCGCTCACCTACGCGATCGGCATGGTCGCCATGATGTTCACCGCCAACTCCTACACCCAGATGTCCCGCGCCTTCCCCATGGCCGGCTCCGTCTACACCTACGCCGGCCGCGGCATCGGCGCCCCCTTCGGCTTCATGGCCGGCTGGATGATCCTGCTCGACTACTTCCTGGTCCCCGCGCTGCTCTACTTGGTCGCCTCGGTTGCCATGAACTCCCTCGTCCCGGCCGTCCCGGTGTGGCTGTGGCTGGTGATCTTCGTCGTCCTGAACACCGTCGTGAACTACAGCGGCATCGAGATGACGGCCCGCGTCAACAAGATCATGCTCATCGCCGAGCTCATCGTGCTCGCCATCTTCCTGGTCATCGGCATCGTCGCACTGGCAGGCGGCAAGGGCCGCGGATTCAACTTCGACGCGATCTTCAGCGCGCACACCTTCTCGTGGGGGCTCGTCTTCGGCGCGGTATCCGTTGCGGTGCTGAGCTTTCTGGGCTTCGACGGCATCTCCATGCTCGCCGAGGAGAACCGCGCCAAGGCCAAGGCCATCGGCCGCGCGATGGTCGCCGCGCTGCTGCTGGCCGGCACCTTGTTCATCGTCCAGACGTGGGTCGCCTCGCTCCTGGTCACCGACCCGGCCGGTCTGATCGCCTCCGGTGATCCCGACGGGACCGCCTTTTATGACGCCGCCCGTGAGGCGGGGGGTGCGTGGCTCTCCGGGCTCACCGCATTCGCCACCGCGATCTCCTGGGGCTTCGCAAACTCGCTCGTGGCCCAGGCCGCCACCTCCCGGCTGCTCTTCGCGATGGCCCGGGACAGGCAACTGCCGCCCTTCCTGTCGAAGGTCAACCCGAAGCACCAGGTTCCGGTCAACGCGACGCTGCTGGTCGCGCTGCTGTCACTGGCGCTCGGCATCTACATGGCCGAGCGCTCGAACGGTATCGAGCTGCTGTCGACGCTGGTCAACTTCGGCGCACTGACCGCATTCCTCGTGCTGCATGTGAGCGTGGTGGTGCACTTCGTCGGCCGGCGGCACAGCAGACGATGGTGGGCGCATCTGGTCGCGCCGATCATCGGCTTCGCGATCCTCGCCTACGTGGTGATCAACGCGAAGATCGCGGCGCAGACGCTCGGCTTCGTGTGGTTCGCCATCGGGATCGTGATCCTCGTCGTGCTGATCGCCATGGGGCGGCGGCCGCGGCTCGCGGGCGTGGCCGCCGATCAGTCCGCGGATTCCGCTGCAGCGGAAGGAGTCTGATCATGGCGGTCCTGGCGCTGGACGCATCGGCGGACAACCTCACGTACTCCTTCGGCGGGCACGAGCCGCGTCTGCACGCGAGCCCCGGCGACGTGATCGTGGTGGACACCGAGGACTGCTTCGGTGGAGCGGTGCGCACTGTCGACGACCTGCCCAGCCAGGTGTGCGCCTTCCCCTACCTCAACCCGGTCACCGGGCCGATCTTCGTGGCAGGAGCAGAGGTCGGCGACACGCTCGCCGTGCACTTCGCGGAGATCGCGCCGGTGCGCGACTACTGCTTCTCGTCCACGTTCCCGCACTTCGGCGCGCTCACCACCACGCACCAGACCGCGATGCTGCACGACGCGCTGCCCGAGCTGGTCTGGCGATACGACATCGATGTCGCCCGCGGGGTCGCCGTATTCCACGCGCGGCAGGGCGACTTCGCGCTGGAGCTGCCGCTCGACCCCATGCACGGCACCGTCGGCGTGGCACCCGCCGCCGACGAGGTGATCATGTCCATCACCCCGGGCGCGCACGGCGGCAACATGGACACCCCCGAGCTGCGCGCGGGCACCACCGTCTACTTCGGCGTCAACGTTCCCGGCGCCCTGCTCGCCCTGGGCGACGGGCACTGCCGCCAGGGCGAGGGCGAGACCTGCGGCACCGGACTCGAAGCCGCTATGCGCACCACGATCATCGTCGACGTGCTCAAGGGCGTCGAAACCCCGTGGCCGCGTTTGGAATCCGACGAGTTCCTGATGTCGACCGGCTCGGTGCGCCCGCTCGAGGACGCGTTCCGCATCAGCCAGCACGACCTCGTCGGGTGGACCGGCACCCTGACCGGACTCTCCCAGCTGGACGCCATGCAGGTGGTGAGCCAGGCGGGGCTCGCACCCGTCGGCAACGTCGTGGACACCAACTACACGATGGTCGCGAAGCTTCCGAAAGCCGTTCTCGGGCCGGGGGTTTCGGCGTACGGCGGGATGCATGCGCGGATGCGGGCCGCGGCCGCACATTATCTCGCCGCCCGCTGACCAACGGTCCGCCGATGACGGCTTCGCGCGCGAAGCGCGCCGAACATCGTCATATTCGATCATGACCGGCCGCATACTCGACGGACCCTGATCGCTCCCGTATAGTTCGCCGGACAACGGTGCTGTCGACGACGCGATCGGCGGGTCCGCAGGCCCGCAGCCGCCGACGGCGGTGCTTCATGTGCAAAGTCGGGTAGTACTCGAAGGAGTTCGCATGGGGTTCATCAAGGCGTTCGCCGGATCCGTCGGCGGGATGCTCGCCGACCAGTGGAAGGACTTCCTCACTCCCCCACCGGATATCGCTCCGACCGCGGCTATCTTCCCCGCGGTGCCGCTGGGCCAGAACGCCGGCCGCGGCTCGAACACCAAGGGCTCCGAACACATCATCACGAACGGCAGCAGGATCGTCGTGCCCGAGGGCTACGGGCTGGTCACGTTTCAGGACGGGGCGCTCACCTCGTTCGTCGCGGAGCCGGGCGGGTTCATCTGGGCGTCGAACGACCCGAACTCGCAGTCGTTGTTCGCCGGCGACGGGTTCCTCTCCTCGACGGTGAAGATGTCCTGGGAGCGGTTCAAGTTCGGCGGCCAGCCGGGTTCGCAGCAGACGGCGTTCTACGTCAACTTGAAGGAGATCCCGAACAACCGCTTCGGCACGCAGTCCGAGATCTATTGGGACGACGCGTATCTCGGCGCCCAGGTCGGCGCGGTGACGCGCGGCACGTACACGATCAAGATCGTCGACCCGATCCTGTTCATCAAGGGATTCGTGCCCGCCACGTATTACGGCGCCGCGCCGCGGGTCTTCGACTTCACCGATCTGGACAACGACGCCGCCAGCCAGCTGTTCAACGAGGTGGTCGGCTCCCTCGCCGCGGCCTTCTCGCACTACACGAACGACCCGAGCCAGGGGAACCGGATCGCCAAGATCCAGGGCGACGCCATCGGGTTCGCGCAGTCGCTCTCGGCCGCGGTCGAGCAGGGGTACCAGTGGACCTCCGACCGCGGGCTCACCATCGTGAAGGTCGCGTTGCAGGCGATCGAATATGACGAGGACACCCGCGCGCTGCTGTCCGATGTCAAGAAGGCGGACGCGCTCGCGGGCGCGCGGGGCAACTCGTTCATGCAGCAGGCCGCGGCCCGCGGTATCCAGGCAGCCGGCGAATCCGGCGGCGGGGGCGCGGGCATGGCGATCCTCGGCATGGGCATGAACGCGGCCGGCGGGGCGGTATCCGGGCTGCAACAGCCCGTCTACCAACAGCCGCCTGCGGGATACCCGCAACAGGGGTACCAGCAGCAGGGCTATCCGCCGCCGGGGTACGCGCCTCCACCTGGGTACCCGCAGCAGGGTTATGCGCCGCCGCCCGGCTACCCGCCCGCGCCGGGCTATCCGCCGCAGGCGCCCGGGCAGGTTCCCGTACCGGCACCGCCTCCGGCGGCGCCCGATCCCGCGGCGCAGGCTGCTCCCCCAGCTCCGGCCGCGCCGGCTGCCCCGCCCGGGGACGATCCGATCGCGAAGCTCACCCAGCTCAAGACCATGCTCGACAACGGGCTCATCACCCAGGCCGACTACGACGCGGCCAAGGCCAAAGCGCTCGGGCTGTAGCGCCATGGACACCGCTCCCGGCGAGAGCCAGGTCACCGGTCCACCACAGCAATGGAGCCCGGCCGAGCCCGCGCCCCTGCCTCCGGCGCCGTGGCATACCGCCGGCCCGCCGCCGCAAGCGCCGGTGCCTCCCGGGGCTGCCGGCCCGGTGCCCGGTGCCGCCGACGGTCCGCCCCCGTCGACCCTCGGGCCCGCCGCCGTGGCAGTCGCGGAGCCGACTGGCCCCGCGGTGGTGCAGACCGACGTCGGCGCCAAGGACGGACTCACGAAGTGTTCCCGGTGCGGCTCCACGGATATCGCGCTCAACATCGCGACCGGGCACCTGCGATGTAGCTTCTGCCGGTTCGAACAGGCGAGCCCGAATGCGCTCGCCACCTACCACCTGGACGGCGACCCGAAGCTGCTCACCGGCCTGGTCGTCGGATCGGGTTCGGCGGACATCGTGCCGTCCACCGCCGAGGTGCTCACCTTCAAATGCGCTGCCTGCGGCGCGGAAGTCGTCATCGACACCAAGTCGAGCATGCAGGCCCGGTGCCACTGGTGCCGCAACACCTTGTCGATGAACCAGCAGATCCCCAACGGCGCCGTGCCGGACATGATCCTGCCGTTCAAGCTCACCAAGGAGACCGCGGTCGCGAACATCAGCGCGTTCGTCGGCAAGCGGATGACGTTCGCACACCCGAAGTTCAAGGCCGAGTTCCAGCCGGAGAACGTCATGGGCGTGTACATGCCCTACATGGTGGTCGACGTCAACGCGAAGATCCGGCTCACCGGGCAGGGCGAACACCAGACCCGTACCTACACGGAGAAACACGGCGATAACGAGGAACGGTACTACGACGCGGACGTGTACGACGTCTCCCGCGCGTTCGATATCTATATCGACGATCTGACCGTTGAATCGTCCAGCGAACGCCTCGACCAGACGCCCTCGCGTAATTCGAACAACATCATCAACGCGATCATGCCGTTCGACCCGGCCGAATCGGTGACCTATAACTCGAATTACTTAACGGGATTCGCGTCCGAGAAGCGCGACACGAACGTCCAGGATCTCGCGCCCATTGTCACGACCCAGTCGCAGGATATCGCCCGCTATCAGGCGAACAACACGCTGCAGTTCTACGACCGCGGTGTGCGGTGGGACGATGAGCAGATCGACCTCGTCGGCCAACGCTGGGTGTCGGCGTACCTGCCGGTGTGGCTATACAGCTACTACGAGAAGAAATCCAACGGGAAGTCCTTCGTGCACTACGTGGCGGTGAAC
>OFTX01000636.1_pt1 | contig 16932 bp, 13 predicted proteins | sample 1775051 | NCBI WGS metagenome assembly OFTX01 (sample SAMN08195772, study PRJEB24354) | sludge metagenome | isolation source: sludge from phenol fed wastewater aerobic bioreactor A | place: India: Nagpur | collected 2016-09-15
CGGCCGCGCCGGGCGGCTCGGGCCAGTGTCTGGGAGCTCATCCCGCGGGTCGCGCCGGAACTGGCCGAGTGGGCCGCGTACTTCGCGGCGGCATCCCGAACGCGGCAGGCGATCAACGCTGGCGTCGAGGTGCCGGTATCGGCGCGCGAAGCAGACGATATGGTGCGCGCGGCGGCGGCGTTCCTCGACCTGGTCGACGCGGCACTGTCGGAGCGGCGTGCCGGTTGATGCGGCCCGTTAGGCTTGCCCCGGTGGCGCGACGAAAGCAGGCATGATGGACCCTCATCCGACGGATCTGGTCGGTCGGGCGCTGGCACGGATCGTCGCGGCGACGCCCACGGCCGATGTCGTGGACATCGGCGGCGGCAGCGGCACGCGGGCGGTCCCGCTGGCGTTGGCCGGCTGCCGGGTGCTGGTGGTCGACGCGTCGACGGATGCGCTGGCGAGCCTCGCGCGGCGGGCCGACGAGGCCGGAGTGTCGGATCGCATCACCGCGCTGCAGGCGGACGCCGACCAGTTGGGCGCCGTGCTGCCGTCGGCCAGCGCCGATCTCGTGCTGTACCACCACGTCGTCCAGGATGTCGACGACCCGCAGCGGTCGCTGGCCGCCGCCGCGGCAGTGCTGCGGGTGGGCGGGCACCTGTCCGTCCTGGTGCCGGGCCGGCTGTCGGCCGTGCTCGGCGAGGCGCTGGGCGGGCGGTACGCGTCGGCGCTGGCGATGCTGGCGGCAGGTCCCGGCGACGATCGTCGCTACGACGTGCCGTCGCTGCGCGCGCTGATGGAACGGGCCGGTGTCGTGGTGGAATCGGTGCGGGGCGTCGGCGTGATCGCGGCGCTGTCCGGCAGCCGGGGGCGGCCGGGCGACGAACCCGACCTCGCGGAGTTGGAGGAGCGGCTGGGCGGGCATCCGGTGCTCGGCCAAATCGCCGGGGACCTGCACGGCGTGGGGCTCAGCCCGGCGCGCTGAACGGACCGCCGGGTGTGGGCCGGGCCGCCGGCTGTGCGGTGGCGCGGCGGTGACCTGGCAGCGGTGGTGGCCGGGTGGCGGGATTACGGCGGCGCGCCGAGGGCATGACGGCGGGGCGACCGGGACGAACGAGGTGATCGGTGGGCCAACAAGCGGCCGGCCGCCGCGTCACGGCGGATGTCGGCGCGGTCGACGATTCTCGTTGCGTCGTACTGCATGTCGACATGGATGCCTTCTTCGCCGCGGTGGAGCTGCGGCGCGATCCGACGCTGCGCGGCCGCCCCATGATGGTCGCCGGCACCGGTGGGCGCGGCGTGGTGCTCTCCGCGACGTACGAAGCGCGCGCCTTCGGTGTGCGGTCCGCGATGCCGACCGCCCAGGCGGTGGCGCGGTGCCCGGGCATCGTCGTCGTCCCACCCGATCACGCGGCCTACCACACGGCGTCCGCGGCGCTGATGGGGCTGCTCGGCCAGATCACGCCGGTCCTCGAACCGGTGTCGGTCGACGAGGCGTTCCTCGACGTGTCGGGCGCTACCCGGCGGCTGGGCCGGCCCGGCCGGATCGCGACACTCATCCGCGACCGGGTGCGCGACGAGCTTTCACTGACGGCGACGGTCGGCGCGGCCCCGACCAAGTTCATGGCGAAACTTGCCTCGTCGCTCGCCAAACCGGACGGCCTGCTCATCATCCCGCCCGCGGAGGTGCTGCCGACCCTGCGGCCGTTACCGGTCGGTGCCCTGTGGGGGGTAGGCCCCAAGACCGCGGACCGATTGCGATCCTGCGGATTCGCCTCGGTCGGCGATGTGGCCGACGCGGACGTCGCGACCCTGGCGCACATCCTCGGTCCGGCGGCCGCCCGATCCCTACACGAATTGGCGCAGGGCCGTGACGACCGGCGCGTCACGCCCGACACCACCGAGGTGTCGATCGGCGCCGAGCAGACGTTCGCCGAGAGCCTGGTCGGCGACGGGGCCGTCGAACGGGCGCTGCTGGAACTCGCCGGCACCGCCGCGCGGCGCGCCAGACGCGCCGGATTCGCCGCCCGGACCGTCGTCCTCAAGGCTCGATACGACGACTTCACCACCGTCACGCGGTCCGAAACTGCTGCGTCACCGGTGGACACCGATCGGCAGGCGTACGCGTTGGCCGTCCGCGGATGGCGGCGGCTGTCGGCCGGGGAGCGGCCGGTCCGGCTTCTCGGCGTCCGGCTGGAGAGCCTGGTCCGCGCCGACGCCGTGGCCGAGCAACTCGAACTGGGCGAATTGAACGGTGGCGGCGTCCGGCCGGGGTCGCGGGCCACGCAACGGGCCCTCGATGCGATCGTCGACAGATTCGGGCCTGCCGCGCCCCGCCCCGCGTCGCTGATTTCACCCCCGGACACCCCGCGTCGATAGCGGGACATCGACCGGCCTGTGATGTCCGCGACGTGCGCGCCCGGCCGGGACGGCGGCCGCCGACCTCGATGTGCGTCACGGGCGCGGAGGCTGACCGAGGGCCGGCGCCGGTGCGCTCACCAGGGGCGCTGGAAAGCGGACCGAAGACCTCGTATTCTTGAGGGGAACCACGGTTCGGCCGGGCGGATCAGTGCTATCGGCCCGCGCGAACCGGTCGCCGACAGGAGGAGGCCATGGCGCTCTCCGAGCACGAACAGCGAATGCTTGATGCGATCGAGCAGGCGCTTTTCGAAGACGACCCGAAATTCGCATCCAACGTGGACCCGGCGCGCATCCGACGGCGGCGGCCGATTCTCTCCGTAGGGCTGTTCGTCGTCGGCCTGGTCGCGCTCGTGGTCGGTGTGATCGCGGCGCAGAGCCTGTTGGCGGTGGGCGTCGTCGTGTCCGTTGTCGGGTTCGTGATTATGGTGGGCGGCGTCGGGCTGTTCGTCTACGGCCTGCCGGGCGGGCACGCGATGGCCGACCCGAAGAAGCCCGGGAAAGTGTCTTCGCCGCTGTCGACCCGCATGGAAGAGCGCTTCCGCCGCCGCTTCGACGACCAGTAATCCTGCGCACGTCAGTAACCCTGCGCGGCACGGTTCAGTGCCGACCTCAGTGCCAGCGCCGCGCCTGATTCCCCCGGCTAGCGCCGCCCGCTGTGTTTGGATTCCCCCGGCTAGCGCCGCCCGCGGAGGGATCGCGGCCAGACGCGGTCCGGCCATCGCCGGGGCTGCGTGCGATCCAGCGCGGTGATCACGGTCTGCACGCCCGGTGCCAGATCCGGCTGTGGGCTCTGCGGGCCAACCGCGCCCGCGCCGTACCACTCCTGTTCGGCGCAGCTGATCACCACCTTGAGCTGCTCGCGCCCGGTCGCCGGCAGGTGCGCGACACGCGCGAGCCTGTTGGCCGTCGCACGGACGGACTCCTCGTCACCGGGGCCGATGCCGTGGTCGATCAACGTGTCGCGGATCTCCTGCCACGCCGCGGTCCCGGCCCCGAACCGGTGGCCCGCCGCGAGAGCCAGGCGCTTGCGGCGACGCGCCCTTCGGAACATGGTCGGCGCCGCGAGCAGCAGCACGAACAGCGTCATACCCGCGATGGCGATCAAGACGGCCGGCAGGTGGCCGCCGAGCGGCCCGGTCGCCGAGCTGGTCGCAGGCGAGGTGTCCGCCTCCGGGATCTTCTGCCCCTGATGTGGCAGCGCGCCGATCAACGAGTGGGTGGTGGTCGGCGCCGCCGTGCCTGAACTCGACGCGGTCGGCGTTGTCGTTCCCGTCGCGCCGCCGGCGCCGGCCCCGCCGCTGGGCGCGGGGACGAACCCCTGAAGTCCGCCCTGACCGTCGACGAGCGGGGTCGGGTCGAACATCACCCAGCCGGACTTGTCGAACTTCACTTCGACCCAGGCGTGCGCATCATTCGACGTGATCTCGTAGCTGCCGTCGGCTTGCCGGACGCCCTGGGTGAAGCCGACGCCGACGCGCGCCGGGATGCCGAGCGACCGGACCATGATCGCCATCGCCGCCGCGTACTGCTCGCAGTAGCCCTTCTTGTTCGTGAGGAAATCGACCAGCGCGTTGCCGGAGTTGCCGAGCGGTGTGGACAGCGAGTAGGTGAAACCGTTCGCCGGATCGGTGAAGTAGTGCAACAGGGCATCGACGGCGTCGAAGGGGTTCGTGGTCCCCGCGGTGATGGAATTCGCGAGGCTCGTCACCTGCGAGGGGAGGGTGCCGGTCTGCGTCAGCGGGCCCCCGGACTGCACGTTCTCCTGCCGGAGCTCGGCCGCCGTCGTGGTGGTCGGCGAGATGGTCACCGTGTAAGGGCCGGGCACGGTGGGATCCGTGCGGAAGACCGTCTGCAGGCTCTTGTCGTAGTTCCAGCCGGAACCGATGCCGGAGACGGCTGTCGCGTCCGGATAGAGGGGCAGGTACTTGTCGCGGAAGCTCTGCGGCGTGATCGTCACCACGGTACTGTCATCGCCCGTCGCGGCTCCGGGCACCGTTCCGTCGAAATCCGGCACGTCCGCGGAGACCGGCCCGAATCCGAAACCCTTGTCGTCGGTCCACTTCTCGAGCGTGAACGTGCGTAGGTACGCCGGCTGGCTCACGCCGGTCACGTTCAGTACGTCCTCCGGCCGGCCATCGGTGAGCTGTCCGCGGAGCAGTGCCCAGGGGCTCAGCCCGATGGGGCCGCCCGAGTGGCTGGTGTGCGGGATCCGGCCGTTGGTGCCGATCCCGGTGGCGGAGCCCGCGATCACCACCGAGGCGGCGATCGCGATTGCCCCGATGACAGCGGTGGAGACGCCCAAGGAGACGGCCGCATGCGACTGCGCGCGGACGCCGCGGTGCCCGGACAGGGCGAGCAACGCCGCGTAGCACGCTGCGGGCAGCACGAAGGCGTACCACGGCAACATCCCGGAGTAGATCGACGCGGGAACCGCGTACAGGCCGAGCAGCGGAAGCGCCACCAACGCAGGGGTTTTCGCGCCGGCGATCAGCAGGTCGACGACGAGGGCGACCGCTCCCACGGCGAGCGCGATGAACAGGCCGAGCTCCGCGGTGGCGGTCGCCGGTGGGACGCTCGTCATGATCTGATCCCACGCGGACCCGAGCATGGTGGCGGCCTCGCTCGCCGCCGCCGGCCCCGGCAGCACGCCGCCGATCCCTGTCGTGGTGAACAGGCTGGTTAGCGCCACCGCGAGGGCGGCGAGCTGGAGCAACTCCACGATCCACGGGCGTAGCCGGAGCAGGCGCGCGCCGATGCCCACCAGCCAGACGACGGTCACCACCTCGGCCACCGGCAGCAGCCAGGACACGCCTGCGACCAGCGGCATCAGGGCAGTCGTCCCGCCGAGCACGGCGAGCGCGCCGAAGACCGTGGGTGCCGCGGCCAGTGTCGACGTCGATGACGTCGTTCGCGGGCCTGGCGGCCCGCCGGGCTCCGTCCGGTCGGCTGTGCGCGGGCTGCGCGTGGCGGTCGTCATGACACCTCGGCGGTGCGGAGATCCGCGCGAGTGCTCGCCGCGTGCCACACTGCCGCGAGGTCGTCGCCGCGGTGCGCGACGACCGCCCGCCAGCCACCGGCGCGCAGCACTGCCGCCGCCGTCGCAGCGGACTCGCCGTCGCGGCGGTCCCAGTCGGCGGCTTCGATCACCACAGCGACACCGCGGCAGCCACGTGGGCGGGACGCGACCAGCCGGTGCGCGTCGCGCGCGTCGAGCGCCCCCAGGATGGCGATGGCAAGACCCGCCGTGGGCGGGAAGGCGACGTCCATCCGGCCGCTGTCGTCCGGCTCGAGCTCGGCCAGGCCCACGAGAACGTCGTCGGCGACGTCGTTCCCGGCCGCGATGACGCCGCCGCCGTGCCCGACCAGGCTGATCTGATAGTCCTTCGCCAGCAGATAGACGCTCACCGATGCCGCCAGCGTGACCGCCATCTCGAGGCTCGAATCACGGCCCCATCCGCGGTGGGCGCGGCCGCGGTGGTCCAAAAGGACGCAGGCGCCGCCGTGTGAGACCGGCTCCCGCATGCGGACCACGAGATCGCCGCGGCGGGCGGAGGCGCGCCAATGGACGGTGCGGATGTCGTCGCCCGCCGAGTACGGGCGAACCCGCACGTCCGGTTCGCCGCCCGTGGTGCCGGCGACCTCCACGCCGGCCGCCGCCGAGCGCGATCCGAGCGCGGACGGCATGGACGCCAGCGGGATCACCGTCGGCAGGACGAGCACCTCCGCCTCCGAGGACACGACCCGTTGGGTGGCGCTCAGGCCGAAGGGATCCGTGACGCGGATGGTCACCGAGCTGATCACGAACCGCCCTCGCCGGGTGGCGGCGAGCGGATAGCGAACCACAGCGGTCGCGCCGCGGCGCAGTGGCGGTATCAGGCACCGCGCGCCGGCCGTCAGGCCCTCGGTCGCCGGATCGGTGACGATCATCGGCCGGGTCCGCAGCGACCCGTCGTTCGACACCGACAGTTCGACGGTCCCGAGAGCACCGGGCTGGAGGCGCTGTGGACTGACCCGGTGGGCGGCCCTGATCGGCGCCGGCAGCGCGACGGTGAGCAGCAGGGCGACGATCGGCAACGCGACGGCCAGGATGCCCACGCGCAGCAGGTCTCGTTCGTCGAGCAGCAGCGCGCACAGGATCGCCGCGCCTCCGCCGGCGACCATGCACCGGCCGCGCGTCGTCAGTCCGCGTTCGCCGCGCGAGGCGACTGTGCCCCGTTCCGGCGACCGGTCTCGCGCCGGTGCCGACACCTCGGCCGCCACATCAACCGCCGTGCCCCAGCGGCACGCGGGTGTGCGCGATGATCTCGCTGATCACCGAGGCAGCCGATCGGTGCGCCGCGTGTGCCTCCACGGTCAGCAGCAACCGGTGTGCCAGGACGGGGACGGCGAAGTGCTGGATATCGTCCGGGACCACATAATTCCGCCCGGCGAGCGCGGCGGCCGCCTTCGCCGCGCGGGCGAGGTGCAGCGCGGCGCGAGGAGAGCAGCCGAGGCGCACCTGCGGCATCCCGCGGGTCGCACCGACGATGGCCACGATGTACTGGCGCAGTGCCGGTGCGATATGGATGTGGTTCACCGCGTCGATCATGTCGGCGACCATCGCCTGGTCGACGATCGCGCTGATCTCGTGCAGCGGGTCGACCGTCTCTCGGTCGGCGAGCATGGCCACCTCGTTGGCGGGATCTGGGTAGCCGATGGCGGTCCTGGCGAAGAATCGGTCGCGTTGCGCCTCCGGCAGGGGATAGGTGCCTTCCATCTCCACCGGGTTCTGGGTCGCGAGAACCAGGAACGGGCGCGCCAGCGGCAGCGTGTTCCCGTCGACCGTGACCTGCCGTTCCTCCATCGCTTCGAGCAGCGCCGACTGGGTCTTCGGCGAGGCGCGGTTGATCTCGTCCGCGACGAGGATGTTGGCGAAGACGGGACCGGGATGGAAGGTGAACTCGGCGGTGTTCCGGTCGTAGACGCTCACCCCGGTGACGTCGGACGGCATCAGGTCGGGGGTGAACTGCACCCGGCTCACCGACCCCGACACGCAGCGCGCGAGCGCTTTCGCCAGGCTCGTCTTGCCGGTCCCGGGCACGTCCTCGATCAGCAGGTGACCCTCCGCGAGCAGCGCGACGAGCGAGAGCCGGATGACGTCGGATTTGCCGAGGATCACTTGGGCCACCGCGTCGCCGATCCGGGACGCGTGATGCGCCACCGCTTCTGCGCTCATGGGTTCGGCTGTCAGGGGGGTCGGGATCTCCCCCACGGTCACGTCCTGAGCCACGAGTCGCCCCTTCCAGCCGGTCCCGGCGTGCGTCCGGTACCTGTCAGTCTGCCAGCGCCTCGCGGCCGCGGGGTGCCGCACTTTGGTGGCTCTCTGCCTCGTTGAGGCCCACGGTGGCGCCGCAAACATGGTCAGTGGGTGAAACAAACATGAATATGGGGCGCAGTGGGTCAAAATGGGGTAACCTCTGCAGATCGATGGGTTGGCCGATCGGCGGCCGGTCCATCGCGCGGCGAGGGAGGTGGGGTCTGTGGCCGGTGGCTTCTACGGCACGTTCACGCCCCGCCTCGATGACAAGGGCCGATTGACCCTGCCCGCCCGGTACCGCGGGGCATTCGTCGATGGCGCGATGGTGGTGCGCGGCGATATGCGCTGCCTCTACGTCTTCACCCAGGACGGCTTCGACACGTTCGCCGAGGAGGCGATCAACGCGCCGGTGACGGACCCGCAGCGCATCGGTCCCGCTCGATACATGTTGGCCAACAGCGATTTCCAGTCGCTCGATGCGCAGGGCCGCATCATGCTGACCAGCCGGATGCGCGACTACGCCGAACTCGGTAAGGATGTCGTCCTCACCGGTCAGGGCAAACGGATGGAGATCTGGAACGCGGAGCGCTGGGCCGAGTACGAGGCCGACCAGGAGCCCGCCTACATCAACCCGAATGCGCCGCGCACGGACCACGATGCCGCGAGCGGTGTGCCCACCGCCGGTACCGGAGTCCGCCGGTGACCGCCCCCTGCCGGCCGGCCCACACCCGCCTCGGCCCTGACGCGACTTCCCCCGCGCCAGGACCGCTGCGGGTGAGGACCCGTCGGCACGGCGCGACGCCGATCGCACACCACCGCAGGACGACGAGGGGAGCGCCGATGGTGACGGAGCCACACCCGGACGGCGCTAGTGGCGATAGCGGCAGCGGAGATCTCCACACTCCGGTGCTAGCCGAGCGGGTGGCGCAGATCCTCGCGCCCTCGCTGTCCGGCACCGAGCCGGTGCTGGTCGACGCCACGCTCGGCCTCGGCGGCCACACGCTCGCGCTGCTGGCGGCGCATCCGCGTCTGCACGTGATCGGGATCGATCGGGACCCGGAGGCGCTCGGCCACGCCCGGGCCCGCATCGCCGCTGCCGGATTCGGCGGCCGGCTGACCACGGTCCACGCCGTATACGACGCCATCGGATCCGTCGTCGAGACCGCCGCGGCGGACGAGCGTGACCGCATCGACGCGGTGCTGTTCGACCTCGGCGTCTCGTCGATGCAACTCGACCGCGCGGACCGCGGTTTCGCCTACGCGATCGACGCGCCGCTGGACATGCGGATGGACCCCACGACCGGGATCACCGCCGCCGACGTGCTGGCGACCTACTCGAAGGCGGACCTCGCGCGCATCCTGCGCGTGTACGGCGAGGAGCGGTTCGCGGGCCGCATCGCGGCGGCCGTCATCGAACGGCGCGAGCGGGCCCCCCTGCGATCCAGCGGCGAACTCGTCGACCTCATCCGTTCCGCGATTCCGGCTGCCGCGCGGCGCACCGGCGGGCACCCGGCAAAGCGCACCTTCCAGGCGCTGCGCATCGAGGTCAACGACGAACTCGGGGCCCTGTCCAGGGCGATTCCGGCCGCGATGTCGGTGCTCAGGGAGGGCGGCCGGATCGCGGTGCTTTCCTATCAATCGTTGGAGGATCGCATCGTCAAGCGCGCGATCGCGCCCATGACGACGTCCACGACCCCGCTCGAACTGCCGATCGAACTCAAGGGGCACGGTCCCACCTTCCGGTGGATCACCAAGGGTGCGGAACGTCCGAGCGGCGAAGAGGCGGAGCGCAATCCGCGCGCATCCTCTGCCCGCCTGCGCGCCGCCGAGCGTCTGGAGCACCGCCCATGACGACCACCTCGCACCAGCAGGATGAGCGCACCGCGCGTGGGGCGAGACCGCGGGCGGGGCGAGCGTCCGGCCGTGTCCGGCCGCGCGACGCTGTGCCCACGCGAGTGGCCGCCGCCGGACGGCCCATGCGCGCGGCGCTGCTGCGCGTGCCTTTCGTGGTAGCACTCATCGCGGTGCTCGGCGGTGGAGTCGGCTCGGTGCTCTACCTCAATACGAAGATGGACGAGTCGGGCATGCGCACCGAGCAGGCCACGATGACGTCGGCGCAGCTGCGATTGCAGATCGAGGAGCTGGGCCGCACCATTGCCGATCTCGGGGCGACCCCGCGGCTGGCGCAGGAGGCCCAGGCGATGGGCCTGGTGCCTGCGGGTGACGCGGCCATTATGACGATCGACGCCGACGGGAACGCGACGTTGATCGGTACGCCCGAACCGGTCACAGCGAATGCGCACGCTGGGGCGGGCCGATGAGCCGTCCCGCCACGGTCGCTCGCCGAGGTCGTACCACGCGGCGCGTGACGGCTCTCGTGGCCGAGGACCAGCGCCGCCGCTCCGGGTCGGTGGGTCGCCCCGCGGCCGGGCATGGCGGGAAGCGCCCGCGCCTCGCGACCCGCGGGCTCGGCCACCGGGGCCGCGCGTGGCTGGCACTCACCGTGGTCCTCGTCATGTTCGGGGCCGCCGGCACCCAACTGGTGCGCATCCAGGCCGTCGACGCCTCCACCTACGCCACCAAGGCCGCGCAGCAGCAGGGCCGCACGATCGACCTGCCCGCCAGCCGCGGTGCCATCTACGACCGGCATGGCACGCCGCTGGCATTCACCGTCCAGGGACGTGCCCTGGCCGCGTGGCCCGCCCTGTTCACCTCTGACGCCGAGCGCCACACGGTCGCCGACATCATCGGCAAGGCGCTCGCTCCCCAGGTGACCGCGGCCGACGTCTTCACCAAGCTGACCGATGGCAAGTCGACCTACGTCTACCTGGCGCGCGGGCTGCTGCCGGCCCAGGCCGACGCCATCGTCGAAGAGATCCTGACCGCCATCAAACCGACGGGCCGCAGCCCGATCACCACCGAACGCCAGGACCTGCGCCAGTACCCGGAGGGCCCTGACCTGCAGTCACTGCTCGGGGCGACCAATTGGGATGGCCACGGGACCGGCGGGGTCGAGGTCAAGTACGACTCGTTGCTGTCGGGCACCGACGGCCAGCGCACCGTGGACATCGACGCCATGGGCCGGCCCATTCCCGGCACCCAGCGCGACGAGGTCGCGGCCGTGGACGGTGGCAACGTCACCCTGACCATCGACGCCGATCTGCAGTACGCGGTCCAGCAGATGCTGCAGAGCGCCGTCGAGAGCAGCGGATCGAAGGGCGGGATGGCGCTGATCCGCAGCGCCACCAGCCCGGACGTGTATGCGATGGCCAGCTATTACCAGGGCAAGACGCCCGCCGAGGTCGGCAATATGGCCATTACGTCACCGTTCGAGCCGGGGTCCGTGATGAAAGCCGTGACCTTCGGCGCGGCGCTGGAACGGGGGTTGATCACGCCCACCACGCACTACGCCGTACCCGGTTCCATTCGGATGGGTGGCCATACGATTCACGACGCGTGGCCCCATGGGCGGGTGGGCATGACGGCGACCGGCATCATCGCGAAGTCGAGCAACGTGGGCACGTTGATGATCGCGCAGCAGGTCGGACAGGACGCGTTCGCTGCGGAACTCGAGAAGTACGGACTCGGCCAGAAGTCCGGCATCCAACTCCCCGCCGAATCCGCTGGGCTGGTCCCTCCGCAATCGCAATGGTCCGCCACCTCTTTCGCGAATCTTCCTATCGGCCAAGGTCTTTCGATCACCCTCCTGCAGATGGCGGACATGTACCAAGGTATCGCCAACGGCGGTGTACGGATCCCGCCGTCGATCGTCGCCTCGACTACGAAGGACGGGGTGACCACCCCTGTCACGTCCGGGAAACCGGTTCGCGAACTGTCCGAGAAGTCGGCGAACACCCTGCTCGACATGTTGCGCGGTACGGTGCAGAGCGGCGACATCATGTACCACGGAACCGCGCCGACGGCGGCGCTCAACGGATATCAGGTGGCAGGCAAGACCGGGACCGCCCAACAGGTCGACCCGAAATGCGGCTGCTACTCGCAGACGAAGGTCACCGCAACGTTCGCCGGCATCGTGCCGGCCGATCACCCGGCCTTCGTCATCGCGGTGATGCTGGATGCCCCGCGAGGAGGCGCGGAAGGAGGCGGGGTCGCCGCCCCGTTGTTCAAGAACATCGCGGCATATGCCTTGCGCGCCTTCGACATTCCGCCCTCCACGAGCAAGGCCCCGGTCTATCAGCTGTACACGAACCTGGGCGAGTAGATCGTGTCCGTCACATCCATGCCGCCGCCCCGGCCGGTCGGCCTGCGCCCGGTGCCGCTGCGCGAACTCGCCGCGCACATCCATGCCGCCGTGAGCCCCCCGGGCAGTGTCGCGGGCAGTGATCCCTCGGCGGTGGACGTCGCGGTCAGCGGCATCAGCCTGCGCACCGGGTCGGTCCGGCGCGGTGATGTGTTCGCGGCGCTGCCGGGCAGCGCGGCGCACGGGGCCTCGTTCGCGGCGCAGGCGGTCGCGGACGGGGCCGTCGCGATCGTCACCGATCCGGCGGGCTATGCCGCGTTGCTGCCGCAGTTCGGCACTGTGCCGGTCCCGGTGGTGATCGTCGACGAGCCGCGGGCGACGCTCGGCCCGCTGGCGGCGCGCATCTACGGCTACCCGAGCAGGCGACTCGACGTCATCGGCGTCACGGGCACCTCGGGCAAGACCACTAGCTGCTACCTCATCGAGGCCGCGCTCGCCACGGCCGGACACCGCGCCGGGCTGATCGGAACCGTCGTCGCCCGGATCGACGGTCAGGCGCTGCCGAGCGCGTTGACCACGCCCGAGGCGCCGGACCTGCAGGCCCTGTTCGCCGTTATGGTGCAGCGCGGTGTTACGGCTGTCGCCATGGAGGTTTCCAGCCATGCGCTCGCGCTGGGGCGAGTGGCGGGCGTCGAATTCGCCGTCGCCGCGTTCACCAATCTGTCGCAGGACCACCTCGACTTCCACGGCGACATGGAGAGCTATTTCGCGGCGAAACGGCTTCTCTTCGACGGACGGGCCCGGGCCGAGGTCGTCGTCATCGACGATGACTACGGCCGCCGGCTCGCCGCGGATCGCCCCGCCGCCCAGACGGTATCCGGGCTGCCCGATGGCGTCGCCGACTGGACCGCCCGGGCCGAACCGGGCCCGCCAGGCGTGCAGGAGATGACGATCTCCGGACCCGCGGGATTGCACCTTCCGGCGCAGATCTCGCTCCCCGGGGCCTTCAACGTCACCAACGCCGTCACCGCGCTCGCGTGCGTCGCGGCCGCCGGGGTCGACCCGGCCGCTGCGGCGCCGGGCCTGGCCACTGTCCGGGTGCCGGGGCGGATGGAGCGGGTCGACGTGGGCCAGCCGTTCCTCGCGATCGTCGACTACGCGCACAAGCCAGCGGCATTGGCGGCGGTGCTCGACGCCGTGCGAGAGCACTGCACGGGGCGGGTCATCGCCGTCGTCGGCGCCGGGGGCGATCGCGATCACGGGAAGCGGCCGGTGATGGGCACCGTCGCCGCCCGCGGCGCGGACCTCGTCATCGTCACCGACGACAACCCGCGGTCCGAGGACCCTGCCGTCATTCGCGGCCAGATCCTGAGCGGTGCCAGCGATGTCGCCGAAGCCGAGGTCCGCGAGATCGGTGACCGGCGGGAGGCGATCCGTGCGGCGGTCGCCGCGGCGCGGCCCGGCGATGTGGTGCTCGTCGCCGGCAAGGGCCACGAGCAGGGGCAGGAGATCGACGGGGTCGTCCACCCGTTCTCCGATACGCAGGAGCTCGCGGCCGCGCTCACCGACCTCGTGACCCAGCCGGGCGGGCATCCATGATCCCCATGACGCTCGCCGAGGTGGCCGCCGTCATCGGTGCCGACGTGCCGGCCGGAGCGGCGAATATGACGGTGTCCAGCGTCGAATTCGATTCGCGCAAGGTCACACCGGGAGCCCTGTTCGTCGCATTGGCCGGGGAGCGCGTCGACGGGCACGATTTCACGGCCGCCGCGGCCCGTGCGGGCGCCGTGGCCGTCGTTGGCTCGCGGCCCGTCCCGGAACTCCCGGCACTGGTGGCGCCGGCGGTGTCGCCCGCGGGACCGCCGGCCGACGGTTCGGACCCGGGCTCCGCCGCCGTGCTGGCCGCCTTGTCCGCGCTGGCGCGCCACGTCTGCCGACGCCTGGTGGCCGACGGCCTGACGGTGGTGGCGGTGACCGGGTCCGCTGGCAAGACGTCGACCAAGGACCTGATCGCGGCGGTGTTGTCGCGGGCGGGCAGCGTGGTGGCCCCGCCTGAGTCGTTTAACAACGAACTCGGCCATCCCTATACAGTGCTCCGCGCGGATGCAGCCACGGACTTCCTCGTGCTCGAGCTGTCCGCGCGCGGCGTCGGTCACATCGCGGCGCTCGCCGAGATTGCACCACCGCGGATCGGCGCGGTGCTCAACGTCGGCTCGGCTCATCTCGGCGAGTTCGGTAGCCGGGACGCGATCGCGCACGCCAAAGGCGAACTCGTGGCGGCGCTGCCCAGCGCAGCGGACGGCGGTGTCGCGATCCTGAACGCGGACGACGACCGCGTCGCCGCTATGGCGTCGCGCACCACGGCCGCCGTCGTCCGCACGTCGGTCGCATCACCCGCAACGGTGCCCGCGGACGTGCGCGCCGCAGACATTCGTCTCGATTCGTCCGCGCGTGCGTCCTTCCGGCTCGTGACGCCGGAAGGCGCCGCGCCGGTGCGACTTGCGGTGGTCGGCGAGCACCAGGTACCCAATGCGCTGGCGGCGGCAGCGGTGGGCCGAGCCGTCGGTATGGGCGTTTCCGCGATCGCCGACGCGCTCTCCGCGGCTGGCCCGGTCTCGAAATGGCGGATGGCCGTGACGCGACTTCCCGGCGGCATCACCCTCGTGAACGACGCGTACAACGCCAATCCCGAATCCGTTCGCGCCGCAGTGGACGCCGTGGCGCAGATCGAGGCGTCCGGCGTCCGGTGGGCGGTGCTCGGCGAAATGGCCGAGCTCGGCGCGGCGTCGGCTGAGGAACACCGGCGGATCGGCGCGGAAGCCCAGCGCGGCGGCGTGCAGGTGCTGGCCGTCGGCGATGCGGCACGTCCGATCTTCGACGGGGCCGATCGCGTCTTCGAGCAGATCGGCGGCCATCGCCCGCTGTGGGTCAGCGGCATCGACACCGCCGTCGCCCTGCTGGCCGGTATGGTGCAGCCGACCGACGTGGTGCTCGTCAAGGCGTCACGCGCGGTCGGCCTAGAGCGCCTCGCCGCACGATTCATCGACGCGTTGTCGTCGGCGCCGGCCGTGCACCCCTCGGCTGCGGCCTGGGATGGCGAGGAGCGCGCGTGAAGATCATCCTGGTAGCGGCGATCGTGGGTCTGCTCGTGTCGATCCTGCTGACGCCGAGGCTCATCCGCGTCTTCTCCCGCGAGGGTTTCGGCCAGGAGATCCGCGAGGACGGACCGAAGACGCACCTGACGAAGCGCGGTACCCCGACCATGGGCGGGATGGCCATTGTGGTCGCCATGTGGGCCGGTTACGCGGTGGCGACCCTGGTGCAGGTGCTGCTCGGCGGCGGCGGACCGACGGCCTCCGGGTGGCTGCTGCTGTATCTGACCACCGGCATGGGCCTGGTCGGGTTCCTGGATGACTTCATCAAGATTCGTCGGCACCGCAACCTGGGGCTGAACAAGCGGATGAAGTTCGCCGGGCAGACGTTCATTGCGGTGTCGTTCGCGATCGGCTGTCTGCTGTTCCGGAACGGCAACGGCCTGACGCCCGGCTCGACATACTTCTCCTACACCCGGAACCTCGCGTGGCTGCCGCTCGGCGTCGTCGGGTTCGTCATCGTCGCTGTGCTGCTGATCGCGGCGTGGTCCAATGCGGTCAACTTCACCGACGGGCTCGACGGTTTGGCCGCCGGATCTTCGGTCATGGTGCTCGGCACCTACGTGGTGATCGGGTTCTTCCAGCTCCGCAATTCGTGCTCCGCGGTGCTCTCCGAGGCCGCGAGACACGGCTGCTATGCCGTGCGCGATCCGCTCGACCTGGCCGTGGTGACCGCGGCTGCGCTCGGCGGCTGCGTCGGGTTTCTGTGGTGGAATGCGCACCCGGCGCGGATCATCATGGGGGATACCGGGTCGCTGGCGCTCGGCGGACTCATCGCCGGTCTGTCCATCCTCACCCGCACGGAGCTGCTGCTGGTGGTCATCGCCGGACTCTTCGTCGTCGAGATGCTGTCCGTCGTCATCCAGATCGTCGTCTTCCGTACCCGGCACGTCCGGGTGTTCCGGATGGCCCCGTTCCACCACCACTTCGAGCTGGGCGGGTGGAAGGAGACGACGGTCATGGTGCGTTTCTGGTTGCTCGCGGCCATGTCCGCGACTGTCGGTGTCGGCCTGTTCTACGCCGACTGGCTTTCGCTGACGGGAGGGTGATGCGCTCATGGCGACCACTGGTTCAGTGATGACTGGTTCAACGACCAGTTCAGGGACCGTTGCCACCGGCGAGCGTCGGCGGGCACCCAGACGCGTTCGGGTCGGCCGGGCTGGTCGGGCCGTGCCCTGGCGCGTGGTCTCCGACTGGCTGGACAGGCCGATGGCCTCGTTCCACCTCGTTCTCGCCGTCTTCGCGCTGATGCTCGGCTTCGGGCTGCTCATGGTGCTCTCGTCGTCCGCGGCCACCGCGTTCCGTCGATCGGATTCCGCGTTCGCGGTCTTCACCAATCAGGCGCTGTTCGCCGTCATCGGGCTGATCGCGTTCGTCATCGTCATCCGCATGCCGCTGCGGCTCATCCGGTCGCTGTCGACGACGGCCGTGATCGTGTCGCTTGCGCTACTGGCGGCTGTGCTGATCCCGCACATCGGCACCACCTATTGGGGTGCGCGCAGCTGGATCTCGATCGGGCACAGCTTCCAGTTCCAGCCCAGCGAGGTCGCCAAGCTCGCGCTGCTGCTGTGGTCCGCGCATGTGATGGCGTCGGTGCGCTCCCCCTACCGCAGGCTCAAGTCCCTGCTCATCCCGGTGCTGCCCGTCTTCGTGCTGATGGTCGGGCTCGTCATGCTGCAACCGGACCTCGGCACCACCGTCACCTTGACGATCGTGTTCCTGGCGGTCCTGTACTTCGCGGGCGCGCAACTGTGGATCTTCGGCGGGCTCGCCGCCGCCGGCGCGCTCGCCCTGGGCTTCTTGGCGACCTCGGCCGGGTATCGGATGGCGCGCGTCACCGCCTGGCTGCACCCGGACGTCGCCGACCCCGCGTCGACCTA
>OFTX01000638.1_pt1 | contig 16891 bp, 21 predicted proteins | sample 1775051 | NCBI WGS metagenome assembly OFTX01 (sample SAMN08195772, study PRJEB24354) | sludge metagenome | isolation source: sludge from phenol fed wastewater aerobic bioreactor A | place: India: Nagpur | collected 2016-09-15
ATTTACGCGCACAACGCGAATCCGACGCCCGCCTTGCCGGACATCGGCACATCGGCTTCGGATTCATCAACATGACACACAGTATAAGCGGTGACAGAGGACACGCCCTGAAAGGCAAGGAAGCGCAATTGCGCCGCCCGCGTCGCGATCAGGGCTTCCATTGGGCAAAGTTTCGATACAGGGCCAGGCCGGCCTGGGCGCTCTTTTCCGGGTGGAACTGGGTGGCGAAGATATTATCTTGGGCCACCGCACAGGTAAAGGGCACCCCATAGACCGTCTCGCCGACCGTCAGTTCGGGCTTCGCGGGCACGGCGTAATAGCTGTGCACGAAGTAGAAATAGCTGTTGTCGGGCACGCCCGCCCAGATCGGGTGGCTGCGCGTTTGACGCACGCGGTTCCAGCCCATTTGCGGGATCTTGAAGCGCGAGCCGTCGTCCTGAAGCTGCCCCTCGAGCTCGAAGCGCACCACGCGGCCCGGCAACAGGCCGAGCGCGGGCGTGTTGCCCTCGTCCGAGATGTCGAAGAGCATCTGCTCGCCCACGCACACGCCGAACATCGGCTTGCTCGCGGCAGCCTCGACGACCGCTTCGCGCAGCCCCGATTCGTTCAGGCAGCCCATGCAGTCGCGCATGGCGCCCTGCCCCGGCAGCACCACGCGGTCGGCGGCCCGAATCTCGGCGGCGTCGCTGCTGATGCTCACGTCGGCCTCGGGTGCCGCCGCACGCAGTGCCTGATAGACCGAGCGCAGGTTGCCCATTCCGTAGTCGACAATCGCAATCTTATTCATCTCAAACCCGGCAGCAGTATTTTCAAACCATCCATAATGAATTCAACGGCCAGCGCCGAGAGGATCAACCCCATCAAACGCGTGCCGATGTTGATGCCCGTGCGTCCGAGCCAGCCTTCGATACGCGAGGCGCTGCGCAGCGCCACCCAGCAAACCGCGCCGACACCCACGCCGATCGCCACCAGCGCCAGCACCTGGGCCCACCCGTGCGCGCGGCCCGAGTAGATGATCACGGTACTGATCGTGCCCGGACCGGTGAGCAGCGGGATCGCCAGCGGTACCACGGCGATGTTCGGCCGCTCCTCGGCTTCATGGCGTTCTTCCGGCGTGGCCCGCGTGTTCCCCGTCTGCGCGTTGATCATGTTGACCGCCATGAGCAGCATGATGATCCCGCCGCCGACTTCGAGCGACGCGATCGAAATGCCGAAAAAGCGGATGATCGCCTCGCCGAACAGCCCCGAGCCCGCCACGACCAACGCCACGGCGATCGCCGCAATCCTGATCGTATGACGCTTCTCTTCGCGCGTCTGCGACGACGTCAGGCTGATGAACAGCGGGATCGCCCCGAGCGGGTTAATCAGGGCCAGCAGCGAAATGAAGAACTTGAAGGCGTCGAGCGTCATGGGGGGCACACGGCGCCGGCTTCCGGCCGGGCGGTGAAGCGTCGCAGGGGCGCCGGCACGGGCCGGCGGGCTATCCGGCCGGCGCTGTGCGCCAGCCGGCGAGTCTCACGTCTACAGGCTTCCCTTGGTCGACGGCACGACACCCGCCGCACGCGGGTCGATCTCGACCGCCATGCGCAGGGCACGACCGAACGCCTTGAACACCGTTTCGCACTGGTGGTGGGCGTTGATACCGCGCAGATTGTCGATATGCAGCGTCACGCCGGCGTGGTTCACGAAACCGCGGAAGAATTCAATGGTCAGGTCGACGTCGAAGTTGCCCACGCGGGCGCGCGTGAACGGCACGTGGAATTCGAGGCCGGGACGGCCCGAGAAGTCGATCACCACACGCGAGAGCGCCTCGTCGAGCGGCACGTAGCAGTGGCCATAGCGCACGATGCCCTTCTTGTCGCCAATGGCCTTGGCGACGGCCATGCCCAGCGTGATGCCGACGTCTTCCACCGTATGGTGATCGTCGATGAACGTGTCGCCCTTGGCCTCGACTTCCATGTCGATGAGGCCGTGGCGCGCGATCTGGTCGAGCATGTGGTCCAGGAACGGCACGCCGGTATCGAGCGTCTTGCGGCCGGTGCCGTCCAGATCGATCTTGACGCGTATTTGCGTTTCGCTGGTATCGCGAACGACTTCCGCAATGCGCATGATGGTGAGTTCTCGTCGTATGGCTTTATTAGAGCGATGCGGCCAGGGCTTGCACCATGGCCGTATTCTCCGTGGGGGTGCCGACCGTCAATCTCAGGCAATTGGCCAGCAATACGTGCATTTTACCCACGTTTTTGATCAATACCTTGTGTGCCAGCAGCCCGGCGTGGGTTTTGTCGGCGTCCGGCACGCGTACCAGCAGGAAATTGGCGTCGCTCGGGAACACGTGCACCCCGGGCAGCGCCGCCACCGCGGCCGACAGCCGCTCGCGCTGCGCGCGCAATTCGGCCGCCTGCGCGTCGAGCACGTCGAGGTGATCGAGCATGAATTCGGCACACGCCTGCGTCAGCACGTTCACGTTGTAGGGCGGCCTCACCTTGTCGAGCTGGTCCAGCCAGTGCGCTCCGCCTGCCACGTAGCCGAGCCGGATCCCGGCCAGGCCCAGCTTCGAGACGGTGCGCATGACCAGCAGGTTGGGGAATTCGGGCAGGCGCGGCATCCAGGTCTTGCCCGCGAACGGCTGATAGGCCTCGTCGATCACCACCAGCCCACGGTCGGCCGCGCGCACCAGGGTCTCGATGTCGTCGTCGGCGAACAGGTTGCCGGTCGGATTGTTCGGATAGGCCAGATACACCACCGCGCCCGGATGCGCCGCGATGGCGTTGAGCATCGCCGGCATGTCGAGCGAAAAGTCGGGGCGCAACGGCACCCCCACGAACTCGATGCCCGCGAAGCGCGACGACATCTCGTACATGACGAAGCCCGGCATCGGCGCGATCACGGCGGCCCCCGGACGGGCCGTGGCCATCGCGATCATGTTGATGATCTCGTCGGAGCCGTTGCCCAGCAGCAATTTCATCCCGGCCGGCACCTCCATCGCGCGCGAAAGCTTCTCCAGCAGCGCCTGCGGACGCGGCGCCGGATAGCGATTGAGCGCCACGTCGGCCAGGCGCCGCCCCAGTTCGGTGCGCAATGCCTGTGGCAAGCCGTACGGATTCTCCATCGCATCGAGCTTGAGGAACCCGGTGGCGTCGGGCACGGGGTAGGTGCTCATGGCGAGCACGTCGGGGCGAATCACTTGGTCGACGGACATGGCGAAAGGAAGGATCGGGCGAGTCGAATCAGTTGAAGGCGAACGTGAGCAGACCGGCGTCCGCGCCGTCGATCTTGACGGTGCATCGGCGGCCGGTTTCCACGCTGCCGAGCGCCGCGGTAATGCGCTGCACACGCACCCCGGTTTGCCACGAGAGTGCCTGCGCGACGCCCGGGCTCACCCGGGCGGGCGAGGCCTCGGCCTCGCAACGCATGGCCACCAGCCGGTTGCCCACGCGTCCGAACACGCCATGCCCCACTTCCTCGTCGGTGCCGCGCAACGCCGGCTTGCCGTCCAGACGTAGTACATAGACATCGTTGTCGAACGCCTGCCGACGCACACAGACCGTCATGCGCTCGACCGAGGCGCCCTCGAACGTAGCGTGCTGGCAATCGGTTCCCGCCGCTTGCGCGGCCGTGCCCGCGATCATGCCGAGCGTCGCCACGGAGACGGCGCGCAGCGCGGCCCGCGTGAGGCAGGCTGACAGCAAAAGCCAGGGGGCATCGCAGGCCACGATTGCGCGGATCCGACGCCAGGCGGTCGCCGGCGTCGTGGGACCAGGCGCGGACCGCAGGGCGTCGTCGCGCATGTCAGGACTCGTGATGCAGACGGTACTCGGCGCTGCGCGCGTGCGCTTGCAGGCCTTCGCCGTACGCCAGCTCGGCGGCGATCTCGCCCAGCATGCGGGCGCCGCCCTCGCTCACTTCGATCAGGCTCGAACGCTTGATGAAGTCGTACACGCCAAGCGGCGAGGAGAAACGTGCGGTGCGCGACGTCGGCAGCACGTGGTTCGGCCCGGCGCAATAGTCGCCCAGGCTTTCGCTCGTGAACTTGCCGAGGAAGATCGCACCGGCGTGGCGGATCCTGTCGCTCCACTGTTGCGGCGTCTCGGCCGAGATTTCGAGGTGCTCGGGGGCGATCACGTTGGCGATCTCGCACGCTTCGGCCATATCGCGCACCTTGACCAGCGCGCCGCGCCCCTGCAGCGAGGCGGCGATCACGTCGCGGCGCGGCATGTCGTCGATCTGGCGCTCCAGCGATGCGTGCACGCGCGCGATGTACTCGGCGTCCGGGCACAGCAGGATCGACTGGGCAAGCTCGTCATGCTCGGCTTGCGAGAACAGGTCCATCGCCACCCAGTCGGGGTCGGTCGATCCGTCGCAAATCACGAGAATCTCCGACGGGCCGGCGATCATGTCGATGCCGACGGTGCCGAACACGCGGCGCTTGGCCGCCGCCACGAAGGCGTTGCCCGGACCCACGATCTTGTCGACGGCCGGCACGGTCTCGGTGCCGTACGCCAACGCGCCGACGGCCTGCGCGCCGCCGATGGTGAACACGCGATCCACGCCGGCGATGTGCGCGGCGGCGAGCACCAGGGGGTTCTGCACGCCGTCCGGCGTGGGCACCACCATGATGATGTCCTTCACACCGGCCACGCGTGCCGGAATGGCGTTCATCAACACCGACGACGGGTACGCGGCCTTGCCGCCCGGCACGTAAATGCCCACGCGATCGAGCGGTGTGACCTTCTGGCCCAGCACCGTGCCGTCCGACTCGGTGTACTGCCAGCTATGGGTGCCGCACTCGATGCGCTGCTTCTCGTGATAGGCGCGCACGCGTGCGGCGGCAGCCTCCAGCGCGGCGCGGCGCTTCGGCTCGAGACTTTCGAGCGCTTCAGCCAGCACGTCGGCCGACAGCTCCAGCGCGGCCATGTTCGGCGCGTTCAGACGATCGAAGCGGTTCGTGTACTCGATGACGGCCGCATCGCCGCGCGTCTTCACGTCGGCGAGGATCTCGGCGGCCGCACGGTCGATGGCGGCGTCTTCACTCGCTTCGAATGCCAGCACGTCGCGAAGCTGGGTCGCGAAGCCTTCGGCACCGGAGTCGAGTTTGCGGATTTCGAGTTTCATGCTGTTTGCCGGGACGCCTGCTCGAAGGCGTCCAGAATGGGCTGCAACGACTCGCGCTTGAGCTTGAGCGCAGCCTGGTTGATCACGAGGCGGGACGAGATATCCATGATCTCCTCCACTTCCACCAGATTGTTGGCCCGAAGCGTGCCGCCGGTACTCACCAGATCGACAATCGCGTCGGCCAGACCCACGAGCGGGCCCAGCTCCATCGAGCCGTACAGCTTGATCAGGTCGACGTGCACGCCCTTGGCCGCGAAGTGCTCGCGCGCGGTCTGCACGTACTTGGTCGCCACCCGCAGGCGCGCACCCTGACGGACCGCATTCGCGTAATCGAAGCCCTTCGGTACAGCCACAGACATGCGGCAGCGGGCAATGTTCAAATCGATCGGCTGATACAGTCCACCGCCGCCGTGCTCGATGAGTACATCCTTGCCGGCCACGCCGAAGTCGGCGGCCCCGTATTGCACATAGGTCGGCACGTCGGTCGCGCGCACGATGATCACGCGCAGGTTCGGGTCCGTGGTCGGCAGAATCAGCTTGCGCGAGGTCTCCGGGTCTTCCGTGACTTCGATACCGGCAGCGGCGAGCAACGGCAGCGTTTCCGTAAAGATACGCCCTTTCGAGAGGGCCAGCGTCAGCGGTTGAGCGAGCGGCTGGGCCGGCTTGGCGGAACTCATGCAATTTCTCCCTGGCGTGCTTCGACACGCCGGATTCGCGCGCCCACGGCGCACAACTTGGCCTCGATACGATGATAGCCGCGATCGAGGTGATGAATACGGTCGACGAGCGTGCGGCCCTCGGCCGCCAGCCCCGCGACGATCAGACTGGCGGACGCGCGCAGATCGGTCGCCATCACGTGCGCACCCGACAGGCGCTCCACGCCCGAAATGCGCGCGGTGTTGCCGTCGATGCCGATATTCGCGCCCAGGCGCATCAACTCCTGCACATGCATGAAGCGGTTCTCGAAGATCGTTTCGACGACCTGCGACGCACCTTCGGCGATGCAGTTCAGCGCCATGAACTGGGCCTGCATGTCGGTCGGGAAGGCGGGGTATTCGGACGTGCGGAAACTCACCGCCCGCGCGCGCCGATCCATCGTCACACGCAGCCAATCCGCACCGGCGCTCACGTCGGCGCCGGTTTCACGCAGCTTTTCGATCACGGCGTCGAGCGTGCCCGGCACCACGCGGCGCAGCGTGAGGTCGCCGCGCGTAGCCACGGCCGCGCACAGGAACGTGCCGGCTTCGATTCGGTCGGGCACCACGTCGTGCGTGGCCCCATGCAGGCGCGCCACCCCGGTCACGACCAGTCGTTCCGAGCCGATGCCCTCGATCTTCGCCCCCATCTTCACCAGCAGGTTCGCCAGATCGGTCACCTCCGGCTCACGTGCGGCGTTGGCCAGCACGGTCACGCCGTCGGCGAGCACGGCCGCCATGAGCAGGTTCTCGGTGCCCGTCACGGTGATCATGTCCGTCACCAGCGTCTCGCCGCGCAGTCGCGTGGCGCGAGCCACGATATCGCCGTGCGCGAGGGTGATCTCGGCGCCCATCTTCTGCAGGCCCTTGATGTGCTGATCGACAGGCCGCGCCCCGATGGCGCATCCGCCGGGCAGCGACACGCGCGCCTCGCCGCAGCGCGCCAGCAGCGGGCCGAGCACGAGAATCGATGCCCGCATGGTCTTGACCAGCTCGTACGGCGCGGCGGGCGCCGCGATGCACGACGCGTCGAGCGTCACCGATTCGCCCTTGCGCTCGACCTTCACGCCCATGCGCGCGAGCAACGTGAGCATGGTGCGCACGTCGTGCAGATCCGGCACGTTGCCGAGCACGAGCGGCTCGGCCGTCAGCAGGCTCGCACAGAGAATGGGCAGGGCCGCGTTCTTCGCGCCCGAGACGGTAATCTCTCCCGCCAGCCGCTCGCCACCTTCGATCTCCAGGTGGTCCGCGGCCACACGCTCGCCGGCGGCCGCCTCGCCATTGCCGGCGGCGCCGGTGCTCTCTTGCGTCATCCTCATTGCGCCTGATACTCCGCCGGCGTGAGGGTCTTCATCGACAATGCGTGGATTTCCGCCTTCATGCGGTCGCCCAGCGCGGCGTACACGAGCTGATGGCGCGCAATGAGGCGCTTGCCTTCGAACTGCGCGCTCACGATGGTCGCGAAGAAGTGCTGGCCGTCACCTTCGACGGCCACGTGATCGCAAGCCAGGCCGGCTTCGATGTACTGTTTGATTTGTTCTGGGGTAGGCAGCATTGCTGATCCTGGAGAAGTTCAGTGACGCAGTTTGTAGCCGCGGCGCAGCAGACCCAGCGCCACGGTTGCGAGTATCAGGAACGTCGCGCCAACGACGGCGAGGCTGGTCTGCGGCGCCACGTCCGACACGCCGAAGAAACCGTAGCGGAATCCGTCGATCATGTAGAAGAACGGATTGAAATGCGACACAGCCTGCCACACCGGCGGCAGCGAGTGAATCGAGTAAAACACGCCCGCGAGGAACGTCGCCGGCATGATGAGGAAGTTCTGGAACGCCGCGAGCTGGTCGAATTTCTCCGCCCAGATGCCCGCAATCAGGCCCAGCGTGCCCAGAATGGCCGCGCCGAGGAATGCGAAACCGATGATCCACAGCGGTGCGGCAAACGACAGATGCGTGAAAGCCACCGTCACGAGGAACACGCCGAGCCCCACGCACAGGCCGCGCACCACCGCGGCGAGCACGTAGGCCCCATACATCTCCCAGTGCGAAAGCGGCGGCAGCAGCACGAACACGAGGTTGCCCGTGATCTTCGACTGGATCAGCGACGAGGAGCTGTTCGCGAAAGCGTTCTGCAACACGCTCATCATCACCAGCCCGGGCACGAGGAAGGACGTATAAGTGATCTGGTCGTAGACCTTCACCCGGTCTTCGAGCACATGGCCGAAGATCATCAGGTAGAGCAGCGCGGTGAGCACCGGTGCGGCCACGGTCTGGAAGCTCACCTTCCAGAAGCGCAGCACTTCCTTGTACAACAGCGTGCGAAAGCCGATCATGCCGCCACCTCCTGCGCACGCGAGCCCGACATGATCTGCACGAATACGTCCTCGAGGTCGGCCTTCTGGATGTCGATGTCCTCGACGATGCCGCCCGCCGCCCGGCAGGTGGCGAGAATCGATTCCACTTCGTCGCAGCCGGACAGGCGCAGCGCGAACTGGTGCCCGCCGGTGTCCTGCCCGTCCACCAGCAGCGGGCGCAATTCGTCCGGCAGCGTGCCCTGCCTGAAGCGCAGCACGAGACGCGTGCCCGCGAAGCGCTGCAGCAGCGACGCCGTACGCTCGAGCGCCACCACTTCGCCGCGCTTGAGCATGGCGATGCGATCGCACAGCGTTTCCGCTTCTTCGAGATAGTGCGTGGTAAGCACGATGGTGTGCCCTTCGCGGTTCAGGCGCGAAATGAACTTCCAGAGCGTCTGACGCAACTCGACGTCGACCCCGGCGGTCGGCTCGTCGAGCACGATCACCGGTGGACGGTGCACGAGCGCCTGCGCCACCAGCACGCGGCGCTTCATGCCGCCGGACAGTTGGCGCATGTTGGCGTCGGCCTTGTCGGTCAGATCGAGATTGGCCATCACTTCGTCGATCCAGTCGTCGTTGCGCTTGAGCCCGAAGTAGCCGGACTGGATACGCAGCGTCTCGCGCACGGAGAAAAACGGATCGAAGACGAGCTCCTGCGGTACCACGCCGAGTTTGCGACGGGCGTTGCGGTAGTCGCGCACCACGTCGTGGCCAAGCACGCTGATATTGCCGGAATCCGCGCGGGCGAGGCCCGCGAGAATGCTGATCAGCGTGGTCTTGCCGGCGCCGTTGGGACCGAGCAGACCGAAGAATTCGCCTTCTTCGATCGAAAAGCTGACGCCCTTGAGCGCCTGCAACGCCTGATAGCGTTTTTTGACGTTACGGATTTCGATGGCGGCCATGACTGCACGCACCCGCCCTGGCGGATGCGCCATGTTTGTATTCCGGTCACCGCTGCCCCCGCGCGCATCGCCCGCTGGCGTGGCGGCCAGGGCAAGGTCGGCAAGGTGGGTGCCCGGAAAGGGATATTTGCCTAAAAATCGGCAGAAAACCCCCGATTATAAAGGAAGCCGATGGCGACCGTGGGGATGGCACCCCAAGCCGCCCGACACCGCCCGTAACCTCGGTAACGCGGTCACGTGCGGTAACGGCAACATCGGCAATGCGAGCGCCGCAGGCCACATCGTCGGCGGCCAGGGATGGCAGTCCAGACACGCGCCATAAAAAAAGCGCCGTCGCGAGACGGCGCTTCTTGTCAGGACCGCTACCCGGTCCGACGCATCAGCTCGAGAGCAGATGGTCGACGCCGTACACCAGCGCCAGGCTGGCGAGTCCCGTCGGCAAGTTAGTGAACGCCAACGTCGCCCCCCGCCGGCTCGCGTGGCGGCGCAAGGCCAGCAGCACGGCGAGCGCCGACGAGTCGAAGTGCGTGAGCCCCGCGCAATCGATCTGGGTTTCGCCAGCGTCGATGCGGTCGATGGCCTGCGCGAGAACGTCGCCGGCGGTGTCGTGAGTGAGATCGGTCTGCAACGCGAGCATGCGCTTACTTGCCGCCTGCGAGTTGCTGGTTGCGCTCGGTCAGGAACTTGATCAGACCGTCGATCCCCGACGCGTTGACCTTTTCCGCGAACTGATTGCGGTACGTCTGCACCAGCCAGGCGCCCAGCACGTTCAGGTCATACAGCTTCCACTCGCCGCTGGCCGTCTTGTAGAGACGGTAGTCGAGTTCGACGGGCTGACCGTTGTTCACCACGTCGGTGTACACAACCACGTCGGTATCGCCCGGCTGGGCGCGGAACGGCTTGTAGTTGACCTGCTGGTCGCGAATCTGGGCGATGGCGCCGGCGTACGTGCGCAGCAGCAGTTGCTTGAACTGCTCGGTGAGCTGCTGGCGCTGTTGCGGCGTGGCGTCGCGCCATGCCCTGCCGGTGGCCAGTTGCGTGGTGCGCGTAAAGTCGGCGTGCGGCATGATCTTCTGCTCGACCAGACGCGTGATGCTGTTCAGATCGCCCTTCTGGATATTCGGATCGCTCTTGGCGGCCGACATCACTTCCGTGACCGTCTGCTTGACCAGCACATCCGGAGCTTGCGCCTGCGCCATCGCCGAACCCGCGGCGGTATACGTCATGAATGCCATGACGGGAATGAGCCAGAACTTCTTCATTGTGGACTTCCTCTTTCGAGTGACGAGTGTTGCGGGTTTGGATACCCGCTTCGCGTGTTGAGTTCTCGAATCGCGCGCAGCGTCGTGTAACAAACTGTTGCCCGGCGAGCCTGCCCGCGGCGCCCCGCCCGGCGGGGCACTATGTTGCGGACACAATTGGCTCGGTTCGGCGCAAAACGGCGACGAACGCGACGTGACCGACGTCGATCAGCGACGGAACGGCAGACCGCCCGGCACCATCCTGCCCGGCACGGGCGACCCTTGCGGGCTCTCCGGCTCGGCCGTCACGCCCGACGCCGGATGGGGTGCCGCAGCCGGCATCGGCTGAGCGCCGGCGCCCACCGCCCCTGCTGCCCCTGCCGCACTTGCCGCGCCCGGGACGGCAGCACCGGCGCCGCCTTCCTCTTCGTCGTAGTTCGGCAGCGCGGCGTTGCCCGAGGCGCCACCATTGATCAGATATTTGCGACGCGCCAGATAGGCATCGCGCGTGAACGAATACGGATCGAGCGCGGCCGCTTCGAGCAGGTTCGAGGCGTCGAGCAGGTTCGCGCGCGTATTCACGAGACGCACGCCGTAGATGGTGTAGCTGACCCAGTCAGGCTTGATGTACGAGGTCGGGTCGATGAACATATTGCCCGCCATGCCGACCGTATCGCGCACGGTACTCGGCCCGAGCAGCGGCAGCACGAGGTACGGACCGTCGGGCAAGCCCCACTTGCCGAGCGTGACGCCAAAATCCTGGCTGTGCTTCGGCAATCCGGCCGGCGACGCGAAGTCGATCAGACCGCCCACGCCGAACACCGTGTTGATCGTCAGGCGCATCAGATCCTGCACGGCCGCCGTGACTTGCAGCTGCAGCAGGTTGTTGGCGAAGTTGTAGACGTCGCCGATGTTCGAGAAGAAGTTCGTGACCATGTCGCGGGCCGGTTCCGGCACCACGAAGCGGTAGCCCTTGGCCACCGGGGTCATGACGGTCTTGTCGAGCGTGTCGTTGAACGAGTACATCGAACGGTTGAAGCCTTCGATGGGATCCGCGGGGTTCGGATTCGTGACAGTGGCGCAACCTGCCAGCGCCATGGCGCCGGCGGCCAGCACGGCCGAAGTTCGGAAGCTGGTCATTTCTCTTATTTTCCTTGGGTTACCGGTGCTGCAGCCGCGGGGGCGGCCGGTGCCGGAGCCGTCGATGCGCCGCCCGCCTGGGCGCCACCGGCATCCGCCGCCTTGTTGTACAGGAACTGACCGATCAGGTTTTCCAGCACGATCGCGGATTGCGTGAGCGTGATCGTATCACCGCTCTTGAGCATCTGATCGTCGCCGCCGGGCTCCAGCCCAATGTACTGCTCGCCGAGCAGGCCCGATGTCAGGATCTTCGCCGACGAGTCCTTCGGGAACTGGTACTGCGACTCGATGTTGAGCGTCACGTCGGCCAGATAACGCTTGTCGTCGAACCGGATCGACGCCACGCGGCCCACCACCACACCCGCGCTCTTGACGGGGGCGCGCGGCTTGAGCCCGCCGATATTGTCGAAGCGCACCGTGATCGGGTACGAGCTCGAGAACGACAGCGAACTCATGTTGCCTGCCTTGAGCGCGAGGAAGAGCAGCGCGGCGAAGCCGAGAACGACGAACAGGCCGACCCAGAAGTCGAGGGGGTGTTTTTTCATTGTGTTAGCTGAACATAAGGGCGGTGAGCAGGAAGTCGAGACCGAGCACGGCAAGCGACGCTTGCACCACCGTGCGCGTCGTCGCACGCGACACGCCTTCCGGCGTCGGCTTTGCTTCGAAACCCTGATACAGCGCGATGAACGTCACCGCGATACCGAAAACGATGCTCTTGATGACGCCGTTGGCAACATCGGACCACACGTCCACGCCGCCCTGCATCTGCGACCAGAACGCACCGGTGTCCACGCCGATCAACTTCACGCCGACGAGGTAGCCGCCGAACACACCGACGGCCGAGAAAATCGCCGCCAGAATCGGCATGGCGATCACGCCCGCCCAGAAGCGCGGCGCCACCACGCGGGCGATCGGATCGATTGCCATCATCTCCATGGCGGTGAGTTGCTCGCCTGCTTTCATCAGGCCGATTTCGGCCGTGAGCGACGTGCCCGCGCGCCCCGCGAACAGCAACGCCGTGACCACCGGTCCGAGCTCGCGCACCAGCGAGAGCGCGACGAGCAGGCCCAGCGCCTGCTCCGAGCCGTATTTGTTGAGCGTGTAGTAGCCCTGCAGCCCGAGCACGAAGCCGACGAACAGGCCCGACACGGCGATGATGACGAACGAGTAGTTGCCGACGAAATGAATCTGGTCGGTCACCAGGCGCGGTCGGCGCAGTAGCGGACCGCTCGACGCCAGCATGCGCAGGAACATTCGGGCGCCGTAGCCCAGCCGTTCGACGTGGCCTCGGACAAAACTGCCGATGGTAGTGATCATGCACGCGCTCCGATACCGAAGTCTTCCGCGAGCGGCGGCGCGGGATACTGGAACTTCACGGGGCCGTCCGGTTGCGCGTCGATGAACTGTCGCACCGTCGGGTCATTCGAGGCGCGCAGTGCGTCGGGCGTGCCCTCAGCGCCAATGCGGCCCTCGCTGATGAAATAGATGTAGTCGGCGATGGCGAACGTCTCCGAGACATCGTGCGACACGATGATCGACGTGGCTCCCAACGCGTCATTGAGCTTGCGAATCAGGTTCGCGGTGATGCCCATCGAAATCGGATCGAGCCCGGTGAACGGCTCGTCGTACATGACGAGATCCGGGTCCAGCGCAATCGTTCGCGCCAGCGCAACGCGCCGCGCCATGCCGCCCGAAATCTCGGCTGGCTTCATGTCGCGCGCGCCGCGCAGGCCCACCGCATTGAGCTTCATGAGCACAAGGTCGCGAATCAGCGTTTCGTCGAGCTTCGTATGTTCGCGCAGCGGGAAGGCCACGTTCTCGAACACCGTCATGTCGGTAAAGAGCGCGCCGAACTGAAACAGCATGCCCATGCGCCGGCGCAGCCGGTACCAGCCGTCGCGATCGAGCGTGGACACGTCGGTGCCGTCGAAGTCGATGGCGCCGCGACTCGCATGCACGAGGCCACCGATCAGGCGCAGCACCGTCGTTTTCCCGCAGCCGGAGCCCCCCATCACGCCGACGACCTTGCCGCGGGCAAACCGCATATTCAGCCCGGAAAGCACCAGACGCTCGCCATAGCCGAAGCTGACGTCGCGCAATTCGAGCAGATTTTCCGGATTCGGAGTAGGCACGTTTCGAGTCTTATAGTGCGGTGCAAAACGCCAATTATAGGGGCGAATGCCATTCGATGCCGTTCAAGGGCGGGCCACCGAAACGATGCCCGGCGCTGTCCCGCGGCATTTTACAGGGCCTTCGTGTCCGCGCCCGATCGGGTTGCGCCAATCGCAACGGGGGGAAAACGTAACCGCGCCAACGACTTACCTTGCACCGCCGGGTGCAGGTGTTGCGCCGTTGCTACAATAACCCCGTTTTGCGCAATGCACTTTTGTCTCGATGCCTCGCCACCTGCCCACATCGCTCCATGCCCTTGCGCCCAGCGCGTTCCAGATTCGTCCGATGCGACTGGCCGACATGGCTCAGGTGCTGGCCGTGCAGGCCGAGGCGTATGCGGACGTGATGCACGAGTCGGAGGCGACTTTGGCGTCGCGGCTGGCGCTCTCGCCCACCACCTGCTGGGTTGCCGTGGACCATGCGCCGGATGACGAGACGTCGGACGGTACGCGCGAGCGAGTGGCCGGCTACCTGTTCACGCACCCCTGGTGCATCGCGGCGCCTGCGCCGCTCGACACCGTTCTCGACGCACTGCCCGACGCGCCCGACTGCTGGTACGTCCACGACATGGCCCTGGCGCCCCGCACACGCGGCGCAGGCGTGGCCCGCCAGTTGTATGCCGCAGCCCTCGCGGTCGCGCAGACGCTGGGCCTGCGGTCGTCGGCGCTGGTGGCGGTGCAACAGTCGCAAACCTTCTGGGCACGCTTCGGCTATGTCGCGACTTCGGACGTCTCGCCGTCGATCGCCGCCAAACTGGCCGGGTACGGAGACGGCGCCGTGTTCATGACGCGCCCCCTTCCGCACTGAGGGATTCGAACCCCCTGCCAACCTTGCACCCTTGGCATCTCGATCGCCTGACCGTCCGGGCGCCCTGACGTCCCCGGGCGCGTGTGAGTCAGTCCCGCCGGGCGAACTCGGCCTGCATTTCCTTGACGGCCGCCGCCACGTCCGCGGCTTGCGTCACGGCGCGCACCACCGCAGTGGACCCCACCCCCGTGTCGAGCACCTGAGCGAGATTCGCGGCGTCGATGCCACCGATGGCGACAAGCGGGTAATGCGGCGCGATCAGTTTCACGTAGCGGGCCAGCTTCGCGAGCCCCTGGGGCGCCGTCGCGATCACCTTCGTCGTGGTGGGAAATACGGCGCCCACGGCGAGATAGCTCGGCTGGAAATGATGCGCAGCGAGAATCTCGTAATAGCCATGCGTGCTGATGCCGAGCCGCATGCCGCTGGCGTGCAGTTCGGCCACTTCGCCGGCCGACAGCGCTGCCATGTCCTCCTGGCCGAGATGCACCCCGTACGCCTGCGCGCGGGCGGCTTCGCGCCAATGGTCGTTGATGAACCACGCACTGTCGTGCGTCACCCGTCGGGCAGCGGCGACCGTACGCTCGATGTCCGAGCCCAGCGCGGGGTGCGCCGGATCCTTGATGCGCAATTGCACGGTACCCACCTGAAGGTCGGCCATGCGCTCGCACCATTCGGCGTTCGGCAGCACGGGATAGAGTCCCAGTCGCTTGGGGCAGCCCGGAAAGCGGCCCGGCGACGGCACTTGCCCGAGGACTTCCGGGAACGTTTCGAGACGGGTCGGCCACGCGCCCAGCGAGCCGGCATCCTCCGCATGGGCGTGGCTGCCGTCGGTACGCCAGGCACGCGCGAGTACGAGCGCGTCCTGCGGCATGAAACCACAGTCGAGAAACGCCGCAAACGCCGGGAAGAAGGCCGGATCGTCCACGCCGGCCACCCGATAGATCGTATCGGACGTATACAAAGTATCCTCGGCACGACCTGCGGCCAACGCCCGTGAGTCGAGCACCACGGCGCCCGCCGCGCGCCAGGCATCGCGTTGCATCAGCGCCGCCGTGCCCGGCGTTTGCGCCGACGACATCGGCCACCAGATCACGTCGCCCTTGCCCGCACTTGCCGGCGTTTGCGCATGCAGGCGCCAGCTGGGCGCCGAGGCGTCGTCGGGCCATGGCGCGAGCCGCGCGCGAATTTGCGCCGCGGCCTGCTGCCAGGCCATGGCCAGCGGTGCATCGTCGGGCAGGCATCGCACGTTCGAGAGGTGCAAGTCGTGCGAGGGTGCGGCGGCGCCGGAATGCGTCGTCATGAAAATTCCTTGAATGTCGATCGATGCGCGCCGATGGCGGCGAGGCTCGCGGGCGCTCAGGCGCCCGTCTGATGCCAGAACGGCACGCCCACGACCGGCGTGCTGGCCTGCGCACTCTCGCGCTCGGCCATCGGTCCGGCGAGCCACGCGGCGCGGCCTGCCCGGATCGCGGCGGCGAACGCGCCGGCCATCTCCACCGGCTGCGCGGCCAGCGCCACGGCCGTGTTGAGCAATACGCCGTCGTAGCCCCACTCCATCACCTGGCACGCGTGCGACGGCAGGCCAAGGCCGGCGTCGACGATGAGCGGCGTGTCCGGCAGGCGGTCGCGCAGCAGGCGCAGGCCGTAAGGATTGATCACGCCCTTGCCCGTGCCGATGGGCGCGCCCCACGGCATGAGCGCCTGGCAGCCCACGTCGAGCAAACGGCGGCAGAGCACCAGATCCTCCGTGCAGTAGGGCAGCACCTTGAAGCCGTCGCGAATCAGTTGTTCGGCGGCCGTCACCAGGCCGAACGGATCGGGCTGGAGCGTGTAGTCGTCGCCAATGAGTTCGAGCTTGATCCAGTCGGTCTCGAAGACTTCGCGCGCCATTTGCGCCGTTGTCACCGCTTCCTGCACCGAATGGCAGCCGGCGGTGTTGGGCAGCACCGGCACCGCGAGGCGGCGCAGCGTCTCCCAGAAATGCCCTTCCGACGCCTGTGCGCCCGTGCCCGACAACTGGCGGCGCAATGCCACCGTGACCATGCCCGGCCGGGCGGCGTCGATCGAGTCGTTGAGCGCCTGCAGCGACGGATAACGGGCGGTGCCCAGCAGGAAACGGCTGCCGAAACGGGTGTCGTAGAGCGTGAGCGCGTCTCGCGCGCTGCCGGCCGCCACGTTGGCGGATTCGGTGAATGCGTTCATGTCAGCCTCCGGCGACCGGTTGCACAACGTCGATCTTGTCGCCCTGCGCGATCGCATCCACGACCTTCTGGTCATCGGCGGCGACCACTTCGCCGAACACGGTATGCCGGCCGTCCAGCCACGGGGTCGACACGTGGGTGATGAAGAACTGGCTGCCATTGGTGCCGGGGCCGGCGTTGGCCATCGACAACTTGCCGGGTGCATCGTGCTTCAGGTCCGCGCGACACTCGTCCTCGAACTTGTAGCCCGGGCCGCCGGTGCCGGTGC
>OFTX01000641.1_pt1 | contig 16840 bp, 11 predicted proteins | sample 1775051 | NCBI WGS metagenome assembly OFTX01 (sample SAMN08195772, study PRJEB24354) | sludge metagenome | isolation source: sludge from phenol fed wastewater aerobic bioreactor A | place: India: Nagpur | collected 2016-09-15
CGTTCCACCGCGCCGGCTGGCGTTCGAGAACCAACAGGTCGGCGCGCGCCGGCGGCGCACGCAAGCCGGCGAGCAGCGTCTCGCAGTCGGCCGGGGTCATCGCCGGCGCGAAGCCGGCCGCGGCGAGTTCGGTGAGCGCCTCGTACACGCTCGACCGGGCGAGGCCGAGGTCCCGGGCGATGGCCGCCGCCGACACCGGTCCTGGTCGCGTGGCCAGCAGGTTGAGCACCGCGAGCCCGCGGCGCAGCGCGGGGACCGGGCGCGGTCGGGAGCTTCGCACCTTGGTCGGCTCATCCGTGCTCCTCGCCCCGCTTGACCTATCCATGTACTGCACCCTGGCCGACCCACCCTCACCGCCCTCGCCTCCCTCTCTTCTCCCGTCGAGTGGGAGTCCTGCAGAGACTTGGGGCCGATTTCCTCTGCAGGACTCCCACTCGACGGGGAGACCCAGGACCGCGCTCACTGCGTTCGGGGTGATGCGGCTGCGGGGCACAGGCATGTGTCCGGTATACCGGACAGCAGCTGATCGCGGCCACTGGTTCGGGCGCGCATGGCGGGGTGGAATGGGGCGGTGACCACGAATCCCGTCATACCCGAAACCACGGCCGATACGGCGGCACGCACGGCCGACACGGCGACATACAGCGCTACACACACAGCCGCACGGCAATCCGCGCACGCGGTCGGACAGCCCGCCGTCGTGCCGGTCGGCATCGGCGCCGTCTCCGGTGACGACGTCCTCGCGGTCGCCCGGCGCGGTGCCCGCGTGGAGTTGACCGAGGAGGCCCTCGCCGCCATCGCCGAGTCCCGCGCCATCGTCGATGCCCTGGCTGGAGACACCGCGCCGCACTACGGCATCTCCACCGGTTTCGGGGCACTCGCCACGACGCGGATCCCGCCCGACCGGCGCGCCGACCTGCAACGGTCGCTGATCCGTTCGCACGCGGCCGGTTCCGGGCCCGCCGTGGAGCGTGAGGTGGTGCGCGCGATGATGCTGCTGCGCCTGTCGACGCTCGCCACCGGGCGGACCGGCGTGCGCCCGGCCACCGCGCTCGCCTACGCGGCCATGCTGAATGCCGGGATCACGCCGGTGGTGGCCGAGTACGGCTCGCTCGGTTGCTCCGGCGACCTCGCGCCGCTGGCCGCCTGCGCGCTGGCGCTGACCGGCGAGGGCATGGTGGTCGACGCCTCCGGCGCCACCGTCCCCGCCGCGGAAGCCCTTGCGGCGGCGGGACTCTCGCCCGTGCGGCTGGCGGAGAAGGAAGGCCTGGCGCTGATCAACGGCACCGACGGCATGCTCGGCATGCTGCTGCTCGGCCTGGCGGACCTCGCGGTGCTGCTCGATACCGCGGACATCGCGGCGGCGATGAGCGTCGAGGCGCTGCTCGGCACCGACCGGGTCTTCGTACCCGAGCTCGCGGCGCTCCGGCCGCATCCGGGGCAGGCCACTAGTGCCGCGCACATCCTGGCGCTACTCGCCGGCTCGCAGATCGTCGCCTCGCACGCCGGGCCGGAGGACCCGACCGTGCAGGACGCCTATTCGCTGCGCTGTGCGCCGGCGGTACACGGCACTGCGCGGGACATCGCCGACTACGCGGCGCTGGTCGCGTCGCGAGAGTTGGCTGCTGCCATCGACAATCCGGTGGTGCTGCCCGACGGCCGGGTGGAGTCCAACGGCAACTTCCACGGTGCGCCGGTCGCCGCGGTGCTGGACTTCCTGGCGATCTCGATCGCGGATGTGGCGTCGATGTCCGAGCGCCGCACCGACCGCATGCTCGACCCGGCCCGCTCGCACGGGCTGCCCCCGTTCTTGGCGCACGAGGTCGGGGTGGACTCCGGGCACATGATCGCCCAGTACACGCAGGCCGGGATCGTCTCGGAGCTCAAGCGTCTCGCCGCCCCGGCCTCGGTGGACTCGATCCCGTCCTCGGCGATGCAGGAGGACCACGTCTCCATGGGCTGGCACGCCGGTCGCAAGCTGCGGCGCGCGCTGGACGGCCTGTCGCGCGTGCTGGCGATCGAGATCCTCACGGCGGCCAGGGCTTTGGACCTGCGCAACCCGCTCGTGCCGGGGGCCGCAACCGGCGCGGTGCACGAGCTGGTCCGGACGGTGGTCGCCGGGCCGGGGCCGGACCGGCACCTGGCGGACGAGATCGAGGCCGTGCTCCGGCTCGTGCAGTCGGGAGCGGTGGTCGACGCGGCGGCGGCCCATCTATCCGCCGCCGCCCCTGCGACGAAGGCGCTTGCGCCCGAGCGCGCCTAGCGCCCGCGGGCTCCGGACACGGCCCGGCGGCGCGAGCCGCGAACATCGTCATCAACGAAACTACTTGCAGTGAAGGAGCTCTCGATGAGCACAACGACATCGCACACGGCCTCCGGCCCCCGTCCGGTGCGCGCGCCACGCGGCACCACCCTCACCGCACGGACCTGGGCGACCGAGGCCCCGCTGCGTATGCTGCAGAACAACCTCGACCCGGACGTCGCCGAGGACCCGGACCGGCTCGTCGTCTACGGAGGATCCGGGAAGGCCGCACGCGACTGGGCGTCGTTCGACGCGATGGTGCGCACGCTCACCGAGCTGCGGCCGGACGAGACGATGCTGGTGCAATCCGGTCGGCCGGTCGGGGTGCTGCAGACCCACGAGTGGGCGCCGCGCGTGCTGATCGCGAACTCCAACCTGGTGCCGGACTGGGCGAACTGGCCCGAGTTCCGCCGCCTGGAGCACCTGGGGCTGACGATGTACGGCCAGATGACGGCCGGCTCCTGGATCTACATCGGCAGTCAGGGGATAGTGCAGGGCACCTACGAAACGTTCGCGGCGATCGCCGACAAACGTTACGGCGGAACGCTTTCCGGAACATTGACGCTGACGGCGGGGCTCGGCGGGATGGGCGGCGCGCAGCCGCTGGCCGTCACGCTGAACGGCGGGGCCGTGCTGTGCATCGAGGTCGACCGGCATCGCGCGCAGCGACGGGTGGACACGCGTTACCTCGATGAGATCGCCTCGGATCTGGACGACGGGATCGCCAAGGCGCTCGCGGCGAAGAAGGAGAAGCGTGCCTACTCGGTCGCCGTGATCGGCAACGCGGCCGAGCTGGTGCCCGAGATCCTGCGCCGCGGAGTCGATGTCGACATCGTCACCGACCAGACCTCCGCGCACGACCCGCTCGCCTACCTGCCCATCGGCGTGTCCGTCGACGACTGGCACGACTACGCGGAGAAGAAGCCGGACGAGTTCACCGACCGTTCCCGCGCGTCGATGGCGGCGCATGTCGAGGCCATGGTGGGCTTCCTGGACGGGGGCGCGGAGGTCTTCGACTACGGCAACTCCATCCGCGGCGAGGCGCAACTCGGCGGCTTCGACCGGGCGTTCGCGTTCCCCGGTTTCGTGCCGGCCTACATCCGGCCGCTGTTCTGCGAGGGTAAGGGCCCGTTCCGCTGGGCGGCGCTCTCCGGCGATCCGAAGGACATCTACGCGACCGATCGGGCGATTCGAGAACTGTTCCCGCACAACGAGTCTCTGCAGCGCTGGATGCGGCTTGCGCCGGAGAAGGTCACGTTCCAGGGTCTGCCGGCCCGCATCTGCTGGCTCGGCGCCGGCGAGCGGCACCTGGCCGGCCTGCGCTTCAACGAGCTCGTCGCCTCCGGGGAGATCTCGGCGCCGATCGTCATCGGCCGCGACCACCTCGATGCGGGCTCGGTCGCCTCGCCGTACCGCGAGACCGAGTCCATGGCCGACGGTTCCGATGCGATCGCGGACTGGCCGCTGCTCAACGCGCTGGTGAACACGGCCTCCGGGGCGACTTGGGTGTCCATCCACCACGGCGGCGGCGTGGGCATCGGCCGCTCGATCCACGCCGGGCAGGTCTCGCTCGCGGACGGCACCGAGCTGGCCGCGCAGAAGCTCGCGCGGGTGCTCACCAACGACCCGGCGATGGGCGTGCTGCGGCACGTCGACGCGGGCTACCCGATCGCCGAGGGCGCGGCGCGGCGGACCGGCCTCACCATCCCCATGCAGCCGTAGTTGTGAACGCCGAATCGGTGGAGGCGTCCGCCGCGTCCGCAGCCGGAACCCTGGAAGAATCATCGAATATGACGACGATCGGCCGACACGAGTTCGAATCCCTCTGGACGGAACTGTCCGAGATCGGTCGAGACCCGGTGCGCGGCGGCTATTCTCGACACACGTTCGACGACGCCGACCTGCAGATGCGCGAGTGGTTCGTGGCCGAGGCCGCCGCACGCGGTCTGGACGTGGAGACCGACCGCAACGGCAACATCTGGGCCTGGTGGGCGGCACAGGGGGCAGCGCAGCGGGCGCCGGCGGGGGAGGCGTCTGGTGCGGTGTCAGGCGCACTGCCCGGAGACGGCGCGATCGTCACCGGCTCGCATCTGGACTCGGTGCCCGGCGGTGGCGCGTTCGACGGCCCGCTCGGCGTGGTCTCCGCGCTGCTGGCCGTCGATGAGCTGCGGGCTCGCGGCACCGGGCCCGCCCGGCCGCTTGCCGTGGTGTGCTTCGCGGAGGAGGAGGGCGGGCGGTTCGGCTTGCCCTGCTTGGGTTCTCGGCTGCTGACCGGTGCCACCGACCCGGATGCGGCCCGCGCGCTCACGGACCGGAGCGGGATCACGCTGGCCGACGCCGCCCGGCGCGCCGGCGTCGATCCGGCGCACGTCGGCCCCGATCCGGATCGCCTGGGGCGCATCGGCGCGTTCGTGGAGCTGCACGTGGAACAGGGCCGGCTGATGCACGCGGCCGATCCGCGGGCCGCTGTCGGGATCGCGTCGGGGATCGTGGCGCACGGCCGGTGGCGGATCACCATCACCGGCGAGGGCAATCACGCCGGGACCACGGCCATCGCCGACCGGCACGATCCGATGGTCGTCGCTGCGAACGCGGTGGTTGCCGCCCGCGCGGCAGCGACCGAACGCGACGGCGCCGTCGCCACCGTCGGTCGCATCGAGCCGATCCCGGGCGGCACCAACGTGATCGCGTCCCAGGTGCGGCTGTGGCTCGACACTCGTTACGGCGCAATGGAAGACACCGATGCCGCGGTCGACTCGATCGTTGCGCGCATCCGCCAGTTTGCCGCCAACGAGGGCTGCGCGGTCGAGGTACAGCGGGAGTCCGCGTCGCCCGAGGTCCGCTTCGACGCCGGCCTGCGCGATCGGCTCGCCGCCGTGGTGCCGGGCCCGATCGTGCCGACCGGCGCCGGCCACGACGCGGGCGTGCTTGCGGCGCGTCTGCCGACCGCCATGCTCTTCGTGCGGAACCCGACCGGGATCTCGCACGCGCCCGGCGAGTTCGCCGAGATCGACGACTGCGTGGCCGGCGTGGGAGCGCTCGCCGATGCGCTCGAAGCGCTGGCTGGCGCGAATAATCCGGCCCCGAACTAGATTCCGCCCGCTTGTGTGCTGACGTGGCGCTCCGCCGCCGCCTCGCGCGCACAAGGCAATGAGGGTGAGCGCGGCAGACGGAGGCGCGGGCCGAAAGGACCATAGAGTATGACGGTGTCCCCACGCAGCACCCTGATCACCGGCATCGGTCAGCTCGTCACCAACGATCCCGCGGCCGGGCCCGGAATCCTCGGCACCATCGACCATGCCGCAATCGTGATCGAAGGCGGCACCATCGCGTGGATCGGGCCGGAGCGCGAGGCCCCCACCGCCGACGAGTCGCTCAACGTCGCCGGGCACGCGGTGTTGCCCGGCTGGGTCGACTCGCACACCCACCTCGTCTTCGCCGGGGATCGCGCCGCCGAGTTCACCGCCCGCATGGCCGGCGAGCCATACCAGGCCGGCGGCATGCGGGCGAGCGTCGAGGCGACCCGCGCGACGGACGACGAAACGCTCGCACAACTCGTCACCGACCGGATCGCCGACATGCACGCTGCCGGCACCACCTGCATCGAGACCAAGACCGGTTACGGGCTGACCGTCCCCGACGAGGCCCGCGGGGCCCGCATCGCCGCGCAGGCCGGTGTCGACGAGGTGACCTTCCTCGGTGCGCACGTCGTTCCGATCGAATATGACGATGATCGTGGCGCCTACCTCGATCTGGTGTGCGGGCCCATGCTGGATGCGGTCAAGGGGGAGGCTCGCTGGATCGACGTCTTCTGCGAGACAGGCGCTTTCGACGAGGCCGAATCCCGGCGCGTGCTTGCCGCCGGGCGCGCGGCGGGCCTGGGCCTGCGGGTGCACGGCAACCAACTCGGCCCCGGGCCCGGCGTGCGGCTGGCCGTGGAACTCGGTGCCGCGTCGGTCGACCACTGCACCTACCTGAGCGACGCCGACATCGACGCCCTGGCAAGCGGTTCCACCGTCGCGACTCTGCTTCCCGCGACGGACCTGTCGACCCGGCAGCCGCCCGCGCCGGGGCGCCGGCTCGCCGACGCGGGTGCGCCGATCGCGCTCGCCACGAACTGCAATCCGGGCACCTCGTACACGGCGTCGATGCCGCTGGTGATCGCGCTCGCCGTGCTGCAGTGCGGCCTCACCACCGCGGAGGCCGTGCATGCCGCCACGGCCGGGGGCGCCAGGGCTCTTCGTCGTGACGACGTCGGGGTGTTGAAAGTCGGGGCGCGGGCCGATGTCCAGGTGATCGACGCCCCGTCCATCGACCACATCGCTTACCGCGTCGGCGGTGTCGGCGCCCGGGCCGTGTGGCGGGCCGGCCGCCGCGTCGCGTAACCGTCCTGCTGCGATCACGCCAACCGGCTGTTGTCGCGCCCGGGGCACCGCCAGTTCGGCGGGCAATACGCGCGAAACGCCTTGGCGCGTGCGACATTCCGCTGGGCCGTACGCGGCACGCGCCCGTCGGCCCGTGCCACCTCGGATCGGCCCGAGACTCCGCCGGGCGTGTGCCGGCGGAGTCTCGTCAATGGTCCGCCTCACGCGGGGAGGTGCAGGACCTGCCCGGGGTAGATCATGTTCGGGTTGTGGATGCTCTTCTCGTTGAGCCGGTACAGCGCCTGCCACCCGCCGCCGACATGGTGCCGCGCCGCGATCTTCGACAGGCTGTCGCCGGCGACCACGGTGTAGGTGGCCCCCGCGGTCGACTCGGTGGTCGACTCAGCCGTCTCCGGTGCCCGGTGCTTGGCGGTCGTCTGGGCCGCCGGCGCGGCCTTCTGCACCATTGTCTTCCCGGTGCTCGGCTTGACGGTGCTCGGCTTCGCGGCGAGCGATGCCGTGGCCGTCGCCTTCGCGGGCGTGCTGGGGACGTCACGGAAGGTCGGAGCGCCCGACGCGCCGACCATGGCGGCGCACGTCCACGCTCGCCATCCCTGGCCGGCGAGCGTGCGCTCGGCGACAGCGATCTGTTGCTCCTTGGTCGCGAGGTCCGCGCGCGGTGCGTACTTCAGGCCTCCGTAGGCGACCCAGGTGGACTGCTTGAACTGCAGCCCGCCGTAGTAGCCGTTGCCCGTGTTGATGTGCCAATTACCGCTCGACTCGCACTGTGCCACGCGGTTCCAGGTGGCGTCGGTGGCGGCATTCGCTGGGAGTGCGGCTGCGAGTGCGGCGGTGCTGGCGATCACGCCCACAGATACGCCGCGCGCAATCGTCTTGCGGGTGGTGGAGGGCTTGCGGTGCCGACCGATGTAGCGCTGGGTCATCCTCTTCCTTTTCCCTGCTGCCCTGGCGGGAATCGCGAGGCAACCGGATGCGGTGCCGAACGCTGTCCCGCCGTTGCCCGGCCGATCCCGATCGAAGGTCCGCTACGCCGTCGCGGGCAACGAGGGGCGGTTCGGCATAGCGCTGCTGGTCACACGCCACGATCGTGGCGTTGGGCGTGACGTTACGGGGTGGGCGAGTGTCGTGCGCGCTCACGACTTTAGGTAACAGACAGATAACGGGAACAAAACGAACGTATAAAGTAGGTAATATTGCCAGGAACACGGCGATTTTCGAAAATGATCTGAGAATGGCATTCAGTAATAATTGTGAATCATTTCACAACGTTGACGGTGCCGCGTTGGTCGTCGCGGGACGGTCGCTGTTACCCGGGGACGGTGGCCATGAGCCGTTCCGGGGGATCGGCGGCGGACCGATGCCGATCGAGCACGCGCCGGGCATCGCGCTGGGCGCCTGGGGCGGGCTGAACGCGACGGCCATCGCCGTGCCGGGGCTGCCCGCGTACGACGGGACGCATGTGCTCGATCTGGTCCTGGCGGTCGTCATCGGCGTCGTCACAGCGCTCGTGATCGCCGTGGTTCGCCGTGCCGCCGGCGAGCTCGCGGGCCTCGGACGCGGTCCTCGCAGCCTTCCCCGTGGCAGCCGCGGCCTGGATCGCGGTCGCGGCGCTCGACCGCCGACACAGCTTACTGGTGGGTGAACGACGCTGTCACACCGCCGCCGCTAAGCGCGAGTTGCCCGTCCGATGAAGACCAGTTGACTCCGGCCTGGAGCCACTGTTCGAACCAGTTTTCCTGCGCGATGAAGGACTCCGGGTCGGGGTAGCATCCCTTCTCCGTAATCCTCCAATCGGTGAGGTGCGTCGTCGTCGGGGTCGATACAAGGGTGCCGGTCAGTTCATTGCAGCCGGGGAAGGCATCAAGATTGGAGCCGTCGATAAGCAATTGGATGCTTGTCTTCGGCACCAACTCACGTCCCTGCATGTGAGCAAGCGCCCATGTCCCGCTAGGCACTGAGACGTCTGGAGCGGTGGAAGCCGTGGGGGTGGTGGGCGGATCTCTGGAGTCGCGTACGTCGTCGGCTGGAGCAAGACCAGCACATGAGACGGCCAAGAATAGAGCGATTGCTAGGCCGACGCCGCGTGTGAGTTGGGAGTATTGGCCAATCATGCGATTACATCCAACCACGAAGGTCATTCTGCCGACCTGCAATCAAACTCACTCCGGCATTGTGAGTTGTCGATCCTGCGCTATGAACGGCCAGGACATAACTACCCGCCTCGAACACGGGCGCGCCACTTTCGCACCCTGCGGTGTCCATGTCGTAGTCGGTTTCCGTCACGTCTTGGTATGTTTTTGAGCCTGCGCTACCCCACAGTGTCTTGGACAGCTTATCACACGGGTATCCCGCAAGTGTCAGGGATGCTACCCCTGGGTAGGCGAAACCGAACCAGCCCGTAGCATTCCCAACCGTACAGTTGAGACGAATAGAACCATAGTCATAACCAATGCCACCAACTGTCTTATATGACGGTGGAAAATGGACGCCTGATGCTCCACACGAGCCATAGGGAGCCGATGAGCCGTTTGCGCCAGGGGTTATGATATAACCGGCGCTGTTTGTATTAAGAGCTCTATCCCATAGGCAATGAGCAGCCGTAACGACGGCACTGGCGCCGTACATAAATCCGGTGCAACCGTAGGTCTTTCCCGCATTAACAAAACTTATGTGTACGACCGCACTCCACGGGAAGACAGTAGTTGCCGTAATCTGCTTCCGGGTATCGGCTCCAATAATAGAATTCGGCGAGAACGAAGCGGGCGAAGGACTCGATTCCTCAGCGGGAAACGAGACCCCTGTGGTGTCGGCTAGATTTCCGGTACCAACGTAAGGTTGGCCAAATGCCGGTGGCTGTGGCGAAACTGATGATTCGGCAGCAGAAGCGGGGGCCAATGCGGTGCTCAAGGCGGAGGCGGTCAAAAAAGTCACCACAATTGTCGCGACTCCGACTCTTGATCTGGGTTTGCGCACGCCATCCTCCGATTCGTTTCAATTTGCTGGCCTTAGATGAACCAGACGGATAGTGTGTGTACCACTGTCGGTCCTGCCCGTCAAGAATTCGCGAGGACGTTTTGTTCAGACGATGTGTCATAACGGGCTCCTCGGAATGGTCAGGCAGCACGCACGGAGCAGGGGCGTCACGTCCGTGCCTGACGGAGGCGCGCGACCACACGCATGTGAAGGGTGAGCTTGAATATCGGAGCGTCGCGGTAGGGGCTGTGGCCCGCCGGAAGTTCGCGTCTGACCGTCCAGAGTCCGGCGTCAGACTCGGCAGACGCCGTCGGTGCAGTTGTCTGCGCCGGCGGCATCGGCGGTGCCGCCCGGACCGCTTGCGCCAGCGGCATTTTCGGCGCCCACCATGGTCAGCGGGTGTGCAGTGGCCCATGCCTGTTCGAGCGCATCTCGCAGCACCGCGACGTCTTGTGCGCCGGCGATCCCGTATTTCCGGTCGATCACGAAGAACGGCACCGCGTCGATGCCGAAGGCGCGGGCCAGCGACAGGTCCTCGCGGACGGCGTCGGCGTACCGGTCGCTCGCCAGCACGGCGCGCGCCTCATCCCGGTCGAGGCCGACCTCGGCTGCGAGGTCCGCGAGCGATTCGGGGTCGCCGACGTCCTCGCCGCGGGAGAAGTACGCGGTCAGCAGTCGCTCCTTGAGTGCGGCCTGCGTTCCGCGTTCTGCGGCGAAGTGCAGCAGCCGATGCGCATCGAACGTGTTCGCCGGGTGGGCGATGTCAAGGTGGAGGTCGAGCCCTACGCCGGCGGCCACCCCGCTGACGCGGGCGTTCATCGCCTCGGCCTGTGCGATCGACACGCCGTACTTCTCGGCGAGCCGCTCCACCTGGGTGCCGGTCACGTCCTTGGGTGTGGTCGGGTCGAGCTGGAAGGAGCGGAAGGTCACCGTCACGTCGTCACGATGCGCGAAACCGTCCAGCGCCTGCTCCAGCCGCCGCTTGCCGATGTAACACCACGGGCACACCACATCCGAGAACACCTCGACCTGCATCGCCATCCTGCCTTTCCCTGGTCCGCTCGGGTCAACCGCGCGACCCCGGAGCCTATTCCGTTCCTGGGCCAAGTTGATCGGCGCAGGGTGCGGCCGAGAACGACGTCATCGTCGTCATACTCGCTGCCGACCCGGCGAAAACCGGAACCTGCGCGGCCGAAACCGCCAGCGACGCAACCGAAACCGCCACCGGGATACCGGTTCGATCAGGCGAACGCCTCGCTGATCACGGCCTGCTGCTCCACGGCGTGCACCTTGGCGGAGCCGGCCGACGGCGCGGCCATGGCCCGCCGCGAGACGCGCCGAATGCCCGCCAGGCGCGGCAGCAGCTCGGGCAGGTTCTGCGCCATGAAGCTCCACGCGCCCTGGTTCCGCGGCTCCTCCTGCACCCAGCGGAACTCGACGCCCTCGCCGTACGGCGCCAGGACGGACTCGAGTTTGCGGCGCGGGATCGGGTAGAGCTGCTCGAGGCGGACGATCGCCGTGTCGGTGATGCCGTGCTGGGTCCGGTAGTGATCCAGCTCGTAGAAGAGCTTCCCGGAGACCAGCAGCACCTTTCGCGCTGCGGACGGGTCGACGGAGGTGTCCGGCAGCACCGACTCGAACTTGCCGGTGGTGAAGTCCTCCACAGCGGAGACGGCGTCTTTCAGGCGCAGCATCGACTTCGGCGTGTAGACGATCATCGGCCGGTGCACCCCGTCGAGCACGTGCCGCCGCAGCAGATGGAAATAGTTGGCCGGGGTGGACGGCTGGGCGACCGTCATGGAGCCCTCGGCGCACAGCTGCAGGAACCGTTCGATGCGCCCGGAAGTGTGGTCCGGGCCCTGCCCCTCCTGGCCGTGCGGGAGCAGCAGCACCACGCCGGACTCCTCGCCCCACTTCGCCTCGCCGGACGACAGGTACTCGTCGATCACCGACTGCGCGCCGTTGACGAAGTCGCCGAACTGGGCCTCCCAGATCACCAGCGCATCGCGATTGGCGACCGAATAGCCGTACTCGAAGCCGAGCGCCGCGTACTCGGTGAGCGCCGAATCGTAGATCAGGAAGCGCTCCTGGCCTTCCGTGAGATGTTGCAGCGGAAGGTATTCCGCACCGTTCTTCCTGTCGATGAGTGCGGCGTGCCGCTGCGAGAAGGTGCCGCGCCGGGTGTCCTGCCCGGCCATGCGCACCATCCGGCCTTCGGCCGCGATCGATCCGAGCGCGAGCAGTTCGGCGAACGCCCAGTCGATGCCGCCGTGGCGGGACATCTCCTGCCGCCGGTCGAGGACGGTCTTCACCCGCGGATGCACGGTAAACGTCTCGGGGATCTCGACGTGTGCGTCGCCGATCCGGTGCACCAGCTCCACCGGGATGTTCGTGATCACCTTGGTGGGGATCTGCTGCTGCGCCTCGACCGACGGCGACGGCTCGGGGACGGCCTTCTCCAGCTCGCGAACCTCGTTGAACACCCGCTCGAGCTTGGTGTGGTAATCCCGCACGAGCTCGTCGGCATCCTCCGGCGAAAGGTCGCCGCGGTCGACGAGTGCTTCGGTGTATATCGTGCGCACCGACCGTTTGCCGTCGATGATCTCGTACATCTGCGGGTTCGTCATGGACGGGTCGTCGCCCTCGTTGTGCCCGCGGCGGCGGTAACACACCATGTCGATGACGACGTCCTTGCTGAACCGCTGCCGGTACTCCACGGCCAGCCGGGCGACCCAGGCCGCGGCCTCCGGGTCGTCGCCGTTCACGTGGAAGATCGGCGCCGGGATCGTCTTGGCGACGTCAGGGGGGGACGCGCCGGACCGCGAGTGCTCCGGTGCGGGGGTGAGCCCGACCTGGTTGTTGATCACGACGTGTACGGTGCCGCCGGTGCGGTATCCGCGCAGCTGGGAGAGGTTCAACGTCTCGGCGACCACGCCCTGCCCGGCGAACGCGGCATCCCCGTGCAGCATGACGGCCATGACGGAATACCCGCCGTCGCCCTTCTCGCTGCCCTTGTTCAGCACGTCCTGCTTGGCCCGGACCACGCCTTCGAGCACCGGGTCGACGACCTCCAGGTGCGAGGGGTTGGCGACCATGGAGACGTCCAGCTGGCCCTCACCGGACGGCGGGATGTACTTGCCCTCGGCCCCCAGGTGGTACTTGACGTCGCCGGACCCGTGCGCTTGCGACGGATCGCGGTTGTCCTCGAACTCGCGGAAGATCTGCGAATACGGCTTGCCGATGATGTTCGCCAGCACGTTGAGTCGGCCGCGGTGCGCCATGCCGATCACGACCTCGTCGAGACCGCCGTCCACCGCGGTGGCGAGGACCGCATCCAGCAGCGGGATCAGCGTCTCCCCGCCTTCGAGCGAGAACCGTTTCTGCCCAATGTATTTCGTCTGCAGGAAGGTCTCGAACGCCTCCGCGGCGTTGAGCCGCGACAGGATGTACTTCTGCTCCTGAACGTCCGGGTTCGCGCGGTGCCGCTCGACCCGCTCCTGGATCCAGCGCCGCTGCACCGGGTCCATGATGTGCATGTACTCGACGCCGACGGTGCGGCAGTAGGCGTCGCGCAGCACGCCGAGCACGTCGCGCAGCTTCATGAAGTCCTGGCCGTTGAACCCGCCGACCGGGAACTCCCGCTCCAGGTCCCACAGTGTCAGGTCGTGTTCCAGCACGTCCAGGTCCGGGTGCTTGCGCTGCCGGTAGTTCAGCGGATCGATGTCGGCCATCAGGTGGCCGCGGGTGCGGTACGCGTCGATCAGTTCGAGCACTCGCGCGGTCTTGCCGAGCTTGCCGTGGCGGCCGAGGCTGCGGTCGGCGACCCAGCGCACCGGCTCGTACGGCACCCGCAGGTCGGCGAAAACGTCGTCGTAGAAACCGCTCTCGCCGAGCAGCAGCGCGTGGATGCGCTTGAGGAACTCGCCGGATTCGGCGCCCTGGATGATGCGGTGGTCGTAGGTCGAGGTCAGCGTCATGATCTTGGAGACGCCGAGTTCGGCGATGGTCTCTTCGCTCGCGCCCTGGAACTCGGCGGGGTACTCCATCGCGCCGACGCCGATGATGGCGCCTTGGCCGGACATCAGCCGCGGCACCGAGTGCACGGTCCCGATGCCGCCCGGGTTGGTCAACGAGATCGTCGTTCCGGCGAAGTCCTCCATGGTGAGGTTGCCGTCCCGGGTCTTGTGGACGACCTCCTCGTACGCCGTCCAGAACTCGGTGAACGTCATGTGCTCGGTCGCCTTGATGGGCACGACGACCAGCGACCGGTTGCCGTCCTTGCCGGGCAGATCGATGGCCAGACCCAGGTTGACGTGGGCCGGCGTGACGACCTGCGGCTTGCCGTCGATTTCGGCGAAATGCCGGTTCATGCCGGGGAAGTCGGCGAGGGCGCGCACCATCGCGTAGCCGATGAGGTGCGTGAAGGAGATCTTGCCGCGGCGGTGCCGGCGCAGGAAATTGTTGATGACGATGCGGTTGTCGGCGATGAGCTTCGCCGGAACGGCGCGCACCGAGGTCGCGGTGGGGATCTCCAGCGACGCGACCATGTTCCGCACGACGGCGCCGGCAGGGCCGCGCAGCGGGGACGCGGTATCGGTCGGTTCAGCTGGTGCTGCGGTGGCCGACTTGGCCTGGGCGGCGACGTGCGCGGGGGTCACGGTGGCGGTCGGCCGTGCCGGGGTGTCCGCCGGGGGAGCCACGGGCGTCGCGCGCGTCGCGGCCGGGGGGGCGCTCGGCGCGGGCGAGGTGACCGGCGGGGTGCTTGCCGGTGGAGCGGGCGTGCTGGGGGCGCTCACCGCAGGCGCCGCGACCCGGGGCGCCGTGCGCACCGCCGTCGCCGTGCCGCCGGAGCGCCCGGCCACGGTGCTCACAGCCGCGGTGTCGTTACGTGCCGACCCGTTCGCGAATTCCGCGAAGTAACTTCGCCAGGTGGCGTCGACGCTGGCCGGATCGGCCAGGAACTGTTGGTATTTTTCCTCGACGAACCAGTCGTTGGGCCCGAATTCCGGCCCTGTCGCTGACGACACTTTCCTTCGCTCCGCCTGTCTGCGCTCGATCGGACGAGACCTTTTACCAGGCTAGTCTGCCTGGCACCTCCCCGCGGTCAAGAACGCGACGCACAGCGCCGCGCGTCCATTTTCTGCTCGACTCACCGCCCGGTACATCGGCGAACCGGGCTTCAAGTGAAGACGTCCCGGACCGGTCGTCGGTTCGTTCGGGGCGCGGGCGCGTGTCGGTGATATTGCTCACCGGGTGGAGCGAAGTCCCCGAGTATGACGATGTTCGCGGGCCGCGCAGGCGCGGCCCGTGGGGCGGGTCCGGACAGCTGCGGCCCGAGGAGTCGGCTGTTCAACCGAACGCGTTCAGACCGGTGAGCGCCCGGCCGAGAACCAGTTGGTGCACCTCGGCAGTGCCCTCGTAGGTGAGCACGCTCTCCAGGTTGTTGGCGTGCCGCAGCACCGGGTACTCGCCGGAGATCCCGTTGGCGCCGAGCAAAGTGCGGCAGGTGCGGGCGATCTCGATCGCGGTGCGGGTCGAGTTGAGCTTGCCCATGGACACCATGGTCGGCGTGGCGGCGCCCTCGTCCGCGGTGCGCCCGATGTGCAGCGCCATCAGATAGGCCGCGGTGTAGGACGTCGTCATATCCGCCAGCTTTGCCTGGGTGAGCTGGTATGCGCCCAGGGGCGAGCCGAAAACCGTTCTGGTGCCGACATAGTCGAGCGCGACCTCGAGGCAGTCGCGGGCCGCGCCGAGGGCGCCGAAGAGGATGCCGGTGCGCGCCTGGGTGAGGCACGACAGTGGCGCCTTCAGGCCCTTGGCGTCCGGCAGGATTGCCTCCGGCCCGAGCCGGACCGAGTCGAAGGTGAGCTCCGCGGTGGCCGACGCGCGAAGGGAGAGCTTGTGTTTCACCTCGCGCGCGGTGAAACCCGGTGCGCTCGTGGGCACGATGAAGCCGCGGATCTGTTCGTCGGCACCGCCGTCGGCGTCTTCGGTGGCGCGATCGGTGGCGAGTTTCGCCCACACGACGGCGATGTCGGCCACGGTGCCGTTGGTGATCCACATCTTGCCGCCGTCGAGCACGAAGCCGTCGCCGTCGCGGCGTGCCCGGGTGCGCATGGAGCCGGGGTCGGAGCCGGCGTCCGGTTCAGTGAGCCCGAAGCAGCCGACGATCTCACCCGCGGCCATGCCCGGGAGGTACTTCTGCTTCTGCTCCTCGGAGCCGTACCTCCAGATCGGGAACATGGCCAGCGAGCCCTGCACCGACACCAGCGATCGGATGCCGGAGTCGGCGGCCTCGAGTTCGATGCACGCCAGGCCGTACGCGACCGTCGACGTTCCGGCGCAGCCGTAACCCTCGAGATGCATTCCCAGCAAACCGGTCTCGCCGCACTTGCGGGCGAGTTCGCGGGCCGGGAGCTCGCCAGCCTCGTACCAGTCCGCGACGTACGGGCGGACGGCGTCGTCCATCAGTTGCCTGGTCGCGCCGCGGATCGCGAGATCGTCCTCGGACAGGGTGCGGTCGATCGCCAACAGGTCCAGGCGTGTGGAGGGTCGCGGGGATGGTCCGCAGAGCGCTGCCATACCCGGAAACCTTACTGCCCGACCTGTTCTCGAGCTACGTGCGTTGATCACCTGAAATGTGACGTCCAGTTGCGGGCACAGCCTGCGTTTTCGCAGGTGAAGTGGATCTTGGTCGCAACTGGATGTCGATTTTCAGGTGATCAGAGCGGGTGGGAGCAGGGCGGCGCCACGTCGGGCTCGCTGTGGCGTACGCCTCACTCCGTGAGCAGGGACCTGCCGACCGCGCGCACGGACATCGTCATCTCCGCGACGCCGAAGACGGCGCCGAAGGTGATCGCCGACCTCCCCGTGCAGCGAAGTTCCACCGTGTCGCCCGCCCCGGGCCCCGCGATGGCGCCCTCGACGGCGGTCGCCGGGTCGCGCGGGCGGAGGTAGTCCAGGGCGGCGGACCGCGCGACGTCCTCCGTGGGCGGGGCCCCGGTCAGCAGCAGTGTCCGGTGGGCGGCATCCGCGGCTGCGGAGGCCGCGCCATCGCAGGAGTGCTGCAGCCTGCTGCGGGCCAGGAATGCCGACGTGGCCGCGGTGACTCCCGCACCGAGCAGCAACAGGCACAGGACCATGCCCAGCACGAGCGGCATCACCGACCCCGCGTCCCGCC
>OFTX01000642.1_pt1 | contig 16828 bp, 12 predicted proteins | sample 1775051 | NCBI WGS metagenome assembly OFTX01 (sample SAMN08195772, study PRJEB24354) | sludge metagenome | isolation source: sludge from phenol fed wastewater aerobic bioreactor A | place: India: Nagpur | collected 2016-09-15
GATCACCTCGAACCGCCGCGAGCGCACCGGCGCCATTCTCGGCGGCGCACTGGGCGGCGGCGCGGGTACCGCCGCAGGCAACGCGATGGGCGGGCGCTCGGGCGGTCTGATCGGCGCAGCGGTGGGCGGCGGTGCGGGTGCCGCGCTCGGCGGCAACATGTCGCGTTCGAACTCGTACGACGACGACTATCGCGGCAAGCGCCGCGGCCATCGCAAGCACCATCATCATTGATCGGCCGGCGCCTGGCGCAGACGATATACCTCGTGCGCCCGGCGCGTCCCGATTTTCGCGGGGCAGGCCGGGCAGGCGGGTCACTGGCGGCCCGGCTCCGGGAGGTAAGGCCCGATTCCCGTCGGGTAGCTGCCGGGGATGAGCATGGACGTATCGAGCCGGTCGATCGTCGTGCGTCCGGTCAACGCCATCGTCACGTCCATTTCCTTGGCGATCACCTCGAGCGCACGACGCACGCCCGCCTGCCCCATCGCGCCGAGGCCATACAGAAACGGGCGACCGATCAGCGTGCCCTTGGCGCCCAGCGCCAGCGCCTTGATCACGTCCTGCCCCGAGCGCACGCCGCCGTCGAGCCAGACTTCCATGTCGCGTCCCACCGCCGAGACGATGTCCGGCAGGGCCCGAATCGTCGAAATCGCGCCGTCGAGCTGACGCCCTCCATGGTTGCTCACCACGATCGCATCCGCGCCCGTATCGCGCGCCGCGCGCGCGTCTTCCGGGTCGAGCACGCCCTTGAGTACCAGCTTCCCGCCCCAACGCTTCTTGATCCACTCGACATCGTTCCACGACAGGCACGGGTCGAACTGCGCCGCCGACCACGCGGCGAGCGAACCGATGTCGTCCACGCCCTTGGCATGCCCCACGATGTTGCCGAACGTGCGACGCCGCGTGCCGAGCATTCCCATGCACCAGCGTGGCTTGGTCATCATGTTCGCGATGTTCGGCAACGTGAGCTTCGGCGGCGCCGACAGACCGTTCTTGATGTCGCGATGACGCTGGCCGCTGATCTGCAGATCCATCGTCACCATCAACGCCGAACACCCCGCCGCCTTGGCGCGATCGATCAATCGCTCGATGAAGTCGCGATCGCGCATCACGTATAACTGGAACCAGAACGGCGCCTTCGTGTGCGCCGCCACGTCCTCGATGGAACAGATCGACACGGTCGAGAGCGTGAACGGCACGCCGAACGCCTCGGCCGCGCGGGCCGCGAGGATTTCGCCATCGGCATGCTGCATGCCGGTCATCCCCGTCGGGGCGAGCGCCACCGGCATGGCGACCGGCGTCCCCAGCATCGTCGAGCGAGTGCTGCGATGCTCGATATTGACCGCCACCCGCTGACGGAACCCGATACCGGCGAAATCCGCCGCGTTGGCGCGATAGGTGGACTCGGTCCACGACCCCGAATCGACATACTCGTAAAACATGCGCGGCACCCGCCGCTGTGCGAGAACCCGCAAGTCCTCGATGGTCGTAATGACTGCCATGCTGCGTCTCTTCTTCTGTCCTGCTCTGCTGGGATTGCCCTCGCGCGATGTCTCGCGCCACGGGAATTAGTTAATATCTTCTATATTTTTTACTTTTGCCTGACGAGGTCGACCAGCGACTGCGCGTTCTTGATCGTCTTGAGCACGATGTTCGACTGAATCGACATCACGGCCGGTGCGCGGTACAGCTCATTGACGATGAAGTCGGAGTAATGCGCGAGGTTGCGCGCTCTTACTGTCAGGATGTAATTGGCCGAGCCGGTGACGATGCGCGCGGTGACCACTTCGGGCCAGTTCTGCACGCACGCCAGAAACTTTTCATGCCACTGTTCCACGTCCGGACGCAGCGTGATCTGCACTAGCGCTTCGAACTCCAGCCCGATATGCTGTGCGTCCACGATGCAGCGATACCCGGAAATCACCCCGCGATCTTCGAGCAGCTTCACCCGGCGCAGGCATGCCGACGGCGACAAGCCGACGGCATCGGCAAGCTCCTGGTTGGAGATGCGACCGTTGAGTTCGAGATGGCGAAGAATGCGCAGATCGGCAAGGTCGAGGTTCATTGGCAGAATCCGTCAAGTTTTCCCGAATTCTGGCAGATCCTTCGACCCGCCGCCAGTTCTCCGACAGAAATAGCAAGCAAGTTCCGTTTTTGCGTTGGTGTGCGGCCCCGGCCCAGGCGGCCGGGCGCAGGCGGCATTTCGGCACCTCGACATTCCGGGCGGATTTCGGCGATGGCTGCTGTCGTGCCGAATCGCTCCGTGCGCTGCGAAATCGATCGCGGACGCGGAGGTTTGAACACGCCCTGAACGTCTTCAAGACAACAAAGGAGACTCATGAAGTCCGCAATTCCGGCCGGTCTGGCCGTGCTCTCGGCCGCCTGCGGCCTTGCCTTCAGTACCGCCGCCGCAGCGCAAAGCTCGGTCACCCTTTACGGGATCGTCGACCAGAGCGTGCGTTATCAGACCAACGCAAACGCCAACAACGACGCCCTCTGGCAAGTCGCCAACGGCGCCGTGACCAACAGCCGCTTCGGCTTCAAGGGATCGGAAGACCTGGGCGGCGGCATGAAGGCGATCTTCCAGCTCGAGTCCGGCATCAATCCGCAGAACGGTCAACTCACGAACAATCCGCGCCTGTTCGACCGCTACGCGTTCGTCGGCCTGCAAAACCAGTACGGCACCGTCAAGCTCGGCCGTCAGGCCACGGAGGCGTTCAACGTCTATGGCGACTTCGACCCGCTCACGATCGGCAACTATGCGAACAACTCGTGGATGTACAACATCACGCGCGGGCGCGTCGACAATGCCGTGAGCTATGCCGGTACGTTCGGCGGCCTGTCGGTCGGCGCGACCTACGGCTTCGGCAATACCGCCGGCACGATGGCCGCCAGCAATTACTGGGGCGCGCGCGCAGCCTATGCCATGGGGCCGTTGCAGGTCGCGGGTGTCTACCAGCAGGCCCGCGACGCCGCCAAACGCGTGCAGCAGATGTGGGGCCTGGCCGGTATCTACAGCGTTTCCATCGCCAGGGTGTTCGTCGGCTACATGGGCGGGCGCGATCGCAGCGGCTGGCTCGACGGCACGCTCAACGACCCGGCTCACACGGTCGCCACCGGCAACCTGAATGACAATCCGCGCAAGGACATGACGTTCTATCTCGGCACCACCGTGCAGGCGATGCCGAACCTCGCCATCACCGGTGCGGCGTATTTCGACGACATCAGGAACATCAACGCGCAGGCGGGCGATGCCGGCTCGGGCCGCCGCTACACGTATGTGCTGCTCGCCGAGTACTCGCTGTCCCGACGCACCCAGATCTACGGCACCGTCGATTACAACAAGGTAAGTGGTGCGGCGCGCATCGAACTGCCGGGCAATTCGACACAGGTGGGCGTGGCAACGGGTATCCGCCACATCTTCTGAGCCTCCGGCGAGGACGGCCGTCCTCGCCCACCCTAGCCCACCCTCGCATCTCGCATGCCCCGCGTCGGGCGGCCGCGCTAGCGGCCCGACGCCTTGCGCTGCCGCACCGTGCGCTCGAGCAGATAGCGCGTTTGTTCGAGCACGGCGTCGCGCACCATCCGGTTGCGTTCGGGGTTCGGCTCGCCGTCCCATCCCATCGAGCAATCGACCGAGCGACGCATCACGCGAAACGCCATGCCCAACGTGCTGATGCACACGGCGCGAATGCGCATCGCCTCATCGTCGGGCGCCACGCCGGCAAGGCGTGTCACGATGCCCGCGCCGACCGCCGCCAGACGCCTCGAGACACGCTCGTGGAACACCTTGAAGCCCGCCTCCGGGCCCAGCCCCGCCTGCTCGCTCGCCATGAACATGTGCCAGCCATCAATCTCCGGCACCTCCTCCATGAAGCCCGCCTTGCGGTTCTGCAATTCAAGGAACGCGTCGATGAGTTGCCGGTCGGTCGAGGCCGGATCGATCAGCACCTGCTCGGCCGCTTCGATCGCCGCGCTCATCTGCCCAAGGATGAGGTCCGCGATGTACTCCACGCACGCCTTGTACACCCCTTCCTTGTTGTCGAAGTAATACTGCAGTGCCGGCGCGTTCACGCCCGCCTCGGCGGCAATGTCGCGCGTGGACGCGCCCGCGAATCCATATTCCCCGAAGCACTTGATCGCCGCCAGGATAATCCTCGCGCGTGTTTCCTCACCGCGCTGATACCCCGTGTCGACCGCATGGCGCGGGCGCGCAGCGGCACTCCGTGCGCGCCCGGCGCGTGAAGTCCCTGTCATGTCACTCCTTGCTTGCCAAAACTTTCGTCAAAAATATAACACTTGACATAAATCGATCAACTGGAATAATTCTGCCAATTGGAATAATTCTGAGGAACGCGCATGACGACGGCAGCACAGGTCAAACCGGCGGAATCAACGCATGGCGCCGTGCACGGCGTCGATTCGCCCGCCGCCAGAGACGGCGGCGCCGAGGCGAGCGCGCGCACACCCGGGCCAACGCAAACCCCGCGCAACCCACGCCGCAAACGCCTTTTGCTCGGCGCGCTCGCGCTGGGCATGGTGGCGTGCCTCGGCTGGGGCACGCATTGGTGGTTCGTCGGGCGCTTCATCGAATCCACCGACGATGCCTATCTGCAGGCCGACAGCATGACCGTCGCGCCGAAGGTGGGCGGCTACGTCACCGAAGTATTGGTGCGTGACAACGAAACGGTGAGCGTCGGCCAACCGCTGGTGCGGCTCGATAGCCGTCAGTACCAGGCGGCCTACGATGAGGCGCGTGCGACGGTCGTTGCCCGTGAAGCCGACGTTGCCCGCGCACAGGCCGAACTCGCGCAGCACGCCGCCACCATCGCTCAGGCGCGGGCGGAACTCGACAGCGCACGCGCCAACGCGGCGTATTCGGCCGGTCAGGTCAGGCGCTACGCCCCACTCGTGGCTACGGGTGCCGAGACGGACGAGCGCCTGGCCGAATTGCGCAATGCAAGCACTCGCGCCGACGCCGCACTCAAGAGCAACGAGGCCAGTCTGCAGTCGACCCAGCGCCAGACCGATACGCTCGATGCCGCACTCGCGCAGGCCCGGGCTCAACTGGCGGTGGCGCAGGCCGGCGCCCGCAAGGCGGAGCTCGATCTGGCCGACACTGTCGTCAAGAGCACGCTGGCCGGCCGCGTGGGCGATCGCGCCGTTCGCGTTGGCCAGTTTGCGCAACCCGGCACGCGTCTGCTGACGGTCGTGCCGGTTCAGAACGTCTACCTGACGGCAAACTTCAAGGAGACGCAGGTCGGTCACATGCGTGCCGGGCAACCGGTGACGGTGCACGTCGACGCGCTGCCGGGCGAGCCGATCCACGGCGTGGTCGACTCGCTCTCGCCCGGCACCGGCGCGCAGTTCGCGCTGCTTCCCGCGCAAAACGCCACGGGTAACTTCACCAAGATCGTGCAGCGCGTTCCGGTGCGCATTCGTCTCGACGTGCCCGAATCCCTGCGCGCGGTGTTGTTGCCGGGATTGTCGGTGACGGCCGACGTCGACACCCACCGACCGGCGCGGAGCGCTCCGGCCAGGCAGGCGGAACAAGGCAGCAACGCCGCGCGGACGACGCTCTCGCTGAGCGCGCCGCTCGACGCGTCGGTGGGGCCTGCCGTGAGCCTGCCGTCGAACACCGGTGGCGCCGGGTCCGCGTCGCACAACGGGGGCGTGCAGCATGGCTGACGTCAGCCTGCCAGGTGCCGCGACGCCCGGCGCCCTGCCGCGCAATGCGTCGGCAGCGGACTGGGTGGCGGTGGCCGCCGGGGCGCTCGGTGCCCTGCTCGCCACGCTCGACATCTCCATCACGAACTCGGCGCTGCCACAGATTCAGGGGCAGATCGGGGCGTCAGGCACCGAGGGCACCTGGATCTCGACGGGCTACCTGATGTCGGAAATCGTGATGATTCCGCTCGCCGCGTGGCTCACGCGCGTGCTCGGACTGCGACGTTTCCTGATGCTCAACGCCGTGTTCTTCACGCTCTTCTCGATGATGTGCGGCGCATCGGGCAGCCTGGCGGAGATGATCGTCGGACGCGTCGGGCAAGGGTTTGCCGGCGGCGCGATGATTCCGACCGCCCAGATGATCATCCGTACGCGCCTGCCGCGTCATCAGATGCCCGTGGGCATGGCGATGTTCGGCCTGATCGTGCTGCTCGGCCCACTACTCGGGCCGGTGGTCGGTGGCTGGTTGACGGAGAACGCCAACTGGCGCTGGTGCTTCTTCCTGAACCTGCCGATTTCCGCGGCGATCGTCGCGCTGCTCATGCTGGGCCTCGAGCGCGAGCCGACCGACCTTCAGGCGTTCTTCAAGGCGGACTGGCTGGGGATCGTGGGACTGACCATCGGCCTGAGCTCGCTTACCGTGGTGCTCGAGGAAGGTCAGCGCGAGCGCTGGTTCGACTCGCACATGATCATCTGGCTCACGGCGCTCTCGGTGCTCGGCATCGGCATGATGCTGGTGGCGCAGTTCACGGCCGAGAAGCCGATCGTCAAGCTCTCGCTGCTCGGCAACCGCAATTACGCCAGCGTCATCTACATCGTCTTCACGGTAGGGGCGGGCCTGTACGGCGTGTCGTATCTGCTGCCGCAGTTTCTCGCGACGATCGCGGGCTACAACGCACAGCAATCGGGCAACATCATGCTGCTCTCGGGCTTGCCCGCCTTTCTGATGATGCCGTTCCTGCCGCGGCTCATCAGCCGTGTCGACATTCGCCTGCTCGTGATTCTCGGGCTGCTCTGCTTCTTCGGCAGTTGCATGCTCGACGTCGACCTCACCGCCCAGAGCGTGGGTCACGACTTCACCGTGTCGCAACTGCTGCGCGGCGTGGGACAGATGCTCGCGATGATGCCGCTCAACCAGGCCTCGATGGCGGCGGTCGACGCTCAGGATGCGGGCGACGCCGCCGGGTTGTACAACATGGCCCGCAACCTCGGCGGCTCGGTCGGGCTGGCCCTGCTCGGCACGCTGATCGACCGCCGCACCGATTATCACGACGCCATGCTGCGCGAGACCATCACCGCCAACAGCCCCTTGGGCCAGGAGCACCTCGCGGCCAACGCGGCGGGCTTCTTCGCACAATCGGGGGACATGGTGCACGCGCAACTTCAGGCGACTGCGCAGCTTGCCGCCGAGATCGCACGGCAGGCCAGCGTGATCACATTTTCCGAAACTTTCTACGCACTGGGTATTGCACTGCTGCTTTGCGTGCCGCTTGCCCTGATGCTCAAGCAACCGACCGGCTTCAGTGCCGGCGGGCATTGAACGACATGACCCTTCCCATCAGAACGCTGGCCATCGCGGCGGCCCTGCTCGTCACCGGTTGTACCGTCGGCCCCGACTACCACGGCGCACCCGAGGTCGCGGGCGAGGCGCTGCGTGCAGGCGGCACCTTCGCACACGCCGGCGAAGGCGTCGAGGCGCATGCGCCCGGCGTCGCACGTTGGTGGACGGCGCTTGGCGACGCCCAGCTCACGGCACTCATCGACGATGCCATCGCGCGCAGTCCCGACATTCGCGCGGCGCAGGCAAAGGTGCGTCAATCGCGCGCGAGCTTGCGCAGCCATCAGGCCGATCTGCTGCCGAAGGCCGGCGTCGACCTCACCATGGTGCGCACGCGTTCGCCCGATCTGAGCCTGCTCGGCGGACAAACTGGCGAAGACGGTGGAAACCGTGGAGGGGGCGGCGGGCGCGGTCCGCTCGATCTGTATCTCGCCGGGTTCGACGCCAGTTGGGAAATCGATCTCTTCGGCGCAACGCGCCGCGCCGTGGAAGCGGCCAGCGCCGACGCCGATGCCGCCTCGGAAGACCTTGCCGACGCACACGTGCAGCTCGCCGCCGAAGTGGCGCAGACATACGTTGCACTGCGCGATCAGCAGGCTCGCCTGGCACTCGTGCGCGATTCGGCGCAGCTCGAAGGGGAAATGCTCGATCTCACGCGCCAGCGTCGCGCGGGTGGGGTAGCGTCGGAGCTCGACGTCGAACGGCTCGTCACGCAAGTGGAACAAACGCAGTCGCGCGTGCTCCCGCTCGAGGCCGATGTCATCGAATCGCTCGATCAGTTGGCACTGCTCACGGGCCGCGCGCCCGGCGCACTCGACGCGGCACTCAAAGCGCCCAAGACCTTGCCCAGCGTGCCAGCCAAGGTCGCGATCGGTGATCCGTCCGCGCTATTGCAGGCCCGCCCGGATATTCGCGCCGCCGAGCGACGCCTCGCGTCGCAGAACGCCCAGATCGGCGTGCAGACCGCGAACTGGTTCCCGAAACTCTCTCTCATGGGTGAACTCGGATACTCGGCGCTGGATCCGGGTCATTTGGTGCGCAAGGAAAACTTCAGTTGGATGGCGATGCCGCGTCTGCAATGGAACGTGCTCGACTTCGGCCGCACGCAAGCCGGCGTGGACGGCGCGAAAGCCGGTCGCGATCAGGCGCAGGCGAAGTACGAAAGCACGGTTTTGGGCGCGCTGCGCGATGCCGACGTGGCGCTCGCGCGATACGGGCATCAGCGGGAAAACGTCTACCGCCTGCGCAGCGTGGAAGCCTCGGCGACGCGCGCGGCCACGCTGACCCGGCAGCGCTATCGCGCCGGCACCGCCAGCACGCTCGACTGGCTCGACGCCGAGCGCACGCGCTTCTCGGCCGAACAGGATCGTGTCGCGGGCGACGCGCAGTTGCTGAAGTCGTTCGTCACGCTGCAAAAGGCGCTGGGACTGGGGTGGCAGGTCGGGCCGGAAACGACACACATGTCGGACACGTCGGACACTTCGCAAGTGCCGGCTTCGGCGGCGCCTTCTCCCGTGCCGAGTCAGGGGCCTGCGGGCGTCTAGGCGACAGCTTTCGTCCACCCAAACGAAAAACGCTCCAGAAGCTTTCGCCTCTGGAGCGTTTCTGCCAACTGAGTTGGCGCGGCTGGCAGGATTCGAACCCACGACCCCTTGGTTCGTAGCCAAGTACTCTATCCAACTGAGCTACAGCCGCGCTGTGAGAACAGAATTATGTAAGAAACCGCCCCGTCACGCAAGTGTTTTTTGCAACTCTTTTGCCGCGCACCCCCGATTTGACCGTCGCTTCGGTCATTCCATGCGGGATTAGCGCGGAATCCCCTCCACTGGCAAGACTTTGCCGCTAGAGCAAACACTCCACGCAAACCCGCATCAAATCAGGGCTTTCCATGTGCTCGCACCGGAGACGGCACGGTATGCTACGGCTTTTTGCAACGCAACGACGAGTGCGTCCACCGCGCACGCGAGACCGCAACGGGAACGAGACGCCCGGACGCGGCCCCCGCTCTCGCTTCGCCGCAAGCAATGCGATCAAATGACGCACCGCGCGCCCAGGCTCTTCCCCCGGCGACGACGATGCGATAAAAACCAAATTCAAGGAGGCGCTCATGGAAAAAGTCTGGCTCAAGAGCTACCCGCCCGGCGTGCCGGCCGAGATCGACGTCAACCAGTACCGTTCGCTGAACGATCTGTTCCTGCAAAGCTGCCGCAAGTTTGCGGATCGTCCGTCGTTCACCAACCTTGGGGTGACGATGACGTTTGCCGAACTCGAGCGCAAGTCGCGTGACTTTGCCGCCTACCTGCAAAGCCTGCCCGGGCTCGAACGCGGCTCGCGCGTGGCCATCATGTCGCCTAACCTGCTCCAGTACCCGGTGGCGGTCTTCGGCATTCTTCGTGCCGGCATGGTCGTGGTGAACGTGAACCCGCTTTACACGGCGGGCGAGCTCGAGCACCAACTCAAGGACGCGGGCTGCGGCGCCATCGTCGTCATCGAAAACTTCGCCGCCACGCTGCAAAAAGCGCTCCCGAATACGCCGGTCAAGCATGTGATCACCACCGCCATCGGCGACCTGGTGCCCGCCCCGAAACGCTGGATCGTGAACTACGTCGTGCGCCACGTGAAGAAGATGGTGCCGGAGTGGAACATCGCGCACGCGGTGCCGTTCCGCTCCGCCCTGGCGCAAGGCGCTCGCGCGAAGCACGACGAGGCCCAACTGGGTCACGACGACATCGCCTTCCTGCAATACACCGGCGGCACGACCGGCGTGGCCAAGGGCGCCATGCTCACGCACCGCAACATGATCGCCAACATGCTGCAGGCGCGCGCCTGGATCGGCTCCGGTCTGGAGGAAGGCAAGGAGATCATCGTCACCGCCCTGCCCCTGTATCACATCTTCTGTCTCACAGCGAACTGCCTGGTGTTCCTGCAACTGGGCGCGCTCAACCTGCTGATCACCAACCCGCGCGACATGCCCGGCTTCGTCAAGGAGCTCGGCAAGTGGAAGTTCACGTTCGTGACCGGCGTGAACACGCTCTTCAACGGCCTGCTCAACACCCCCGGCTTCGATCAGCTCGACTTCAGCTCGCTCAAGTGCGCGCTGGGCGGCGGCGCCGCCGTACAACGCGCGGTCGCCGAACGCTGGCAAAAGACCACCGGGCATCCGCTGATCGAGGCGTACGGCCTGACCGAGACGTCGCCCGCCGTCTGTATCAATCCGATGGGCAGCGAGTTCAACGGCTCGATCGGCCTGCCGATCTCGTCGACTGAAGTGAGCATCCGCAACGATGCCAACGAAGCGCTCGGCTACGGCCAGGAAGGTGAAATCTGCGTGCGTGGGCCGCAGGTGATGAAAGGCTATTGGCACCGCCCCGACGAGACAGCGAAGACGATCACGCCCGACGGCTGGCTGCGCACCGGCGACATCGGTACGATGGACGAGCTGGGCTATGTGCGCATCACCGACCGGAAGAAGGACATGATCATCGTGTCGGGCTTCAACGTGTATCCCAACGAAGTGGAAGCCGTGCTCGCGATGTGTCCGGGCGTGCTGGAGTCGGCGGTCGTGGGCGTGCCGAGCGAGCGCACGGGCGAAGCCGTCAAGGCGGTGATCGTCAAGAAGTCGCAGGACCTGAGCGAGAAGATCGTGATCGACTTTTGCCGGCAGCACCTGACGAACTACAAGGTGCCGCACGTGATCGAATTCCGCACCGAACTGCCGAAGACACCGGTGGGCAAGGTCCTGCGCCGCGAACTTCGCTGATCATCGTGCGAGGTCCGATGGCTTCGTCATGCATAACGAAACGGTGAAAGCGGCGCGAGCGGCACGTCACCGGACATCGCACCTCATGAACCACGGCCGGACGTCGATGGACCGATCCGGCCGTTTTTCTTTTGTCTCTTGCGACAGCCGCGACAACGTCGGTCGCGATGCCCCTGCTCATCACCCCTTCATCCGTAACCTTTAGTTACAGACACGACGCACACGGCTTGGGAAAATTTTGCCGTCAGGCGCGCACCCGGGTAACGCCCTTGAGAACGTGCGCGGCGGCGGCCATGCCGAATGTCGCTGTCACACACATGCTCGAGCCGAAACCCGCGCAATTCAGTCCCTGCGGACCCGCGGCGTCATCGGGCGTTTCGCCCGGCGCGCACACGGCCTCGGGATAGCGAAGCGGTTCATCGGAGTACACGGCGGGCACATTGAACTTGGCTTTCGGGCCACGGACAAACCCATGTTGCTTGCGCAATTGCGCACGCACTTTTGCCAGCAATGGATCCTGGATCGTGCGAGTGAGATCGTCGATGCGGATGCGTGTCGGATCTATCTGACCGCCAGCCCCGCCGATGGTGATCAGGCGCTGCGCATGCGCCACGCACCATGCGATCAGCGCAGTCTTCACGCGAACGCTGTCAATGGCATCGACCACCCAGTCGAATCCAACGCCCAACATGGCGTCGAGATTCTCGAGCTCCACGAAGTCTTCGACAAGCGTAAGCTGGCAGGCAGGATTGATGGCCATGACCCGCTCGGCCATCGCGGCGACTTTCGGTTTGCCGAAGTTACCATCGAGTGCGTGCACCTGACGATTGGTATTGCTTTCGGCGACGTTGTCGAGATCGATGAGGGTGAGCCGGCCCACGGCGCTTCGCGCCAACGCCTCCGCCACCCACGAGCCGACGCCGCCGATGCCGATGACGGCCACGTGCGCTTCGCGCAAACGCTCGAGACCGTCGTCACCGTACAAGCGCGCAATCCCGCCGAAGCGGCGATTCGCGTCAAAATCCACCTCCGATGGCGTGGCGGGCACCGGAGCAACAACGATCGACGGGGTACTGTTCATGATGCGATGGGTAACGTCCTTGAAATGGCTGGCGATCACGATAGTCGCCACCGTGCTGGCATTCGCGGCGTTCATCACGTGGTTTGACTGGAACTACGCCCGGCCCTTCATCAACCGGGAAGTGAGCACCGCGACCGGACGCCCGTTTGAAATCCGGGGCGACCTCTCGCTGCACTGGCTGGCGCCGAACGCGCAGGCCCCGGGACTGGGGCGCTGGCTGCCGCGGCCTCGCCTGATCGCGAATGATATCGTGTTAGGCAATGTTGCGTGGAGCCAGGCGCCGTACATGATCACGCTCGGCCGGCTCACTTTCTCGCTCGAATGGCTGCCACTGCTCGACAAGCACGTGGTGCTGCCGGAAGTCGCGCTCTCCGCGCCGAAAGTACTCATCGAGGAGCAGGCCGACGGGCGCAACAACTGGACATTCGCCAAGGGCAACGGCGAGCCTTCGCCATGGAAGCTGCGCATTGGCCGGCTGATTCTGGAAGACGGTGTGGTGCGCGCCAACATCGTGCCGCAACAACTGGACGTGAGCGCCAACATCGCCACCATCGACGGCCAGGCACCTTACGGCATCGGCGTCACGCTCAAGGGCACGTTCCGCAAGGTCGCCGTGACGGGCAAGGCGCGTGGCGGCGACGTGCTCTCGCTCGAAGACACCGGCGAACCCTATCCGCTCGACGCGAGCGTGCGCATCGGCCGCACGCAAATCGCGGCAAAGGGCACGTTTACCAACCCGGCTACCCTCTCCGCCCTGGACATGCATCTGCGCCTTGCCGGCCCGACCATGGCCGACCTGTATCCGATTACCGGAGTGCTGCTGCCGGAGACGCCGGCCTACGAGACGAACGGCCATCTGTTGCACACGGCGGGCGTATGGCGCTACGAGCGCTTCCAGGGCAAGGTCGGCCAGAGCGACCTGTCGGGCACGCTGGTCTTCCGTCAGCGTCAGCCGCGCAACCTGCTGCAGGGCGCAGTGGTGTCGAATCAATTGCGACTGGTCGACCTCGGCCCGGTCGTGGGCGGCAAGAACCCGTCGGGCGGCAGCGACCTGAGCGCAAAGACGAAGGCGCCGCCGTCCGACAAGGTGCTGCCGGTCGACCCGTTCAAGACCGATCGCTGGCGCACCATCGACGCCGACGTACAGTTCACCGGCCGCAAGATCATCAAGGACAAGAGCCTGCCGATCGACAACCTCGTCACCCACCTGGTGCTCGACGACGGCGTGCTCTCGCTCAAGCCGCTGGAGTTCGGTGTCGCGGGTGGGCGCATCACGTCCAACCTCGTGCTCGATGGCCAGACCGAACCGATGAAGGTCGATTCGCAGGTGTCGCTGCGCCATCTGAAGATGAAGCAGTTGCTTCCCGACGTCGACCTGATGAAAACGAGCGTGGGCGAAGTCAACGGCGACGCGGCGCTCACCGCGACGGGCAACTCGATCGCGGCGCTGGCCGGGTCGTCGAACGGCGAGATCAAGACCCTGATCGACCGCGGCTCGGTCAGCAAGCTGATGCTCGAATACCTGGGACTGAACGTCGGCAACATCGTGCTCACCAAGCTCTTCGGCGACAAGCAGATCGAGATGCGTTGCGCCGCGGCCGACTTCGCCGTGAAGGACGGTGTGATGGACGCGCGAACGTTCGTGATCGACACCGACGACACGAGCATCGGCGTGACGGGCCAGGTCGATCTCAAGCGCGAGCACTTCAATCTGACGATCCGTCCGGAACCCAAGCACTTCGGCTTGCTGACCTTGCGCTCACCCCTCTACGTGCGCGGTACCTTCAAGCACCCCGACGTGGGCGTGAACGTGCCAACGCTGGTGGCACGCGCCGGCGGCGCCATCGCCCTGGGAGTGATCGCCCCGTACACCGCGCTCATCCCGCTGCTCGAGCTCGGCCCCGGCAAGGACAGTCCTTGCGGCGAACTGCTCGCGCACCTGCAGCGCCCGCCGAGCCGCAATCCGGCCAGGGTCAAGCCGGTGCCCGACGCCAACGGCACCGCCCGGGCGCCGGGCAGGACGTCCGGCAAGCCCGCGCCGTCCGCCCCCGCCTTCGGCGCGAATCGAGAGGCTCCATGATGCCCACGCGGCCCTCGGTTTCGCGGTGACCGCCGTGGCCGCTCCGGTCAGGCGGGTCGGCGGGCAACCCGGGCATTTCCCGCGCCCCGGCCGCCGCCCGTTGCAGCGGCGGCGAATCGATGGCAATGCCCCTGTCGGCCTGAGGGATTTGGTGACGCCGCGCCGCCCGCCGACGAATACCCCGACGGCAACGCGGCAAAAAATATTTCATTCCTTAAATATCAAGCACATGGCGTGAGATCCCCGCCCTGTCTGGCTTTCGGGGAACCGTCCGCGGCGCGATGCGGCAAATCACCACGTGCGCACATTGGCTGACTCTTCGCTATACTGTCTCGCAACCCCCAACCGCTACAGACCGACAACGATCGTCGTGACCCAGACGCTTTCTCTCGCGGACCTGCGCAAAAACTATGCCCTCGGCTCCCTTTCGGAGACCGACGTGGCGCCCAGCCCGTTCGATCAGTTTCGACGCTGGTTCGAGCAGGCGCTCGCGGCCCAGCTGGCCGAACCGAACGCCATGACACTCGCCACCGTGACGCCCGACGGCAAGCCCGACGCCCGCATCGTGCTCATCAAGGGTGCCGATGAGCAAGGTTTCACCTTCTTCACCAATTACGAGTCGCGTAAGGGTCAGGAACTGGCGGCCACGCCATACGGTTGTCTGCTGTTTCACTGGATCGAACTCGAGCGCCAGGTGCGCATCGAGGGCCGCGTCGACAAGGTGAGCGAAGCGGAAAGCGACGCCTATTACCACTCGCGCCCCGTGGGCTCGCGGTTGGGCGCCTGGGCCTCGGTGCAGAGCGCTGAAGTGGCCGATCGCAGCATCATCGAGCAGCGCGAAGCGGATTTCCGGCGCCAGTTCGGCGACGCCCCGCCGCGCCCGCCGCACTGGGGCGGCTACCGGCTCGTGCCGGAGAGCATCGAATTCTGGCAAGGCCGCGAATCGCGCCTGCACGATCGAATCAAGTATTTCCGGCTTGCCGATGGAACGTGGCGCGTAGCGCGCCTGTCCCCGTAATCGTTGTGTCGGCGACGCCGACGCGGTACGCCTGCCCGCCCGTTTGACGAGGAGACGTCACCGTGCCGTGCGGTACGGATGAAGGTTTTTTTGGTGACACTTGGAGCACATCCATGTTGTGGGAGAAAAAACTCGAAAACTGGGTCAGCGGCGTCAAGACATCCTCGAATCTGCCGATCCGCCTCGCGCTCTGGAATGGCCAGCATTATGATTTCGGCGCCTTCGACAACCCGAGCGTCACGCTGCGCATCAACGGCCCGGCGGCCATGACGCGTTTGCTGAGCCCCAGCCTCGACAATCTCGGAGAAGCGTATGTGAAGGGCGAGATCGACGTGGAGGGCAAGCTGGCCGACGTCATCGACATGAGTTACGCCCTGGCCGGCAGCAGCCTCACGACCATCGGTCCGCTCGAGCGCGCCGTTCGTCATTTCAATCACAGCAAGAAGTCCGACAAACGCTCGATCGAGTTTCACTACGACGTGTCGAACGAGTTCTATCAGCTGTGGCTGGACAAGAACATGGTGTATTCGTGTGCCTACTTCGAGCATGGCGACGAAGACCTCGACACCGCGCAGGAAAAGAAGATCGATCACATCCTCACCAAGATCCAGTTGCAGCCGGGGCAGACACTGCTCGACATCGGCTGTGGGTGGGGTGCGCTGGTGATTCGCGCGGCGCAGAAGTTCGGTGCGAAGTGCCTAGGTGTGACGCTTTCGCAGAATCAGTTCGATCTGGCCACCGAGCGCGTGAAGAAGCTCGGTCTCGAGAATCAGATCGAGATCCGCATTCAGGACTATCGCGACGTGGAAGGTCAGTTCGACCGCATCACGAGCGTGGGCATGTTCGAGCACGTTGGGCGCAAGAACCTGAAGGACTACTTCGGGAAAATGGCATCGCTGCTCAAGGACGACGGCGTGGCCATGAACCACGGCATCACCTCGACCGACCCGGACAGTGGCGAGACGGCCATGGGCGGCGGCGAATTCATCGACAAGTACGTTTTCCCGAACGGCGAATTGCCTCACATCAGCCTTGCGCTCGAAGCGATGCAGCGCGGCGGGCTCGAGGCGAGCGACGTCGAGAGCCTGCGTCGTCATTACGCGCGCACGCTCACACGCTGGTCCGAGCGCTTCGAGGCCCATGCGCCGCGCCTGCGCGAGCTCGCCGGCGAGGAGCGCTTCCGCGTGTGGCGCGTCTATCTGGCAGGTTGCGCGTACGCATTCGAACACGACCACGTGTCGATCTACCAGGTCGTGTGCCGCAAGGCGGGGCAATCGGCCACGCGTCTGCCCTGGTCGCGCCGGTACATGTACGCGAATCAATGAGTCAGTTCGATCTGTTTGGCGCCCCGCCTGACGATCCCGCGCCAGGCAGGCGTGCCGGGCAGATCGATGGCTCCGCCCCTCCCACCCCTTCCGCCGCTTGCTCCACCGCCCCGACGCAGGCCGCCGACGGCACCGCGCGACGTACGCCCGCGGCGCGCCGCGGCGACGTCGGCGGTGAAGCCGTGGAACACGACCCGGGACTCTCCCGCCGCACGCTGGAACAGCCGCTCGCGGTCGGGCCCGTCGCCGAACAGGTGCAGTTCGAGATCGCGCGTCTCGAC